>Ga0164242_10000383_pt1 | contig 54095 bp, 36 predicted proteins | sample OricomgcompostMG_FD_108783 | JGI IMG/M metagenome (GOLD analysis project Ga0164242, IMG submission 108783) | Miracle-Growth compost microbial communities from Emeryville, California, USA - Original compost - Miracle growth compost (MG) ...
AGCACGTATTGCAGTTCATAGCGCGAATGCAGGATTTGCGAGCGCATCCTGGCCGGCGTATACGAAGCGTCGTCGGGCCCCAGCCAGTTCGACTTGTAGTCGGCCACGTAATAGCGGCCCTCGTGGATGAACACCAGGTCGATGAAGCCCTTGAGCATGCCGTTCAGCCGCGCGGCATCCAGCGGCGGGCGGGCGGCGCCGTCGAGCGTCAGCGCCGTGACGAGCGCATCGAGCGCCTGCGTATCCACCTTGTGCACCGCCATCCAGAATTCCATTTCGGCCATATAGGACGGCTTGTCGAGCGACGAAAGCACGACCGGCGAGACCGCCTCGCCTTCGAACTCGGGCAAGCGCAGCGGCATGCGAATGAACGCCAGCAGCCACTGCGCGAGCGGGTCGATCCAGCGATCCCAGCCGCGTACGCTGCAACGGCGCGCGATCATGTCGCGCAGACGCGCCTCGTCCTTGTCCTTGTCCTGCTCGAACGCCGCGAAGCCCTCGTTCGCCACCCACTCCATCAGCTCGTGCAGAAAGCTGCCTGCGTCGGCACCGCGCTCGAAACCGTGCAGCGAAGCGCCCACCGGCGCAATGACGCTGGTGTCGGACAGGGCAAGCGCGGATTCGTCGTCGAACGGCGCACTTGCGCCGAGCAATTCCAGAAACACGTCTTCGCCGCGCGTATCGGGCGCGATACGCGCCTCTTCCCCGGCATGCGCCGCGTAGGCATCCTGCGCCCCCTCCACCGTTTTCAGGCTCGAATAGCTCGCGATCCACCACGGCACGCGCGCGCGGCGCGGGAACGTGCGGGCATGCCCGCGCACCACGCCCGGCCCCTGCTGCGCGAAGACTTCGCCGCCGGGCTCCGGCGCCTGCGCCACGGCAATATCCGCACACGCTCCACGCAAGGTGTCGAGCAGCGCCGCGCTTTGGTCCGCGGGCAAGGCCGCACCACCGCCCACGAGATAGCCGAACGCGCTCGCCTCCACGTTCTGCACGCTCGCATAGCCAATCCACGTTGCGTAACGCGCGCGCGTGAGCGCGACGTAGAGCTTGCGCAGGTCCTCGCCAAGCCGCTCGCGGTCGGCCTGTTCGAGCACGCGCGGATCCGCTTCGAGCGTGACGTGCAAGTCGCCGTTTTCATCGTGCCACTTGAACGGCATGTCGTCGGCCTTCACGCTGCGATGCGCGCACGCGAACGGCAAGAACACCAGCGGATATTCGAGGCCTTTCGACTTGTGGATCGTCACGACCTGCACGAGCCCCGCATCGCTTTCGAGCCGCAACTGGCGCGCATCGCCCCCGCCGCCCGCGCCTTCGTCCTCGCGCTGCTCGTCGAGATAGCGGATCAACGCATGCTCGCCGTCGAGCTGTGTGCTCGCCTGCTGCAGCAACTCGGCCAGATGCAGCAGATTCGTGAGCGCGCGCTCGCCATTGAGCCCCGAAGCCGCGCTCTGTCCGAGCAGGCGCTGCGGCACGTGAAAGTCGTTGAGCAAGCGACGCAGCATCGGCAGCACGCCCTTCTTGCGCCAGACCTCGCGATAGCCGCGAAATTGCAGCACGCGTGCTTCCCATGCGATCTCGTCGCGGCCGAGCGCATCGAGCTCGCTCCACCCGAGACCGAGCGAAGCCGTGGCGAGCGCGCTGCGCACGAGGCGGCCGTCGTCGGGCTCCGCGCACGCGCCGAGCCAGTAGCGCAACTCCTCGGCCTGCGGCGTCCGATAGACGGAATCGCGATCGGACAGATAGACGCTGCGCACGCCGCGCTGCGCGAGCGCTTCGCGAATCGCGCGCGCCTCGTCGCGATTGTTCACGAGCACGGCCATGTCCGCGGGGCGCAGGGGCCGCAGCCCTTGCTCGCCTTCGAAGCCCGCCGTCTGCGCCTGGCCCAGATTGAGCAGGCGCACCATCTCGGTCGCGCAGCTCGCCGCCATGTTGGCGAAATATGCGCTCTTGCTCAACGGCTTGCCGTCGTCCGCGGCGGGCAGCCACCAGACATTGAGCGCCGCAGGCGTGCGGCCGTTCGCGACCAGTTCGTCGGCACGGCCATGAGCATCCGCGGCGACGAACGGCAACGCGTTCGGCTCGCCTTGCGCGCCACGAAACAGAAACGCGCCGCGGCCTTCCGGACGCGACTCCGCCGCCTCGAAGCAGCGGTTCACCGCATCCACCATCGCCCGCGTGGAGCGAAAATTCTTCTTGAGCGTATAGAGCCGACCCGCGCAGGCACGGCGTGCGCGCAGATAAGTATAGATATCGGCGCCACGAAACGCATAGATCGCTTGCTTAGGATCGCCGATCAAAACGATCGCCGTCTCGCTGCGGTTCGCCTCGATGTCGTAGACCGCATCGAAAATCCGATACTGGACCGGATCGGTATCCTGGAACTCGTCGATCAGCGCAACCGGATATTGCTTGCGGATGATCTCGGCGAGACGCGGCCCGTTTGGCTTTTGCAACGCCGCGAGCAAACGCGTAAGCAGATCGTCGAAGCCCATTTGCGACCGACGCGCCTCTTCCTGCTCGAAACGCTGCGCGACCCAACGCGCCGCGTGGCACAGAATGGGCAGCTTCGCCTCGGGACGCGCGGCAAGCGACTCGCGCAACGTCTCCATCGCGGCGAAGCAGGCATGTGGCGGCGGCGCGCCGTCCTTCCAGATTTCGGCGAGACCGGCGGGCGTGAGGCGCGTCCAGACCGCCGCTTCGTCCTTGAAACCAGGGTGCGTGCTATGCGGGTCGTTCGCCCATTCGCGCAGCCGGGTGAACCACGTTTCGCCATGGCGCGTGTTCAGTTTCTTCGCGTCGAATTGCTTCTTTTCGCGCGCCGTCGCGATCAACGCCTGCGCTTCGTCGATGCCGTCACGCCACGGCGCCTTGAGCGCTTCGAGCGCCTCATACGCACGCTTGCGGGCGTCGAGCAGCGCGACCTCGGGCGCTTGCGCCTCGGGTAATAACTCCGCGTGCGCGAGCAGGCCACGAATCGCCGCGTGCAACGCGTCGGGACTGGCGAACCAGGCGCGCACTTCTCCCGCGCCCTGCGCATCGAGCGGCGCCATGAACGTGCGCCAATAATCCCGGACCACTTCGGCGCGCAACTCGGTCTGGTCCGTCTCCAGCGTCTGCGAAAACAGGCTGTCGCTATCGAACGCGTGCTCGCTGAGCATGCGGTTGCACCAGCCGTGGATCGTGGAGACCGCGGCCTCGTCCATCCATTCGGCGGCCAACTGCAGGCGCCGCGCGCAAGCGGGCCACTGATCCGGCGCATACGCCTCGCGCAGATCGTGCAGCAGATCGCTGCCGGGCGCGCGCAGCGGCACGTCGTCGGGTCGCGCGCGGAAATACTCGGCCGCTTCGATCAGACGCGCGCGAATGCGCTCGCGCAGCTCTTTCGTGGCGGCGTCCGTAAAGGTCACGACGAGAATTTCGGGCGGCGCGAGCGGGCGCATCCCGTCGCGCACCGCCGTGGCTTCGTCGTGCTCGAGATTTTGGCCGCTGTGGCCCAGCACGAGACGCACGTACAGCATCGCAATCGTGAATGTCTTGCCGGTCCCCGCGCTCGCTTCGATCAGGCGGCTGCCATAAAGCGGGAAGCGCAACGGCTCCAGCACGTCGGCGATCATGTCGTCTGCCGGGGTCATGCGGTTTCTCCTGCGCTGTCGGCGGGGTTCGACGTGGAACGTTGCGGTTTCGATGAGGCAAGCGGCGCGCGTTGCACCGGCATCAGCAAGCTGGTTGCCAGCGCAACGAATTCGCCGGTTGCGACAAGCGCGTCGAAATCGGGGAACGCCCTGCGCAAATAGGGATTGGTATCGCGTTCGCCGGGCATGCGCGCCGCTCCCTCGTATGCCAGGCGCGCTGCCTCCCATGCCTCGGCCGGCACGCTCGCGGCCGCCACATCGAAATCGACCGGCAGCTTGCGCAACCACGCAAACGCGGTCTTCACGGCAAGCGGCAGCGGCCGCCGTCCGCCTTCGTCCCATGCCTCCAGCAGTGCGAGCAGCCATGTGCGCGCGACATCGGGCGCAACGGGCGCGAACTCCGCCACGCCCACCTTGCTCACGATGACGGTCGTCACTTCACCCGCCGCGAGTTGCGCGGCGATATGCGCCACCCAATACGCCACGAGACGCTCGCCACGATACTTGTTGTCCTTCACGAGCGTGCCGGCATCGAGGATGACGCGCCCCAGCGCGCCCCCCTCGCCTTCGCGAACATCGTCGATCCAGTCCTCGAGCGCGAGTGCGCCGCCATCGATTGGCGCATCGAGACGAATGGCGTATTGATGCGCGAGCGGCGTGGGCCAGCGCGCGAGCGCCTTGCGATATTCGCCGAACAGGTCCGGCATCGGCGCGAGCAACTCCTTGCCGATCACTTCGCCGAACCCGCCCGCCGCCAGGTCGCCGCTGCGGCGCATGCGTTCGAGCCTTGCGCGCGCCACCGCATCGAGATCGGCCACGCCCTGCTCCAGCGCGGTCAATTGCGCGCGTATCAGTTCGCCTTGCAATTGCCACGCCTGCAGCGCATCCACTTCGAAGGGCTCGTGATTCTCGCTCGCTTCGTCGCGCATTTCGAGCCCCACACGCAGACGCTGACGAAAGAAGCTGTGCACCGGATCGCGCAGGAATTCGCCCAGCTCGCGCACGGAGAGCGGCTCGTCGCGCCCGGACGCGGGCAATGGCGCGTCTGTCCGCGCCGCGCTGGCCAGCGGCGCGGGACGGCTCCATTCGTGCGCGTAGGTATAGAGCGCCGCGCCGTGCGGATCGGCCGGAAAGTAGTCGGCGCTGAATGGCTGCAGACGATGCTCGATCGTCAGCGCATCGAGCAATGCGCGAGGTGCGTCTTCGTCGTCCTGCTCGAGCCGCCAGCCGTCCTTCAGATGGTCGCGCAACTGCCCGACGAGCACCGAAGGCGGACGCGGCGTATTGTCGGTCACGCTGCGCCCCACCCACGAAATATGCAGATGATCGCGCGCGGACAGCAGCGCTTCGAGAAACAGATAACGGTCGTCTTCGCGCCGCGAGCGGTCGCCTGGCCGATAGTCGCGCCGCATCAGGTCGAAGTCGAGCGGCGTGCGGCTGCGCGGGTAGTCGCCGTCGTTCATGCCCAGCAGACAGACGTAGCGAAACGGAATCGCCCGCATCGGCATGAGCGTGGCGAAGGTCACCGCGCCCGCGAAAAAGCGCTGCGCGAGGCCGCCGCCGTCGAGCTGCCCGAGCCAGTTCTCCGCGACGATCGCAAGCGGCAGCGCCTGCGTGAGCGCGGCCTCGCCGCAGGCCTCGCGCCACGTTTCCAGCGCGTTGTCGAGCCGTTCGAGCGTATAGGCGTCCTCGCCTTCGTCGGCGGCGAAGAAGGTGGCCTTCAACGCGCGCAGCCGCTCGCACCAGACGTCGACACTGGCCGGTTCGCGCAGCGTGCGCCACGCATGATCGAGCGCATCGATCAGACACGTGAGCGGCCCGAGCAACGCAGCGTCCAGGCCGCCGATTTCCGCATACGGTTCGATACCGCGCCACGTGCCCGAGCGATCGCCCGCTGCGTAGCCGAGTAGCATGCGCCGCAGCCCGAAGGCCCAACTATTCGGAGCGCTAATCTCTTCGCCCTGCGGCAGCCCCAGACTCGCGCGCTGCTCGCCATGCAGGCCCCAGCGAATATTGGCGCCATCGATCCAGTTGCGCAACGTGAGCACGTCCTCGGCCTCGATGCCAAAGCGCGCGCGCACGGCCGGCACTTCGAGCAGGTCGAGCACATCGCTCACCGTCACGCGCGCGTGCGGCAACGAGAGCAGCATTTCCAGCGCGCCGATCAGCGGGTCGAACGCACGTTGCGCGCGGTCCGCGATGCTGAACGGGATGTAACGCGGATCGTCGTTTTCGACCAAGCCGAACACGGCCTGGATGTGCGGCGTGTAGACCTCGATGTCGGGCACCATGACGATCACGTCGCGCGGACGCAAGGCCGGGTCCGCCGCGAACGCCGCCAGCAGCCGGTCGTGCAGGATCTCCACCTCGCGCTGCGCGCTGTGCGCCACATGAAAACGGATCGACTCGTCCACCTGCGGGTCGACGGCGGGCCAGTGCTCGCGCGTCTCGGGCAAGGGCCGCAAATCGCGAATGTCGTCCTGCAATTGCTGCAGCAGCGTGTGCGCCTCGCCGCCGTCGAAGAGATCGATGCGCTGGCCGATGCGCGTGAAATGCGCCGTATAGGTCTCGCGCGCTTCGTCGCTATCGTATTCGTCGAGCAAGCCGATGAAGTCGCGCCCCTGCTTGCCCCATGCCGCCAGCAGAGGCTGCGCGTGCAGGTGCAGTTGCGACTCGTCGAGGATGGCCGGCGCGCCCGCGCGGCGGCGCTGACGCGCGTGCCGGGCGCGCAGCAGATCCTGGTCGGCGACGATGTCGGCCCAGTAGTGCATGCAGGGGTTGTGCACGCACAGCAGCACCTGGCTCCAGCGCGCGAGCGCCGCGAGCACTTCGAGCGACTGGCGCGGCAGGCTCGAAATGCCGAACACGACGAGGCGGCGCGGCAGCCCGCGCGGACGCGCATCGCCCTCCTGCCACGCCTGCGCGCGCGCCATGAAAAGTTCGTGCACGGCGGCGCGGCCCGTTTGCGCCAGCGCGCTGCCGGGCGGCGCGCCGGCGCTCACGTCGGCGAGCAGCGCGCGCCAGAGCGCGGCCTGCCAGCGGGCGTCTTCGGCGAGCGGCACGCGGTTGTTGCGCGCGTCGATCACCACGTCGTCGTGGGCGGCCCACGCGGCGAGCCAGTCGGCGCGATAGACCTGGTACTGGTCGAACAGATCGGCCACGCGCTGCGCGAGCTGGAAGCACTTGCGCTGCTCCTCGTCGTTCGCCATGAAGCGCTTGAGCGGCTCGTAGCCAGGCGCATCGAGCAACGCGGGCAACATCCGCATGAGACGCCAGACGAGGCGCGACTTGTCGAACGGCGAGACCGGCGGCACCGCGTCCTCGCCCAGCACCGCGCGATAGACCGCCCACAGAAAGCGCGACGGCAGCGACATTTCGAGCGCCGCCGCGATGCCGCAGCCGCCGTCCTCGCGGTCGGCCGCGAACGCGAGCTTGAGCCATTGCGCGATGCCGTTGCTCTGCACCAGCAGCATTTCTTTTTCGAGCGGCGCGATCGGGTGCTGGCTGATCCACTGCACGATCAGGTCGCGCAGGCGCTCGGGCTCGTTGCCGTGAACGAGCATCAGCCCCGCCGGCAATTCGCGCGCGCTCAAATGCGGCCTCCTTGCGCCGCGCGGGCAGCATGAACATCGTGGCCGCCGTGGACGATTGCGGGGCGCGGTGAGCGGGGTCGAAGCGTGAGAGATGCGGCCATGTCGCCTGGTGGTGTCTGTTGCCGATAAGAAACCTGGTGCGCCGCGCGTGCTTTCCGATACGAAACCGGCGCAAAGCGCGGCGCGAGCCGGCTGTGCCGGCCGGCCCGAAGCGACATGTTACGACATTGGCGCCTCAGCCCAGGCGCGTTCCCGCAGCGGGATCGAAGAAATGCAGGCGCGCGGCCGGCAGGCGCACGGCAATGCGCTCGCCGCGCGCGGGGCGCAACTCGTGCGGCAGCCGCACGACCACCTCGTTGCCGCCCCAGCGGCCATGCGCGAGATTGTCCGCGCCCAGCAGCTCGCAGGTTTCGACCTCGAGGGAAACCGGCTCGCCCGGCTCCGGCGGCGTGCCGCCATTGCCCTGCATATGCTCGGGACGCACGCCCAGCACGCAGTCGCGCCCCGGCTGCAGCGCCGCGCGCAGAGCGGCTGGCAGGCGCTCCATGGGCAGCGGCAGTTGCGGCCCCATGCCTGCCGTCTCGAAGCGCTGGCCGTCCGCGCTCACGCGGCCGCGCAGCAGGTTCATGGCCGGCGAACCGATGAAGCTCGCCACGAACATCGAAGCCGGCCGGTCATAGACCTCGCCGGGTGTGCCGATCTGCTCGGCGCGCCCGCCGTTGAGCACCATCACGCGCTGCGCGAGCGTCATCGCCTCGATCTGGTCGTGCGTGACGTACAAACTCGTCGTGCGCAAACGCGCATGCAACCGCTGGATCTCGAGACGCATCTGCACGCGCAGTTTCGCATCGAGATTCGAAAGCGGTTCGTCGAAGAGGAACACCGAGGGCTCGCGCACGATGGCCCGCCCCATCGCCACGCGCTGGCGCTGCCCGCCGGAAAGCTCGCGCGGCTTGCGCTCGAGCAGCGCGCCAAGCTCCAGAATCTCGGCTGCCGCCGCCACGCGCGCGTCGATCTCGCGGCGCTCGAACCCTTGCAGCCTGAGGCTGTAGCCCATGTTGCGCGCCACGCTCATATGCGGATACAGCGCGTAGCTCTGAAACACCATCGCGATGTCGCGGTCCTTCGGCTCCATGCGATTGACCACCCTGCCGCCGATCTCGATCTCGCCCGCGCTCACGCTTTCGAGACCCGCCACCATGCGCAGCAGCGTGGATTTCCCGCAGCCGGAAGGCCCCACGAGCACCATGAATTCGCCGTCCGCCACCTTCACGTCGATGCCGTGCAGCACCTGCTGCGCCCCGTCGTACGATTTCGTCACGCCTCGCAGGCTCAATGCCGCCATGCCGTCTCCCGGTTTTTCGTTTGCTGTTGCGCTTTGCGTATGCCGCGCCCGCCCTGATCGCCGCCGCTTACTTCTCCACATCCACGAGGCCGCGCACGAACCAGCGCTGCATCGCGAGCACCACGACGAGCGGCGGCAACATGGCGATCATCGTCGCGCACATCACGAGATGCCATTGCGTGGCCGCGTCGCCGCTCGAAATCATGCTCTTGATGCCGACGACGGCCGTGGTCATGGGCGCCGTGCTCGACATGAGCAGCGGCCACAGATACTGGTTCCAGCCGTAAATGAACGTGATGACGAAGAGCGAGGCGATATTCGTCTTCGAAAGCGGCAGCACCACGTCCCAGAAGAAACGCAGCGGCCCCGCGCCGTCGATGCGCGCGGCCTCGATCAATTCGTTGGGCAGCGTGAGAAAGAACTGGCGAAAGAGAAACGTCGCGGTGGCCGAAGCGATCAGCGGCAGCGTGAGGCCCGCATACGTGTTGGTGAGATGCAGCGTGGCCGCAACCTGCACGGTGGGAAAGATGCGGACTTCCACGGGCAGCATCAGCGTCACGAAGATCAGCCAGAACGAGAGGCGCCGGAACGGAAAGCGGAAGAACACGATCGCATAGGCGGAAATGATGGAGATGGCGATCTTGCCCACCGAAATCACCAGCGCCGTGATGACGCTGTTGAGCAGCATCTTGCCGAACGGGCTTGCGGCATCGCCCGTGCCCACATTCCAGACCGTTGCCGCGTTCGCGAACAGGTGCGTGCTGGGCACGAGCGAAAGCGGCACCGAGAACACCTCCTGCTCGTTCATCGTCGCCGCGCAGAACGCGACATAGACGGGAAACGCCACCACGGCCACGCCGAGCAGCAGCATTGCGTGGCAAAAGAGGTTGAAGTATTTGCGGTTCTCGATCATTGATGAGCAGCCCTAATATTGAACACGCCGTTCGATGAAGCGGAACTGGAAGATCGTGAGCGCGGTGACGAGCAGCATCAGCACCACGGACTGCGCGCCCGAACTGCCGATATCGAGCCCGCGAAAGCCTTCGTCGAAGATCTTGTAGACAAGCGTGCGCGTCGCCTGCCCCGGGCCGCCGCCGGTTGCCGCGTCGATCACCGGGAAGGTGTCGAAGAGCGCATACACCACGTTCACGACGAGCAAAAAGAAACTGGTTGGCGAAAGCAGCGGCAAGGCAATGCCGAAGAAGCGCCGCACCGGCCCCGCTCCGTCGATGGCCGCGGCCTCGAAGAGCGACTGCGGAATGGCCTGCAAACCCGCATAGAAAAACAGAAAGTTGTAGCTGATCTGCTGCCAGACGGACGCCACCACCACGAGCGTCATGGCCTGCCCCGGATTGAGCGCGTGATTCCAGACCACATGCGCGCGCGCCAGCGCATAAGTCACGAGGCCGATGCTCGGATTGAAGAGAAAGCCCCATAGCACTGCCGCGATAACAGGCGCCACCGCATACGGCCAGATCAGGAAGGTCTGGTAAAAGCGCTTGCCGCGCGTGACGTGATGCGCCATGGCGGCGAGCACGAGCGAGATCGCGAGGCCGCACACGGTCACGAGCGCGGCGAAGACCACGGTGGTCTTGATGGAGTCCAGATACAGCGGGTCGCTGAAGAGATGCGCGAAATTCGCGAAGCCGACGAATGCAGAGGAAGTGCCGAAGGCGTCTTCGGACTGAGTGGATTGCAGCAGCGCGACGCCCGCGGGCCAGAGAAAGAACACGGCCGTGACCGCGAGTTGTGGGCCGACCAGCAGATAAGGCAGCAGGCTCGCGCCGAAACGGGAGCGTTGTTCCATCGCGTCGATCTCCTCGAGTTGCGGCGCCGCAGCGGCGCGCGCCTGCATTTTATCCGAGAGTCGGGACGCGCTGGCTCACGATGCGCGCCGCTCGCGCAACGCCCGCCGATGCGCTGCGCGCTCGCGCGTTATGCCAGCGCCGCCGCCGCGAACTTGCCGAGATCCGTGCCCGGATCGCGCAACGCGGCCCGGTCCAACGGCTTGCCCGAGCCCACGAGCTTCTTGCCGCACAGGAAGTCCGGCATCGAGCTCACCGCATCGACCGCCAGCAATGCGCCATTTTTCAGGTAGTAAACGGCGAAGCGGCGCGCCGCCGGATCGCCGCGCACGATGGTTTCGTCATAGCCTTCGTGCAGGCCCACCGTCTGCAGCTTGAGATCGTATTGATCGGACCAGAACCACGGTGCGTCGCACGCGGGCCGCGTCTTCCCGACGATGGCCGACGCCGCGAGCTTGGCCTGCTCGACCGCGTTGTGCACGCTCTCGAGACGCCCCGTGCGGCTGTAGTGCGCGAGCGGCCGGCTCGCGCAATCGCCAATGGCGAATACGTCGGGGTCCGACGTGCGCGCGTCCTCGTCGACCTGAATGCCGTTGGCGCAAGCGATGCCCGCTTCCTGCGCGAGCGCGACGTTCGGCGTAATGCCAATGCCGATCAGCGCGAGCGTGGCCGGCACGATCTCGCCGCCCGCGAGTCGCACGCCCACGAGCTTGCCGTGCTCGCCCACGAACGCCTCGATCTTCGCGTTCAAGCGCAGATCGACGCCTTGGGCGCGATGCTCGTTCTCGTAGAACGTCGAAACGGTCTCGCCGGTCACGCGCCCCAGCACGCGCGGCGCGGCCTCGAGCACCGTCACGGCGTGTCCCAACTGACGCGCGGCGGCCGCGGCCTCGAGGCCGATATAGCCCGCGCCGATCACCACGAGCCGCTCGCCGGGCTTCACGCGCTCGCGCAGCGCATCGGCATCGGCGAGCGAGCGCAACGCGACGATGCCGGCGAGATCGTGACCCGGCAGCGTCAACGCGCGCGGCTTCGAGCCGGTGGCGAGAATGAGTTTGTCGTAGTGCAGCGTGGTTCCGTCGCCAAGCGCGAGCGTATGAGCCGCGCAGTCGAGCGCTTGCGCGCTCGCGCCGAGCTTCAGCTCGATGCGCTGATCGTCGTAGAACTGGCGAGGCTTGAGCCAAAGCCGCTCGAGATCGGCCTCGCCCTTCAGGTAGGCCTTGCTCAGCGGCGGACGATGGTACGGCGGCACCGGCTCCTCGCCCACCAGCACGACGCGCCCCTCGAAACCATACTGCCGCAGCAACGCCGCCGCGTTGCCGCCCGCGTGCCCTGCCCCAACGATCACTACCGTATCGACTGCTTCCTGCATATCCGCTCCCGTTCATTGATTCGCCGCGCGCATGGGCCATGGCGATTCAGCACGGCACCTTGCCAATCTGGGCTTGACGACGCGCGTGGCCCGCGCGCCGGGACCGAAATCATCTCACGTCCGCACAGCGAACGCCAAAGCCTGCATTGCGCATTCCACACGGGCGCCCACGCGAGCCGGCCATGCCGTCAGTCGAACGCGCGGTCGTTCGGCGCCGCGTAGAGCGCGCGCAGCGTATCGCTCATCGGAAAACCGAAGTTCACGCCTCTCGGCGGCACCGGCCGCTCGAACCACTTCGTATAGAGCGCGTCGATCTCGCCGCTCTTCATGAGCGCGCTCATCGTATCGTTCACGAGCCGCCGGAATGCCGGATCGCCGTTGCGCAGCATGAATGCATAGGCCTCCCAGGATTGCGGCGTGCCGACGATCACCCAGTCGGATGGATGCGCAGTCAACGAACGTGCGCCCGCGAGCAGCACGTCGTCCATCATGTACGCGACCGCGCGGCCCGATTCGAGTATCGCGCGCCCCTGCCGGTAGTCCTTCGCGCTGATCACCTGCATGTTCATGCGCTTCTCGAGATTCATGCGGCGCAGAATACGCTCGGACGTGGTGCCCTGATTGGTGAGCACGGTCTTGCCCACGAGATCCTTGAAATCGTGGATGCCCGAATCCTTGCGCGTCAAAAGCCGCGTGGTCGCGACGAAGAACGTATCGGAAAACGTGACCTGGCTGTGGCGCGCCTGGAGATTGGTCGTAACGCCGCATTCGAGATCGACGGTGCCGTTCTGCACCAGCGGAATGCGATTCTGCGAAGTCACGGGAATGAAGCGCACCTGCAGATTCGGGCGATGCGTCCTGGCTTTGATCGCATCGATGACACGATTGCAGATGTCCTGCGAAAAACCGGTCACGTTGCCGTTCGCATCGACATACGAGAACGGCACGGACGTCTCGCGATAGCCGATCGCAATCATGTTCGCGGCCCGAATCTTCTCGAGCGTGGGTTGCGCAACCTGTGCGCGAGCCGGTTGCGTCAATAACAACGGCAGCGCCAGCGCGGCCGCGGCGGCCAGACTGGCGCGCAACGCCGAACACCGCCCCTTCGTCACGCGCTTGAGCCCGTTCATGACCCGCTCCCCCATGCCCGATATTCGTTTCGATTCGTGAAGTCACGCCATGGTCATGCCATGCGCGACGCACCCATGCAGACGACGCATATGACGCGTTGCCCACTGCGATGTTGGCGCGCGCACGCCGCCGCGACGCCGTGCGTGCAAGGCGCATAATCGTAGCGGCGCGCAACCGGCACTGTCAATTTTTTGCAAGCAAGGCCCAATGCGGTCGAATCGCGGCCGAATCGCCGACGAATTGCGGCCGAATCGCGGTCGAGTCCGGCGCCGGGCTAGAATCGGCTGTCGAGTTTCGTATCGGATACATCGCATGCAGGAGCGCAAGCCATGACTCATGCCGCCCCACCCCGTCGCCCGCGCGTCTATCTCGCGGGCTTCGACGTATTTCGCCCCGACGCGCTGGCATACGGCGCACAACTCGTCGCCGCGTGCGACGCATTCGGTTTCGAAGGCCTTTACCCGCTGGACGCACACGTGCCCGCGGACCTCGACGGCCCGCGCCAGGCGGCGTGGATCTATCGCGCCAACCTGGACGCCATTCGCAGCGCGGACATCGTGATGGCGAATGTCGACGATTTCCGCGGCCCGGGCGAGCCCGACTCGGGCACGGCGTTCGAGATCGGCTTTGCCGCCGCATTGGGCAAGGAAGTCTGGGCTTACACGACCGACACCGGCACGCTGATCGAGCGCGTGCCCTCGCAACCCGGCGCGCAGGGCCGGCTATGCGAGCGCGGTTTTCTCGTGGAGGATTTCGGCTTGCCGAAAAACCTCATGATCGCGTGCGCCGCGCGCATCGTGCAGGGCGATGCGCGCGCGTGCCTTGCCGCCATGGCGCGGGGACGCCTCGACTAGCCGTCCCGCCGCGCCATGCCGTGCCGCGGCAATCGAAACAATCGCGGCCATCGCCGCGCCCTCAATGGCGCGTCGCGCTCATGGAGCTCATGCGCTGCAGCGCGCGAATCCGCGCGAGCGCTGGACGATCCGCCACCGCTCTCTGGTAGAGCTTCGCGACATCGGCCTTGAGCGCCGTGCGCGAGGCGCCGTCGAGATACACCATGTGCCCCGACGGGTAGAAGCGCGCGCTCAGGTTGTTGCGCACCTTCTGGTCGACGAGCGGCATCTTCTGCAGATCGATCACGGTCTGGTAGAACGGCGTGACGAAATCGTAGTAGCCGTTTGCGGAAAGCACGCGCAAATCCGGATTGAGCGCCATCACGGCGGCCAGGTCGCCCGCCGTGTAGAGCACGATGTTGCCCTGCGCGTCGACGCCCTTTTGCGCGCCCGTCGGGTCGATGTGACTGAAGTTCCAGTTCTCGAAGGCCTGGTCGTTGAGGTCCGTGAACGACGAGTTGGTGCGGAACTTGAGCTGCTCGTTCAGATAGCTGTTCCACATGGCCGTGTACACGCCGCTCACGGCGGTCATGGTGGGGTCGTTGCCGCCCGAATTCGGGTCGATGTCGCCCGCGATGCCCGTGTCGATCGCGCTCACGCGGCCGTCGTACGAGCCGAGCGCCACACCCTTGTCCTTGAGCAGCGTGGTGAGGAACAGCGAGTTGCCGCGGCTGTCGTAGCCGGCGATGTCGAGATTCCAGGATTCGAGGGTCTGCGTGTCGATGCCCGTATATTGCGAAAGTTTCTTGAGCGTAGCGGGAATCGCCGGATTTTTCGGATCGGGGAATTTTTCCAGCGCCACCCGGTAGTCCGTGCGCGCGAACTGCGCCACCTGGGCCGCGAACGTCTGCAGGTCCTTCGGCGCCGGCTTGACGCCCAGACGCTGGTGATACCACGCGTCGGCCGCCGCCGTGGGCAGCGCGCCCACCGGATTGCCGCTTTGCGTGTAGTCGAGAATCGAAGACTGCAAGGTGATGCCGTTCAGGTCCACGCCGTCTTCGTGCAGGCGATACGCGAGCACGCAGCTGCGCGCCGTACCGTACGATTCTCCGTAAAGAAACTTGGGAGAATTCCAGCGGTCGTTGGCGCTCAGATAGCGCTTGATGAACTGCTTGAGCGAGTCCGCGTCCTGATCCACGCCCCAGAAGTCGCGGTTGTGATGCGGCGCGATGGCCGCCGAATAACCCGTGCCCACCGGATTGATGAAGACGAGGTCGCTCTTGTCGAGCAGACTGTCCGGGTTGTCTTCGAGCGCATACGGCGCGGGCGGCGTGAAGCCCGGCATGGCGGTCTTGATGCGCTTGGGGGCGAACGAGCCGAGCAGCACGAACACCGAGGAAGAGCCCGGGCCGCCGTTATAGAAGAAGGTGACGGGACGGTCCTGGGCCTGCGCGCCGTCCTTCGTGAACGCCACGTAGAAGATCTTGGCATTCGGCTGCGAGCTGCTCGGATCGACCGTGACGAGATGGCCCGCGGTCGCCGTATAGGCAATCGCCTCGCTGCCGATCTGGATCGCATGATGCGTGATCGCGGCGTTTTCGGTCATGTCCGTCACGAAGTCGTCGGGACCGTTGCCGTACGCGGTGGGATCGAAGCACGGCTGGTCGTTCGGGCTGCGGTGCTTGCCATTGCCGCCCGCCGCCGCCGTGCCTTTGCCGCCGTTGGACTGAGCCTCTTCGTTCATATCGTCTCCTTGCTCGGGGTACGCCGTGGTATGCCTCGCCAAGCCTCGCCAAACCGGTCTCTCGCCGGGAACGCGGTTTCGATCCGGAAACCGGGAAAACTTTTGCGCGCACGGCGTAACGCCACGACGGACGTCACACGGTGCGCCGGTTCCCGATGCTACGCCGAGCCAAGCGCGGCTGCCACCCTGGTGCCTACCGGCGTACCGAGGCCCGTGCAGGCGTCCCAGCCGGGCCCGGCCGCATAGTCGCCGTTGTTGCCGCTCGTGATGTCGTTGAACGCGCCGGGCTGCGCGTAGAGCTTCGCGTTGACGAAGCCCGCCGTCTTGCCGCTGCTCGCGTTGATGCGCGCGATCAATGCGGCCCACAGCGGCGCGACGGCGCTCGTGCCGCCCACCACGGTATCCGTGCCGCCGATGTACACCTCGTAGCCGGTGGCCGGATCGGCGTCGGCGGCCACGTCGGGCACGCCGCGCCGCGCGAGTGCGCCCGCGGCGCGTCCGCTGCGCGCGACCTTCAAGCCCTTCTGCCATGCCGGCAGCGCGAACGTCGCGCTCACGCCGCCGCCGCTCGCGCCGTTCTCGCCGCTGCTCCAGACCGTCTCGCGCGCGATCTTGCCATTCGCCGCACTGAGCTGCGTGCCGCCGCAGCCAAGCGCATAGGGGCTGGACGCGGGGAAGTCGACATGATCGGCGCCGTCGCCCACGCCATCGGACGAACCGCTGTCGCCCGATGCGCAGCACACCGTCACGCCCAGCGCCACGGCCGTCTGCAGCGCGTCGTTGAGCGCGCCCAGCGTCTGCTGCGACCACGCCGATTCGGGCGCGCCCCAACTGATCGAAATGACCGATACCTTGCGCTGGTTGTCGTGCAGGGCCGCGCTCACGGCGTCGACGAAACCGGCCTCGCTATTGGGCGCGAAGTAGACCGCAATCAGCGCCCCGGGCGCGAGCGCGCCGGCGATCTCCACGTCGAGCGTGACCTCGCCGTCGGGGCCGCTGGGATCGCCGCTCGGCGCGTTGGTCGCCTGATCGACGGAGACGGCCTCCACGCGCGGCGGCGCGACGCCCAGCGCACTGAAATACGCATCGAGGTCCGACTGCGCGTAGCCGCCGCCCATTTCGACCAGCGCGATGCATTGGCCCTTGCCGTCGCCAGCCGGAAAATCGTAGAGCCCGGCGAGCTGCAGCGGCGTGAATGAACGGCTCACCGCGCGCGCGGCGCGGACCGGCGCGTGCACGGCCCCGCCGCCGGGCTCGGTGGCAGGGGTTGCCGGCTGCGCGGTTTTCGCGGGCGTGGCGGCGGGCGCGGTGGACTCAATGCGGAAATGCGGTTGCACCTTGGCGCGGCTGTCGAGGCCGACGACCGCGGTAATGACGTCGTGCAGGTCGGCGGGCAGACGCACGGGGCCAGTGGGCTGGCGAAAGCGCTGCTTAAGCTTGCCGACCTGATGCTCGAAGCGCTGCAGGTCCACGCCGAATGCCGCGTTGTACTGCTGCACCGTACCGGAGAGCACGACGCGGCGCGCACCGGGATCGGTCTGCACGACCGCGAGGCCATGCGTCTTCGCGAACGCCGCCACGCGCGCGATATCGGCAGCGTCCGCGCCGAAGCGCTGCTCGTATTGCTCGCGCGAGATCGGATGCGCGCCGGGCGCGCCCGACGCGATGCGCTCGACCAGCTCGCGAAACGCGGGCTCGGCCTGGCGGCGCAGGATCACGACGACGTCGAAGTGTTCCGTGGGGTCGCACGCGCCCACGCATTGCGCGCCGGCTGGCACGGGATGTTCGCTGCCTTTGCCGGGATTCGATGCTGCACGCCTCGTCATGGCTGAGTCTCCTCGATGAGCACGTCATCGTTCGCGTTCGGACACACAACCGATTATGCGAGTTCCACGCGCCGCGCGAGTCGACCGTGCCCATGCCCCACGCGCCGATTCCGCCGGCAAACGCAGTGGAGATTTTCGTGCCATCGATACCGATGCATCCGGCATTGCGCGAGGCGGACCGAACGCACGGGCGGCGCGCGCACGAAAACGTCGGCCGAGCATGCCGCGTGCCCGCTGTCTCGGGCGCCTTACCATGCCGAATGACGGCTATCGGGGCGGCCCCATCCCGAGACGCCGCTTCGCTATCGAGAGAGGCGGACTCCTGGCATATGGGTCAATCGGGTCAATCGATATTTACTTAGCCTTCCTTACCGTCAAGACGAGGACTCCAGAGCCACCCGGCATAGCGGGCGCAATACACCGCAAACGCAACGATCCAGCAAGCGCCGGAAACATCGATGGCCGCGAGTGCCTGCTGCGGCCAGAATACGGGTATCAGCACGCGCACGATCGCCGCGAGCACGAGCAAGCCGTAGCTGGCCATTTCGGCGCGTCCCGCGACCAGCGGACGCCCGGTATGGCCGCGCGCCGTGCGCGTGATCATCGCGACGATGGCGCAGCCGACCGCGCCCACCGTGAACGCATGAATCGCGAGCGAATGTGCGACGACGCCCATTGCCGCGAGCGCAAGCATCGCGAAGCCCAGCGGTATCCACGCATAGGCGACATGCAGAATCGCGAGAATCGGACGATTGCCGACACGCCACGAGCGCCAGCCGACGAGCCGCATCCCTTGCGCGCATGCCGCGAGCGCGGCGGCAACGGCAAGCGCGGGACCGGGCGCGCCGAAGCCGTCCAGCACGAACGCGAGCACGGTCAAAGGCAGCACGGCCGCCTCGACGAAACGCCAGCGCCGGTACGTGAAGCCCGGAACGGCGTTGACGGTGAAGGACGGAATGATGCGTCCGCCGATCGCCGTCACGAACAGCACCAGCAGTCCCACTGCAATGTATGCGCTGTGCAGGGCCCAATCGGGACGCGCCATGATCGCGCCCACGTGAAACGCCACGTTGGTCAGCGCAAGCAACCCCAACGCGACGGGCAGAAAGATGTTGTGGCGATTCTTCGCATGCACGAGCACCCGCAGCAGCACGAGCGCGCAAACTGGCAGAAACGCGACGTCGACGGCCATGGCGACGACCGGCGGCGCATACCCCACGGCCGCCCGCCCGGCGAGCCACAACAGCCACAGTGCCGCGAGCGACTTACCCTGCGCGGGCGTCACCGAGGTCCATGCCCGCACCGCTGTGAGCAGAAAACCCGCCACGATCGCGGCGGCGAACCCGAAAATCATTTCGTGGACATGCCACAGCATGCCCGGCAAATACGGATGCAGACGCGGCAACGGATGTCCGTCGAGCTCGGCCAGCCAGACCAGCATGGCGGCAGTGCCAAAGAGCGCGCCGCCCAGATAGAACGGGCGAAAGCCGAGCGCCCACAGCGCGAAGCCGCGGCGGGCGCGTGCGGGCGGTTCGCCGATCCGGTACAGATTCATGTTCGCTCTCCGGCAAATAGATGCATTAAATTTACATCTTATATGCGTCGAGCAATACGTGCTGATGTGGCATTTCCTCGCAGCCCGCCGCCAGGCGAGCGCGCAAGAAAAAAGCACGCCGCGCCCCGAAGCGCGCAGCGTGCTTCGCTAAGGATAGCTAACGTCAGGCCGCTGCGGCCAGCGCCTGCGGCAGATGGTTCTGCAGATAGGCCTCGAACTCGTCCTTCACCTCGGGATGGCGCAGGGCGAACTCGACGGTGGCCTTCAGATAGCCGATCTTGCTGCCGCAGTCGAAACGCGTGCCCATGTAGCGATACGCGAGCACCTGCTCTTCCGTGAGCAGCGATTGCAGCGCGTCGGTGAGCTGAAGCTCGCCGCCGGCGCCCGGCTTGAGCGCGCGCAGATGATTGAAGATCGTCGGCATCAGCACGTAACGGCCGACCACGCCGAGATTCGACGGCGCGACTTCCGGCGCGGGTTTTTCGACGATGCCCGAGAGCTTGAACACGTCCTCCTCCCACTCGCGGCCATCGACGATGCCGTACGAGGCGCTGTTTTCGCGCGCGATCGCTTCCACGCCCACCACCGAGCTGTGATAGTGGTTGAAGGTCTCCACGAGCTGCTTCATGACCGGCTTGGGGCTATAGAGCAAGTCGTCGGCGAGAATGACGGCGAACGGCTGACCGCCCACCAGTTTTTCGGCGCACATCACGGCATGGCCAAGGCCCAGCGCTTCCGCCTGGCGCACGTAGAAGCAGTCCACGTTGGCCGGCTTGATGCTGCGCACCAGATCGAGCAGCTTCTGCTTGTTGCGGGCTTCGAGCTCGGCTTCGATCTCGTACGATTTGTCGAAATGATCTTCGATCGCCCGCTTGCTGCGGCCGGTCACGAAAATCATTTCGGTGATTCCCGCAGCGATCGCCTCTTCCACCGCGTACTGAATGAGCGGCTTGTCGACGATCGGCAGCATTTCCTTGGGGCTGGCCTTGGTCGCGGGCAAAAAGCGCGTACCGAGGCCCGCAACAGGAAATACCGCTTTGGTGACTTTGAGCATGATGTTCATTCCCAGTTCGATCGTTTGAATAACGGTCTCGCAGCAAGGCAAGCCGGCGTCCCCGAGGGTTCTGTCGGGCAGTTTTTTATTTTCAAAAGGGTCGGTTCCGTCTGATGCCACAAAAAAAACGACGAAATTCCGATTGCGACGGTCAAGCAGACCATCAAGCAGAGCAGCGGAAATTATTGCTTGATTGATTGCCACGCACCCCGAATAATCAGCATGAATTGCCTGATCGGGTTTCGCTCCACCAGCAGGCGAATTTCACGCTGGCTTGCGATCGCGGCGCAATGGCGGATTGCACGGCCGCGCAGCTTACTCGACTTCGTCGGCGGGCGGCAAGCCACCCGATTGCGTGCGCGAACGCCGGATAGGCTCATTGCGCAGCGCCTCGCGATACGCCGACACCGCGACGAGAATCAACAGCACGGCAATGCCGGCCAGCAAATGCAGGTTCATCGAAATCTCCATCGACCTTAGGCGATCCCCATTAAACTAGCATCTCAAATCGCGCAAATAAATCGCTTTCGCGTTACAAGATTTTATTTCTCGATTTCGGTTCGATCGTCGATTTTTGGCGTGACGTTCGAATGACTTCGAATCATTGATCCGAATACATTTTGAAAAACTTTTGGATAATTTCCGCGCGCGAGGCCCCTATGATCGCCAGATAGCCTCCCATCGTCACGCACGCCACGCCCAATGAGCGATCCCGCACTCGAAACCGTTCTGCCGTCAGCAACCGCCGTGCCTGCCGCCGCGCGGCCCGCCATGACCGGCGCCATCGCCAACGATCACCTGATCGATGCGTTGCGCGGCTTCGCCGCCCTGCTGGTGGCGTATTTTCATTGCCGCCAGGTCACCTGGATCGGCATGGGCGCGTTCCACCAGACCCACGCGAGCCTTGCGAACCCCGGCACGATTGCCGCGTGGCTCACGCTGCCCATTGCGTGGGGTTCCGCCGGTGTGCCGATCTTTTTCGTCATCAGCGGTTATTGCATTCATCGCAGCGGCGCCGCGCGCCTGCTGAAGAACCCCGCTTTCCGGCTCGACGCCGGGCAATTCTGGCTGCGCCGCTTCGTGCGGATCTACCCCGTGCTGCTCGCGGCGCTCGCGCTCACCTTCGTGGCCGATTCGTTCAGCCTCACGATGACGCCCGTGAGCCACAAGATCCTCGATATCGGGCCGCGCGCGTTCCTCGTGAACCTGTTCTCGCTCCAGGGTGTGGCGGGCCCGACCTACGGCTCGAATGGCGCGTTGTGGACGCTCTCGCTCGAAGTGCAGTTCTACCTGCTCTATCCGCTGCTTTTCGCCGTGCGCCGCCGCATCGGACTCAACGCGGTGCTGGCGGGCATCGCCGCCATCAACGTGATTTCCGCGCTCACGCTCGCGCCGCGCGACATCGTGTTCTTCACGTCGTACTGGTTTTCGTGGATCCTCGGCGCGTGGATTGCGGAAGCGCGTCTGCGCGGTTCGGCAGGCTTTCGTTTTGCTTATGCGGCCGCGGCGCTGTTCGCCGTCGCGGGCTGCGTGGCCTTCCACTTCGGCCAGTACGGCGCGTTCCAGCTCTGGGCCTGCGCCTTCGCCTGCTATCTCGCGAAGGCGCTCGCCAGGCCCGTGGCGACGGGCGGCGTAATCATGCAGGCGTTCTCGAAGCTCGGCGCCTTCAGCTATTCGCTCTATCTGATCCACCTGCCGCTCTTCGTGCTGCTCGGCTCGCTGCTGTTCCGCTCGGCCCTGCAGACCTCGATCTGGGCTTCGTTCGGCTTCACGCTCGCCGTGCTGCCCGTCGCGTGGGTGTTCTATCGGCTCTTCGAACTGCCGGCGCTCAATGTCGCCGCACGCCTGCGCAAGCGGGCCGCCTGATGAGCGTGTAGATCGGGCATCTGCGGCACACACAAAAAAGCGGGGCCGCACGACATGCGGCCCCGCGCTCGCCGTCCTGCCGCAACGGCTTCTCGCTTCTCCCCAGACTCTATCGCGCGCGCGTCACCACGCCATCGAGCACGCGTCCGACCGCTTCCACGTATTGCTCCTTGCCGAAGCGCTCGCGCGCCACGGCAAGGCCGTTTTGCGCGAGCCGCTCGCGCAGCGTCTCGTCGTCGCACAGTGCGGCAAGCGTCTTCGCGAGTTCCTGCGCGTCGCCCGGCGTGCAGAGCAGCCCGCTCTTGCCGTGTTCGACGATCTCCTTCACACCGCCGTCGCGCGAGGCCACCACGGGCCGCTGCGCGAGCATGCCCTCCACCACGACGCGTCCGAACGGCTCCGGCGTGATCGAAGTATGCGCGATCACGTCCATCGCGCGCATGCAGGCCGCGATATCGTGCCTGAAGCCCAGGAAATGGACCCGCCCCGCGAGACCGCGCGCCGTCACGAAATCGCGCAGCTCCTGGGCATAGGCATCTTCGCCGAACAGCGGCGCGCCGACGAACACGGCGTGCGCGCGCGGCTCCTGCAAGAGCGCTTCGAGCAACACGTGCTGCCCCTTCCAGCGTGCGAGGCGGCTGAATGCGCCGACCAGAAACGCGTCCTGCGGCAGGCCGATCTGCGCACGCAGTTGCGCCTGCGGCACCCGCGCGAGTGCGCGGAACGGCGACTCGTCCACGCCGTTGTGCACGACGTCGATACGACGCGCGTCGAACTTCGTGAGCTCCGCGAAAACCTGCGCCGAAGCGTGCGAATTGGCGATCACGTGGGCGAGGCCGAGCTTCGCACAACCCTTGATGACGGCGCGCTGCACGCGCCCGAAATGCTCGTCGCTCACGATATCGCGCAGATGCCAGACCACCGGCTTGCGCGCGAGCTTGCCTGCCAGCACGCCGATCACCATCGCGCGCTGCGTGTTCGCGTAGAGCACGTCGGCGCCGCGCGCGCGACGGCGCGTCTCGCGCACGAGCGCCGCGATGCCCGCGAGCACGCCGAGCTTCGGCACGGCGCCGCCGTCGCGGCGCACGTTACGCAATGCGCCCGAGTCGAGCACGTCCACACGTGCGCCCGCGGCGTCGAGCGCCTCGCGAAATGGCCCGTCGTTGAACAACAGCACTTCGATGCGCGCGCGCAATCCCTTGACCACTTCGAGCAGGGAAAGCTCCGCGCCGCCCAGCACGCCGCTCTGGTCGATCGCCAGCACACGGGGCGCGTTTTGCTGCGCCGCCGCCGGCGTCATGGCGGCCCTCTCGCCCGCGCCTTCATCGTCCGCATGAGGCGCCTTGGGCGCATTGGGTGCCCCCGCGCGCGGCAACCCCACCTCGGCGATGGCGGGCACGGCTCGCGCCACGCGCGCAAAAAACTGCTCGCGGAAATGGGCCGCCGAAAAGCGCTCCGCATTCGCTCGGCAATCCTCGGCGCGAAAACGCCCCGGGTCGCGCTCGAACGACTCGACCGCCTCGATGATGGACTCCGCCAGCTGCTCGTCGAAGAACAGCCCCGTGGGCTGCGAGCCCGAATCGCGCACGGTTTCGAGCGCACCGCCCTTGCCATAGGCAATCACGGGCGTGCCGCATGCCTGCGCTTCCACCACTGAAATGCCGAAGTCCTCTTCGGCCGCGAACACGAAAGCTTTCGCGCGGCGCATGCGATCGTGCAGCGCCGAAAACGGCTGATACCCCATCACCTCGACATTCGGGCCGGCCTTCGCGCGCACCTTCTGCATGTCGGGACCATCGCCGATCACGACAAGGCGCTTGCCCGGCATGCGCGAAAACGCTTCGACGATGAGGTCGATCTTCTTGTACGGCACGAGCCGCGAAGCAGTCAGATAAAAATCTTCCTTATGCGTTTCGAGCTCGAACGCGTCGACGTCGACGGGCGGATACACCACCTCCGCATCGCGCTGATAGACCTTGTGAATTCGCCGTGCGATGAACGACGAATTCGCCACGAACTGATCGACGGAGTTCGCCGTACGCACGTCCCAATTGCGGATGTAGTGCAGAATCAGGCGCGCGAGCATCGACTTCGGCCCGTGCGTGAGATGCGATTCCTGCAGATACTGATGCTGGAGATCCCACGCGTAGCGGATCGGCGAATGCACGTAGCTGATGTGAAACTGGTCGGGGCCGGTCAGCACGCCCTTGGCCACCGCATGCGAGCTCGAGATGACCACATCGTAGTCCGAAACATCGAGTTGCTCGATGGCAAGCGGCATGAGCGGCAGATAGGCGCGGTACTTCGTGCGCGCTTTCGGCAGACGCTGGATGAACGAGGTCGTCGCGCGCTTGCCGCGCAGGAACTTGCGATCCTTGTCCTCGACGAAATCGACCACTGAGAACAGATCCGCGTCGGGGAAGCAGTCGATGATCTGCTCGAGCACGCGCTCGGCGCCCGCATAGGTGACGAGCCAGTCGTGCACGATGGCCACGCGCGGCTTGCGTTTCGCGGCACGCGCCGCGAGTGCGACGGGCGCATCCTGCTGTGGCCGCAACGCGCTCACCGTGGCTTCGTTGCGGGCGTTGGGGTGAATCTCGCGCCTTTGGGCGGGCGCGGCGGCGCTTTCGGACGGCGCCACTTCGTCGATCAATTCGTGACTCATGCGCTTTTCCGTAGGTTCAGACGAAACAGAAGGGAACGGGCGTAGCCGCGCAGCAGCGGCGTGGTCGCCACCGACCACACGCAATTGGCCAGCGCCAGCACGACGCCCGCGCCGATCGCATAGATCGCGTCGGGCAGCCACCATGCAATGGCGAGCGCGGCGGCAAGAAAGCTCAGGTGTGCGAACATGTCGACCACGATCGTGCGGCTGTGAATGCGCGAGAGCCACAACAGCGCGACATAGTCGAAGAGCGCGCGGAACAGCACCGCCGCGGCGGCGCCGGGCAAGCCGAAGCGCGAAATGCCCAGCCACAGAAGGCCTGCGTAGAGCGGCAGCTCGACGAGCCCCACGCGCGCCGCGGCGGCGGGATTGTTCTGCGACTGGATCAGAATGCGCGTGACGCCCGCCTGCCCGATCAGCCACACGGCGACGATCAGGAAGCGGCCCACCGGCGCGCCATGCCCGGCGATCACGGGGCCCACCCACGCGCGCAGGAAGGGCTCGAGCACCACGATCGCGCCGATGGCCACGGGCGTGAAGACCGCGTTCAGGAATTGCAGCGACTGCGCCGCGATTTCATCGGCATGCTCGCGGTGCAGCGCGGAAAGGCGCGGGAACAGTGTGCGCGCCAGCGCGTTGGGCACCATGTTCAGGCGCGTGACGAGGTTCTGCGGCACCGTGTAATAGGTGACGAAGCGCGCCCCCAGGCCCGCGCCCAGCATCATGCGGTCGAGCGAGTCGGCCACCATCGTCGAGATACTGGCGACCAGCATCCAGCCGCCGAAATTGAACAGTGCCTTCGAGGTGTCGAAGCGCGGCCCGCGCACCTGCTTGATGCCGAGCACGCGCAACGCCGAGTAGCCGAGCAGCAGCCCCGCAACGAGACGCGCCAGCACGGCGGCGGCCAGCACAGTCTGCAAATTCGGCGCAATCGCCCACGCCGCGCCCAGCGGCAGCAACTGGAACAGGAAGGTGCCGAGCGTCTGGTTGGTGTTGTAGATGCCAAAGCGCTCCGCGCCGTTGATGGCGCCCGCGAACACCCACGAGACGTTCGCAATGGGAATCGCCACCGCGAGCCACGGCAGCGCGAGATAGACCTCGTGACGCAATTCGGGCGTCACGTGCGTGAAGTACGCGGTATAGAGCGCGCCGCCCGAATAGATCAGCAGGCCGCCGATCGTGCCGGTGGTGAAGTTCAGCCAGAACGCGCTCCAGAACACGCGCTCGCAGGCTTGCGCGTCCTTCGATGCATAGGCCTTCGAAATATGATTCTGCGCGGCCATGCTCATGCCCAGATCGAGCACGCTGAAATAGCCGATCAGCGTCCACACGAGCGCAATCACGCCATAGCGGTCGACGCCCAGCATCTTGATGTAGGTTGGCACCGTGACCAGCGACACGAAGGTCGGCAGCACGAGGCCAAACAGATTGATCGCGACGTTGCGCAGTATGCCTTTATCCATAGGTGTTCCGGTAGCGTGCGGGCGCGGCGCGGGCATGCTGGCCCTCAGGCCGGCTTCCAGCGGTACATCATCACTTTGCCGCGCGCGTCTTCTTCAACGAAGATCAGGTATTCGCCGTTGGGCTGGCGGTGTGCGGTAATGCCGAACGGCACGTCCACCCAGCCCGAGGTATTGCCGACTGCCGCGCCAGGACCGAACGTGCCGATCTCCTTCGCGCTGTCCTTGTCGTACACGTGGACGAAGCCCGCGGGCTCGACCACGAACAGGTACTGCCCTGCCACGGTCACGCCCGCCGGCGTGACCGGCGGCTTCGCCTTGGGGTCCCAGGGCAGATGCAGCACATAGCGCTGCTGCGGGTGGCCGCTCGACCACTTGTCGTAACGCACGAGCACGCGGCCCGCTTCTTTCACGAAGCCCGGATCGTGCGGCGCGTCGGCGGTATAACCCGCCACGTAGAGCGTGTCGGTCTCCGGCTCGTAGATCGCGCGATGCACTTCGGTAAAGGGCGCGGGCATCGCGTACTGATCGATCTTGTCGTACGAGTAGATCGGATTGCCCTTCGCATCGATGCCGCCGAAGCGGAAGCGCGTGATGCCCTTGTTGTCGCGCGCGCGCCAGATGTCGCCGCGCGTGTCGATCCACCAGCCCCAGCCGCCGGCCAGATGGCCGGGGCCCGGGTATCGGGTGAATTCGCCGGCGTCGAACGCACCGTTGCCGTTGGTGTCGCGCCAGATCCAGTCGCCGCCGGGCGGCGCGTTCGGAATCTTCTGCACGGGCCGCGCGCGTCCCGCAATGAAGCCCGAGGGAATCGCGGTCTCGCCGTCGCGCTGCGGATCGAAGCGGTAGATCTTCAGGTGATCCGCGTACATGTCGGTGAGATAAAGGAACGTGTGGCCGTTCAATTCGCGCGCGGTGGGCAAACCCGGCCACATATCGCCATTGAATACCGGGTCTTGCGGATACTTGAAGCGATTGGAGAGGAAACCTACATATTTCCAGTCCTGTCCCGGCGGCTTCGAGAGATCGATCTCGAAGCGCTTGTTGCCCGTGTAGACGCTATTGGGCCGCGCGGGGTCCACCCACGCGCCATCCACGAACAGCAGGCCCTCCACGTTCCACAGGCGCTTGCCGTCGGGCGCATAGCTTTCGAGCGTGGCGCCCAGACCCGCGCCGATGGTGCCGTGGCGCGGGCCGATACCGTTGGTCGACACGTAGATGTTGCCCTTCGCGTCGGTGCCCACGCCGGTCAGGCCGTTGAAGCGGCCCGGCCCCGGCCGGCCCGCGACGCCGGAGAAAATGCCGCCGCGCTCGCCGAGCGTGCCGCTCTGCCGGTAGCCATTGCCCTCGCGCGAGTAAATGAGGATCTGCTGGCGCGGGCCATTGTCCGCAACCAGAACACGCTGCTGCGGATCCACGTTCACGTCCACGGGCACCGAGTCGGCGGGCAGTTCGATCGTGCTCGCAAGCGGCTTGCCATCGGCGGAATAGTGCGCGATGCGCGGCGTCGGGTCGGTCACGCTGCCCGTGATGACCCAGAGCGAGCCATCGCCCGCCACGGCGATCTTGCCTGGCTCGCGCACGTCGAATTGCGACTTGCGCTGCATCGAATTCGCGTCGTACACCTCGATGCGATTGGCCGTGGTGTGGCTCACGTAGAGCAACGAATCGGTGGCCGCGAGTCCGCCCACGTCGGCGGGCGCGCCCAGGTCGGGATGCGCGACGGCCGGCACGTCGGCGATCTTGAGGAACGCCCCCGCGAACTGCGCGTGCGGATTGGTGGGATCGGGCGACGCCTGAAAGGCCGCCGCGCGCTTCGGATCGTCGATCGTCCGGCGCGTGACGCCATACCACTGGCGCCCCTTTTCGGGCCAGACGCCGGGCCCGATCAGATGCCCGCGCTCGTTGCCCACGGCCACGGCCGCGTACAGATAACGGTGGTTCACGGCCACGGCGTTGCCGCCGTATCCGCCCCAGCCATGCGTGCCGCCGGCGAAGCCGAGCACCTTGCCGTTCTGATACGCGCTGATTTCCGCGCCGCTCTCATCCCACGGCGCGTCCGTGTAGACCTTGCCGTCGGGCGTCACGGCGATGGCGGTGATGTTGATCTGAGTCCACGTACCCTGGCCGTTGCCGTACGTATTGCCGATCCACGATGTCGTCACATTGAGTTGCGGCGCGGCGATGGTCTGTACCGACGAGGTGCAGACGAACGCACTGAGCGCAGCGAGCGCCAGCGCCCTGCGCATACGGCGGTCGGGAATCGGAAACGGCAAAGCAATTCCTCCGGTCGGGTGAATCCGACTGGATCATGCCGTACATTCAGGGAGAAAAATCGCTCCACAAAAAGCGAAAATAATTCAAAAAAATTCAGTATTCGCCACGCCTGACAGCGCCGGTGCGAAATAAATCGCCGCGCGGCGCGCAAAGTCCCGTGCGGCGGGCACGGCACGATCTTGTCCCAATTCCGGAAAGGAAACCGCAATGAAGCTGCCACAAAAGCGCCGCAATAGCAGCGCGATAGCGACGCGCCTATTTCGGCTAATCAAATCGACGGCATTATCAAAATCGCCCATCGATATATTTCGGCTTTTTGACCATTTAATTCTTTTTAGAATGAACCCGCCTCTGCATGCATGAAACAACCGGATAGCCGATGACCGTCAACACCTTAGCTTCCAGCCCGCCGCAACATTCCCACCGCATCGCCCAGCTCGACGGCCTGCGCGCCTTCGCCGTGCTCGCCGTATTCGCGCAGCACGCGCTGAAAGCGCCGTTGTGGATGGGCGTCGACCTGTTCTTCGTGCTGAGCGGCTTTCTGATCACCGGCATCCTGCTCGAACGCAAGTCGCGCGGGCAATCGTATTTCAGCTACTTCTACGCCCGCCGCGTGCGCCGCATCCTGCCGCCCTACATCCTGCTGATGATCGTTTCGTCGGCGCTATTCGGCTTCGGCTGGGCACATTACTGGCAGTGGTATGCGTTCTTCGCGACCAATATCGGCGATGCGCTCGGCCAGAGCGGCCACGACAGTCTCAACATCCTCTGGTCGCTCGCCGTCGAAGAGCAGTTCTACATCTTCTGGCCCTTCGTGGTGCTGTTGCTGCCCGAACGCGCGCTGGCGTTCGTGGCCGCGGCGCTCGTGCTGATCGTGCCCGTGCTGCGCGCCGTCGCGACGCCATGGTTCGATTCGTTCTGGCCCATTTATTACCTCACGCCGTTCCGCATGGACCTGCTCGCTGCGGGCGCGCTGCTGGCCGTGCTGGTGCGGCGCGACCGCAATGCGCTCGCGCCCTTCAAAGTGCCCGCGGCCGTGCTCTGCTTTGCGGCGCTCGCCGTGCTCGCGTGGCTGCACCTGCATTACCCGCGCTTTCGCGCCGCCAACACGCCGCTTTCGAATGCCATGCTCTACAGCGTCTCGCTCGTGCTCTGCACCTCGATCGTGGTGTTCGCGCTGCAATCGACGGGCTTCGTCAAGCGCCTGCTGTGCCATCCCGTGCTGGTCTACATCGGCACCATCAGCTACACGATCTACCTGATTCACCTCACGATTCTCTATGCGGTGTGGCCGCTGCGCTTCGGCCGCCCCGTGAGCGCCGCCATCGCGCTCTCCATCACGCTCGTCTATGCGAGCGCAAGCTGGTTCCTCTTCGAAAAGCGTCTCACGCGCGGCCCGAGCCGCCGGCCCCTGCCTGCGCAAGCCAGCGCGGCCACCGTGCGCGCCAGCGTGAGCGCCCCCACCTCGCAGTCCTGAATCTCACCCGATAAACAGGTTCCGAATCCACGTTCGCTACTTCAAAGGTACTTACACATGAACGAACGACGCAAAGCGATCATCACCGGCGTATCCGGCCAGGACGGCGCGTATCTGACCAAGCTGCTGCTCGACAAGGGTTATCAGGTGGTCGGCACCTACCGGCGCACCAGCTCGGTTAACTTCTGGCGCATGAACGAGCTCGGCGTCACGGATCATCCCTCGCTCGAACTCGTCGAGCACGACCTCACCGACGCGGGCTCGACGCTGCGCCTGCTCGAGCGATCGCAGGCGAGCGAGGTCTACAACCTCGCCGCGCAAAGCTTCGTAGGCGTGTCGTTCGACCAGCCCGTGACGACGGCCGAAGTGACCGGCATCGGCGCGCTGAATCTGCTCGAAGGCATTCGCGTGATCGACCCGAAAATGCGCTACTACCAGGCTTCGACCTCCGAAATGTTCGGCAAAGTCCAGGCCGTGCCGCAACGCGAAGACACGCCCTTCTACCCGCGCAGCCCGTATGGCATCGCCAAGCTGTTCGCGCACTGGTCCACGGTCAACTACCGCGAGTCCTATGACATCTTCGCGACCAGCGGCATTCTCTTCAATCACGAGTCGCCGCTGCGCGGCCGCGAGTTCGTGACGCGCAAGATCACCGACGCCGTAGCGAAGATCAAGCTCGGCAAACAAAGCGTGCTCGAGCTCGGCAATATGGACGCCAAGCGCGACTGGGGCTACGCCTCCGAATACGTGGAAGGCATGTGGCGCATGCTGCAGGCCGACGATCCGGATACCTACGTGCTCGCCACCGGCCGCACCGAAACCGTGCGCGATTTCGTGACGATGGCCTTCGCCGCCGCGGGCTTCCAGCTCGAATGGTCGGGCCGCGCCGAACGCGAGACCGCCGTCGACATCGCCACGGGCAAGACGCTCGTGCGCGTGAGCCCGCGCTTTTACCGCCCCGCCGAAGTCGATCTGCTGATCGGCGACGCAAGCAAGGCGCGCAGCAAGCTCGGCTGGGAGCCGCAGACTTCGCTCGAACAACTTTGCCAGATGATGGTCACGGCCGACCTCGCACGCAACGAGCGACATGACACGTTCTGAGCACGCCACTGCGGCGCCGCGCGCGCTCATCACCGGCGTGGGCGGCTTTACCGGCCGCTACATGGCCGCACGGCTTGCGGCGGACGGCTACCGAGTCTGGGGCACCGTGCGCGCCGGCGAATCCGTGCGCGACGAAGACGTGCCGGGCGGCATCGCGCCGCTCGCCGCCGATCTGCTCGATCCCGCATCGCTCGCGCACGCCGTGGAGACGGTGCGGCCCGACGTGGTCGTGCATCTCGCGGCGGTGGCGAATGTCGCCAATGGCGACGTTGCCCGCACCTATGTCGTCAACGTGGTGGGCACGCGCAACCTGCTCGACGTACTCGCGCATCAGCGCCATGTGCCGCGCGCGGTGCTGCTCGCGAGCAGTGCGAACGTTTATGGCAACGCCACGCCTGGTGTCATCGACGAAACGGTCGCGCCGCAGCCGGCGAACGATTACGCGGTCAGCAAGCTCGCGATGGAATACGTCGCGAAGCGCTGGGACGCGCCGTTGCCGCTGGTGATCGCCCGCCCCTTCAACTACACGGGCGTGGGGCAGACCACGGACTTCCTGCTGCCCAAGATCGTCGAGCACTACGCTCGCGGCGAGCGCAGCATCTCGCTCGGCAATACCGAGGTGAGCCGCGACTTCTCCGACGTGCGCGACGTGGTGGACGCCTACGCCAAGCTCATCGCGGCGGCGCCGCGCGGCGAGACGGTCAACGTATGCTCGGGCACCGGCTGGACGCTCGGCGAAGTGCTCGCCATGCTCTCGCGCATCGCGGGCTACGAGATCGAGGTGCAGGTCGATCCGCGTTTCGTGCGCGCGAACGAGGTGCGTCATCTGGTGGGCTCGAACACGAAGTTGCATTCGATCGTGGGAGACTCGCCGCGCACGCCTCTCGAGGAGACGCTGCGCTGGATGTACAACGAAGCACGCAAGCGCCTGATGCTCACCTGATACCGCGCTTTTATTCTGCGCTACCGATGACCGCCGCCCTTTCGGGCGGCGGTTTCATTTCAGCATGCCAACGCTTCAATGCACGCCGTTCGCGGCGGCAATTGCTTCCGCGTAGACATCGGCCACGCGCTTCGCGATCACGGCGTTGTCGAAATTCTCGCGCGCATAGGCCTTGCACGCCTCTTCGTCGGGCAGCTTGATACGGCCCGAGAACGCGGCGTCGATCCCCTCGGCAATCGCGGCCGAGCCGGTTGCGGGCAGCACGAGATCTTGCGAGAGGCCCGCCACCGCTTCGGGCAGACCGCCCACCGGCGTGACCAGCACCGGCGTACCCGCCGAAAGCGATTCCACCGTGATGAGGCCGAAGCCTTCGAGCGCCACCGTGGGCACGATGCTCAGCGTCGCGGCGCGATAGAGCGAAGGCAACTGCGCGTCGGGCACGAAGCCCAGCAGCTTGACGTTGTCGGTCAGGTCCGCAGCGTCGATGCGCTGCTGCAGCTCCGCCTCGAGGCGCCCGCGCCCGGCGATCAGCAGCAGCACGTCCGGATGACGCTGCTTCACCACCTTGATCGCATCGATCAGGTCTTCGAGGCCCATGCGGCGCACGAGACGGCGCACGGCCAGCACGATCGGCCGGTTCTGCGGCAGTTGCAGACGCAACCGTGCCTCGGCGCGCGTGCAGGCCGGATCGAAATGCGCGGTATCCACGCAGCCCGGCACGATACGCACGCGCTCGGGCGAGATCGCATAGCGCTTCGTGAGGATGTCGCCGAACGCTTTCGACAGCACGATGAGCCGCGACGATCGTTCGTACACCGATTGTTCGAGCGAATGCTTGATGCGCTGGCTCAGCGTGGCCGCGCCTTCCACGAGGCTTTCGTCGGCCCACGGTCCCTGGAAGTGCGAAACCTGCGGAATGCCGCGCGTCACGTCGAGACCGGGGAAGGTGTAGAGCGCGAAGTGCGAGGAGATCACGTCGGGGCGATGCGTCTGGATCTCGCGGCGCAGCGCGCGGCGCGCGTCCATCAGGCGAAACGGCAATGCGCGCGCGGCCGAGCCGAAGCCCTGGATCGCGCCGCCGCTGTCCTCGGCCACCTTGGGCGAGCCGGCCACCACGCCGCGCACGTGCACGCCCGCGCCGGGCAGTGCCCCCACGAGCGAGTAATACATGCGGTCGAGCCCGCCCGCACGCTCCGGAAACCAGTGCATGCCGATCTGTAGCGAATGGATGGAGTGTTTCGTCATTTCGTATCCTTGTTATGCCTTGATGCCTGAACGCTGGCGTGTGCTCGTACCAAGGCGTTTCAGGGCGTCTCCGCGCGCTGCAGCGTCTGACCGCCATGCAGCGGCGCGGCCGCGAATTTGCGTTCGACGCCGCGCGGTTCATCGCGCGTTTCGTCGCGCACGGTCGCGCCCGCGTCGCCGGCCAGCTCGCGATAGAGCGCGATGTATTGCGCGGCCATGCGCGCCCAGCCGAATTCGCCGGCCAGGCGCGCGGCGGCCGCGCCCATCGCGAGGCGGCGCGGCGTGTCGTCGGCGAGTTGCTGGATCGCGTTGGCGAGCGCCGGCACTTCGTCCGGGTCGTCCAGCACGATGCCGCAATCGGGCGTGATGATCTCGGCCCCGCCCGCCGTCTGCGCGGTGACCACGGGCAGCCCCGCCGCCATTGCCTCCAGCAGCGAAAGGCTCATTGCTTCGTAGCGCGAAGGAAATACATAGGCGTCGACGCTGCGCATCAGAACCGGCATCTCGCGCACGAGGCCGAGAAAATGCACGCGCGAGGCAATGCCCAGTTCGCGCGCCATCTCCGGGTACGGGCTGCCCGGCAGGTAGCCCGCCACCGCCAGATGCACGCGCTCGGGCAGTTGCTTGAGTGCGTGCAGCACGGTGCCGAGATTCTTGCGCGGCGTGCGCAGATCGCCCACGAAAAGCAGGAAGAACGTGTCTTCGGGTAGCTCGAACTTCGCGCGGTCGGCACTGGCCGAGGCGAAGCCGCGCGTATCCACGCCGTTGTAGATCACGTCGAGGCGCTCGACGGGATCGCCGCCCGAAGCCAGAATTTCGTCGGCAACCTTGCGCGAAACCGCCGCGATCACGCGCGAGCGCCGGTAGGCCCAGCGCTCGAGCACCGCGTTCGCGCGCGTATAGACGTACTGGTAGGCCGACCATACGCCGCCCGCGAGCCCGAACGGGTAATACTTGCTGCGTCCCCAGCCGCCGTGCACGAAGTGCGCGGTGTTGACATCGGCGTGGGCCCAGGTGATGAAGCCGTTCACATGCAGCACGTCGTATTCGCGCCGATGCCGGCGCAGCCACAGCGCGCTTTTGAGCGCGAATACCTGCTGACGCAGCAAGTTGGTCGGCCACGCGCGCGAAGGCTGCACCGGCACCCACTTCACTTTCGGATGCGCGAGCAATTCCGGCGCGACATGCGAGGCCACCAGCGTGACCTCGAATCCTTCGTCGAGCGCCGCGCGCGCGATTTCATGATTGACGCGCCCCTGGCCGTCGTTGTGGCGCACCACGTGCGTGACGATTGCGACTCTCAATCGGAGACCTCCATGTTGCGGGCCTGGAGGCGAGTCAGCTTGCTCCAGTGCCCCGCGCTGAGAATGGAAAACACACTCGAAAACAGCAGCAGACCGCCCGTGCCGACCAGCGAATTGGTGAACACCAGCATCGCGAAGATCGAAATCATGAGACTCATGCACGCGCAGACGTAGCGATCCCCGGGCATGCGCAACGCAATGCGCAGCGCGCGCGCGATGAGCCACAGCACGCCCGACATGTACATCAGCGTGCCGGGCCAGCCGAGCACGAACGGAATGTTCATCACGCCGCTGTCGAAGCTGCCGTACTGGCCGAGCTGGCCGTTATTGCTGGAAAGCTTGGTCGATGCGCCGGTCGCGCCGAGGCCCTCGCCCGTCACGTCGGTAAAGGCTTTTTTCGCGAAATCGGCATAGAACTGGTTACGCGCCTCGTAGCTCTGGTCGTCTTTCAGGTTCACGAGCGTATCGAGGCGCTGCTGCATGCGGTCGGCGACCGGGCCGAAGGTGAGCAGCGGCACGCACACGCCCGCGAGCACCAGCGCGCTCACGACGATGCGAATACGCACCTTGTTGCTCGACTTCATCAACTGGATCACCATGGCGATCGCCCAGCCGCCCCAGGTCGAGCGCACCAGCGAAAGCGCGAACGCGAAGAAGCCGAACGCCGCCGCGACCCAGCGCACGCGATGCTTCGCGGCCATCACCAGCACCATTGCGCCCATCATCGCGAACGCGAACGGGCCCGACGAGTTCATGGTGCTGAATACGCGCACGCCGAGCGGCACGGGGTCGCCCTGCGAGTTCATGTCGGAGCCGATCATCCACATGGCGTCCCACGGCGGCATGATGAAGAACTGCACGAGACCGTAGGCGCCCATCACGAGCATGCCGTAGATGAAAGTGTTCACGATGGTGTCGCGGCATTCGGGATACTGGCGCGTGAGGACCATGATGTGAAAGCCGATCAGGAACGGATAGATCCAGTTCGCGAGGTCGTAGACGGCCGCGGCCGGGCCGCTCCCCACCACACCCACCACGAAGCCGTAGCCGATGCCGAAAAGCGCGAGCAGAATGGGCAACCCGCGGCGCTGCGCCAGCATGGGGTAATAGCGCAGCAGCGAAAGCCCGCTGATCATCGTGACCGCGAGCGGCGCAACCTGAATCAGGCTCGTGGGCGTGAAGCCGCCCTTGCCGTAGTCGGCGAGGCGGCGCACCTCGGGGCTCAGGAACCACAGCCACCACATGAAGCCGATATAGCGCACCGGATTCACGAAGTAGAGCCAAAAGCCCACGGCGATGGCCATTACCGGAAACGCGAGCGTGAGCACCGTGCCCTGGTGCGCGAGGATCAGGAGTGTCGTGAGGGTCCACAGCGCGATCACCGGCAGGGTATCGCGGCCGAGCGCGCGGCGCAGGCCCGCGCGCCTCGACGCTGCCGGCGCAGCGGGCGCGGCGCGACGCGCCACCGTGACAGGCCGCGAAGGCGGCGGCGGTGGCGGCGGAGCCGGAAGGGCGGACGGAATACGCATCGTTACATCCCGCCCGAGGTCGGGCTGGACGCGCGTGCGCCCGCTGCCACACCGGCACTTGCGGTCCGCGCCACGCGCGGGTCGCGCTCGCGCATCATTTCGCGCGTCAATTGCGCGTGCTGGCGCGCGAAGTTCTCGGTCGTGAGATCGCGCGTGCCCAGTTGCTCGCAGGCTTCGCGCGCCTGGGCCAAGGCCCGCGCGGGAGCGTCGACGAGCGCATTCACCGCGTCGCGCAATTGCTGCGCATTGAAAGGCTCGACATAGAATGCGGCCTTTTCGTCGAAGTAATCTTCGAGCGCGCCGACCTTCGTCACGATCATCGGCTTGCCGAGCGCCGCCGCTTCGAGCATCACGGTGATGCCCGACGCGTGCGTGTTGGGGCGCAGCGGCACGACGACGATATCGGCCCAGTCATAGAGCGTATGCTGCTGCTGGATGCCGGACACGCGCACGATTTCGACATTCGACGCGCGTGCCGATGCCGGCATGCGCCGGCGCGTGGCGATACGCACCTGATAGCGCGCGTCGTTGCCGAGCGCACTCGCAAGCGTGACCCAGTCGCGGTCGCGGTCGTTGCCGATGCCGGCCACGCGCACGGGCGCGTTGGGCTTCCAGTGCGAAGGCGGGCGCAACGGAAAATCGTGGGTATTCAAGCCGTAGAGCACGTGGCGCGCGTTGCGGCCGAAATAGTCGCCGCACAGCGCCGCGTTCTCGCTCGCGAGCGTGGTCAGCAAATCCGCGCGCTTGAGCAGGCGCTGATAGAGCGCACGGCGCAGTGTGCCATAGCCGGGCCAGCGGTCGAGCAGCCACACGCTTTGCGCGAGCAGCAGCGGACGCGTGCCGCCCTTCTTCGCATTCATCAGCAGAACTAATGCCACGGCCAGGTGCTCCTGCTCCGTATGCGTCCAGATCACGTCCGATTCGAGAATGGCGCGGCGATTGCGCCACGCGTGAATGAAGTCGAAGCCAAGCGCGGCCTTCAGCGCGCGGCGCGCGAAGCGCACTGGCGCGCTTTCGCTCGCGTCCTGCGCGTAATTGAGCGCGAACTCCGCGGATTCCGCGTGATGGTAGCCATACAGGCTGCCGATGTTCTCACCCTTGCGGTAACGGCGCGGATCGGCGCCATAAAAGAGGTGGACGTGGACTTGCGTACCGCTCATTCAAGGTCCTCCGTTGAATCGATTGCAAAAAGCGCGTAGGGCGCGGGCCGGATTTGACGCGTGCGCCCCGCCACGCGCGGGGCGCCGGCCTCAGGCGAGTGCGCGACGCGCCTCGCGCGCGCCGCCGCGCACCGCGCGCCAGCGCGCGAACGCGACGGCCGGCGAGCCCGCGCGCACTGCGCTCAGACCCGTATGCAGCAGGCCCGGATAGACACGGGTGCCGATGAGCGCCCACCACCACCATGCCGTCTCGCGATGCAGCGGCGAAAGATGGGCGCGCAGGATCAGGTGGAAGTTGTAGGCGGCGTTGCGGATCGAGACGAGCGTCTGCGCGTTGCGCGGATCTTCGCCGGGACGCGGCGCGGGGAAGTGGTCGACGGCCACGCGCGGGTCGTACACGAGCTTCCAGCCCGCGTGCTTCACGCTCATGCTGAACGCCATGTCGTTGTGCGTCTGCGCACCGCTGCCGCGCAGGCGGCGGTCGAAGCGCAGATCGCCGATGGCTTCGCGCCGGTAGCTCATGTTCGCGCCCTTGAGCAGATCCACTTCGCGCGCTTCGCCCACACCCAGATGATGGTTGCCGACAATGCGGCCCGAGCGCTGCACGCGGCCCACGAGCGGGCGCTCGCCATCGAGCACGCGGCCGTCTTCGTGAACCCAGTCGCGCCCGCCGAGCGCGCCCAGCTGCCCGTCGGCCTCGAAATGCGCGGCAATGCGCGCGACCCAGTCGGCATGCGGCGCGGCGTCGTCGTCGGTGATGGCGATCACGTCGCCCGTCGCCGCTTCGATGCCGCGGTTGAGCGCGGCCACCTGCCCCGGCTCGTCCACGGTCGCCACCTCCACGTTGAGCACGCGAGGCGTCACGTGCTCCGCGAGACAGGCATGCGTGGCTGCGTCGTCGGCGCGCGCCACCACCACGATCTGCTCCGGCGTGCGCTCCTGGCGCAGCAGCGCCGAGAGACAGCGCGCCAGATCGTCAGGACGCCGATACGTCGGCACGAGCACGGTCACTTTCATGGCGCTTTTCTCCGCTTTTTCGACGTTGCGCATCAGGCGCTCAGGTATTCCTGCACGTCGGCATAGCCGTACGCGTACTTGCCGTGCGCGCGCGCCGACACCCCGTTGAAGATCCCGCCCGTCACGTGCACGCCCGCGTTGCGCAAACGCTTGAGCGTATCGGCGATTTCCCCTTCCGTATGGATGCCCGAGCGCAGCACGAGGAACGTCGACCCCGCGTGGCCGCTCAGAATCGCGGCATCGGTCACGGCGAGCACCGGCGGCGTGTCCACGAGCAGAATGTCATAGCGCTTCGCGAGCCCTTCGAGATACTGACCCAGACGCGGCGACATCAAGAGCTCGGACGGATTCGGCGGCCGGCGGCCGCACGCGATGAAGTGCAGATTGTCCACTTCGGTCGCGCGAATCGCTTCGTCCAGCGCGATCTGGCCCGAGAGCAGCTCGGAAAAGCCGTTGGCCTGCGAGCCGCCCAGGTAGCGCTCGAGCGCGCCGCGGCGCATGTCGCCGTCGATCATCAGCACGCGCTTGCCCGAGTGGGCGAGCAGCACGGCAAGGTTTGCCGTGAGGAAGCTCTTGCCCACGCCCGGCACCGAACCGGTCAGGACGACTACGCGGTTGCGCGCATCCATCACGCTGAACTGCAGCGAGGTCCGCAGCGAGCGCAGGCTTTCGACCGTGAGGTCCTTGGGCGCCGCGTTCGCGAGCACTTCGCGCAGGCGGTTGCCGCCGCGCACCGGCGCGCGCTTTTCGAGTACGGCCTGCTCCGGCGAGAGCGGCACGATACCGTACACGGGCAGCTCGAAGGTACGTTCGATCTGATCCGGATCGACGATGCCCTTGAACATGTTCCGGCGCATCAACACGAAGCCCGTGCCCAGAATGAGACCGAGCATCGAGGCCGCCGAGACGATGAGCAGCTTCTTCGGCTTGGAAGGCGCGCCCGGGCGCATTGCCGCGTCGACGATATGGACGTTGCCGCCCGTGCCCACGCGCTGCACCGAAAGCTCCTGGATGCGGTTGAGCAGCAGCACGTAGATGTCTTCCGCCACCTTCGCGTCACGCTGGAGTTGCACGGCCTTCACTTCGGTGGCCGGCAGATCGCGGAACTTGGTGTCGTACTTCGCGCGCTCGGCCTGCAACTCCGCGAGCTGCTGGCGCGCCGCGATGAGCACCGGGTGCTGATCGCCAAAACGCTGCTGGAGCGAAGCGATCTGCAATTGCAGCGCGGAAATCTGCTGCTCGTACTGCACGCTGCCGTCCAGATAGATCTTGGCTTCGTCGCTCGCGTTGATCGAGCCGGACTTGCTTTGATACGCGGTGAGCGCGGCCTCGGCATTCTCGAGGTCGGCCTTCAGGCGCGGCTGCTCGCTGCGCAGGAAGTCGAGCATCTTGCTCGCTTCGGCCTGCTTGCTCGCCACGTGCTCGCGCAGGTACGACTGCGCAATGGCATTGGCGATGTCGGCCGCGGCCTGCGGATCGCTGCCTTCGAGCGAGATGTCGATCACGCCCGTCTGCTTGCCCTGCTCCTGTACCTTGACGGCGTTCTGGAACGCGGTCACCGCGTCGAGGTCGTTCATGCGTACGACCTTGAAGCGCTCGCCCGGACGCGCCTTGAGTTCGTTCACGAGCAGCGTGACGCCGCCGCCCTGCTCGCGCTGACCCACCGCGCCTTCGAGCAGACGGCCGCCGTCGGGCCCGGAAATCACGTAGCGGTTGTCGTCGAGCGCGGTGAGCGTGAGCTTCTTGCCTTCGAGCTCGGGCGCCACCTGGATCGAGTCGATATTGAGGACTTCGCCGCCCCACGCATAGTCCTTGAGGCCGAACCACGGATGCGCCGGCGTACCGGGCGTCGCGAGACGCGCGGCGAGGCTGCCCACGATGGGCAGCGAAACCGGCGCGGCCGTGAAGTTCAGCTTGAACTGCTTGACGACCGGCTCGAGCACGCTGCGGCTCTGGATCATCTGGATTTCGGCGTCGGTCGGCAGGCTGCCCTGCTGGCCGGAGGTGATGTTCGCGCCGGACTGCGTCTGCGTGAGCGCCTGGGACGTGTAGTCCTGTTGCTCGACGCGGACCTGCGTGTCGGCCGTATAGATCGGCTTGGCCACGAAACAATAGAACACCGCTGCGCCGATCACGACCGCCGCGATCGCGATGAGCCAGCCGATATCGTCGAAAATGACGCGCAGCAACTGGCCGAGGACGACGTCCTCCTCCTCGGTGCGGGCCGCCGGGGCCGGCTGACTGATGGCTTGTTGCATACTCACGATTCGATCCCGTTTCAATTCATGTTGCGAGAAGAGAACGCCCGCGCGCCGTTAGCGCGTGAGCTGCTTCAGGTAGAAGGCCGTCTCGACGGAAGGCAATATCTCTTGCAACAGACGGTTGAAGGTGGCCGAAGCGGCAGTGCCGACGTACACGACATCCATCGGATGCAGCTGGAATTGCGACGACAGCATGATCGCGTCGGGCTTGGTCATATCGAGTCGGTAGATCTCCGGCTGGGTTGGGTTGTCCTTCATGCCGCGCATCACGAAGATCTGGCGCGGGTTCGCATCGGTGTCGAGAATGCCGCCGGCCGAAGTGAGCGCGTCGGCAATGGTGAGCTTGCCGCGGATCAGGTTGGTCTGGATCGGCGTCTTCACTTCGCCCATCACGAATACTCTGCTATCCGAATGATCCGGCACATTGATGATGTCGCCGTCCTGTAGCAGCACGTTCTGGCTCGCGTCGCCGCCATTGAGCATGCGATTGGCGTCGAGCACGTAGAGCTTGCCGTTGCGCGTGAGGCGCACGCGGTTGATGTCGGCGTTGTCGGTATAGCCGCCCGAGCGCGTGATGGCGTCGACGAGCGTGAGCGGCACGTCGCTCATGGAGAGCGGGCCCGGCGTCTTCACGTCGCCGGTCACCTGGATCTTCTGGCTGCGGTAGGACAGCACGCGCACGTCCACTTGCGGGTTCTTGATGTACGGCCCGAGACCCGAGGCGAGCTGATCGCGCAACTGGCCGGGCGTCTTGCCTGCCGCCTGCACGCGGCCCACGAACGGGAAGTAGATCGTGCCGTCCTTCGCCACGGTCTGCCCGTACGGGTCGGCCTCGCCCGGCAGCGCGTTGGTGTACGGCTGCGTGAGCGCCTGCCCCACGGTCTGCGTGGTGTTGCCGCCCGACGAGAAGGTCGAGCCTTGCGGCGTCGAAAGCTCGGGGTGGTCGTACACGGTCACGCCCAGAATGTCCTGGGGCTCGATGTGATAGACGTAATCGGCGGCGCTCGCATATTTGCCCGGCGGCAGTTCGGTCCTCTGCGCGGCGGCGGCGGCCTGAGCCTGCTGCATGACGAGCTGCGGAGTAATCAGATGCACGTCGTACTGCTGCTGCGGCTGATTATTCGGCGCTTCCTTGAGGCTCGAGGTGTCGAGGTAGTTGCCGGGCGCCGTGGAGCACGCGGCTACGAAGGCGCTCAACGCCAGAGCGGTCATCAGATTGAGTTTTCTCATTGGCATATTCGGCTCAGCCATCCCTTAACCAGTCGATCCATCAACTCCAGACTCTCGCGATACGCGGCCTCGTCAAGGCCATGCGGATCGACGACATCGGAGTTCTCCCAATTACCGAGCGCGAACACCTTGCCGCGCGCGGTCGGTTCGATTCGCTCGACGGCGCTCACCTGGCGGCGCTCCGTCACGAGCACGAGGTCCGCACGGCGCACGAGGCGGTCGGTGAGGCGGCGCGAGCGATGCTCGCCGACCTCCACGCCGCGCTCCGCGAGCAGGCGCTGCATCACCGGGTCCATGTCGTCGCCGTTGCGCGCGCGCAGGCCCGCCGAATGAAACGCTCCCGCACGCTTGCCCGCCTGCTCGCGAAAACGCGCGCGAAAGAGCTGTTCCGCGGCGGGCGAGCGGCAGACATTCGCATGGCAGACGATCAATACGTCCTTGAACATGGCCTGGTGGCTCCTCGATTGTCCTTGTTGCCTGCTTGCGTCAAGCGCGGGCGCTTGTCAACGCTTGCTGGCGCTTGCCGGCGCCTAGGCCGGCACCCGCGTGAGCGAAGCGGCTTCGGCGCGCGCGCGGCTTGCCTGCGTGGCGCTCGCGCGGCCCACCGCGTGATATTCGAAACCGAGTTCCCGCAGCGCGAGCGGATCGTAGAGATTGCGCCCGTCGAATACGATCGGCGTCTTCAGTTGCGCCTTGAGCGTCTCGAAGTCCGGCGCCTTGAACGCCTTCCACTCGGTGACGACCAGCAGCGCGTCCGCGCTTTCGGCGGCTTCCATGGCGTCCTGCGCGTAGGTCAGGCGCTCTAGCTGCCCGGGCGTCTTCGCCAGATCGAGCGCGAGCACGCGCTGCGCTTCGGCCATGGCCACCGGGTCGTAAGCCACCACGCGCGCGCCGCGCGCGAGCAGCTCGGCAATCAGCGTGCGGCTCGGCGCTTCGCGCATGTCGTCGGTATTCGGCTTGAATGCGAGGCCCCAGAGACCGAAGGTGCGGCCCGTGAGATCGGAACCGAAGCGCGTGACGATCTTCTGCGCGAGCACCTGCTTCTGCGTGTCGTTCACGGTTTCCACCGCGCGCAGGATTTGCAGCGGCTCGCCGAAATCCTCAGCAGTCCGCATCAGCGCCTTGACGTCCTTCGGAAAGCACGAACCGCCATAGCCGCAGCCCGCATACAGGAAGTCGTAGCCGATGCGCGGGTCGGAGCCGATGCCGCGCCGCACCGCCTCGATGTCCGCGCCCACGCGGTCGGCGAGATTCGCGAGCTCGTTCATGAACGAGATGCGCGTGGCCAGCATGGCGTTGGCCGCGTACTTCGTGAATTCGGCCGAATGCACGTCCATGTAGAGCGTGCGCTCGTGATTGCGGTTGAACGGCGCGTACAGGCGCTTCATCAATTCGCGCGCGCGCTCGCCGGGCACGTCGTCGTCGCAGCCCAGCACGATGCGGTCCGGGCGCGCGAAGTCGTCCACGGCGGCGCCCTCTTTCAGGAACTCGGGGTTCGAGACCACCGAAAACATGTGCTCCTCGCCGCGCTTGCGCAATTCGGAGGCGATCGCGTCGCGCACGAGCGCGGCCGTGCCCACCGGCACCGTCGATTTATCGACGATCACCTTGAAGCCCTGCATATGGCGGCCGATATTGCGTGCGGCCGTCAACACGTATTGCAGATCGGCGGAGCCGTCTTCGTCCGGGGGCGTGCCCACCGCGATGAACTGCACGTCGCCGTGCGCGACGGCCGCCTCGACGTCCGTCGAGAACGTGAGCCGGCGCGCGCGGCGGTTGCGCTCGATGATCTCCTGCAGGCCCGGCTCGTGAATCGGCACGACGCCTTGATTGAGCAGGTCGATCTTGCGCTGGTCGACGTCGAGACAGAACACGTCGTTGCCGATGTCGGCCAGACACGCGCCTGTTACGAGCCCCACATAACCGCTGCCAATGATCGTCAGATTCATGCCCACCTCAAATGTGATTGCCTGTTGGTGTTCGTCCGGGCCGCATCGTCATGCGCAGTGCATGAGCACGACTTGGGCCCGGCGCGCTCAATACGCGTTCTGGCCTGCGAAGCCTTTCCAGAGGGTCATCGCCACGATCCGCAGATCGAGACCGAAGCTCCAGTGCTGCATGTAGTGCAGGTCGAAACGCACACGGTCGCGCATTTTTTCCACGCGGTCGGTTTCGCCGCGATAGCCGTTGACCTGCGCCCAGCCGGTAATGCCGGGCTTGATGCGATAGCGCGCCATGTAGCCGCGCACGAGGTCCTTGTAGATGTCGTCGTGCGCAAGCGCGTGCGGGCGCGGCCCCACCACCGACATCTCGCCCTTGAGCACGTTGATGAATTGCGGCAGCTCGTCGAGGCTCGTGCGGCGCAGGAACGCGCCCACGCGCGTGATGCGCGGATCGTTGCGACGCGCCTGCGTGACCTGCCCCGCCACTTCCGCATGAACCTTCATCGAGCGAAACTTGTAAATCTCGAACTCGTTGCCGTCGAGCCCTTTGCGGCGCTGCTTGAAGAGCACCGGGCCCTTCGAAGTGAGCTTCACCGCCAGCGCGATCGCCGCGAGCAGCGGCGCGAGCGCCACCAGCACGGCGCCTGCGAACACGATGTCGAATACGCGCTTGGGCAGCACGCGCAGGTCCGTGACCGGCGACGCCGCGAGATTGATCGCCGGCACGCCAAGCAGATCGACCACGGGCTGACTGAAGAACGAGAGGCTACGCACGTCCGGAATGAAGCGGATGTTCACGAAATCGTTGCGCAACGCCGTGACGATGCGATGAATCGTGCGCTCTTTCGTGATCGGCAGCGCGAGCCACAACTCGCGCACATCGTGCTCGCGCACATAGGCCAGCATGGCCTGCAAGTCGCGCTCGACAGGCACGCCGTCGAGACGCGCCTCGCCGTCGGCGTCGCTGTTCTCGTCGAACACGAGCGCGGGATGAAAGCCCGCCTCGGGACGGCTCTTCATCTGATCGATCAGGAAGCGCGAGTAGCGGTGATCGCCCACCACGGCCACCGCCTTCTGGTTGTAGCCCTCGCGGCGCAGGCTGCGCAGCACCATGTGCACGATCGTCTTCGAGACGATCAGCAGCGCGACCGAGGCAACCACCCAGTAGCCGAGCCAGATGCGCGAAAGCGAATCGGCGCGGTGCACGCTGAACGACAGCAAAATGCCCGTGCATTCCACGGCGATCCACGCGGCGCACACGCGGGCCGCGAGCACGTAGAGCGACTTGCCGCGCCACGACTGGTAGATGCCGAACGCCGGGAACATCCAGATCGCGAGCACGCAGTTGAATGCGAGCGCCACGCTCTCCATATCCGAGAGCGCCGCGAATCTACCGTGGTGCAGGGCGGCCGCAACCAGGGCGCCGGCGGCGATGGCGGCAACATCGATGATTCTGGCTAGAACGCTCAGCATGTCCGGCACCTCGGGTTTAAAAAAGGGAATTGCAGCCACGCGCGATGCGTCATGGCCGCCGCTACGGAAATCAGGGAAAAGTGCACCGGGCTTTCCCGGCGCCGATGAAGCGCATCCGATTAAACCCTAATAAAGCACGATAAAAATTGAATGTGCAACGCCCAAAAGTATCTCCAAATGTTTCGTTGCTAACGGTCTATTTTTTGCAGGATTTTTTCGGCAACGTTTGCCGGAAATTGCGGCTGCAAGGGCTGTCGAAGCGCCGCCGGCGTGGCAATTTTTGCCGGATGGTCAGCGCCGGACCCCGATTAATTTCGACCTCGCCCGAGCGGCTGCGCCATTTTTATTCGATTTTTTATCTGGGTCGCTTTGTGACGAATTCGTTATTTTCAATTTGACCTGAATATTTTCCGTTTTCTTCTTTACGAATCTATTTATATCGATTTTAAGCATGCTACAAATCGCAGAACCGAAACCCCTTTCAGGAGAATGAGATGACGGATACGGGTTCCGCAACGACATCGGCGCGCGTAGTCGATACGCGCGCCGAATCGCGCAATGCGCTGCAAGTCTGCCCTGTGGTGCTTGCGGGCGGCGCGGGTTCGCGGCTATGGCCACTGTCGCGCGAACAATACCCGAAGCAGATGATCAATCTCGTTGGCGAGCGTTCGCTGCTCGCGGATACGGCAGGCCGTCTCGACGCGCTCGCCGAGCGCGTCACCCTCGCCGACAAGCTGATGATCGTGTGCAACGAAGAGCATCGCTTCACGACCGCCGACCAGCTACGCGCGGCAGGCAAGGAAGCGCGCCTCATTCTCGAGCCGCTCGCGCGCGATACGGCGCCCGCGCTCACCATCGCCGCGCTGTCCGTGGTTGCCGAGCACGAGGACGGCATTCTCGTGGTGATGCCCGCGGACCACGCGCTCGCGGACCTCGCGGCATTCCAGGCCGCCGTGGCCGACGGCGTGCGGCACGCGGCCAACGGCCAGATCGTGACGATGGGCATCGTGCCCACGCGCCCCGAAACGGGCTACGGTTATATCCACGTGGGCGAGCCGCTCGCAGCCGACGACCAGGGCGGTGCGCGACGCCTGAACGGCTTCGTCGAAAAGCCCTACTTCGAACTCGCGCAGCAGTACGTCGCCTCGCAGCGCTACTGGTGGAACAGCGGCATCTTCATCGTGCGCGCCAGCACGTGGCTCAAGGCCATTCGCCATTTCCAGCCCGCGATCCACGAAGCCTGCACGGCCGCCGTGGAGCACGGCAAGGCAGACGGCGATTTTTTCCGTGTGGATAGCGAAGCATTCGCGCGCGCGCCGTCCAATTCGATCGACTACGCCGTGATGGAGCCGCTTTCCGGCGACACCACCGTGGCCAGCGCCGTGGTCGTGCCGCTCGCCGCGGGCTGGACCGATCTCGGCTCGTGGGACACCGTGTGGCAAGTCGCTTCGAAGGACGAAGCCGGCAACGTGGCCCAGGGCGAGGTGATGTTCGAAGGCGCCAACGATACCTTCGCGCACTCGGACGGACGCCTGATCGCCTGCCTCGGCACCGAGAACCTGGTGGTGGTCGAGACCGCCGACGCCGTGCTCGTGGCCGACCGCTCGCGCGCCCAGGACGTGAAGAAAATCGTTCAGCGCCTGAAGTCGGAGCGCCGCAGCGAAGCCGTCGCGCACCGACTCGTGCATCGCCCGTGGGGCCACTACGACAGCGTCGACAGCGGCGAACGCTTCCAGGTCAAGCGCATCGTGGTCGAGCCCGGCGCGCGCCTCTCGCTGCAAATGCACCACCATCGCGCCGAGCACTGGGTCGTCGTGCGCGGCACCGCGCTCGTCACGCGCGGCGAAGAGCGCTTCATCGTTTCGGAAAACGAATCAGCGTACATTCCGCTGGGCGTGGCGCACCGCCTCGAGAATCCCGGCAAGATGCCGCTCGAGATCATCGAGGTGCAGTCGGGCTCGTACCTCGGCGAAGACGACATCGTGCGTCTGGACGATCAGTACGGCCGGCAGTGACGCAGGCCGGGGCGGTGAGTTGAGCGGGCGCTGCGGAGCGCCCCGCAGCCCATACAGCAAAAGTAGCGAGCAGACGGAAATGGACGGAGACAACACTAGCGGCCGCAGCGGCGATCGATCGACAAAGGTTCGAGGATCCAGCCGCTACAGCCGCTTGTGCCAGGCCAGCGTGCAAAACAGCGATGTGTGACGAACGCTCGACGAGCGGCGCTACGACTGCGAAAGCGAATGCTGCGAAAGCGAATGTGCGGACAGGCGCAAGCGCCGGCGTGCGCCGGCGCTCAGCCCAGATGCGTTCTGTAACGCGAGATGTGGTGACGGCGTTCGGCACCCCCGCCGTTTGCGGAGGAAGCATCGCGTGCGTCGCCGCCGCTGCGGCGCACCGTGGTCGAGGTGTAGCGCGGCAACGGCGCGATGCGTACGCCGCCAGCGGCGCTCGTGGCCCCTGCGCTGGCAACGGCAGGGCTCACCGCGGGCATGGCACGCGTAACCACGGCGTTCGGCGCATGCGGGCGCACCGCCGGCGAACCGTTGCCGGCCGCGGAGACGCCGCCAGCAGATGCGCCATCGCCGGAGCTGGGCATCTCGCGCTCGATCCATTCGCGCGCCCAGTCGAACGCGTAGTGCCGCGCCGCTTCGCAATCGCCGAACGGCGGCCCGATGAGGCCCGAGCGCTCCACGCGCTTGCCGTCCTTGAGAATTTCCACGGCCGCGCGATACATGTCGTTGCGCGCATGCTCCACGCTCAGATGGATCTCGTAGCCGCGCCATTCCGCGATCTGCACGGCCGGCGGCGTGGCGCTCGTCCATGGCGTATCGACCGCGGGTTCGAAGGGCTCGCTGGATACGACTGTGCGGCCGGCAACGGGCGCGCTCGCGCTCGCGTCGGCCTGACGCGGCACGGCGCCGGAGCCGTGCGCCGGTTGCGAACGATGGGGCGTCTGCTGTGCATGAGCCGGTTTGCCGGGCGGCGTGACGCCTTCGTCGAGACTCACGAGCTGCCGCGTCATGCTCTCGATGGGGTCGGCGAGCGGCGTTTCGGCAACCGACGCAGGCGCCTGCCATGCCTCGGGGCTCTTCCAGTAGACCGCGGGCAAGCCGTCGTCTTCGACGACTTCCTCGGCCACGGCAGCCGCGGATTGCGCCGCCTGCGTATTCTGCGCCACCGCTTGAGGCTGCACGGGCTCGGGCACGTAGACGAAGCTACGGCCGCGCTGCACGAGCAGTTTGACCAGCTCGCCGAGCGTGCCGCTCACGTGCCATTCTTCGAATCGGCGCCGGCAAGTCGGGCCGGACGGATAGCGCGCGGGCAGACGCGACCAGGATTCACCGGTCGTCAAGATCCACAGCACGGCATTCGCCACGACACGCGGCTCCGCGCGCGGGCGACCGCGGCGATTCAGCCGTATAGGAGGTTCATCGGATACGAGCGAGGACACCAGCATCCACTCGTCATCGCTCAGTTCTTCGAAATTCATGCTGTTCTCCACGCAGCCGGACCGGGGCTGCTGTGACGGAGCTTTCGCGCGCGGATCTTGCTGCCCGCCTTGGCGTGCTCGGTTGCACCATATGCTTATATGACTTGTTCATTTGCGCCCCGGCCGCACATTGGCAGTGCGTGTATTCACGGAATTGACGCAAAGAACGTGGTCTCACTCGTGCAAGGGAGAATTTGTGCAGGAAGCATACCACCTGAAACCAGCCGATGAGGAGGGCCGTAATAAGTGTTACGGTTAGAAACAAACTAACCGGTTGCGTGGCCCGAATTATGCCCGCTCGCACGGGCAAACTCGCCTGCGCGCCCTACTCCCGACCTCGAAAAACCCTTGCAGCAAGGCCTTTTCGGCCCTTTCACAAGGCCTTCGCCTTTCCCGGCTCCCACACTTCGATACGAACGCATGCACGCATCTCGTGCCAGACCCTGTCACGATGCATGCGTGCCGGACTTCGCTTTGCTGGCCGGTTCCCAGGACCACGGCTCACGTCGACAGCGTCGTCGCGATTCACCTTTCCCCGAGACCCCGTTGTGCCCGCAACAAATGACACGGCGATGAAATCCACGGCTTCAGCAGGTTGCGCCGGCCACTTCATGCCCCGCGCATGCCGGGCCCTCGTCCATGGCGCGGCCACCCAGCAAAGGCCGCGCGGCGAATCCGTCTATAGTACGAAGGTCCTGGCAATCACCCAGTGGTTATCCGGTCATCCCATCGCTCGTTATCCAGGAGATTCGTGTATGCATACCTCAGCATTGCGCGGCGCCCGCGCCCTGATCGCCGCGACCGGTGTCGCCGCCGCTCTGCTCGCGCCGTGGAATGCCGCGCAGGCCCAGCTCGGCAACCTGCTCAACCAGGCCGGCGGCAGCGGCTCGACTTCCGGCGCGGCCGGCAGTCTGGGCAATCTCGGCAGCGCGCTCTCGGGCTCCTCGCTCACCTCGAATAGCCTCGGCAACGTCACGGGCCTGCTCCAGTACTGCATCAAGAACAACTACCTCAGCGCCGATTCCGCGAGCGGCGTGAAAGACTCGCTGCTCAGCAAGCTGCCCGGCGGCGCGTCCACCACGGACAGCGGCTACACCCAGGGCGCCAACGGCATCCTCACGGCCGGCAATGGCTCGCAGCTCGACCTCTCCGGCAACGGCCTGAAGGAAGCGGCCACGAAGCAGGTCTGCGACAAGGTTCTGACCCAGGCGAAATCGATGCTCTAACAGAGAGCAGCCGCAACACCACCACGGCCGCCCCGCGCGGGGCGGCCCTTTTGTGCGGTTCCGGAATCAATATGAATGTGCGGTGCGGCGCAGAACTGCGCAATTTGCGTGCCGCACCGCTTGAACAACAGCGGCATTTGGGTGTCGAATGGGTTCTAGCGGAACGCAAGTGCTTTTCGTCACTGCCATGAACCAGCGCCGAATCTCTGTCGTGCCTTTCTACGTCGTGCTTTGCGCCCTGTGCGCGGGGCTTGCCGCCCTCATCATGCCGCAGATCGCAAAGGCGCAATCCCGCGACGAGCAATTCGACTGCAAGTCGAATCCGCATGAATTCATTTCAGCGCTAATTGAAGAAAAGTCCATCGAGCCGAAGCCTAGCCGGGTGGAAGCCAACTCGGTCAACGCATTTCGCCCCACCCACGGCAGCCGCCTGAGCGCGTTCGGCTTCCCCATTTACGTCGTGCTCGGCTACGCGCGCGACGACACCCTCTTTCACCGCGGCGCCGGCAAGGAAATCGATTCGCCGGTTTATGGCGTCGTGGTTTCCGCGCCTGCGGAATCGGTACGCACGCGCGTGCGCGAAGCCAATAGCGACGCCACCGTGCATTCCGTCGTGCCGCTGCTGCTCACCGCCATCGTTTGCGGCGGCTGAGCCGCTCGCGCGGCCGGCCTGCACGGCGGGCCTTTATGAAATCGCATTAAATCGAAATTGAATTGAAAGTCTATTCGTCCATTCATTAAAGAATGGGCCTTGCGTATTGCGATGCGGCAGGGTTCGCGCCACGCAGGCGCGCAAATGAAACCGGCCCGCGCAATCGCCGCACGAATGCGGTGGACTGCGCGGGCCGGCATGCGCCCGAGCGTGGAACCCGTGTGCGAGCGCTCAACCGCCCAGGTAAGCGCGCTTGATATTGTCGTTCGCGAGCAGATTGTCGGCGCTGTCCGCGAGCACCACGCGGCCGGTTTCGAGCACGTAGCCGCGATCGGCCACGTGCAGGGCCTTGTTCGCGTTCTGCTCGACGAGGAACACTGTCACGCCCTCTTCGCGAATCGCGCGGATGATGTCGAAGATCTGCGCGATCACGAGCGGCGCGAGGCCGAGCGTAGGTTCGTCGAGCAACAGCAGGCGCGGCTTGCTCATCAGCGCGCGGCCGATGGCGAGCATCTGCTGCTCGCCGCCCGACATCGTGCCGGCACGCTGCTTCGCGCGCTGGTTCAGGCGCGGAAACAGCTTGAACACGTGCTCGATGCCCGCGTCGATCTCCTGCTGCGAAGCGAAGAAGCCACCCATCTGCAGGTTTTCGAGCACCGTGAGGCTCGGGAATACGCGGCGGCCTTCCGGCGAGATCGCCATGCCCATACGCATGATCTCGTGCGTGGACTTGCGCGTGATGTCCTCGCCTTCGAACGTCACGCGCCCCGACGAGGCACGCGGCGTGCCGCACACCGTCATCATGAGCGTGGTCTTGCCGGCGCCGTTGCTGCCGATCAGCGTGACGATCTCGCCCTTGCTCACTTCGATCGACACGCCCGCGAGCGCTTCCACCGCGCCATAGTGGGTATGGACCTTTTCCAGCTTCAGCATCAGTCCTCTCCGAGGTAGGCCTTGATCACGCGCGCGTCGTTGCGCACTTCGTCGGGCAGGCCGATCATGATCGGCTTGCCGTGCTCCATCACGAGGATGCGGTCCGATACGCCCATCACGAGACTCATGTCGTGCTCGATCAGGAGTACGGAGATTCCGAACTCGTTGCGCAAACCGTCCACCATGTGCTGCAACTCGACCTTCTCCTGCGGATTGAGACCCGCGGCGGGTTCGTCGAGCATCAGCAGGCGCGGATCGGTAATCATGCAGCGCGCGATTTCCAGGCGGCGCTGGTGGCCATACGAAAGCGTGCCCGCCTCGCGGTTGGCCACCTGCTTCAGGCCCACGCGCTCGAGCCAGTAGGCGGCGCGCTCCAGCGCGGCGCGTTCGGCACGGCGGTACGCGGGCGTCGCGAAGAGCCCGCTCAGCATGTTGCGGTTCACCTTCAGGTGCTGGGCGACCATCAGGTTTTCCAGCACCGTGAGCTGCTTGAAGAGACGAATGTTCTGGAACGTGCGGACGAGACCGCGACGCGCGACCTGGTGGCTCGGCTGGCCCGTAATGGCGTGGCCGTCGAGCACGATGTCACCCGCGCTCGGCTTGTAGAAGCCGCCCACGCAGTTGAACACCGTGGTCTTGCCCGCGCCGTTCGGTCCGATGATCGCGAACACCTCGTTCGGACGCACGTCGAAGTCGATGCCGTCCACGGCCAGCAAACCGCCAAAGCGCATCTGCAGGCCCGCTACTTTCAACAACGCTTGTGCGCTCATTGCGGTAACTCCACGTGCGGACGGCTTGCGGGCAAGAGGCCCTGCGGACGCCACATCATCATCAGCACCATCACCAGACCGAAAATCAGCATGCGGTATTCGGCAAAACCGCGCGCGACTTCGGGCAGCGCCGTGAGCAGGATGGCCGCGAGCACCACGCCCAGTTGCGAGCCCATGCCGCCCAGCACCACCACGGCGAGAATCAGCGCCGATTCGATGAAGGTGAACGACTCGGGCGTGACGAGCCCCTGGCGCGCCGCGAAGAACGCGCCTGCGAGACCCGCGAACGAAGCGCCCAGCGTGAACGCCGAAAGCTTGATGCGGGTGGGATTCAGGCCGAGCGAGCGGCACGCGATCTCGTCTTCGCGCAGCGCTTCCCATGCACGGCCCATCGGCATGCGCAACAGACGGCTCGTGACGAACAGCGTGAACGCCACCAGCACCAGCGCGAGCAGGTACAGGAAGATCACCATGTGCTCGCCTTCGTAGGGAATGCCAATCAGTTCGTTGAACGTCTTCGCGCCTTCCACGCTCGCGTGGCGCGCCATCTCGTAGCCGAACACGGTGGGCTTCGGAATGCTGGAGATGCCGTCCGGGCCGCCCGTGATGCTCGTGAGGTTATTGAGCAGGAGACGGATGATTTCACCGAAGCCGAGCGTCACGATCGCGAGATAGTCGCCGCGCAGGCGCAGCACCGGAAAGCCGAGCACGAAGCCGAAGGTGGCCGCGGCGAGCGCCGCGAGCGGCAGGCATTCCCAGAACGTGAAGCCGAAGTACTGGTTGAGCAGCGCGTACGTGTAGCCCCCCACCGCATAGAAACCCACGTAGCCCAGATCGAGCAGGCCCGCGAAACCCACCACGATATTCAGGCCGAGGCCAAGAATCACATAGATGAGCGCGAGCGTGGCCACGTCGATCGAGCCGCGCGAGCCCATGAATGGAAACACCGCGCCGAACGCGAGCAGCGCCCAGATGGCCGCGCGCTGCTGGCGCGCGCCGAGTGCGGGCGCCCTGGGCAAACGCACCGCACTCGTTGCGCGCACAAACATCGGCTTGACGAGCTGAAACACGAACACCACCGCAGCGGCAATCCACACGGGACGCCAGTGCTGGCGCAGCGCGACCTGATAGCCGTCGAGCGTGAGCTGCAGGCCGAGGATGGGCGCGGTGAGGATGATCGTCGCGACGGCCGCGGCGAGCGCGCCCTTCACGGTCTGCGACGAAGACGGGCCCTGTGCGTCTTTGGCGGCCATGCGAACCGAAACAGTCTGACTCATTTCAATCGCCCTCACACCTTTTCGACGTCCGGCTTGCCGAGCAGGCCGGTGGGACGGAACAGCAGCACGAGCACGAGCAGGCCGAACGCCACGACGTCCTTGTACTCGGACGGCATATAGCCCGACGCGAACGTTTCGGCGAGACCGAGCAGCACGCCGCCGAGCATCGCGCCCGGAATGCTGCCGATGCCGCCCAGCACCGCGGCCGTGAACGCCTTGATGCCCGCAATGAAGCCGATATACGGGTTGAGCTTGCCGATCGTGAGGCCGATCAGCACGCCGCCCACGGCCGCGAGCATCGCGCCGAGCACGAACGTGAACGAGATCACGCGGTTCGTGTCGATACCGAGCAGGTTGGCCATCTTCATGTCCTCGGCGCAGGCGCGGCAGGCGCGGCCCATGCGCGAGCGCGCAATGAAGAGCGTGAGCGCGACCATCAGCACGAGCGTCACGCCGACGATCAGCATGCGCGCATACGGAATCGTCACTTCGAAGCTGCCACCCATGTTGAAGTCGAGCGCGCCGGAGATGAGTTCCGGCACCGACACGTCGCGCGCGCCCTGGCCGATCTGCACGTAGTTCTGCAGAAAGATCGACATGCCGATAGCGGAAATGAGCGGCACGAGCCGTGGCCCGCCGCGCAGCGGCCGATACGCGACGCGCTCGACCGCGAAACCGTAGAGCCCGGTGACCAGCACCGAGACGATGAGCGCCGCGCCCAGCACGAGCGGCAGCGGATAACCCGCCGAGGTGCCGATCGCCGTGAGCGTGACGAGACCCACATAGGCGCCGATCATGTAGATCTCGCCGTGAGCGAAGTTGATCATGCCGATGATGCCGTAGACCATCGTGTAGCCGATGGCGATCAGCGCATAGATCGCACCCAGCGTGAGCCCGTTG
>Ga0164242_10000384_pt1 | contig 54059 bp, 49 predicted proteins | sample OricomgcompostMG_FD_108783 | JGI IMG/M metagenome (GOLD analysis project Ga0164242, IMG submission 108783) | Miracle-Growth compost microbial communities from Emeryville, California, USA - Original compost - Miracle growth compost (MG) ...
GCTACTTCAGGAAGTCGGGGACGTCGAGGTCGTCGGAGTCGTCGAACACGATGGTGCGCCGAGGTGGCGTGGGGCGGGACGACGCGCGGGCAGGCTCGCGAGCCGGTTCCGGTGCCGGCTCCGGCGCGCGCCGGCGCACCGGTGGCGGGGGCGCCTCCTCGGTGAGCTCCGGGAGCAGCAGGTCGTCGTCCTCCTCGTCGGTCTCGAACTCCACGGCGGGAGCTGGGGCCGGCGCGCGTTCGGCGACCTGGGCCCGGCGCGGCTCGAAGCTGCGAGCACGCGGCATGCCACCGTCGAAGCCCGCGGCGATGACCGTGACCCGAACCTCATCACCCAGCGCGTCGTCGATGACGGCGCCGAAGATGATGTTCGCCTCCGGATGTGCTGCCTCGGCGACGAGCTGCGCGGCCTCGTGGATCTCGAACAGACCGAGGTCGCTGCCACCCGAGATGTTCATCAGGACGCCGTGGGCGCCCTCGATCGACGCCTCCAGCAACGGCGAGGCGATGGCACCCTCGGCCGCCACCAGCGCTCGGTCGTCGCCGCGAGCCGAGCCGATGCCCATGAGGGCGGTGCCGGCGCCGGTCATGACCGACTTGACGTCGGCGAAGTCGAGGTTGATCAGGCCGGGTGTGGTGATCAGGTCGGTGATTCCCTGAACGCCGGACAGCAGGACCTGGTCGGCAGAGTGGAACGCCTCGAGGACGCTGACCCGCTTGTCACTGATCGACAACAGCCGGTCGTTCGGGATGACGATGAGAGTGTCGACCTCCTCGCGGAGCGCGGCGATGCCTTCCTCCGCCTGCACCGACCGACGCTTGCCCTCGAAGCCGAACGGCCGGGTCACCACGCCGATGGTCAGCGCCCCCAGCTCTCGTGCGATCCGGGCCACGACCGGCGCGCCGCCGGTCCCGGTCCCGCCGCCCTCACCGGCCGTGACGAAGACCATGTCGGCGCCCTTGAGCACCTCCTCGATCTCCTCGACGTTGTCCTCCGCCGCCTGCCGGCCGACGGCCGGGTCGGCACCCGCGCCCAGGCCGCGGGTGAGGTCGCGACCGACGTCGAGCTTGACGTCGGCATCGCTCATCAGCAATGCCTGCGCATCGGTGTTGACCGCGATGAACTCGACCCCCTTGAGGCCGACCTCGATCATGCGGTTCACGGCGTTGACGCCACCGCCGCCGATGCCCACCACCTTGATGACGGCCAGGTAGTTCTGCGGTGCTGCCATGAGCTCTGATGCCTCCGGGGATATCGGCACTACGACGTCTTCGACGCCATCGACTGCTTGCTAGGGCCTTGCGGCGGTGACCGCACTGCCGGCGACCCGGGGAAGGTGTCGCCGACCTGCAGTCACTCGCCAAAAACTCTCAACCTCGAGTGAAGGGTTTAGGTTCTCCCGCTCAAAGCGCGAGGACAGTAGGCCTCGGACCAGAATCGGGTCAAGCCCGGGTCAGGCTATCCCCGTTGAACCGCCTCGTAATTTCACTTTCGCCGAAGTCTCCACCTCAACTGCAAGATCACTGCTCTCACGCGGAGGTCTCGATCGAGCGGCCGGGCTGGCGGCTATCGGGACAGCTCGTCGAGCAACGCCGGTCCGAGCATGGTGACGTCGCCGGCGCCGATCGTCACGATCACGTCACCGGGCTCGGCGAGACCGGCGACCAACCCGGGTACCGCTGCCCAGGAGGGTTCGAAGTACACCCGCTCGGGTGGCAGCGGCACCGCCGAGGCGATCAGCCCTCCGGTGACGCCGGGCAGCGGGTCCTCGCGCGCGGCATAGACCTCCATCACGACGACCACGTCGGCGCCACCGAGGGCGGCGCCGAAGTCCGCGGCGAAGGCTTCGGTGCGGCTGTAGAGGTGCGGCTGGAAGACCGCGATGACCCGTCCGTCGCGGGCGGCGGCGCGGGCCGCGACGAGGGCGCCGCGAGCAACCTCGGTCGGGTGGTGGGCGTAGTCGTCGAAGACCCGCACCCCCCGGGCGATGCCCTTCAGCTCGAACCGCCGACGGGCGCCCGAGAAGCCGGCCAGGCCCCGCGCCAGGTCGGCGAACGGCAGTCCCACGGCCAACCCGAGGCCGAGTGCTCCGGCGGCGTTGACCGCATTGAACGCACCCGGTACGGCCAGCTCGACACGGCCCAGCCGACGCCCTCCCGCGACCAGGTCGAAGCTCGACCCGGAGCCGTTCACCTGAAGGTCGTCGACCCGTACGTCGGCAGCGGAGGCGAGCCCGAAGGTGCGCACGTCGAGGCCACGGTCCCGGGCGAGGTCGACGAGCGCCAGGGATCCGGGGTCGTCCGCCCCGAGCAGCAACGGCCCCCCGACGTCTATCCGCCGGACGAAGTCCTCGAACGCCGCCCCGACCGCCCCCGCGTCACCGTAGTTGTCGAGGTGGTCGGGCTCGACGTTGGTGATCACCGCGCCGCGCGGCGACAGCAGCAGGAACGAGCGGTCGCTCTCGTCGGCCTCTGCCACGAAGTACTCGCCATGACCGTGATGAGCGTTGGAGCCGGGCTCGTTGAGGTCGCCCCCGATGGCGTAGCTCGGGTCGAGGCCGCAGGCGTGCATCGCCACGGTGAGCATCGAGGTGGTGGTCGTCTTGCCGTGGGTGCCGGCGACCGCAAGGCCGATGCGGTCCGCCATCACCGACGCCAGTACGGCGGCCCGCGGCAGCACCAGGCGACCCACCTCCCGGGCCCGCTGCAGCTCCGGGTTGCCGGCCCGGATCGCACTCGACACGACCACGGTGTCGGCGGCGTCGGCGTGTGACGGGTCGTGCCCGACGGCAATCTCGGCTCCGAGGGCGCGCAGCGCGGCCAGCGCTGCCGACTCCTTGGCGTCGCAGCCGCTCACCGACCCGCCCCGGGCGAGCAGGATGCGGGCGATGCCGCTCATCCCGGCCCCGCCGATGCCCATCAGGTGGACTCGGCCGAGGTCTGCCGCAGCCGGGATCTCCCCGGGCGACTCGACCATCCCCGCCACCGCTACCTCGCCCCTCGGCCAGTCGGGAAGCCGGCGCCGCCGCTCATCGATGGCCTCCCGAGATCGCCGTGCGGACCAGGTCGGCGAGCGCCCGGTCGGCGTCGAGGCGCCCGAATCCGCGTGCCGCCTCCCCCATCGTGCGTCGACGGTCGGCGTCGGCGAGCAGCGGGAGGAGGTTCGCGCGCAGCCATTCGGGCGTCAGATCGGCGTCGGCCACCATCAGCCCACCCCCGGCAGCGACCACCGGCTCCACGTTGAGCCGCTGCTCGCCGTTGCCGATCGGCAGCGGGACATAGATCGCGGGCAGCCCGAGCGCGGTCAGCTCGCTGACCGTGTTGGCACCCGCTCGACCGACTACCAGGTCCGCGGCGGCATAGGCCAGCTCCATGTGGTCGACGTACTCGACCACCGTGTACGGCGGCGCGCCGCGGCTCGGAGTCACGGCGACGGACTTGCCCGTCCCGGCAACGTGGAGAACCTGCACGCCGGCCGCCGCGAGCTCGGGGGCGAGCGCCGGGAGGACCTGGTTGAGCCGTTGCGCGCCGAGCGACCCGCCGAAGACGAGAAGCGTTCTCCGGGCGGCGTCCAGCCCGAAGGCCGCCCGGGCGGCCGGGCGAACAGCGACCGTGTTGAGCGTCACGATCTCCGCGCGCAGCGGAAGGCCGGTCCGCACCGCGTGCCGCAGCGGGGTACCGGGGAAGCTCACCGCGACCGAGCGGGTCAGGCGGGCGCCCAGCCGGTTGGCGAAGCCGGGCCGGCTGTTCTGCTCGTGCACGACGATCGGCACCTTCGCCTGGCGGGCAGCGAGGTAGGCCGGCGCGGCAACGTAGCCACCGAACCCCACGACGACGTCCGCACCGAGCCCATCGATCGCGTTGCGGGCTTCGCGGACCGCTCGCCGCAGGTTTGCGGGGAGCCGGAGCAGGCTGAGCGACGGCCGTCGCGGCAGCGGGACCTTCGGGATCGGGTGCAGGCGGTAGCCGCGCGCCGGGACGAGCCGGGACTCGAGACCGGTCTCGGTGCCCAACGCGACGATCTCGGTGCTCGGGTCGTCGGCGACCAACCGGTCGGCAAGTGCGAGCAGCGGCGACACGTGGCCCGCGCTGCCGCCGCCGGCCAGGACCGCCTTCACCTGGGCAGTCTCCCCTGTCTCGGCACCCGACTTATCTCGAGCGGGTGCGGCGGGAGGCGGACCCGCCGGCATTGCGGCGGCGTCGCGCGGAGCGCCGGGCGGCGAGCACCTTGGCCGTCGCCGGCTCGTGGCGGGCGAACGAGATCAGCATGCCGATCGCGAACATCGTCGGCAGCAGCGCCGATCCCCCGAAGGACACCAGCGGGAGCGGGATGCCGGTGATCGGAAGCAGGCCGACGACCGCGCCCATGTTCACCAGCGCCTGGCCGAGCAGCCAGGCCGTGATCCCGGCGACCGTGAGCTGGCTGAACCGGTCCCGGCAGCGTTGTGCGATCTGGATCGCGGCGTAGGCCAGCAGTCCGAACAACGCGAGGACGAGCAACGTGCCGAGCAGTCCGAGCTCCTCGCCGATGATCGCGAAGATGTAGTCGGTGTAGGTATTGGGCAGGTAGCCGAACTTCTCGCGGCTGCCCCCGAGGCCGACCCCGAACCAGCCGCCGGAGGACAGCGCGTACAGGCCTTGGCAGGCCTGGTAGCCGATCGAGAGCGCGTGCTGCGATGCGCAGGGGTCGCGAAAGCCCACCAGGCGCTGCATCCGGTAGGGCTCGGTGACCGCGAGGATGCCGGCAACGGCGCCAAGGCTCACGCCGAGCTTGGCGAACAGCCCGAGTGGCGCGCCCGCGGTGAACAGCAGAGCCAGCAACACGAGCATCAGCACGATGGTCGTGCCCATGTCGGGCTCGGCCATCACCAGCAGCGCCATGAGCAACGCCATCGGGAGCAGCGGCACCAGCAGATGCTTTGCCTCGTCGAGCCGCTTCTCCTTGCGAGCCAGCAGGTCGGCCCCCCACAACACCAGCGCGAGCTTGGCCGGCTCCGAGGGCTGGAGCTGGAAGCCGCCGCCGAGTGAGATCCAGCGAGTCGCGCCGGACACGTTCTGGCCCACCCCAGGCACGAGGACGGCGCACAGCAGGAAGATCGAGATCCCCATCAGGGGGTAGGCGAGGATCCGGTACGCCTTCACCGGGAGGCTGGCGCCGAGGAAGAGCAGCGGCAGTCCGAGGACGATCCACAGCGCCTGCCGGGCGGCGATCGTGAACGACGAGCCGCTTGAGGTGTACGAGGTCACGCTCGATGCGGACAGCACCATGATCAGGCCGAGGATCAGCAGCGCCGACGCCGTACCGATCACGAGGTAGTACGGCGCTTGGGGTCGGCTGGCCATCGCGAGCAGGTTCGCGGCGGGCGAGCGTCGCGCTGCCTTCCCGCGCGCGCCGGGTCTGGCCCCGGCGATGGAGGTGACCGTCACTGCAGGTATTCGATGATCCGGCGGACGGCAGCCGCGTAGCGATCCCCCCTGTCGGCGTAGTCACGGAACATGTCCATGCTGGCGGCCGCGGGAGCGAGCAGCACGGTGTCGCCGGGCTGGGCCAGCTCGGCGGCAGCCTGTACTGCCTCATCCATCCCTGCAGTGTCTTGCGTAACGACCGTCACAACCGGCACATCTGGCGCGTGTCGCGCAAGAGCTTCGGCGATCTGGCCCCGGTCGCGCCCGATCAGCACCACGCCGCGAAGCCGCGCCGCCTGCTCCGCGACCAGCGGTCCGACGTCCGCGCCCTTCAACAGCCCGCCCGCGATCCACACCACCGACGGGTACGCCGAGATGCTCGCCGCCGCGGCGTGCGGGTTGGTCGCCTTCGAGTCGTCGACCCAGGTCACCCCACCGGCACGAGCCACGATCTCGTTGCGGTGGCGGCCCGGCTGGAAGCCGCGCAGGCCGTCGCGCACCGCGGTCCACGGCATCGGACGGGTCAGGCCCAGCACCCGGGTCGCCGCCGCGGCGGCCACGGCGTTCGCCACGTTGTGCGGGCCGGACACCGCCAAATCGTCGGCGGCGACGAGCTCCCAGCCGAGGCCACGACGCTGCGGTTGCGGCTCCTGGTCGGGGGCCCACCCACTCATCGCGTCGACGATCACGCCGTCGACGACGCCGAACCCGCCGGACGCCGGCTGGCCGATGGTGAACGGATGGGGCTCGTCGTTGGCCTCGATGGCGAGCCGGGTCACGAGCGGGTCGTCCGCGTTGTAGGGCTGGCATCCGCCGTAGCGCCACACGGCCGCCTTCGCCGCGGCGTACGCGTCCATCGACCCATGCCAGTCGAGGTGGTCCTCGGCGATGTTGAGCACGACGCCTACCTCCGGCGCGAGCCGGCGGCTCCAGTGCAGCTGGAAGCTGGACAACTCGACGGCGATGACGTCGTACGGATCCGGATCGAGCACCACGTCGATCAGCGGCCGGCCGACATTGCCCGCCGCCACCGCGCGGTAGCCCGCGGCCCGCAGGATCGCCTCGACCATCCCGACCGTGGTGGTCTTGCCGTTCGTCCCGGTGACCGCCACCCACGGCGCAGGGTCAGGGAGCGGTCGCATCCGCCAAGCCAGCTCCGGCTCGCCGATCACCTCGATACCGTCACGCAGCGAAGCCGCGAGCATCGGCTGGTCAGGCCGCCAGCCCGGAGATGTGACGACGAGATCGGCGTCGACCGCCGACTCCGCATCCCCCAGCCGGGTCTCGGCGCCGGCAGCGACCAGCCGTGCCACGGATTCGCGCATCGCCGCGTCGTCACGCGAGTCGACGATGAGTACTCGGGCGCCGCGGTCGAGCATCACCCGAGCGACGGCGAGGCCGGACACGGCGGCGCCGGCGACCGCGACCCGCCTGCCCCTGACGGGAACGTCGGTCATTTGAAGTTGAGGAAGGCGGCGTAGAAGACGCCGAGACCGAACGCAACGGCTAGCCCGGCGATGATCCAGAACCGGACGATCACCGTGTTCTCGGACCAGCCGGCGAGCTCCCAGTGATGGTGGAACGGCGCCATCTTGAACACCCGCCGGCCGGTGGTGCGAAACGACGCCACCTGGATGATCACCGACAGCGTCTCGATCACGAACAACCCGCCGAGGATGAGCAGGAGGAGCTCGGTGCGGGTCGTGACGGCAAGTCCGGCAAGCAGCCCGCCGATCGCGAGGGACCCGGTGTCGCCCATGAAGATTCGCGCCGGCGAGGCGTTCCACCACAGGAATCCGAAACAGGCACCCATCGCCGCCGCGGCAATCATCGCGAGATCGAGAGGGTCGCGCACCGCGTAGCAGGCATTCGTCGACGCGCTCACGCAGTTGTTGCCGTACTCCCAGAAGGCGATGACGACGTAGGACCCGAAGACCATGCAGGACGTGCCGCTCGCAAGCCCATCAAGGCCGTCGGTGAGGTTCACCCCGTTCGACGTCGCGGTCACCATGATGTAGGCCCAGATGACGAACCCGACGGTGCCGAACGCCCATCCGTAATCACGGGTGAACGACAGGTGCGTCGACGCCGGGGCGAGGTGGTGATGGTTGACGAAGTGCGTCGCAAGGACGCCGAACACGACCGCGACGAGCGCCTGACCCGCGAACTTCGCGAGCTTCGTGAGGCCCAGGCTCCGCTGCTTCCGGATCTTGATGAAGTCGTCGACGAAGCCGACCAGGCCGAGGCCGGTCATGAGCAGCAGGACCAGTAGCCCGGACGCGGTCGGACCGCTCAAGAACACGAGGTGTGCCGCCGCGTAGCCCAGGACGGTCGCGGCGATGATCACCGTGCCGCCCATGGTCGGCGTGCCCCGCTTCGTGTGATGGCTCGTCGGCCCGTCGTCACGAATGAGCTGCCCGATGCCGTGGCGGCGGAAGCTGCGAATCGCGAACGGCGTTCCGACCAGCGACACGATCAGTGCCACCAACGCGGCAACGAAGACGTCCCTCATGCGACCAGCGCCTCGGCGACGCGCCACAGCCGCACGGCGTTCGATGCCTTCACGAGCACGACATCACGCGCTGCGGCAGCTCCCACAGCAGCGACCGCCTCCTCCACCGTGTCGACGACGGCACAGCTCCCCGAGAACGCCGATTCCGAGCGAACAGCGGTGCTGATCCCGCTCGCACCTTCACCGACCACCACAAGATGATCCACTCCGAGGTGGGCAATCGCGTGCCCAATCGCGCGGTGCAGCGTGTCGGATTCCTCACCGAGCTCGCGCATCTCGCCGAGGACGGCCCATGATCGGCCGCCGCGGGACGCCGCCAGCGCGACCAGCGCATCGAGCGCCGCCCGCACCGACTCCGGGTTCGCGTTGTAGGCGTCGTCGACCACGAGCAGCCCATCGTCGCGGTGGGCGACCGCCATCCGATGCGGGCTTTGCGGCTCGGCCGTCTCGAGCGCCGCGACCACCTCCGGCAGCGTCATGCCGGCCTGCAGGCCTACCGCGGCAGCAGCGGCGGCGTTGCCGGCCTGATGGCGCCCGTGCACCGCAACGGCGACGTCCGCCGTCCCGGCCGCGGTCACGAGACGGAACCGCGGCCGCACCGCGTCGTCGACCGCGAGCGCCTCGATCCGAACGTCGGCCGACGGCGCTTCGCCGTACATCACCACCCGAGCGGCCGTCCGCTCCCCCATGGCAGCGACCAGTGGGTCATCGGCGTTGAGGATCGCGACGCCATCGGCGGGCAGCGCCTCGACGAGCTCGCCCTTGGCTCGTGCGATGGCCGCCTGCGAGCCGAACTCCCCGAGGTGAGCCTGCCCCACATTGAGTACGACGGCGACGTTGGGCCGCGCGATCCCGGCGAGATATGTGATGTGACCCACGCCCCGTGCGCTGTATTCGAGGACGAGGTGACGCGTGGACTCGTCGACCTCCAACACCGTCACCGGCAAGCCGATCTCGTTGTTGAAAGAGCCGCGCGCGGCGATCGTCGCACCGTCACGCCGCAGCACTGCCGCGATGAGGTCCTTGGTGGACGTCTTGCCCGACGATCCGGTGACGCCACAGACGTCGACCGACGGGGTGCGTCGCAACAGACCACCGGCGAGAAACCCGAGGGCCTTCTCGACATCGTCGACAACGACCGCTGGCTCGTCAACCGGTCTCGAGGTGAGCGCGATCGCGGCACCCCGCCGGATCGCGTCGCCGACGAAGCGATGACCATCGACGTGCTCGCCGGCGAGCGCGACGAAGATGCTTCCGGCTGACGCCTCACGCGAATCGATGACGACCGGCCCCCGCACGAGCACCTTCGGCGCGACGCGATCCAGGTGCCCGCCGGTGAGCGCAGCGAGCTCGTCGGCACGCATCGGAATCACGATGCCGCTCCCAGCTGTGCCTCGATCGCCGCGCGAAGCACGACGCGATCATCGAACGGCACCACGATTCCAGCGGTCTCCTGACCTTGCTCATGCCCCTTGCCCGCAACGACGAGGACATCGCCAGGTCGGGCGAGGCCCACTGCCACCTCGATGGCTCGGCCTCGATGGGGCTCGACCAGCACGCGGGAACCGGCCGCCACTCCGCTCTGCATCGCCGCCAGGATCTCGGCCGGGTCCTCAGAGCGGGGATTGTCATTGGTGAAGACGGCCAGATCAGCGCCGGCGGCTGCGGCCTGTCCCATCATCGGCCGCTTGTCCCGGTCCCGGTCGCCGCCGCATCCGAGCACCACGAGGACTCGTGCGCCCGGATCGGCCAAGGCCCTCGCGTCGGCAAGCACCGCGGCCACCGCGCGCGGCGTGTGTGCGTAGTCGACGAGCGCGACGTAGGGCTGGCCGGCGTCGATGCGCTCCAACCGCCCCGGTACATCACGCAGCCCGGTGACCCCCGCGCGCGCGGCCTGCTCGTCGACCCCCGCCTCGACCAGCACGAGATAGGCGAGCGCGGCGTTCGCGAGGTTGACCCGGCCGAGCAGACCGCATCCGACGACCGCCGTACGTCGGCCCGGCCCCGCCAGCTCCACGGAACCAGGTCTCGACGCGGTCGCCGGCAACTCGTCATGACGACGCCAGTCGACGTCGGCGGACTCACCCGTCGTGATCACCGGCACTTTCGCACCGGCCGCCATTCGTCTGCCCCACTCGTCGTCGACGGTGAGGACGCCCCGCCGCGAGTGCGCCGCAGTGAACAACAAGGCCTTCGCGGCGAAGTAGTCCGCCATGTCGCGATGGAAGTCGAGGTGATCCTGCGAAAGGTTCGTGAACGCCGCCACATCGAACACCACGCCGTCGACCCGGCCGAGGGTGAGCGCATGGCTCGACACCTCCATCGCGACAGCCTGGACACCGCGTTCTCTCATCACGGCAAGAAGCGCGTGCAGGTCGGTGGCTTCCGGCGTCGTGCGAGCGCTCGGCAGGACTTCCCCGGCGACCCGGGTCTCAATCGTGCCGAGCAGGCCGGTCCGCTTGCCGGCCTCGCGCAACCCGGCATCGATGAGGTAGGTAGTCGTCGTCTTTCCGTTGGTTCCCGTCACACCCAGCAACGTCATCGCCGAAGCCGGGTCGTCGTATGCCCATGCCGCCGAGGTCCCCATTGCCGAGCGGGGATCGTCCACCACGACCGTTGCGCCGGCGCCGGCCGCGGCCGCGACATCACCAGAAGCGGCGTCGGTGAGCACCGCGACAGCTCCGTTCGCCAGCGCCTGGTCGAGATGCGCGATGCCGTGGGTGTTCTCCCCTGCCCGGGCGACGTAGACATCGCCCGGATTCACCATCCGCGAGTCGTGCGTGATGCCGGTCACGGTGGTCGTCTCGTCGCCGGCGACGCGCACACCAGTCAGCTCCGCGCGGCGAAGCCGGTCGAGCAGGTCTGCGATCGGCTTCGGCGTCACGAACGACGGCCGGTTCGATTGGTCAGGCATCGCCGGGGACGCTAGCCGGTCACTGTCACCAAGTGAGCTTTGCCTTGGCGGGCTTGGTGAAGGTCGGCGGGATTCCGAGGGTTCGCAACGCGAATGACATGACCGTCTTGAACACCGGCGCCGCGACGAGGCCGCCGAAGTAGCCGCGGACCGGCCGCTCGAGTACGACTGCGCACACCAGCTTCGGGTTGTCCGCGGGCACCATTCCGACGAAGCTCGCGTCGTACCCGGCGCCGGTGTACCCGCCGTGCCCATTCGACCGGTTCGCCGTACCTGTCTTGCCGGCGATTCGGTAGCCATCGATCCGCGCCGCGGGCGCGGTTCCCTCATCCGTCGTCACGGACTCGAGGATCTGCCGCATCTGCATTGCCACATCCGCACTGATCACCTGGTGGCGTCGTGGGGCCGCTGCGTGATGAAGGACGCCGTCCTCGTCGACGGTGCCCTTGACGATCGTGGGCGTCACCCGGACTCCGTTGTTCGCAATCGTGGAGTAGAGGCTCGCGACCTGCATCGCCGTCACACTCAGGCCTTGACCGAACGCCAGCGTCGGCAGCGTCGTCGCCGACCACCGGTCGACCGAGGGGAGAAGGCCCGCACTTTCGCCCGGCAGGCCCACGCCTGTCGCCTGTCCGAGGCCGAACGCGTGCAGATAGTCGTAGAGACGCTGGTCCCCCAGCCGCTTCGCGACCTGGATCGCGCCGATGTTGCTCGAGTAGGCCAGGATCCCGGTCAAGGTGAGGTGCTCGGTGCCATGGCTCTCGGCGTCGTGGAAGGTGGTGCCGCCGTATTGATAGGTGTTCGGGATCACGAACTTCGACGTCGGGTTGACCAAACCGGCTTGCAGCGCCGCCGAGACGGTGACCGCCTTGATGACACTGCCGGGCTCGTAGGCGTCGCTGACCGCCGGGTCGCCGAGGTTGGCGGCCTTCGCCTTGCTGAGGTCGTTGGGGTCGAATGTCGGTGCGACCGCGAGCGCGAGCACCTGCCCGTTGCGCGGGTTCATCACGATGACAGTCCCGGACAATGCGTGCGTCGCCCTCACCTGCGCAGCGATCGCGTGCTGGGCCTGGAACTGGATGTCACGCTCGAGGGTGAGTCGCAGTCCCTCACCGGCCTCTGGCGACGTGACGATGTCGCGACCGTCCGGGATCGGGGTCCCGTTCGCACCGACTTCGTAGTGCGCCACGCCGTTCCGGCCGGCGAGCTGCTTCTGGTAGGACAACTCGAGCCCGCCAAGGCCCTGCCCCCCCGCGCCGACGAAGCCGATGACGTTGGATGCGAGAGCGCCGTCCGGGTAGATCCGGCGGCTGGCATCGGGAGTCGTGATGCCGGCCAGGTCGAGCGCGTCGACGGCGTCTCCCACGGCGGGTGTGACGGCCGCTGCGAGCCGCGCATACTGGCCGGTCGCCGACATCTGGTGCTCGAGTGTCGCGCGTTTGATGTGCAATACCGGCGAGAGCATCTCCGCGACCTTCGCGGGGTTGCCGATCACACTCGGGTCCGCGACGACGTCACGCGCGTCGACGGTCTCGGCGAGCGGGTGCCCGTCACGATCCGTGATCGTGCCGCGGGTCGCGGTCAGCGTCACCGTGTGCAAGCGTTGTGCCGCTGCGGCGACTGCGTACGTCGCTCGGTCGACACCTTGCAGCTGCACCAACCGCGCCGCGATGAGCGACATCAGCATCATCGTCACGAGCAGCACGGCGGAGAGCCGACGACGCACGCTCGGTCCCCGGCGTTGCGGCGCCCGCCGCTGTGCGGCACGGGACTGCGGTGCGGGTCGCTGGGATGCACGACGCTGCGGTGTACGCGTGCCAGAGCGCGATGACGTCATCGCTGCGCGGCCCCATGAGGCTGATGCGCGTCGGTGGTGGTTGCGTCGGTGGTGATCGGCTCAGTGTCGTCGGACTTCGCGGTCTTCTCGGGATTTGCGGTGTTCGCGTGCTTCGTGTCGTTGGAGGTCGTCGCAGCCACCGTCGTCGCGACGACGGTCGTTGCGGGGACTTCCCGAGCAACAGTGCGACCGTTCGACAGCTGCCGGTAGTGCGTGACGACCGACGGCACCATGCCGAGGGCCCGCGCCTTCGCTCGTAGCGAGGCAGGCGCGGAGTCGAGCTGCACCTGCTGCTCGAGCCGTTGCTCGGAGTCGGTCAGGTTGGCGAGCCGCTGCTGCAACGACGTCTGCCGGAAGGCGTCTTGCGCCGCCAACGTGTGCAGCATCAGCAGCGAGAGCAAGCCGGCGAGCAGAAGCCCGCCGACGAGCGCGACGAACGGCGCCTTGCCGGCTGATCGCGGCGACGCGAGGACGATGAGCCGCGGGCGCGATCTCGTGGTCGCGGTGCGGCTCGGCAGCCGGCGAGCAGTAGCCGTCGTCCCGCTCATGCCGCGCTCCTGATTCGCTCGACCGCGCGAAGACGCACCGAAGCCGCGCGCGGGTTCGCGGCGATCTCGGCGCCGGAGGCCTGCTCAGCACCGCGGGTCAGCAGCCTGAGCTGCGGCTGGTCCTGCTCCGGGATGACCGGGAGATCGACCGGCGCAGTCACCGACGCACCCGCGGCGAAGTTGCGTTTGACAATGCGGTCCTCGAGCGACTGGTAGGCCAGCACGACGAGCCGTCCACCCACCCGCAGCGCGGTGATCGCGGCCGGCAGGGCGCGCTCGAGGACACCAAGCTCGTCGTTGACCTCGATACGGAGGGCCTGGAAGGTCCGCTTCGCCGGGTGACCACCGGTGCGCCGGGTGGCGGCGGGAACCGCATCTCGGACGAGCTCGGCCAGCCGGGCGGACGACGTCACCGGGGCGGTCCGGCGCTCACGAACTATCGCGTCTGCGATCCGGCGTGCGAATCTCTCCTCGCCGTACTCACGCAGCACTCGCGCCAGGTCCGACGCGGAGTAGTCGTTGACGATGTCGGCAGCCGTCAGACCCCGCGTGGGATCCATCCGCATGTCGAGGTCGGTGTCACGCGAGTACGCAAAGCCGCGCTCATCGTCGTCGAGCTGCATGGAAGAGACACCGAGGTCGAAGAGCACCCCGTCGACGCGATCCACCCCGGCGGCGTCGAGAATCTGCGGCAACGTGTCGTAGACGCCGTGCACCAGGCGCACGCGGTCCCGATGCGCCGCAAGCCGCCGCTCGCTGTGCGCGAGAGCTGACGGGTCGCGATCGATCCCGATCATCCGCAGCTCGGGATGACGCTCGAGCAGCGCTGCCGTGTGCCCGCCGAGTCCAACCGTCGCGTCGACGACGACGGCGCCTGCTCCCCCGGCCACCGGCTCGAGCAGCTCGAGCACCCGGTCGAGCAGCACCGGCAGGTGCGACGCCGATCCGGTGAGGCTGCTCATGACGTCCTCTCGAAGCTCAGGGCTCTCGAACTCGGGGCTGGGTCGGTGTGTGGCCTGGTCCCCGCCGCCGACGCCTGAGACCGGGGAAGTGATCTCAGGGGTCGTCGGCAGGGGCCACGACACACACCTGCTTGCGGTGTTCCTGGAACGCGCTGTGTTCAGGGGGCCTAGAAGACCCCAGGCACCTCCCGCTCGGAGAGGGACGAGTACGCCTCTCGCTGGCCGGAGTGGTAGTCGCGCCAGGCCGGCTCGTCCCAGATCTCGAGGTAGCTGTTGAGGCCGACGACCGCGACCTCGCGGGTCAGCCCGGCGTATTCGCGCAGCGACGCCGGCACCGTGACCCGGCCCTGGCGGTCCGGCACCTCGTCGTGAGCGTCACCGAACGCCATTCTGTGGAAGTCGCGGGTCTCCCGCAGAGCCATGGGCGCCTCGCGGGCGCGCTCGGTGATCCGGACCCACTCCGCCATCGGGAAGACCCGCAGGCAACGCTCCTGCCCGGGCGCGATCACGAGCCCGGCCGCCAGCTCGTCGCGGAACTTGGCCGGGAGGAACAGCCGACCTTTCTCGTCGAGGCGAGGCGTGAAGGTGCCGAGAAACACCCTCCACCTCCCCGCGTCGACTCACCTCGGGCTTCGGGAGAACGCACCATTCCGCTCCCCATAGCGCGCCACGCTACTCCACTTTGCTCCTCTGTCAACCACATCGCCGGCAAATCACTCCACTCGGCGCCCGCTGGCGCTGTGACACACTTGGCCCTCGAACCGGGGGTAGTCGGCAAGGAGGAGTCGCGGGTGGCGACGTCGTCTGGCAGAGGCTCCGGCCGTGCGGCGACTCGCGGCGGCGCCCGAGGCTCCGGAACCGCCCAGGCGCGGGAGATCGCGGCCAGCGGGGCACGAATCGCCCACGCCGTCGAAAGTGTGATCGAGGGCAAGGCCGACGAGGTCCAGCTCGCCGTCGCCGTACTGCTCGCCGAGGGTCACCTGCTGGTGGAGGACGTGCCCGGCGTCGGCAAGACGATGCTGGCGAAAGCACTTGCACGAGCAATCGACTGTTCGGTGCGACGGGTGCAGTTCACCCCCGACCTGCTGCCGAGCGACGTCACCGGCGTCTCGGTCTACAACCAGAACACTCGAGAGTTCGAGTTCAAGCCGGGAGCGATCTTCGCGAACATCGTCGTCGGCGACGAGATCAACCGCGCCTCACCGAAAACGCAGTCAGCGCTCCTCGAATGCATGGAAGAGCGCCAGGTCACGGTCGACGGCATCACCTACGAACTCGATACGCCGTTCATGGTGATCGCCACCCAGAACCCGATCGAGATGGAAGGCACCTACCCGCTGCCCGAGGCGCAGCGCGACCGCTTCACCGCACGCATCGCGCTCGGATACCCCTCCCCCGAGGCAGAGCTCGCGATGATCGACACGCACGGCGCGGGGTCGCCGCTCGACTATCTCGAGCCGGTGACCGACGACCTAGAGGTCGCGAAGCTCATCGCCGGTGTGCGGCAGATCCACGTCGCCGACGCCGTACGCGGCTACGCCGTCGACCTCGTCACCGCGACCCGGCAGCACCCGGACCTTCGGCTCGGCGCGTCGCCCCGCGCCACGCTGCATCTCCTGCGCGCGGGTCGCGCCGTCGCCGCCCTCGACGAGCGCGACTACGTTCTTCCCGACGACCTGCAGGCCCTCGTCGAGCCGGTCCTTGCCCACCGCCTCCTGCTGTCCGCCGATGCCCAGATCGCGCGACGCCCCGTGACGGCCGTCCTGGCCGACATCCTGGCTGCCGTGCCCGTGCCGGCCGCCACCACGCGCCGCATGGCGTAGCCCGCCACGATGGTGACCCGCCGCATGCGACAACGCCGCCCGGATCCCGGGACGAACCTCCGCGACGCGACATACGTCGTAACACCGTGAAGGCAACCCGACTCGCGCTTCGCTCGCTGACGCTGCGCGGGCGCTGCACCCTCGCGGCGGGCGTCACCGCGACACTGTCCGGCGTCGTGCTGAAGGAAGCCGACCTGCTCCGCCTGGGCCTGTTGCTGCTCGCGTTGCCGATCGTCGCGGCCCTGTTCGTCGTACGCACCCGGTTCCGGCTGACGTGCACCCGTCGGCTCGAGCCGGCCCGCCTCGAGGCCGGCAGCCGAGCTCGAGCGGTGTTGCGGATCGAGAACGTGTCCCGGCTGCCAACCGGGCTCCTCCTGGTCGAGGACACCATTCCCTACCTGCTCGGCGGTCGGCCGCGCGTCGTTGTCGAGCGCCTGGCGCCCAGACGGCCAATCGACGTCGGCTACCACATCAACGGCGAGGCCCGCGGCCGTTACAAGGTCGGGCCGTTGACCGTGCGGCTGCTGGATCCGTTCGGGCTGTGCGAGCTCCCGCGCGCCTTCACCGCGGTCGACGCGCTCGTCGTCACGCCCCGGGTCGAGGCCCTTCCCGAGACCACCCTTCGCGGCGAGTGGGGCGGTGCCGGACAGAGCACGAACCGCGCCGTGTCCACCCACGGCGACGACGACGTCGCCACCCGCGAGTACCGGCAGGGTGACGACCTGCGCCGCATCCACTGGCGCACGACCGCGCGGCGCGGTGAGCTCACCGTCCGCCGCGAAGAGCAGCCGTGGGAGAGCAGAGCCGCCGTGCTGCTCGATGCCAGACTCGTCGCCCATCGCGGCGAGGGGCCCGCCGCTTCGATGGAGTGGGCGGTCTGCGCCGCCGCGTCGGTCAGCCGGCACCTGGCGGTTCGCGGATTCGATGTCCGCCTCATCACTGATACCGGCGCGGAGGTGTCCTCAGCCGCGCTCGGTGCTTCCGGCTTCGACGGCGCGATGCTCGACGCGCTCGCCGCGCTGTCGCCATCGACCGGGCAGAGCCTCCACGTCGGCATCGAGGCGACGCGCCGAGTCGGCGGCCAGGGTCTCATCATCGCGATCGTCGGCACGATCCAAGCCGACGACGCGGACCGGCTGGCCCGCCTTCGGGCCGCCGACCGCTCCACCGGTGTCGTGTTCATGCTCGACACCGAGACGTGGTCCGCCGCCCCCACCGCAGCCCAAACCAGCGACCACGACCGTGCCGTCAGTCTGCTGACCGCAGCCGGGTGGCGCGTGGTGGCGGTACGTCGTGGCGACTCGATCGCACGACTGTGGGGCGAGCTCGGCAGCGCCCCGTCGCTCCGGCGGGTTGCTCTGTGAGCGGGCCGCTACGACTGACGGTCTACGCGATGATCGCGTCGATGGCCTCGGCGCTGACGCTGACGGCCGTCTTCTCCTCCGGCGCCTGGTTCATTCCCGTGATGATCGCGGTGCTGTTGGTGTCGGCGTCCTGCGCGCTGGTCCGATGGTCGCCGTTGCCATCCGTGCTCGAGCCCCTGACCGCCGCGGTAGCTGTGCTCCTGTGGGTCACCTGGCTCTACGCCAGGTCCCAGGCGAGATACGGCTTCCTGCCCGACGCGGCGTCGATGCGGACGCTCGACCATCTCGCCCGAGCCGGATTCACCGACATTCGCAAGCTGCCGCCTCCGGTGCCCGCGCACCACGGCCTGGTCCTCATCACGGTCGTCGGAACCGCCGTCGTCGCGCTCGTCGTCGACCTGCTCACGGTGACCCTGCGCCGCGCGGCGCTGGCCGGGCTGCCGCTGCTGGCGCTGTTCACGGTCTGCGCCGCGACCAGCCGCAACGGCGTCAACGTCACCAGCTTCATTCCGGCCGCCGCCGGCTTCCTGATGCTGCTGTACGCCGACAACCGCGAACGTGTGGCGCGCTGGGGAGCCGCGATGGGCGCGGGAAACAACGCCCGTCCCGCACCGACCCGCTCGGTCGAGAACCTGCTGCCGTCGGCACCGGCGTCCCTCGGCAGGCGGGTCGGCGCGGCCGCGATCGGGATCAGCGTGGTGGTTCCTCTCGCGCTTCCAGGAATTCATGCCGGCTTCGGCGGCCACGGCGGCGGGAACGGCAACGGCAACCGGGGCGGTGGCGGCAGCGTCACGACCATCGACCCGATCGTGTCGGTCAACCACGACCTCACGAGCAGCCTCAACGCCCCGGTCCTGAACTACACGACGTCGGACCCGGCTCCGTCGTACCTGCGGATGACGTCACTCGACCAGTTCGCCGCCGGCGCCTTCACCGCGACCTCGCTGAATGCCGACCCGTCGGCGCGAGTCAGCAACGGGATCAACGTCGTGGCGCCCTCCGAGCAGGTCGTGACGACAAGGCTCGCGGTCGGGCGCAGCTTCGCCTTCCGGTGGCTGCCCATGCCGGCGGTGGCAACTGCCGTACAGGTCGACGGCGACTGGCGCTATGACCCGGACACCGCAACCACGTTCTCGGCGAGCAACACCACGTCGGGGCTTCGCTACACCGTGACCAGCGCGCCGAACCTGCCGACGCCACGTCAGCTCTCACACTCCGAACCCGTCACCAGCGGAGACGTCACCGACGATCTCGCGGCTCCGCAGGTCTCACAGACCGTCCGGCGGCTGACGAAACAGGTGACAGCCGATGCGAACAGCAGGTTCGACGCCGCGCTCGAGATCCAGCGGTTCCTCACCAGCAGCCCGTTCTCGTACACGACCCACCCGCCGAGCGCGCCGGGTGACGTCGACTCGTTGACCTACTTCCTCACCGTCAGTCACGCGGGCTTCTGCCAGCAGTACGCGACGTCGATGGCAGTGATGGCAAGGCTGGCCGGCATCCCGTCGCGCGTCGCCGTCGGCTTCACCGCCGGCACCCGTCAGCCGGACGGCCATTGGCTCGTGACGACGCACGATGCGCACGCCTGGCCGGAGCTGTACTTCCCGGAGTTCGGCTGGTTGCCGTTCGAGCCCACCCCGCGCGGCGACGGGCAGACCGTCACGCCGTCCTACGCCCGGGCCACCCCGAACCAGAGCGGGGGGCCGGACGCCGGCGGCAAGACCTCCGGGGTCGACCCGGTGCACAAGCCGAACGCGACGACCGGCAGCCACGGTAAGACCGGCGCCAGCGACCCCAAGAACAACGCGAGCGCGAACCATTCATCGGCCGGCGGGTTCGGCGGGACGCTTTGGATCGCCATCGGTGCGCTCCTTGTACTCGCGCTCATCGCGCCGAGCTCGGCCCGCCAGCTGTCGCGTCGGCGGCGGATGCTGCAGCTGCACGGTTCGGCTCCCGTACCGGCGGCAGCCTGGGCAGAGATCCGCGACAGCGCGATCGACGCGGGCGGGCCTTGGGACGACGAGCGATCGCCACGCCAGTCCGCCTTTGCACTCGGGCAGTGGCTAGGGGCCTCCAGCGAGGTCCGGTCGGCGCTGGTCCGGCTCACCCGCGCCGAGGAGGAACACCGCTACTCCGCAACCCCCGGCGTCGCTTTCACGTCATTGGCCGCCGACGTGAAGGCGATCCGGATGGCGTTGCGGCGCCGCCAGTCGCGGCGCCAGGGCGTGCGTGCGTTACTCGTGCCACCGTCGACGGTGCGTTGGGCCGCATCCTGGTGGGCAGGCGTCGCCGACAACCTCGACGATGTGCGCCCCGGCCGGCTGCGCGGACGACGCCGCGGGTTGGCGCGCTGAGTCGCTTACGGACGCCCGCCGTCTTGGCGGCGCTGCCACCGATCTTCCAACCGCTTCGTGATCGAGCGATGTTCCGTGCGACCACGCTCCCGTCTGGCTCGGCGTTGCAGCTTCGGTCGATCGTGCGATGCCACGACACGGTGCCCGGTCATGCGCTGCCAGGAGGCGATGCCGTACGTCACGCTCGTCAACATCACGAGGAACCCGAGGACCCCGAGGACGATCAGCGTGGTGATGACCCCGGCCAGAAGCATCGCGATGCCGAACAGGACGCCGAGCACGGCGCGCACCACCCGGCCGCGGTAGTGGCTGCGCACGTCCGTGGCGCGGTACAGGCGGGCGAACTTCGGGTCCTCGTCATAGAGGGCCTGCTCGATCTGCTCGAGCAGACGCTGCTCGTGATCAGAGAGCGGCACGACGCCTCCCTGACTCCTCCGTTGGCCGTCGCCCCATGGGCATGCCTAAGGATACGGGCGCGGCGCAACGCTCGGCTAGCGGCGATTCGGGCGGCACCACTAGTCGGCCGGTGGACGGCGTACGAGAGTGGCCGGGCGCACCATCCCCCGACCGAAGCGTTCGGCCACCCGGTCGACCGCCTGCTCGGCGGCGCGCCACTCCTCGGAGCCCCCGGTAAGGCTGAGCTGCTCCGGGGTTTCCTGTGCCCTGGCAAGGCCTTCGGCCCGCACCCCGACGAGACGCAACGGCGTCCCGTCGATCCCGAGCGCGTCGTAGAGCTGGGCCGCCGTCTCGTAGATCGTGCGTGCGACGTCCGTGTGCTGACTGAGCGTGCGAGACCGGCTGATCGTCCGAAAGTCCGTGAACCGGACCTTCAGGGCGACCGTCCGGCCGACCTGTCCACTGGCCCGCAACCGCTCGGCACAACGCTCCGAAAGCCGCAGCAGCTCGCGCAGGATCCCGTCGCGGTCGCCGATGTCTTGCGCGAACGTCTCCTCCGCACCGATGGTGCGATCCGGTTCGTCCGGGGTCACTCGCCGCGGATCCTGGCCGTTCGCGAGGGCATGCAGGTGCGCTCCTGCCGCTTTGCCGACGGTGTGGATCAGCGTCGAGACGGGCGTCGCCGCGATGTCGCCGATCGTCCGCAGCCCGATCCGGCTGAGGGCCTCCTCCGTCTTGTCGCCCACACCCCACAGCGCACCGATCGGGAGCGGGTGCAGGAATGCGAGCGTCGAGCCCTTGGGCACCACGAGTAGGCCGTCGGGCTTCGCGTGCGACGACGCCAGCTTCGCGACGAACTTCGTGGCAGCGACACCGATCGAACAGGGCAGCCGTTGCTCGGCCGCGATCCGCTCTCGAATGTGAGCCGCGATCCGGCCCGGACTGCCCATCCGGCGAATCGCACCTGACACGTCGATGAACGCCTCGTCGAGGGCGAGCGGCTCGACCTCCGGCGTCACCGACCGGAAGACCGCCATCACCTCCTTGGACGCCTCGCCGTACGCCGAGTGGTCCGGTGGCACGACGACGAGACGGGCGCAGCGTCGCATCGCCTGCGCCATCGGCATCGCGCTGTGCACCCCGAAGGCACGCGCCTCGTAGGTGGCGGCGAGGACGACCGACCGACCACCAGGATGGCCGACGACCACCGGCTTGCCCTTCAGGCTGGGATCGCGACGCAGCTCGACGCTCGCGTAGAACGCGTCCATGTCGGCATGCAGGATGGTGCAGCCGGCGTCGTCGCCCGGCAGATCGACCGGGCGGCTACCGCGCTCGAGCTGCCGCCTGCTCAAACGTCCGCCACTCGACCCCGGCGCCGGCTACGCCGGCTCATCCCGGTTTCTCCGCCAGTACGTGCAACGACGTCGCGATCGGAAGGTACGACGGGTCCGTCGCAACCGCGTGCTCGAGGGCGACGAGGTCCTTCGCGGCCTCGATGTCACCTTCGAGCAGAGCCGTCGGTGCGTTGTCCGCGAAGATCCGCACGCCGTGCACGCTCACCGTTCGAAGCCCAGCCGCCGCCACCAGACGCTGGATCCCCTCGGGCGTGAAACGGCGCCGCAACGGGTCGCCGCCACCCGCAACGCCGTCGTCACTCGCGAGCATCGCACGAGCCTCGGTGAGCCGACCCGAGGCCACCCGAGCCGACGTGGCGGAGATCCGGTTCGCGACCAGCACGCTCGCATGCCCGCCGGGTCGCAACACCTCGACCAAGGCGCGCAGCGCTACGGCCGGGTCATCGACGACTTCGAGCACCCTGTGACACAGCACGGCCACCACCGAGCCGGTGCCCAGCAACGACACGACGTCGCTCGCGTCCCCCTGGCGCGCGGTGATGCGCTCCGCGACGCCCGCCTCATGGGCGCGCCGCTCGAGCGCGGCAAGCGAGTCCGGACTCGGGTCCACGACGGTGAGGGAGTAGCCGAGCTCAGCGAGCGGCACAGCGAACCCGCCGGTTCCCCCGCCGACGTCGAGGATGCGCACCCCGGCCGGTGGCCCCGGGATGGCGGCGAAGGTCGATCGCAGCACTTCCCACAGCACCGCGGTGCGGGCCGGGTTGCGTTGCGTTCTCCGGTCCGCCGACATGGTCTAACCGTACGGCGCGGGCCGACGCGCTGCCGTACGGCTATTGCGAGGCGCCGCTGCGGGCCGGGTAGACCGACGCCACGTCGATCGGGAGCATCGTCTGCCGAAACGGTGGCAGTCCGAGCCGAGCCGCGACCAGGTCGAGGAAGACTCCCGCATCCCGGACCAGGTCGTCCGCCTCGCGCACCGTCACCGCACCGCGCATCCCCGACTGGGCAGCCGTCCGCTTGTCGGCACCCGCCGCGAAGAACTCCGCCCATTCGGCTAGCTCCGGTGCAACCCGGATCAACAGTGCCCACACGCTGGTGGGCCGACCGCGCCGGACCGGCCGGTCGGCTTCCGGCCGGGCGTCCGCCGCGAGCACCGCAGCAGCTGCCCGCAATGCCGACAGATGTGCCTCGGCGTACCGCTCGGCGGCATCGTGCGCCCGCTCAGCCTCGCCGAGCGCGCGGCGCGCCGCGACAACGAGCCGAACCGCGCTGGCCGGTATGGAAGCGCGACCTGCCGGAGCCGCTAGCAGTGTGGTGGTCATGGTTCGAACATACGTTCGACCGTTGGGCGAGTCAAGCGTCGGCACGCGGTGCGTTACCTTCCGCACGTGCACCAGAACGCCCAGCGAGTCGAGGCAGCGCTGCGCGCCGGCGGGGCGGCCGGCGAGATCCGTGAGCTGGACGACTCGGCCCGCACCGCGGCCGAAGCGGCTGCCGCGCTCGGTGTCCCGATCGGCGCGATCGTGAAGTCGCTGGTCTTCACGGCCGACGGATCCGCCGTGCTCGTCCTGGCCAGCGGCGACCACCAGGTCGACACCGGCAAGATCGCGGGCGTGCTCGGGGTCGGCAGCGTCAAGCGAGCAGATGCGGACCTGGTCCGTGCGGCGACCGGCTTCCCGATCGGGGGTGTCGCCCCCGTGGGTCATCCTGCGCCGCTGCGAACGATCGTCGACCGGCACCTGTCGACGTTCGAGTCGGTGTGGGCGGCAGCGGGCACGCCTCACGCGGTGTTTCCGACGACCTTCGACGAGCTGCTTCGACTCTCGGGCGGCACAGCGGCGGATGTGGCCGCCGGCGCATGACCCAGCTCGCCCAGCTCGACGGGATGCAGATGCGCGCCATCGCCGGCCCGGCCGCCTCGGTGTACGGCGCGGCGATGAAACGTTCGCCCGAGGTCGTCGTTCAGCGCCGGGAGATCATCGCCGGCCACACCTCGTATCCAGGCTTCCTGGCGGCCGGCGCCTTCGACACCCCCGACGACGCGCCGGACGCGACTGCCGGCGAGCTGGTCGGGTTCGGCTACGGCTACCTCGGTGCGGGCGGGCAGTGGTGGCACGACACCGTCGCGCACGCGCTGGGGCGGGACGGCACGCGGCGATGGCTTCGCGGCGGCTTCGAGCTCGCCGAGCTGCACGTGTTGCCCGCCTACCAAGGCGCCGGCCTCGGTCGGCGGCTGCTCACCGACGTCCTGTCCCGGACAACCGCGAAGCGCGCGGTGCTCTCGACGCCCGACACCGAGTCACCGGCTCGGCTGCTGTACCGGTCGGCGGGATTCGAGGACCTCGTCTGCGGGTTCTACTTCCCAGGCAGCTCCGAGTGCTACGCGATCATGGGAGCCGACCTGTGATCGCTGGCCCTCCCCTCGCCCGCGATGCCGTCGGCGCACTGCGTGCGTGACGTTGTCGTAGTCGGCGCCGGCCACAACGGACTCGTCGCCGCCTGCTATCTCGCCCGCGCCGGACTCGACGTCGAGGTGGTCGAGCGCGACACGGTGATCGGCGGCGCTGTGTCGACCGTCGAGCGATGGCCGGGGGTGCGCGTCGATCGCGGCTCGAGCGTCCACGTGATGGTGCGGCACACCGGCATCGCCGAAGACCTGGGGCTCGGCGAGCTGGGACTGCACTACGACGACGTCGAGCCATGGGCCGCCCTCCCCCATCCCGACGGGCCACTTCGCTTCTCGACCAGCCTCGACGAGACCTGCGCCTCGATCGAGGCGTCGTGCGGCCCTTCGGACGCGGCGGCCTACCGCGCCTTCATCACCGAGTGGACGCCGCGCATGAAGTGGTTCCTCGACGTCGCCGCCGCCCCGCCGACAGCGTCCACCCTCGGGCACCGCGGCATGTCGTTGCTCCGCGGGCAGCGAGCCAGGCCGGCCAGCCTGATCCACTCCTTCGTGGAGCCGGCCGAGGCGATGCTGGCACGACGGTTCGAGGCTCCTCGCCTTCGCGCCGCACTCGGCTGGTGGGCCGCGCAGTCGGGTCCGCCGCCCCACGCCGTCGGAACCGCTCCGATGGCCGGAACCGCTGCGATGTTCCACCTGCAACCGGCGGGCCGGCCACGCGGCGGCAGCGGACGGCTCAGCGAGACCCTCGCTGCCCGGCTCATGTCGTACGGCGCGACGATCCGCACCGGTGATCCGGTCGGGTCGATCGAGCCCCGGGTCAGCAACGCATGCACTGTCGTCACGAAGTCGGGCGAGCGCATCGCCGCGCGATCAGTGATCGCGGCGTGCCACGCCGCGGACACGGCGCGGCTGCTGGGCGACGACGAGGCCCGACGAGCGATCCGGGTCGGCGACGGGCTGGGCATGGTGATGCGTGTCCTCGCCGACCGGCTGCCCGCGTATTCAGTCGACGTGCCGGGCGCGCACACCGCGATGCAGCTGCTCGTCGACTCCCCCGCGCAGCTGCGCGCGGCGTACGGCGACTTCCTGCGCGGCGACCCCTCGCACGACCCCCCGCTGATCGTGATGACGCCGAGTGCCGTCGACCCGACGCTCGCACCCGCCGGACAGCACGTCGTGTCGATCTGGGCGCAGTGGCACCCGCGCCGGCTGCGAAGCGGCGACTGGGACGCACGACGCGAGCGGATCGGCGACGAGCTGCTGGGCGCGGTCGACCGGTGGGCGCCCGGCTTCTCGTCGTGCGTGCTGCAGCGACTCGTGCAGACACCGCTCGACCTGGAGCGCGAGCTCGGCTTGCATGCAGGCAACGTGATGCACGTCGAGACCGAGCTGGACGCGCTGTTCGGACTTCGACCGCTGCCCGGGTGGGCGGCCTACCGGACCCCGTACGCCGGCGTGTACCTCTGCGGTGCCTCGACCCACCCGGGCGGCGGGGTCTGGGGCGTGAGTGGACGATCCGCGGCCGCAGTTGTCAGCCGCGACCTGCGCCGTCGCCACCGAGCGGGGCCGAGCGCTCGGCGCTGAGGCCGAGCCGCTCATGGATCTCGCGCGACGAGGTCGAGCGGTTGAGGGTGATGAAGTGAAGCCCCGGGACGCCTTCGGCGAGCAGCGTCTCGCAGAGCTCCGTCGCCACCTCGACCCCGATGGCCCGCACCGCCGCCGGGTCGTCCTCGACCGCGTGCAGCCGTTCGGCGAGCTCGTTCGGGAACGCTGCCCCGGACAGCACCGCGAAGCGCTCGATCTGGGACACGTTCGTGACCGGCATGATTCCGGGCAGGATCGGTACGTCACAACCGGCCGAGACAACCCGGTCCCGAAGCCGCAAGTAGTCCTCGGCACGGAAGAACATCTGCGTGATCGCGAAGTCCGCTCCCGCGCGGCACTTGTCGACGAAGAACCGCACGTCGGTCTCGAAGTCGGCCGAGCGCGGATGCTTCTCAGGAAACGCCGCGACTCCCACGCAGAAGTCACCGGACTCGCGCACCAGGCGGACCAGCTCGGAGGCATAAGCGACGCCCTCCGCGTGCGCCACCCACTCGCCCTGCGGGTTGCCCGGCGGATCGCCGCGCAGCGCCAGGACATTGCGGATGCCGGCGTCGGCGTACTGGCCGATGACGTTGCGGAGCTCGGCCACCGAGTGGTTCACGGCGGTCAGGTGACCGACCGCGGTCAGTGTGGTCTCGGCCGCGATGCGCTCCGTGATCGACACGGTGTGGTCGCGGGTCGATCCACCCGCGCCGTACGTCACGGACACGAAGGTCGGATGGAGGGCCTCGACCTCGCGCAGCGCCTGCCACAGCGCTCGCTCGCCGTCTGCGGTCTTGGGCGGGAAGAACTCGAAGGAGTACGACCGTCTCCCGCTCGCAAGCAGATCGCGAATCGTCATGCGGGTAGCGGGCGTCGCCCGCACCGTCGAGACCCCAGCCACCCCACCAGTATCGGCCCAGACGCAGCCGCATTGCTCGGCATATCGCCACCCGATGCCGCTTCGGTCGAGGTATCGGCACGCGATGCGGCGTTGCTCAGCGGGCTGCGAGACGATCGGCGGGTGAGCGAAGCGCTGCGGGACCGGGTGGAAGCGGCACTGCGCGCCTTCATCGGCCCCGCCACGGACGGTCTGCGGATGATCGGTCCCGACCTTGGCCCGGTGGCCGACGCGGCTGCGGACTTCGTGCTCGCCGGCGGCAAGCGGCTGCGTCCAGCGTTCTGCTTCTGGGGGGCGCTGGCCGCCGGGGGCGAGGACTCCGAGGCGCTCGTCCACGCCGCCGCCAGCCTCGAGCTGCTGCAGGCCTGCGCCCTGGTGCACGACGACCTGATCGACCACAGCGACACCCGGCGCGGGCGTCCCGCCGTGCACCGCCGGTTCGCCGACCTCCACCGGGAGTCGTGCTGGACCGGCGACCCTGACGACTTCGGAGCCGCCGCCGCGATCCTCCTCGGCGACGTGCTGCTCGCGTGGTCGGAGGCGATGTTCTTGACCTGTGGGCTTCACGACGGCGCGCTTCGACGCGCCCAACCCGTGTGCGCGGCAATGCGTACGGAGGTCATGGCGGGCCAGTACCTCGACGTCGTCGAGCAGGCGCGCGGCGGCACCACGGTCGACCGGGCGCTGCGGGTTGCCCGCTTCAAGTCGGCGAAGTACACGGTCGAACGGCCGCTTCACCTGGGGGCGGCGATCGCGCGGGCGAGCGACGAGGTCAAGGGCGCCTACTCCGACTTCGGACTGCCCCTCGGCGAGGCGTTTCAGCTGCGCGACGATCTGCTGGGCGTGTTCGGGGATCCGGCAGTGACCGGCAAGCCCGCCGGCGACGACCTGCGGGAAGGCAAGCAGACCGCCTTGATCGCCCTCGCGGTCGAGCGCGCCTCGGCCGCCGACGGCGGCATGCTGCTCGGGTTGCTCGGGCGGTCCGACCTCACCGCGGCGGACGTCCAACGCGCGCAAGAGGTGATCACCGCCACAGGCGCCGCAAGCGAGGTCGAGGCGATGATCTCGGCTCGGCTGGACGCGGCGCTCTCAGCGCTCGACGACATCGCCTTGGAACCGGCTGGGCGCGACGCGCTCGTAACACTGGCGAGCGCGGCGAGCTACCGGCACGAGTAGGCCGGCTCATGCGTGTGGTCAGCGGCCGCACCGACCGCGTCGTCGTCGTCGGTGCCGGACTCGGCGGGTTGTCGGCCGCGCTTCGCCTTGCCGGTGCGGGACGACGGGTCACGGTGATCGAACGGGAAGCCGTGCCCGGCGGCCGCGCCGGGGTCCTCGAGATGAGTGGCTTTCGCTTCGACACCGGGCCGACGGTCCTCACCATGCCCGAGCTCATCGGTGACGCTCTCGCATGCGTGGACGAAGACATCGGCAGCTGGCTCGACCTACGCCGGGTCGAGCCCGCATACCGTGCGGCGTTCGCGGACGGCTCGAGTCTCGATGTGATCGCGGACATCGACGCCATGGCGGAGCAGATCCGTGACGCCATCGGCCCCCGCGACGCCGCGGGCTATCGAAAGTTCGCGACGTACGCGAAGCGCCTCTACGACCTGGAGCGCTCCGACTTCATCGACCGCAACCTGGACAGCGCCCTCGACCTGGTTCGCCCCTCACTCGCCCGGCTCGTCGCAATGGGCGGCTTCCGGCGTCTGGCGCCCAAGGTCAACAGCTTCTTCGACGACGAACGGCTGCGACGCATCTTCACCTTTCAGTCGATGTACGCCGGCCGCTCGCCGTACGACGCGCTCGCGATCTATGCAGTGATCGCCTACATGGACTGCATCGCCGGCGTCTGGTTCCCGGTCGGCGGAATGCACGCGGTTCCCGCAGCGCTCGCCGCCGCCGCGACGAAGCACGGTGTCGACATCCGTTACGAGACGGCGGTGACCCGGGTCGAGATGGCGGGCTCCCGGGCGGTGGCCGTGCATACCGCGGAGGGTGAGCGCATCACCGCCGACGTCGTGGTCGTCAACGCCGACCTTGCGCACGCGTGGGACCTGCTGCCCCGGCGGGCTGCGCCACGGCGCCTCGACCGGCTCGAGTACTCGCCGTCGTGTGCACTGCTGCTGGCGGGATCGTCGCTGCCGACCGACGGCATGAGGCATCACACGATCCACTTCGGACGTGCCTGGCGCGACACCTTCCGCGAGCTGATCAAGGAACGCGTGCCGGCGCGCGACCCCTCCCTGCTCGTTTCGGTGCCGACGGTGTCGGACCCCGCTCTCGCCCCGCCGGGAAGATCCTCCTGGTACGTGCTGGTGCCCACGCCGAATCTGGACGGCGCAACGGACTGGGACGCGTTCGGTGGCGGCTACCGTGACCAGATCGTGAACCGACTCGAGACCTTGGGCTACGGCGGCTTCGCCGATTCGATCGACGTCGAGTCGTGGACGACACCCGCCGACTGGCAGCGCCGCGGGATGGCGAAGGGCACGCCGTTCTCGATCGCGCACAGCTTCGGTCAGACCGGGCCGTTCCGCCCGACGAACCTCGCCTTCGACAACGTCGTCTTCGTCGGCACCGGAACTCAGCCGGGGGTGGGCGTGCCGATGGTGCTGCTGTCCGGGCGACTCGCGGCGGAGCGGGTGCTGGGAGCGAGCCGATGAATCACTGGCGGGCTCTCGATGCCGCCGGCATCGCGGACCCGAAGCTGCGCGCGTCATACCGCGCCTGTCGAGCCGTCAATGCGGCCCACGGGCGCACCTTCTATCTCGCAACGCTGCTGCTGCCTCCCGCGAAGCGGCCGGCCGTGCACGCCCTCTACGGCTTCGCGCGGCGCGCCGACGAGATCGTCGATGCGATCGATCCAGCGCTCGACGTCGCGGAGCGGGACCGCCGGCTGACCGAATGGACCGAGCTGTTGCTGCGCGGGGCCGGCGACGACCCCGTCATGCCGGCGGTGCACGACGCGATCGTGCGCAACAACATCCCACTGCATCTGTTCGACGACTTCCTCGCGTCGATGCGCATGGACCTGACCACGTCCGAGTACGCAACGTGGCACGACCTGGTCGTCTACATGCAGGGATCGGCCGCGGCCATCGGCTCACAGCTCCTGCCGGTGCTCGGGACGGTGCCCGGCACCTCCAACGAGGCGGAGCCGTATGCACGGACCCTCGGCATCGCGTTCCAGCTCACGAACTTCATCCGCGACGTCGGCGAGGACCTTGCGCGCGGCCGCGTCTATCTGCCGAAGGACGATCTCGCCAACTTCGGCGTCACCACCGATGATCTGGCGGCGGGCCGGGTCGATGCCAACATCAAAGCGCTGCTCGCGTTCGAGATCAGCCGGGCGCACGAGCTGTACCGGTCAGCCGAGCCCGGGATCGATCTGCTTCACCCGTCCTCGCGCGACTGCGTGCGCACCGCCTTCCGGCTTTATCGAGGAATTCTCGATGCGGTCGAGCGAAACGGCTACCGCGTTCTCGATCGCCGCGCCCAGGTCAGCCTCCCGCGGCGCATGGCGGTCGCGGCGCCGGCATGGGCACGCGCCAGGCGCGCCCGCTGACAGCCGCCAGGCAATGTGACATTGCGTGGCCGATTCCGCCTGGAAGTAGCCCGGTTACCCGGGCAATGCCACATTGCTTGGCATGACCATTCGCGCGAAGCTGGTGATGGCTGCGATCCTCGCCGCGTCGGCGGCATACGTCGGCTTCTGGGCGGTCATCGCGCCGCACTCGTTCTATCGAACGTTTCCGATGCCCGGTCACCACTGGGTCTCGACTGCCGGGCCGTACGACGAGCACCTGGTACGCGACGTCGGTGGTCTGTACCTGTCACTGCTCGTGGTCAGCGTGTGGACTGTTGGGCGCCGGTCAACGGAGCTCTTCCGCCTCGTCGGGGCAGCGTGGGCGGCGTTCAGCCTTCCGCACCTGCTGTACCACCTCGACCACCTCGACGGGTTGAGCACCTTCGACAAGGTCGGCGAAGCCGCGTCTCTCGCCGTGACGCTGGTCTTCGCCGCGTTGCTGTTGTTGCCGACCGGGTCCAAGGAGGGGCCGCAGTAGCAACTACCCCTCGACGACCACCACCTCCTTCTTGGCCAGGCCGAGGAACCGCCACACATCCGAGGCGTCGACCTGCAGCTTCCGCAGGTCGGGCGCCTTGATCGCCTCGAGCAGCCGAATCGTGATCCGGCCTCCGTCAAGTCCCCACGTGGCAACCGCACGGCCGCCGACGAGCGCAAACGGCCGGAACAAGCCATTGTTCGTGACGAGGCCGGTGTGGCCGTCGACGATGAAGTCCCGTGAGCTCCATCCGCACAGCACCGGATCGAACGGGCCGAGCAGGCGCGGTAGTGGCAACGGCGCCGGATCCTGTCGATCGGCAAGGTCGACAAGACCGTCAGGGCGAACTTCCACCTCATCGGTGACCTCGGCGAGTCCCCTTCGTGCGTCGCCGATCGTGATCCCGGCCCACCTCGCCAGGTCCCGCTCCGACGCCGGCCCGTGTCCGACGAGGTAGCGGCGGGCGAGCCGCGCCAGCGCATCGAGTCGATCAACGGGCTTCGCGGGCTCGCCGAGCCATTGGGCGGCGCTGACGAAGCACTGCTCCTTGCCGCGCACCGGACCACGAATCAGGTCACCGCGCAGTGACGCTGCGACGAGGAGATGCACCAGTGCTTGTCCGGCCGTCGGCACCCCCTCGGCGTCGAGCGCGTCACGCAGCTCGCCGCGAGTGCGAGGTCCGTGTGCGGAAGCCTGTTCGTAGATGACGGCCACACCACGGTCGGCTTGCTTCGGTGACACACCTTCCTGTCTGAGGCGGGTGGCGTTGCCCGTCGCGAGCTGTGGCGTCGTCAGCGGGTGTAGCCACCAGTAGTCCTCGGCGGCGACCAGGTGAAGCGTGCCGCGGTTGAGCCAGCTCACGACGAGCGAACGACGATCAGTCAAGGCCGCGTCGACGTCGGCGACAGACGTGCCCGTCGTACGGCTCCGCACCGCGAGCCTGAGGCCACGGGGATCCTGCGCCTGCACCGCGAGCAAGTGAGCAACCGCGGGTTCGACGTGGTCTGGCCGCGGACCGGAAAGAAGCTGCGCCGTCAGTCGCTCGCGATGCATCACGTCTGCGCTGCGGACCGACGGACGCGACGGCCCCACCACGTCCACCACACCAGCGTCTGGACGACGAGCGAGAAGCCGAAAAGCAGATCCTCGACTGGCGCATCTGCGATCCGCCAATGGCTGAGCAGATGCGGCGTCGCGTCGCCGAGGATCTGGCTGGGCGAGTACACGACAAGCTGCTTGCCGGTGAGGATTCCGTTCACCAGCAGCTGGAAGCAGAAGATGATCGCGTACGACGCCCAGAACGCCTTGCGCCGCAGCAGGCGGGTACGAAGCAGCCAGAGATCCAGGAGCACCGCGAAGCCGACGCCGATGACCGCCGACTCGGTGTAGGTCACGGCGCGTCCTCGACCAGCCAGTCCGGACGCAGTCGGCGTACCGCCTCGAACGTCAAGATGGCGCAGATCGGGATCACGACGAAGAACACGAGCTCTTCGATCGGCAGGTTGCCGAGTCGCACGCCGGTCAGGTGCCGATACCTCCAGAACCGCGCGTGGATCGCCAGCGCGTCCCACGTCACGAACACCGCGATGATCGGCACCAGCGTGAGAAGCAGGCGACGTGGCCGGGAGTAGACCCGCGCCCTGATGAGCAGCTCGAGTGGCAACGTCACCACGAGGCATGCCGCCATGACGCCGAGATACAGCATCAGCTGACGAGACGGCTCTTCAACGCCCGCGCCGCCGCCTCGGGGTCCGCCGCCTCAGTGATCGCGCGTACGACGACGATGCGCTGCGCACCGGCGTCAAGGACCCGCCCGAGGTTCGCGGAGTCGATCCCGCCGATCGCGAACCAGGGCCGTGCGGAGCCGATCGATACGGCGTGCTCGACCAGTGGGAGTCCAGGCGCCGGCCGGCCCGGCTTCGTCGGCGTGGGCCAGGTCGGACCGACGCAGAAGTAGTCGACGTCGGCGTCGTGACTCGCCGCCGACGCCTCAGCGGGCGAATGGCTGGACAGACCGATGAGGACCTCCGCCCCGACGATCGACCGTGCCACGTCCGGCGGCAGGTCGCCTTGGCCGACATGCAACACGTCCGCGCCCACCACCCGCGCCACGTCGGCGCGATCGTTGACCGCGAACAGCGCCCCGTGGCGACGAGCCGCGGCAGCGAAGACCTCCGCGATCGCCATCTCCTCGCGCGCCTCCAGGCCCTTCTCCCGGAGCTGCACGATGTCGACGCCACCTGCCAGGGCCGCGTCGAGAAACGCCGCCAGGTCACCCTTGTCACGGCGACCATCGACGCAGAGGTAAAGCAGCGCCTCGGCCAACCGAGCCCGCCGCGCTGTGCCATCCATTCCGAGATGCCTAGAACGCGAGCGCCATCGCGACCCGCTTGACCGCGGTGTGCCGGCCGGCGGCCATGAAGTCGACCGGACGTCCGGGCAGCGCATCGTTCTCGCTGAGCAGCCAGCGAACCGACTCGACCGGGGAGAAACCGGCGTCAGCGAGGACCGTCAGCGCACCGGCGAGGCCCTTGATCAGCTCGCCGTCGTGGATGAACTCCACGGGAACGCTGCTCACCGCCGGTTGGCCGACCTCGATCGCGACCAGGCGGCCTTCACGGATCAGGTCCCTGATGCGACTCGGCCGCTCCCCCAGACGCTCGGCCAGCCCGCCGACCGAGAGCCACTCTGCGCTGAGCCCCTCGATGTCGCTCACGGCGCTTCGCTCCACGTCACCAACCCTATGCGTCGGCAACCGGCGTACGGTGGGAACCGCGCGGGAGCCGAACGAGTCGGCTGAGAGGGCAGCAGCGAGCTGCCGACCGTTGAACCTGATCCGGGTAATGCCGGCGAAGGGAGCTGAAGGTGGCCACCGAGGACACGGCATCCGACGTCGTCATCGTCGGTGCCGGCGTCATCGGTCTCGCGGCCGCGTGGCGGCTCAGCCAGCAGAACCTGAACGTCACGGTGGTCGACCCGGCACCCGCTCGTGCCGCGTCCCGCGCCGCGGCCGGCATGCTCGCCCCGGTCACAGAGGTGAAGTACGGCGAGGAGGAGCTGCTCGCGCTCGGCATCGAGTCGTTGCGTCGGTATCCCTCGTTCGTCACCGATCTCGAGACGGCGACCGGACACGATGTGGGGCTGCGCACCGATGGCATGGTCGTGGCCGCGACCGATGCCGGTGACCGCGCGCTGCTCACCGACCTGCACGAGTTCCAGCGCGCGCTGGGTCTCGACTCGCAGCTGCTGACCTCCCGCGAGTGCCGGGCTCTCGAGTCGGGACTCAGCCCGGAAGTCCGGTGTGGCCTACACGTCCGTGGCGACTTCTCGGTCGACAACCGCCGGCTGTGCGCCGCCCTGCTCGCCGCCGTCGAGGCCCGCGGCTCGGTACGTCGCGACGCAGTCACTTCGGTCAACATCGCGTCAGACAAGGTTCGCGGCGTGCGCCTGCGAGGCGGTGCCGGCATCACCAGCCCCGTCGTCGTCGTCGCCGCAGGTCCATGGTCGGGTCAGATCGGCGGGATTCCGGGGCACCTCCGGCCACAGGTGCGGCCGGTCAAGGGTGAGATCCTCCGGTTGCGGACCAGACCGGCAAGCGGCGATCTGCCGACTCGAACCATTCGCGGCGTCGTCAACGGCCACGAGGTCTACCTGGTGCCTCGGGCGGACGGCGAGCTGGTCGTCGGCGCGACGGTCGAGGAAGCCGGATTCGACACAACGGTTCGAACCGGCGCGGTGCGCGAGCTCCTGCGCGACGCGCGTGCGGTCTTCCCCGCGGTCGACGAGCTCGAGCTCGTCGAGACGTTCGCGGCGCACCGACCCGGATCGCCCGACAACCGTCCGATCGTCGGCTCGACCGATGTCGAAGGACTTGTCCTCGCGACCGGGCACTACCGCAACGGGATCCTGCTGACGCCGATCACCGCAGACCTGGTGGTCGCGGCCGTCACCGATACGGAGATCGACGCCGATCTCGCGACACTCGTCTCGCCGCAACGCTTCGCGACGGCGCCGGCATGACCGCCATCACGCTCAACGGCACGGGCCACGAGGTTCCCGGCGGCAGCACCGTCGCGACGGTGGTCGCGTGGCTGACGCCGACCGCGGACGGCTGCGCCGTTGCGGTCAACGACGAGGTGGTCCCCCGCCACGACTGGGCATCTCGAACCTTGTCTGCGGGCGACCGCGTCGAGGTCCTCACCGCTGTACAAGGAGGATGAAGCGCCTTGAGCGACGACCCGTTCGTGATTGCCGACGTGGAGCTGACGTCCCGGCTGCTGATGGGCACGGGCGGAGCAACGAGCCTCGACGCGCTCGAAGCCGCACTCGTGGCCAGTGGCACGGACCTGACGACTGTCGCGATGCGCCGGGTCGATCCGAGCGCTGCCGGGTCGGTGCTCGACGTCGTACGGCGGCTCGGGATCCGGGTCCTGCCGAACACCGCGGGATGTGCCACCGCCGCTGAGGCGTTGCTCACCGCCCGGCTGGCTCGTGAGGCGCTCGGCACGAACTGGGTGAAGCTGGAGGTGATCGCCGACGAGCACACGCTGCTACCCGATCCGATCGAGCTGCTCGACGCCGCCGAGCGATGCGTGGCGGACGGGTTCGTCGTCCTGCCCTACACCAATGACGACCCGGTACTGGCCGCCCGGCTCGAGGCGGCGGGTTGCGCAGCCGTCATGCCACTGGGTGCCCCGATCGGGTCGGGCCTCGGGATCCGCAATCCGCACAACATCGCGATGATCGTGGAACGCGCGAACGTTCCGGTGATCCTCGACGCCGGACTGGGTACGGCGAGCGACGCCGCCACCGCGATGGAGCTGGGCTGCGACGGGGTACTGGTTGCATCAGCAGTGACGCGCGCTCGTGCGCCCGTCATGATGGCAACGGCGATGGCGCGTGCCGTCGAGGCAGGCCGGCTCGCGCACGCCGCGGGCCGGATCCCGAAACGCTGGCACGCGCAAGCGTCATCGCCCACCCACGGCGCGATGACCCCGCCGACGGAAGCCGCGATGGGAGGATAGGTGCCGACAGCGAGCAAGGTTCCCGATGCGGTGGTGCGGATCGAGAGCGCGCGCCGGCTCGATCCGGTGGTCGGCGCCGTGCGCCGCATCGTCCGGTCGGCGCTCAAGCCGGGGGCCGCTCGCGACGCGCTGCACGGCGTGTGGCTCGGGCACCCCCTCCACCCGGTCCTCACCCACATCCCGATCGGCATGTGGTCAGCGGCTGCGGTCGTCGACCTGACGCCTGGGGGCGGGCCAGCCGCAACCAGCCTGATCGCCACTGGCTGCGCGGCGTACTTCCCCACGATCGTCGCCGGTTGGACGGACTGGTCCGAGCTCGATGAGCCGCAACAACGCGTGGGGCTGGTCCACGCCACCGCAGCAGGCGCGGCATTCGCCTGCTACGTGGGATCGCTTGCCGCCCGCGCGCGCGGCAGCCACTTGCGCGGCCGACTGTGGTCGTTCGCCGGACTCGGCTTCGTCAGCGCGGCCGGATATCTCGGCGGTCATCTCTCCTACCGACAGGCCGCCGGCGTCTCCCGCGCAACCGATGCAGTGCAACGCTTCCCCGCCGGCTGGCACACCCTGGCTCGCCTCGAGGACCTGCCCGACGGCATCCCCGCTCGACGCGAGGTCGAAGGCGTCGACCTGCTCGTCGTACGCCGGGGCACGCATGTCGATGTACTGGCAAACCACTGCCCCCATCTCGGCGCTCCGCTGTCAGCCGGCTCGTTCGTCGCGTCCGGCGGCCAGGGCTGCGTGGTGTGCCCGTGGCACGGCTCGACCTTCCGGCTGGCTGATGGCGCCGTCGTGCACGGACCCGCGACAGCGCCCGCGCCGCGGTTCGAGACGCACATCGAGAACGGCATCGTGAGTATCCGGCGCCACGGCAGCTGACCCTCTAACCGGTGGCGTCAAGCGCTGCGACGTCTGATCAGCGGGTCCAGCCCGTTCACCACGTGGCGGACGGGCTCACCCGTGGCAGCGCGGCGGATGTTCGCGACGATCCCCTGGATCAGTCGCGCCTGCGCCTGCGCGGTTGCACCCGCGGTGTGCGGTGACAACACGATCCGGTCCTCGTCCCGCAACGGATGCGGGTCGGGCAGCGGCTCCGTCGCGAACACGTCGAGAGCCGCACCCGCGAGCGCCCCTGACCGCACGGCGGCGAGCAGCGCGGCCTCGTCGACGATGCCACCGCGCGCGGCGTTGATGAGGTACCCGCCGGGCGGCAGCAACGCGAGCTGATCGGCACCGAGCAAGCCACGGGTGGCATCGGCCAAGGCGATCACCACGACGAGGACCTCCGAATGACGGAGCAGGTCCCCGAGCTCCAGCCAGCGAGCACCCCCGGCTTGCGCCGGGTCGCGCCTCGTTCGGCTCCAGAACGCCACGTCGCATCCGAGTGCGACGTAGCGGGTGGCGCACTCCCGGCCGATGCTTCCCATCCCGACGATTCCGACCCGGCGGCCCGTGACCTCACCGCCGCCCCGTTTCGCGATCTCGAGCTGCGGCCAGCCGCCGGTGCGAACCTCCCGGTCGGCGTACGGAATGGAGCGCATCACGGCGAAGGTCGCGCCGACGCACCACTCCGCGACGCTGACCGCGTTGGCATCGCCGGAGTTCGCGACCGTGATGCCTGCCGCGGCGCAGGCTGCGACGTCGATCGCGTCCACGCCTGCGCTCGGCTGCTGGACGAATACCAGCCGCGGCGCGGCGGCGACGAGGTCCGCAGTCACCCGCAGAGTCCCGGTCCAGTCGCCGAGGAGCAGCTCAGCCGCGCCGGCAGCCGCGACCGTCGCCTCCGGAGTGCGTGCCTGCGGAACCACCAGCTCCACCGGCACCTCGGCGAACAGCATGGCCAGCACCTCCGCCGGCAGCGGGGACAGTGCGAGCAAGGTCCAAGGAGCGGCGGCAGCGGGCCCGACCCCGTCGCCGGCCGGATGACCGGTCATGGGCAGATCGTGCCAGATTCACGCGTGTCACGTTTGTCACACGCGCAACATGCGGAATACCGTGGTCAACGCGTTGATGCGCCTAAGCACGCTCTCCCGCCCTTCCCCACCGCAGGGAGCTCCACCCCGTGAAGCTGCCGCTCCGATCACTCGCTCTCCCGCTCGCGCTTGCTGCCGTAGTGACGGCCTCCGCATCGGGAATCACGCTGATCCGCGTTCACTCCGGCGACACCCTGTCCGCGATCGCCGCGAGGTACCACACGACCGTCGAGCGGCTGGTGAGGCTGAACGACCTACCCGGTAACGGTGACCTGATCTACGCCGGGCAGACGCTGCGGGTGCCGGTCGCCGGCGGGCATCATCGCGCGCACCACCGGGGACACCACCACAGCGGTCACACCGTGATCCGCTGGCACACCGTGGTCGAAGGCGACACGGTCGACGGCCTCGCCGCTCGCTACCACGTCTCGCGAGCGGCCATCGCCAAGCGCAACCACCTGCCGAAGTCGCTCGTGATCGTGCTCGGGCAGCGGCTCGCCATCCCCCACCGCGTCCACAGCGCGCCGGCCCATGCCGCCACCTCGATCGAGCGGGCACGCCGTTATCTCGAACACCACGCCCAGCCGTCGCGGTCGCAGATCCCGGGCATGATCCGCAGGATCGCGGCGCGCTGGCACCTGGACCCCACCCTCGCACTGGCGATCTCGTGGCAAGAGTCGGGCTTCAACATGCGGGAGGTCTCGCCGGTCGGGGCGATCGGCACGATGCAAGTGATGCCCTACACCGGGGCGTACGTCTCGGAGGTCATCGTTCATCGCAAGCTCGACCTGTTCAACGCCTCGGACAACATCACCGCCGGAGTCGCGCTGCTCTCCGTGCTCACGCACGAGGCAACGGACGTGCGGCAGGCCGTCGCCGGCTACTACCAGGGGTTGCAGTCGGTCCGGGACCACGGGATGTACCCCTCGACCAAGCAGTACGTCGCCAACGTGATGGCGCTGCGCGCCCGGTTCTGATCGCGCTCGCGACCTAGACTCGACCCGATGGATTCCACGCTGAGCGACCCACTGGTCGGTCGGCTGCTCGAGGGCCGCTACGCGGTCGAGTCATTCATCGCGCACGGCGGAATGGCCTCCGTCTACCTGGCCACCGACACCCGGCTGGACCGCCGCGTGGCGGTCAAGGTGCTGCACGCTCACCTGGCCGGCGACCAGGAGACGCTCGCCCGGTTCCAGCGGGAAGCCCGCGCGGCGGCACGGCTCTCGCACCCGAACGTCGTCGCCGTCTACGACCAGGGCACCGACGGCGAGCGGCCGTTCCTCGTCATGGAGTACGTCCCCGGCGCGACGCTGCGCCAGGTGCTTCGCGAGCGAGGCACCCTGTCCCCCGCCGAGGCACTGACGGTCATGGACCACGTGCTGGCCGCGTTGGCAGTTGCCCACCGCGCCGGGCTGGTCCATCGCGACATCAAGCCGGAGAACGTCCTCATCACCGCTGACGGGCGGGTCAAGGTCGCCGACTTCGGGCTGGCCCGGGCGGTGGCAGGCAGCACTGTCACGACCACCGGTTCGGTCCTGTTCGGGACGGCTGCCTACCTGGCACCTGAGCAGTTCCAGCACGGCACCGCCGATGAGCGCTCTGACGTGTACTCCGCCGGAGTCGTGATGTTCGAGCTCCTCACCGGAGGGGTTCCCTTCACCGGCGACAGCGCCTACGCCGTGTTGCACCAGCACGCGCACGAGAACGTGCCCGCTCCGAGCACCCGCGCGGCAGGAATCCCCCCTCAGGTCGACGCGCTCGTCACGTGGGCGACGTCTCGCGATCCGGCGCAGCGCCCGGCGGACGCCGGCGAGCTGCACGCATCGTTGCTCGACGTCCGGGACAAGCTCGGACTGCATGCTGCGGTGCCGGGCCTCCCGGTCACCCTCACCACTCCGATCGCCGACGCCCCGGCAGCCGCCCCAGCACCGACAACCGCGGTGACGCAGGCCGTCACCACCGCTGACGGTGGCGCAACGCGGCCCCCGGCCGGCCGGCGCCGGCAGCGAGGCGACCGGGGGCGGCGCGGGCCGATCATCGGCAGCGTCGTCGCCCTCGCCGTACTCCTCGCCGCGATCCTCGGCTGGTACTTCGCTGCCGGCCGTTACACGCACACGCCCGATCTGCTCGGCGCGTCTCAGCAGGCTGCAGAGGCCCAGCTGAAGGACGCCGGGCTGCACGTCAAGTACCTCGCCCCGATCCACAGCATCAAGTACGACAAGGGCGAGGTGGCAAAGGAGTCCCCTGGCCCCGGCGGTCGGATCTCCCACGGCGGCACCGTGACGCTGCGGATGTCACTCGGCCCGGAGAAGCACGAGATCCCCGCGCTGGTCGGGACGTCGGTGACCACGGCCACCAACGCGCTGGACGATCTCGGCATTCACGTCAGCCGCCAAGCCAGGATCTACAGCACCGACATCGACAAGGGCCAGGTCGTGAAGACCGATCCTGACGCCGGTCAGGTCGTCGACGCCGGCTCGAGCGTCGTGCTCTACGTGAGCAAGGGACCGAAGCCGATCAGCATCCCGTCCGTCGAGGGCGAGAGCGCCGACCAGGCGACCAACGACCTGCAGGCCCTCGGTCTGGTCGTTCACACCGCCGACCGATTCGACTCGACGATCCCGAACGGCCAGGCGATCACCACCAAGCCGGGTGAAGGCAAGACGCGGCACGCCGGCGACCCGATCACACTGATCGTCTCCAAGGGGCCCCGGCTCTATCCGGTCCCCAACGTCGTGGGCATGCCGTTGAGCGAGGCGATCCCGACGATCGTGCACGCCGGATTCAAAGCCGATCCGAAGGCCTTCGCTCCGGGCGGCCCGCAGAAGGTGTTCCGGGAGAGCCCAGGCGGCAGTCAGCAGAAGGGCACCACGATCGAGCTCGACTACTACTAGAACCGGACCAACCGGCGGATACCGACCGATCGGTGATCAGGATCGGCCGACACCGCTAACAAGTGGCGGCGCGGGGCCGACGTGATCTCTCGTGGCCACCTCCACGCCGGTCGACGCTGAGGTCGCGAGGGAGCACCCACGCGTCCTCGGCATCACCGAAACCGTCGCCCTCGCGATGGGTGGAAGCAACCAAAGCCTGTTCATCATCGGCGCACTCTTCCTCGCTCAGGGAAGCGCCGCCGTACCGCTGCTCATCTTCGGGTTGCTGCTGGCGTGGGCGGCACTGCCTGGGTGGACCGAGCTCGTGTGCATGTGGCCGAACCGCGTCGGCGGCATCGCGGCAACCTGCGCCGAGGCATTCCGGCCGTACAGCCCGGTGCTCGCCAACCTCACCGGGGTCTCGTACTGGTGGGGCTGGATCCCGACCTGTGGCCTGACCGCGATCCTCGCCAGCGAGGCCCTCCACTCCTGGTACCTGCCGATGGTGCCGGTCCACCTGATCGCCAGCCTGATCGTCGCCGGGTTCGCGCTGCTCAACCTGCGTGGCATCAAGTACGCGACCCGCGCCGCCACTCTCATCGGCGCCGCGTCCGCGACGCTCGCGCTCGCCTCGACCGTGATCCCGGTCGCGTTTGGAACGGTCGACTGGCAGCGCGCGGGTTCGTGGCACCTGGAAACGCCGTTCCACGGCGCGTTCGGCGCGCTGACCAGCACGATGGCCGGGCTCTATCTCATCGGATTCGCCGCGCCCGCCTTCGAGGCGGCAGCGTGCCACGTCGGCGAGATGCGCAACCCGACGAAGGCGCTGCCCCGTGCCATGTTCGGCGCCGCGGGGATGGCAACGCTCTACTTCCTCGTGATTCCCATCGTCTGGTTCGGCGCGATCGGCGGGAAGCCGCTCGAGGGCAACCTGACGAGCGCACTCGGCCCGATATTCGCACCCGCCGTCGGCGTGGCCGGCAAGAGCTTCGCCGTCTGGTTCATGGTGTCGAACATGCTGCACGGCACGTTGCAGCCGGTAGCCGGTGCCGCCCGCACGCTGTCACAGCTCGCCGACGACGGCCTCCTGCCGCGGTCATTGTCGAAGCGCAACAAGCATGACGCTCCGTACGTCGCGACCTTGCTCACCGCAGGCATGGCGATCGCCTTCCTGCTCAGCGACGACCCGCCGAGCGTCATCGCTGCAGCGAACTTCACCTATCTGATCGGCATCTGCCTGCCATCAGTCGCGGTGTGGTTGTTGCGACGCAACGAACCGCACCTGGAGCGGCCCTGGCGGGCCCCCCGGGGCACGATCGGCCTGGGACTGATCGCAGCCGGCGTCTGGGGCATCTCAACGATCTTCGGGTTCGAGCAGTACGGGCTGAGCTACGTGCTTCTCGGCCTCGCCTTTGCCTACAGCGGCTCGTTCGCGTTCGCCTGGCGGCGACATAGCGACCGCCGGCTCGCCGGGCTGCCGAGGCAGCACCGCCTTTCGCTTCACGCCAAGCTGTCGGGCGCGATGATCGGCGTGATCGCACTGGACGGCGCCGGCTACCTGCTCGCCGTCAACCACGTGCCGCCGACGGAGTCCGACCTGGTCACCGCGCTTCAGGACATCTTCGTCGCGGTCGCGCTGCTCACCGTCTCGGTTGGCCTCGTCCTGCCCGGGATCATCAGCCACCTGGTGACGGAGGTCGGGGACGCTGCGCGATCCCTCGCTCGCCATACCCTGCCCGACCTCACCCGAGCGATGGTCGCGCTCGGAGAGGGCAGGCTCGACGAAGCGCAGACGACCGAGTCGCCGACCCGGCCTGTGCGGGTGCGCACCAAGGACGAGCTCGGCACGATGGCAGTGCACTTCAACGCCATGCAGGAGCGAATCCTCGTCGCCCGAGATGCTCTCGACCGCACCCGCGACCAACTGGCCACCACCCAGGCACAACTCGTCCATCTCGCCGATCACGACCCGCTCACCGGGTTGCTCAACCGGCGTCGGCTGCAGCTCGAAGTGGCGGAGAGCATCAACACGGCACGTACGACCGGAGTCCAGCACGCGCTGGTGCTGATCGACCTCGACAACTTCAAGATGATCAACGACACCCGAGGGCATGCGCTCGGCGACACGGTCCTTCGCAGCGTGGCGGTGTCGCTTCAGGAGCGGCTGCGACCCGGTGACACGCTCGCCCGACTCGGTGGTGACGAGTTCGCGGTGATCCTGCCCGCATGCGATCAATCCCAAGCGACCGACATCGCACGCGACCTCATCTCCGTGGTGGCCCTGACGACGATCGTGCCCGACGCGTCGGGCCGCATGATCCGCGTGAACGCCAGCGCGGGTGTCGCCGCCTTCAGCGGCTGCCCCAACTTGACACCCGAGACGCTGCTCGTCGACGCCGACCTCGCGCTGTATGAGGCCAAGGCCACCGGGCGCAACCGCGTCGCCATCGCCGACGGCGACCAGACGAGTCGAGAGCGGATGCAGACCCGACAGTCCTGGGTCGAACGGATTCGCACCGCGCTGGACAACGACGGCTTCGAGCTCTGGGCGCAGCCGATCCTCGACCTCTCAACGCGCGAGATCACACGCCACGAACTCCTGTTGCGGCTCGGCGACGGGGACGCGGGCATCCCGCCGTCGCAGTTTCTTGCGGTGGCGGAGCAAGTCGGCCTCATCGCCGACATCGACACCTGGGTCATCGCAGCGGCCTTCCAGCTCATCCGGGCTCATCTCGCCGCTGGGCTCGACTGCAACCTGCAGGTCAACGTCTCGGGTGCGTCCGTGGCTGATCCCGCGATCTACCAGCTGGTTCGTCGCGAGCTCGCAGCCGGCGACGTCCCCGGCAGATGCGTCACCTTCGAGATCACGGAAACCAGCGCGATCGCCGACATGCCGCAAGCGCAGCGGTTCGCCCGGATGGTGCGCGACCACGACTGCGGGCTGTCGCTCGACGACTTCGGCGCCGGGTTCGGATCGTTCTTCTACCTCAAACACCTACCGTTCGACTCGTTGAAGATTGACGGCGAGTTCATCCGGCAGATCGCGGATTCGGCACACGACCAGTACGTCGTGCGAGCTCTCGTGCAGATCGCCTCAGCGCTCCACCTCGAGACGGTTGCGGAGTTCGTCGAAGAGGACCGGACGCTCGAGATTCTCGAGGAGATCGGCGTCACCTACGCGCAGGGTTACGCCATCGGCCGGCCGCAACCAGCCAGCAACCTCCTGCCGCCGGCCAGCAACCTCCCGCCGCCGGCCGCCATCCTCCCGCCGCCGGCCGCCATCCTCCCGACGCAGCGAGCTTCAGTGACCGACGGCGCCAGTGCCGGACTCACCCCGAAGTAGCACATGTTGGCCTCTCCGAAACGGACACCGAGGCCGCTAGTAGTCCAGTTGTCACGAGTTCATGTGCTACTTCGGGCGGCGGGGGCGACTACTACCGTGCAGCCGTCATGAAGTTCCCCAAGCCGGCCGTCGCGGTCGTCGCCCTCGTCGGTGTCACCGCGGTGTGGGGATCGACGTTCGTGGTCGTCAAGGATGCGGTCGAGCGGATGCCGGTCATGGACTTCCTGGCCTGGCGGTTCGCGATCGCGGCGCTCGTGATGATCGCGGTCAGGCCGCGCGCGGTCGCGCGACTCGACAGTCGAGGTCGCCGCCGCGGTGCAGTGCTCGGTCTCGCGCTCGGCGCCGGCTACGTCACACAGACCTTCGGACTGGAGCACACGCCGGCGTCGGTGTCCGGCTTCATCACCGGCCTGTTCGTGGTCTTCGCGCCGCTGTGCTCGGCGTTGCTGCTGCGACGTCGGATTGCGCGCGTTACCTGGCTCGGCGTCGCATTGGCAACGAGTGGACTCGCCCTCCTCTCATTGCACGGAGTCGCGCTCGGACGCGGTGCCGGGGTGACCTTGCTGTGCGCGATCGCCTTCGCCCTGCACATCGTCGGGCTCGGTGAGTGGTCCTCGTCGCACGATGCGGCCGGGCTGGCCGTCCTCCAGCTCTCGACCGTGGCCGTGTTGTCGATCGTCGCGGCCGCGCCCGCGTCCCTGGCGCCGCCGCCCGATGCCGCTGCGTGGGGTGCGGTCCTGCTGACCGCGATCGCGGCAACCGCCGTGGCTTTCTTCGTCCAAACCTGGGCGCAGGCACACCTCGAGCCGACCCGCGCCGCCGTGGTCATGACGATGGAGCCGGTGTTCGCCGGACTGTTCGGCGTCACCTTCGGTGGCGACTCGCTGAGCCTGCGCGTGGTGATCGGAGCGCTGCTCGTTCTGGCTGCGATGTACACGGTCGAGCTGGGCCCACGGAAATCAGAGGATGCGACTTTCGAGCGTTTCGAGTAAGGTGATCTCCGTGACGCGCTGGTTTGGCTATTTCACCGGGTCCGGGCTGATGCTCGATCGGGTGGAGTAGCGCGCACTCCGCTTGACGAGCCCCGGGCCACCCGCCCGGGGCTTTTTGTTTGAAGTGAACACTGTTGAACGTACGACGTCTTGGAAGGACAGGCGATGGTGGTGGTGATGGCATCCGGCGCGACTGCCGAGGAGGTCGAGGCCGTCGTGCAGACGGTGCAGACTGCCGGCGGCGACGCGTTCGTCAGCCGCGGCGTGCACCGCACGATCGTCGGTCTCGTCGGTGACGTGGAGCGGTTCGAGAGCCTGAACCTCGCCGCCCTCCCCGGCGTCAGCGACGTCGTCCGGATCTCATCGGCGTACAAGCTCGTCAGTCGGGAGAACCATCCCGAGACCTCCACCGTGAAGGTTGCCGGCGTCCCGATCGGGCCCGACACGTTCACGCTCATCGCGGGTCCTTGTGCGGTCGAGACCGAGGAACAGACCGTTGCCGCTGCCGAGATGGCGAAGGCGGCGGGCGCGGTCCTGCTGCGGGGCGGAGCGTACAAGCCTCGGACCTCGCCGTACGCCTTCCAGGGGCTGGGTGAGGCGGGACTGAAGATCCTCGCGACCGCCCGGGAGAAGACCGGTCTGCCGGTCGTCACCGAGGTAGTCGATGCGGCGGACGTGCCGCTGGTCGCCGAGTACGCCGACATGCTGCAGATCGGCACTCGCAACATGCAGAACTTCGCTCTGCTGCAAGCCGTCGGCGGCACCGGCAAGCCGGTGATGCTCAAGCGCGGCCTCACCGCCACGATCGAGGAATGGCTGATGGCGGCGGAGTACATCGCACAGCGCGGCAACCTCGACATCGTGCTGTGTGAGCGCGGAATCCGGACCTTCGAGCCGGCCTACCGCAACACCCTCGACGTCAGCGCCGTACCGATCGTGCACTCGCTGTCGCACCTACCGGTGATGATCGACCCTTCGCACGCCGGTGGAAGGCGCGAGCTGGTGGTGCCGCTGTCGCGGGCGGCGATCGCCGTGGGGGCCGACGCGATCATGGTCGACCTGCACCCCGAGCCCGGGGCCGCGCTCTGCGACGGCCCACAGGCCCTGGTCGACGTCGACCTCGCCGAGCTGACCAAGGCGGTCAAGGAGATGCCACCGATGCTCGGTCGCCGCGTCGTCACGACCGAGGGTTAGCGCGGATGTGCCATCCGCCCCTCCATAGGGGGGCGGATGTGCCATTCGCGCTAGCGCAGAGTTGCGCAGATAACCGCGAGGGCGCGGTCGATGCCCTCGTCGTCGACGTCGAGATGCGTCACCAGCCGGACCCGGCGCGGTGCGAGACCAGACACCAGTACGCCGTCGGCTGCGCACGCCCGCGCGAGCCCTGCCGAGTCGACGGGCGCTTTCGCGAGATCGAGTACGACGATGTTGGTCTCCACGGCGGCGGGATCGGTCACGCCCGGCGCGACCTCGGCGATCGCCGTCGCGAGCCGCTGGGCGCGGGCATGATCGTCGGCGAGCCGTTTGACGTTGCTGCGTACGGCGAACAGCCCGGCGGCGGCGAGGATGCCGGCCTGCCGCATCGCACCGCCGAGGCGGTGGCGCACGTCACGAGCTCGCTCGGCCAGGGACGCGTCGCGCATCAGGACCAGGGAGCCGACCGGGGCACCCAGGCCCTTGCTCAGGCAGACCGACATCGTGTCGAACAGCGCGCCGTACTCGGCGAGGGTCACGCCGGTCGCGACGTGGGCGTTCCAGATCCGGGCGCCGTCGCAGTGCATCGTGATCGCATGGCGGTCGGCGAGGGCCCGCAGCTCGCGCAAGGTGTCGAGCGGATACACCGACCCACCGCCACGGTTGTGAGTCTGCTCGACCGCGAGCGCGCTGGTGGGGACCGTGTGGTAGCCGGCGATCCGGATCTGCGGCTCGATGATCGACGCAGAGAGCAGTCCCCGCGGCACGATCGGCGTGCGCGTCTGGATCCCGCCGTGGGCAGCTGCCGCACCCGCCTCGTAGCTGACGATGTGGGCGTCTGCGTCGCAGAGGAGCTCCTCTCCCTCGCCGCAGAGCAACCGCAGCGCCACCAGGTTTCCCATCGTGCCGCTCGGAACGAAGACCGCTGCACCATGACCGAAGAGCTCGGCGACCTCGGCCTCCAGCTGGTTGATCGTGGGGTCCTCGCCGTACACGTCGTCGCCGACGGCGGCCCGCGCCATCGCCTCGCGCATCGCGTCAGTGGGTCGCGTCACCGTGTCACTACGCAGGTCCACGGTGTCCTGCCGGCGTCCACCGAAATCAGCCACGCGTGTTGCCTCCAGACCGGACGCTCATCCCGGCCATAAGGTAACCGGATGCCCCGCGACGTCGTCGCTCTCGTCTCCGCCGACGACTTCATCAGCGCGATTCGCGTGTACGCCGACCGCGTGAACGACCTGCTCCGCAGGCGCGGGATCCCGCCGTCAGAGGCCATCGAGGTCCTCGAGACACACGCGCTCGCCTTGCTCGACGCGGTGATCAATGCGCCCGAGACAGTCGTCGATCTCGCCGGATGGTGGTTCGCGCGGGCGGTCGAGACCACGACGTCGGCGCGCCGCCGAGCTGCGACAGGTGATGACGAGACGACGAGCATGCTTGCGGGCACGGAGAGCGAGGCCAGGGTTCGCGCCGCCTTGGCGAGCCTCGAGGACGCACAGCGAGACGCGGTGATCCTGCGGGACGCGTACGACCTGCCGCCGCAGGCCGTCGGCGTGGCACTGCGACGCGGCGCCGACACCGCAACCGCCCTGACTGCGGCTGGACGTCTTGCTCTCGTCGAGATCTACGACGACCGGAAGGCGCCGAACCTCGCCGGCCACACCGGCCGGATGACCGTGGACGTGCCATCGCTGAGCCGTCTTGCCGACGAGACGCTGAACGCTCCCCGCGCGGCCCCGCTCCGCCGGCATGTCGCGAACTGCGAGGCGTGCGAGGAGATGCTCGAGACGCTCGCTCGCGGGCGACGGCTGGCTGCCGGTCTGCCGATCATCGCCATGGATGACGACGCCCGCGAGGCGATGATCGAGCGGATCACCGAACATGCGATCACCGCGCTGCCGAGCCACGACGCCGTGCTGCGCGCGGTCGACGAGGACCACGACCCCGGCCCGCCCGTCTCGCCGATCATCGCTGTGATCGCGGTAGTGCTGGCGATCGCGCTCGGTGTAGCCATCGGTGCGGTCAGCCGGGCGGGGCACTCGCTAGGACCGCTGGCTTCGACCCCGGCACCGACGTTGCCGCCGGTAACCCCCTCGTTCTCGGTCTCACCGTCTCCCAAGCACACCCACACCGCGCAGCCGTCGTCGTCACCGACGCTGTCCGTCGAGCCGACGTTGCCGATCACTCCGCTCTCCCCGCCACCGACGCAGTCGGTGACGCTCGATGCCAGCCTTGCCCTGTCACCCACGTCCGGCCGCTCGGGTACGAACATCCTCGTCCGCGGGTCTGGCTGGAGGCCGGGCAGCCACGTCTCGGTCTCGTACGCGGGCAAGCCCGAAGCCGGCTCGCAGGTTCACGACAACGGCACCTTCTCGGTCTACGTCGTCGCGAACGCGGTGCTACCGGGTAGCCGCCGCGTCACCGCGACCAACGGCGAGCAGTCCGCCACCGCCGTGTTCATGCAGCAGCTCTGAGCGGCCTCGCCACGTTCGCGGTCGGCCGGGTTCAGCCGAAGAAGACCTCGACTTCCTCGTAGCGCTCGAGGGTGACCGTCTTCAGCTCGCGAGTCGCATCAGCGAGTGACACCCGCACGATGTCGGTGCCCCGCAACGCCACCATCACCCCTGACTCACCATCGTGCACAGCATCGATCGCGTGCAGCCCGAAGCGGGTCGCGAGCACCCGGTCGTACGCCGTTGGCGTCCCGCCTCGCTGGACGTGCCCGAGCACGGTGGCCCGCGCCTCCTTGCCGGTGCGTGCCGCGATCTCCTGTTCGAGCACCGCGCCGATCCCGCCGAGCCGCGCGTGCCCGAACGCGTCAACGCCTTGGTCCTGCAGCGCCATCGTCCCCGCCGCCGGCACTGCGCCCTCCGCCACGACGACTATCGGCGCGTAATGAGACGCGAAGCGATGGTCGATGTAGGCGCAGACCTGGTCGATGTCGAACGGCCGCTCCGGGATCAGGATCACGTTGGCCCCGCCGGCCAACCCGGAGTGCAGGGCGATCCAGCCGGCGTGGCGGCCCATCACCTCGACGATCAGGACTCGGTGGTGTGACTCCGCCGTCGTGTGGAGTCGGTCGATCGCGTCCACGGCGATCTGCACGGCCGTGTCGAAGCCGAACGTGTAGTCGGTGGCGCCCAGATCGTTGTCGATGGTCTTCGGTACGCCGACCACCGTCAGGCCCTCCCCCGCGAGTGCAGTGGCGACACCGAGGGTGTCCTCACCGCCGATCGCGATGAGCGCGTCGACCTGCTCCGCCGCGAGGTTGGCGCGGATCTTGTCGATGCCGCCGTCGACCTTCAGGGGGTTGGTCCGCGACGAGCCGAGGACCGTCCCGCCGCGCGGCAGGATGCCGCGGGTCGTCTCGACGGTCAACGGCATCGTGACGCCCTCCAGCGGACCCTTCCAGCCGTCTCTGAACCCGACGAAGTCGTGCCCATAGACCTGCACCCCCTTGCGAACGACGGCGCGGATCACCGCGTTCAGACCAGGGCAGTCACCGCCACCTGTCAGCACACCGATCCTCATGAATCGCACCCTATGCTCCGGCAAGTGAGCGTTCTCGCGATCGACGCCGGCACGACCGGCGTCACCGCACTCGTCATCGCCGATGACGGCCGGATCGCCTCCCGCGGCTATCAGGAGTTTCCCCAGCACTTCCCCGAACCCGGTTGGGTGGAGCACGAGCCGGAGGAGATCTGGCAGGCGACCCTCGCCGCGTGCCGTTCCGCGCTGGCGGCGGCACCCGGCCTCCCGTCGACGATCGGCATCACCAACCAGCGCGAGACCGCGGTGCTGTGGGACCGCCGTACCTTGGCCGCCCCGCGCCGCGCGATCGTGTGGCAGGACCGCCGCACGTCGATGCTGTGCGAGCACCTGCGCGAAGCCGGTCACGAGCCGCGAGTTGCGCAGCTCACCGGCTTGCGGCTCGATCCCTACTTCACGGGGACGAAGCTCGCATGGCTGGCCGACAGCGACCCGGCGTGGGCGGGCGTCGTATCGGGTGACATCGTCATCGGCACCGTCGACTCCTACCTCGTGGCACGTCTCACTGCCGGCAACACGCATGTGACCGACCCGAGCAACGCCAGCCGGACGCTGCTCTACGACATCACGAACGGATGCTGGAGCGACGAGCTCTGCGAGCTGCTCAACGTGCCGACGTCGGCGCTACCTGAGGTCCGGCCGTCGAGCGGGGAGTTCGGCCGCACCGACCCGGCTGCGTTTCTCGGTGTGGATCTGCCGATCACCGGCATCGCCGGCGATCAGCAGGCGGCACTGTTCGGCCAGACCTGCTTCGACGACGGCGAGAGCAAGTGCACGTACGGCACCGGCTCGTTCATCCTGGTGAACACCGGCTCGACGCCGGTGCGGTCCGACGCGGGACTGCTCACTACTGTTGCCTGGGACATCGGTGACGGCCTCGTCTATGCCCTCGAAGGCGCGATCTTCGTCACCGGCGCCGCCGTGCAGTGGCTGCGCGACGGGCTGGGCATCATCAGCTCCGCGGCGGAGACGGAGGCCGTCGCGCGCACCGTGCCCGACGCGGGCGGTGTCGTGTTCGTGCCCGCACTCACCGGCCTCGGGGCTCCGCACTGGGATCCGGAGGCCCGTGGCACGATCACCGGAATCACCCGGGGTACGACGCGCGCGCACCTGGTCCGCGCAACCCTGGATGCGATCGCCTTCGAGGTGCGCGACGTCGTCGACGTGATGGTGCGCGACGCGGGAGTGTCGCTGACCGAGCTGTCGGTCGACGGCGGCGCCGCGGCCAACGACCTGCTGTGCGAGCTGCAAGCGGCCGAGCTCCAAGTGCCGGTACGCCGGCCGCAGGTCGCCGAGACGACGGCACTCGGCGCGGCGTTCCTCGCCGGACTGGCGACCGGCGTGTGGTCCTCGCTCGACGAGCTACGCGCAACCTGGCGGCTCGACAAGCGCTTCCTACCCGCTCAGCGGGACGACAGCAACTACGAACGCTGGCAAGCGGCGGTCCAGCGCACAGTCAGCCCGAAATAGGGGCTAGGACGCCTTGCGGGTCAGCGCGTAGTCCGGCGCGTCGGAAACCAGCGCCTCGTGCGCAGCAGCGCGAGCGTCAGCGATCTCCTCCTTCGCCTTTGCCGCGTAGGTGTCGACGTACTCCTGACCCGAGAGCTGCATCAGCTCGTACATGATCTCGTCGGTGATCGAACGCAGGACGAACCTGTCGTCCTGCATTCCGGCGTAGCGGGAGAAGTCGAGCGGCTTGCCGATCTTGATGCCGACTCGCATGATCCGCGGCACCACCTGACCGGGTGGCTGGATGTCGAAGGTGTTGATCATCGCGACCGGGATCACCGGGACGCCGGCCTCGAGCGCCATGCGGGCGATGCCGGTCTTGCCGCGGTAGAGCCGGCCGTCCGGCGAGCGGGTGCCCTCGGGATAGATCCCGAGCAGCTCGCCTCGATTGAGGATCTCGACGCCCTTGTGCAAGGCGGCCTCGCTGGCCCGCCCGCCGCTGCGATCGACCGGGACCTGGTTGATGCCCTTGAAGAACGCGGCGGTGAGCTTGCCCTTGATGCCCGTGCCGGTGAAGTAGTCGCCCTTCGCGAGGAACGTGACGCGACGCTCGACCTCGAGCGGCAGGAAGAAGGAGTCGGAGAACGACAGGTGGTTGCTCGCCAGGATCGCGCCGCCGGACTCAGGGATGTTGTCGGCACCCTCGACCCACGGGCGGAACAGCGTCTTGAGGATCGGGCCGAGGAGGACGTGCTTGAGGAGCCAGTAGAACAACGTCCGCCCCTCCTCCCTGCGCCGTGTCCGGTCCGTCGGCAGGTGGTTTCTGTCCGGGTTTGACCCTAGGCACACCCGATTGGTTACCGCAACGCCGAAAGTAGACAGCTGATCTTAACGAGCGCTTAAGTTACTCGCCGGTCGTGCGACGATCGATGGGTGAGCAACTCCTTCGCGCCAGATGACGCGGCTGCGTTCAAAGCCGACGGCGGCCGGGTCGGCGCCGTCCTGTGTCATGGCCTCACGGGCATGCCCGGCAGCCTCCGCCCGTGGGGTCAGGCGCTCGCCGAACAGGGGCTGACCGTTCGCATCCCACTGCTCCCCGGACACGGCACCCGTTGGCAGGACGCCAACCGGGTGACCTGGCAGGACTGGTACGGCGCGCTCGAGGCCGCCGTCGACGATGTCCGGTCGCGCTGCGACTCCACCTTCGTCATGGGCCTGTCGATGGGCGGAACCCTCACCCTCCGCCTCGCCGAGCAGCGCAGTGCCGACCTCGCCGGCATCGTCCTCGTCAACCCGTCGCTGTTCACGACCCGCAAGGACGCCAAGCTGCTCCCGTTGCTTCGCCACGTCGTCCCGTCCCTGCCGCCGGTCGGGAACGACATCAAGAAGCCTGGAGTGACCGAGCCGGCGTACCCGAAGCTGCCGGTCAAGGCCGCGTACCAGCTTTCCGAGCTGTGGAAGCTTACGAACGCCGACCTCGGGAAGATCTCGACCCCGATGCTTGTCCTCACCAGCCGCGACGATCACGTCGTCGAGCCGGCCAACTCCGAGCGGCTCCTGGCCGGCGCCGGCTCGGCCGAGAAGCAGCAGATCTGGCTCGAGGACAGCTTCCACGTCGCTACGCTCGACAACGACCTGCCGCGGATCATCGACGAGTCGCTCGTGTTCGTACGAGCCCACTCCGCGGCGGCCACGGCGCCGTGAGCGAGTTCGGCTCGGGCCCCAGTGCCGGGTCTCGCGACAACGGCCTTCGCTGCGGCGGCTACGTCTCCGTCGGGGACCTGGACCCACGGGTCGCCGACGCGATGCTCGACACGCTCCGTGCCGAGGGAATCGCCGCCTACGCCGTCCCGACACCCGCGGCGAAGGGGCCGGCGATGGAGCTGCAGCTACCGTCGCGCATGACGGACCGGCTGTACGTCGACGCCACCAGGTCCGAGCGGGCCGGCGAGCTCGTGGAGCTCGAGAAGGCAGACGCCGAACCGGCGCCACCGTCGGCACCCTCCCTGGGGTCGGACGTCGACATCGATGCCGCCTGGCAGCAGCTGCTCACATCGCTGAAGACCCCGACATCGTCAGCGACCTGGCCGAACCGCGAGAACGTGTCGGACAGCAGTCGGCCGGCCCACCTGGACGACATGCCGCTGGACGGCCCCGAGTTCGACCTGCTCAGCAACGCCGATCAGGTGAACCTCGAGGAGGAGCACTTCGTCCCGCCGCTCGCACCGCCGCTGCCGAAGTTGCGCCGGGCCACCATCGGCGCGCTCGCGGCGATCGCGCTCGGCGTCGTCCTGCTCGTGACGAACTTCGGCGGCGGTGACTTCGACTGGCCCGCCATCTTTGCCATCATCGGCGGTGGAGTCGCGCTCGTGTGGAACGTCAAGAGCGGCCCACCGAGCGACTCCGGATGGGACGACGGCGCGGTCGTCTGACGGCGGTACGTAGGGTGAGGTCGTGCTGGTCAGCGAGACCGTCGAGATCACCGGGCATCTGATGGACTCCGGCGTGCTCGCCCGAGTCCTCGACGACGTGCTCGACTACGGGGGCGACTACACCGTCGACCGCATCGACTTGGGCAAGGCACACGAGGACGAGTCGCATGCCGTGATCGTCGTCGGCGCCGACAGCACCGAGCAGCTCGAACGAATCCTGATGCGGCTGCAGGTCCACGGCGTCAACCAGGTCGACCCCGGAGAGGCCGTCTGCCTGCCGGCGCCCGCCGACGGTGTCTTCCCCGACGGCTTCTACTCAACGACGAACCTCGAGACCGTCGTACGACTTGACGGACAGTGGGTACCCGTCGAACAGCCCGAGATGGACTGTGGGCTGCTCGTGCACGGCGGCAGGGTGCGGACCGTTCCGGTGAGTGACGTGAAGGCCGGCGACGACATCGTGTGTGGCGCCGGCGGAGTCAAGGTGGTGCTCCCGGCTCGCGAGCACCGCGCGGTCGAGAACAACCCGATCGAAGGCAGCTTCGAGTTCATGAGCTCGACCGTGTCGAGTGAGAAGCCGCAAGCGCTGCTGGTGCGACAGATCGCGGCTCGCATGCGCGAGGTGAAGAACGACGGCGGGCGCATCCTCTGGGTCGCCGGGCCCGCTGTCGTACACACCGGTGCCGCAATGCCGATGGTTGCGCTCGTCGAACAAGGCTGGGTCGACGTGCTGTTCAGTGGCAACGCGCTCGCGACGCACGACATCGAGTCGTCAATGTTCGGTACGTCGCTCGGTATCGACCTCAC
>Ga0164242_10000385_pt1 | contig 54027 bp, 50 predicted proteins | sample OricomgcompostMG_FD_108783 | JGI IMG/M metagenome (GOLD analysis project Ga0164242, IMG submission 108783) | Miracle-Growth compost microbial communities from Emeryville, California, USA - Original compost - Miracle growth compost (MG) ...
CTGTACGGGCAGGTCGTAAAGACAAGAGACAGTCCAGACCACAAACCCGAAAGGGGTGGCGAAAGCCATAGTGGTACGCATAATCCGTTGGTGCCGGGTTCGACTCCCGGGGGGCCCACCAAAATTCTGTCCGGGGAAATCCGCGGACGTCCGGAAACCCGCATCGCTTAAGGCGTTGCGGGTTTTTTGTTGTCCGTCGTGGTTCGACTCCATCCGTTGCCAGCCGGTTCATTTGGGGGTACTTTTGGGGGTATTTGAGAATTTCCAGCGAAGTTAGCCCGGAGATACCCCCAATGTCGCTGACAAACATCCAGCTAAAGCAGGCCAGGCCTGGCTCCAAGCCCCTGAAGCTGTTCGATGGTGGTGGGTTGTTCCTGTTGATCACACCGGCCGGGCAGCGTTACTGGCGATTCAAGTACCGATTCGCCGGGAAAGAAAAGCTGTTGGCGCTTGGCGTATATCCCGAGGTGACCTTGCTGAAGGCTCGGAAGTTAAGGGATGAGGCTCGCGAGAAGCTGGCCGGCAACATTGACCCCGGGGAGACTCGAAGGGAGGAGAAGCGCCAGATTCTGCTTGCGGCTGCGAACTCGTTCGAAGACGTGGCTCGAGATTGGTTCGGTAAGCGGATGGAGGGCCACTGCAAGAAGCACCAGGATCGGATTTGGAATCGCCTTGAGACCGATATTTTTCCGTGGTTAGGGAAACGCCCGGTCAACTCGATCGAGGCGCCTGAGATTCTCGAATGTTTGCGTCGTATCGAGGCACGCGGTGCAATGGAGACTGCGGGACGTGTTCGATGGTCCTGCAGCCAAGTATTTCGATACGCCATTGCCTCTGGCATGGCGCAAAACGATCCCGCGGAGGTCCTGAAAGGCGCCCTGACAAAGCACAGGACGAGGCCCTTTCCAGCGATCACTGACCCCGAGCAAGTTGGGGCATTATTACGAGCCATTGACGGCCTGCATGCTTCGCTTGTCGTCAAATGTGCAGCCCGATTGGCTCCTATACTCTTCGTGCGCCCCGGTGAGCTACGTCACGCCGAATGGGCAGAGATCGATCTGGACGGATGTGAGTGGCGAATTCCGGGGGAGAAAATGAAATCCGGAGCCGTACATATCGTTCCGTTACCGAGCCGGGCGGTAGACATTCTGCGTGAGCTGAAGCCTTTGACGGGGCGAGGTAAATACGTCTTCCCTGGAGAGCGGACAAGCGAGCGCCCGATTAGTGAGAACACGATCAATGCCGCGCTACGCCGACTCGGCTATGCCAAGGAAGTGTTCACGGGACACAGCTTTCGCAAAGTCGCTTCGACGCTGCTAAACGAATCGAATCTGTGGACCAAGGATGCGATCGAACGTCAACTGGCGCATGGAGAGCGTGACGATGTTCGTGCCACCTATAACTATGCGGAGTATTTGCCTGAGCGGCGGCGCATGATGGCGTGGTGGGCCGATTATCTGGACCGGTTAAAGACTGACGTAAAGGTCGATTCAACGCAATCCGCCTCCCGAATAAAGTGAATCAGGCAGTTCGTCTTAGCTCGCTTTGCGGAAACTGGACAGTCGTATGGCGGGTAAATTAAGTAATGCAGAGCAATATCGTACTGTTCGGCTTTCTAGCCAGTGTTCCTTGCTTGACGGGGCTTTGCCGCCGATATGGTAACCAGAAAAGACCTCTAGCTACGTATCTGGCTACACATTTGAGGATGGGTTGTTGCCACTGCTGGAAGCCAGGAACCTTTCGCTCTTCGCTAGATACGGGCGGATATATGAACAGGCCTGTCACGCCGGGGGTCGCGGGTTCGAGTCCCGTCCGCTCCGCCAGCAAAATCAAAGGGTTACGTCGAGTACGACGTAACCCTTTTGTTTTTGTGCGCCCAGCATGGGCGCACTCCTGCGGGTGCAAGTCCCGCCATAAGCTGGTCACAGCGAATGAAGTGAAGCGCAACTGCATGAGGGCGACCGAGTGTGGGGAGGAAGCGTGGAGCGTAAATCGCGAGTCGATGAACAAGAACTGCATAGAAGGCGCTGCCAAGCAGGGCGAGCGGGCAAAACACCGCGAAGCTCTCGTGACCAAGGCGAAGTGGCGTAGATGCGGCGGTTGTGCGATGAAGGAGTGCGTGCTTACCTGGGGACGCCTCGCCTCATGCCTGAAAGGGCGACGGTGTTGAACCGGAGCGAGGTCTCAGCAGAGGCCATAGTAGCTGCTGGTAGAGGGCGAAGGGCCGAACGAGTGGGAGGGCCGAAGGCCGTGGTGCTCGAACGAGCAGTGCATCAGAAGTCCGTGAAAGCGGAGCGTGACGAAAGCAGGCGAGGTGAAGCCGAGCCGGAAGCGTCGCGTGATGAAGCACGGGCGGCGCAGCACGAAACCGGAAGCCTGGGGCGAGACGACCTGCTATCGCAGGCGCTCGCGAGAGCGAATCTGGTGATGGCGTGGAAACGCGTCAAAGCCAATCGCGGTAGTGCCGGGGTGGATGGGAAGTCGATCGCCGAGACGGCGGAAGATCTCAAGACGCACTGGCCCCGGATACGGGAAGCGTTACTGGATGGCAGCTACCGGCCTGAGCCGGTAAGGCGAGTCCAGATTCCGAAGCCTGGGGGCGGAATGCGCGAATTGGGGATTCCGACGGTGACGGATCGACTGATCCAGCAAGCCCTGCTGCAAGTCCTGCAGCCCATCATCGATCCGGGCTTCTCCGAACACAGTTACGGCTTCCGGCCGGGACGGCGTGCGCGTGACGCAGTGCTGATGGCACAGCGGCATGTGCAGGACGGTTACCGGGTGGTGGTCGATGTGGACCTGGAGAAGTTCTTCGATCGGGTCAATCACGATGTTCTGATGGAAAGGCTATCGAGGCGAATACAGGCGGACATTGACAAGCTGAGAGCGGAGACGAGAAAAATATACGTTTCGATGGTCGGGCCGCTGCTTGCTGCCTTGGGGATGTCGGCAGTATTCCTATGCATATTTTTCGTTGCGCATTCATTCACATCCGGCGTTTCCGCAGGTGATACGCTTCTTTTCTCATCTATTGCGATGGGGTACGTCCTGTGCTCGGTTGTGATCTCGTCGGTCGGGCTGTTTTTCTTCTATCCGCGGATCAACAGGCTTCAGCTAAGGGGGAGCATTGGGATGCGGATGAAAAGAAGCGCAGAGCCGGTCAGTAAAAGAAGATCGAGTCCGTGGCCAATACGCTTGAATCGGCCGGCGACCGCGCCGCCCAACTGAAATCTCGCTCTGCGCGAGGCATAAAGTATTCGATCATGAAAGTCATCAGTTCGATTCAGGAATTGCGTGACCAGTTGCGCGGCCAGAACCGTACCGCGTTCGTGCCGACCATGGGAAACCTCCACGAAGGCCATCTTTCGCTGATGCGTCTCGCGCGCCAGCATGGCGATCCGGTCGTGGCGAGCATCTTCGTCAACCGGCTGCAGTTCGGCCCGAACGAGGACTTCGACAAGTATCCCCGCACGCTTCAGGACGATTTCGAGAAGCTTCAGAAGGAGGACCTCTACGTGCTGTTCGCGCCGACCGAGCGTGACATGTACCCGCAGCCGCAGGAATACCGCGTTCGCCCACCGCACGACCTGGGCGACATCCTGGAAGGCGAGTTCCGCCCTGGCTTCTTTCAGGGCGTGTGCACGGTCATCATGAAACTACTGTCATGCGTGCAGCCGCGCGTGGCCGTGTTCGGAAAGAAGGATTATCAGCAGCTCATGATCATGCGCGCGATGTGCCAGCAGTTCGCCCTGCCGACCGAAGTTGTCGCAGCCGAAACGGTGCGCGATACCGACGGCCTGGCGCTCAGCTCGCGTAACCGCTATCTTTCGGAGGGCGAGCGCGCCGAAGCGTCGCAACTATTCGGCGTACTGTGCACGATCCGCGAGTCGGTGCTCTCTGGCCGTCGCGACTTCCAACAGCTCGAACTCGACGCCGTGGCGACGCTCGCGGCGCGTGGCTGGAAGCCCGACTATATCGTCATCCGCAAGCGCGCTAACCTGCTCCCGCCGAACCTCGGCGTAGCGGGCGACGGCGATTCGCCACTCGTCGTGCTGGCCGCGGCCAAGCTCGGCGGCACGCGCCTGATCGATAACCTCGAGATCTGAGCCCCGCGGGTGGCTGGGCCGCCACCGCATTCATCTGCCCGCCTCGATCCGCATTATGTCCAAATCGACGAGCCTTACCCAGTACGGGTCGGCGCCCGCTTGCATGTGAAGAGGACCAAGCAACGCCGCATGCTCAAGTTAAAAAGAGCCCCCGCGTCGCCGCCCCGCGCTTCGAGCTGCACTACGGAGGTTCGTGCGCCGTCGACGAGGACCTGCTCGACGCGGCGAGCATTGTCGAAAAAGGCACCAAGGCAGCTTTGGCGCGGACCAGGTTCAGTGCGTGAACTGACGCGCACCGACGCAGCCATTTTTCGCCTCCTCGGGCGTGTCCTGAATTCGTGATAGCTCATCAGCGGCAGCTGCTTCGCCACGGAGGAGGGCTCGGCTTCCGAAAAGCAGGCTGCAGAGGGCAAATGGCAGGACCGCAAGCGCGCACATAATACCCAGACGAAGGTCGCCGGCGGCGTCGCTAATTAATCCCGTGGTATAGGGACCAAGACCCAAGCCGAAAATGTTGGCGCCGAGCGAGAAAGCCGCATAGGCGGTGCCACGTAGTCGCGGCACTACCAGGTCCTGGGTCGTAGCCTGCAGTGGCCCGAACCACATTGGCACGAAGAAGGTCGCAACGGCGTAGGCGCAGTAAAAGACCGTCACCTGACGCGTGTGGTACTGCACGACACTTGCCGCTGTGAAGACAGTTGCCGTGCAGCAAACGAAATACAGTCGTCCGAGCGGGTGCTTTTGCTTGGCAAAATCGCAGAGCCAACCGCTGACGATGATACCGCTGCCACCCATTACGATAGCGATGATGCCGAGCCTCAATCCGGCTTGCGAGGTAAGCCCCAGATATCGACTTCCATAGACGAATACGAAGCTGTTGACAGCGTTCATCGCGAAAGCGAGAAACGCACCAGCAACGGTTACCGCCATGAACGCGCGCGAGCTGCCGATTAGCCGGTGCGCAACCGGATCGCCGAGGCGCGTCGCTTGGTACCAGTTCGAAATGAAATACGCCGCGATTGCCATCGCGGTCCACTGGACCAGATTGGCCGTGATGGTCAGGCCGAACAGCGTGCCGATGACGGGATTGCGGGCCGTCGAAAGGACGTGATTGGTCGCCGATGTCGCAATCCATGCGATCAGGATCGACAGCACCAGGCGCACGATGTTGCGCCCGTATTCAACCCTCGATGCATTCAGTGCCTGGAGACGGAGCCAGCTCCAGGGAGGGACCATCGCGCCGAGATCGCGCAGTGCCTTGACAAATGACTTCCCCTCTGGATCCACCGCGACATTTTCGAGGCGCCCGCGTGCCGGTTCACGAATCGTCAGCAGCACGATCAGTGCGAACACGACGCCCGGCAATCCTACGCCGATGAACGCAGCCTGCCAGCCCACGAGCCCGAAAGGTGCAAGAGAACCGTCCATGCCGTAGGTCCGCTGCCATAGCGCGACGATGGAGCCGCCAACGGCGAGAGCCGCCCCCGCGCCTGCATATACGCCGACCGAATAGAGTGCAAGTACCGTTCCACGCTTCGCGCGCTCGAAGTAATCACCCAGCAGCGAGACGCTCGCGGAGGTTGCACTTGCTTCGCCGACGCCCACGCCCAGGCGGGCGAGGCCGAGCTGCGTGAAGTTCATGGACAGACCCGAAAGGGTTGTCATGAGCGACCACAATATCAGGCCCGTTGCCGCTGTACGCACGCGATTTCCACCGTCCGCGAGGCGCGCAAGAGGAATGCCGAAGACACAGTAAAACAGCGCGAAGGCGGTGCCGTATAGCAGCCCGAGTTGCGCGTCGGAAATGCTGAGGTCCTTCTTCAGCCAGGGACCGAGGATGGAAATGATCTGGCGATCCATATAGGCGAACATATAGATAACTGTCAGTACCGCCAGGACATACCATCGATACCAGGGGTGTTCTTGATTTATGGTCATGGCCAGCACACCTTGAATGAGGAAGCAGGACAACGCACATCATCCTGCTGTAGCGCGTGTCAAAATGAAGTACAGGTAACAGGGCGCACGCCCTGAATGGGGCGCGGCAAGGCTGGCCGGAAGTTCAGCCTGAATAACTGGCGGGCATGAAGAGTCTCCTGGAATCTGTTTTTTTGCGGTGCACGTGATGGCACCTGTGTACATAGGATAGGCGTAACGGCATCCCGTCAGCCAATACGATTTTCCGATCCAGTCAGATTGAAAAACTAGTGGAAGATCGAGACGATTTTCGCGCGCAGCGTTGACCGTTTTACGGTGTGTTATGAGCCGGGCCGCGAACACATGGCCCCATTCGGCGTCATCTAAACGCGGTCACGGGTCCCGACGGCTGGTTTTCGCCTTGGCCTTGGCGTGGGCCACGGCCTACGCACTGTCCGCCCGTTCCATATTCCGGCAGGCGGATCAGTCCAAAACGTTTACCAGCTCGTGGCTGATGCGGTGGTCATCACTGCGACGACGATCCCGCCATAAGGCTACGGATCAGACGAAGCCGATGGGGTTTGAGATGGCCGGGTATCCATGTTTAGACAGCTTGCACGGATGCAGCCGCAGCTTAATCGCATGAGGACGCAGGGATCGCCCGTTTCGTTGGCACTACGGCGCAAATTGACCGGCGATGTGACCAAAAGCTTGCCCTCCGCACACAGATGCACAGCGGTGTTCATTCGGCTTTGCCTTACGGTCCTCTCCGTCTATGAACGTTTATCCGGCTACCAGAGCAGCAAGTCTGGCGACTTCGACGGTTGAATCGAGTGCACGAAACGCAACGAACAGTTCGGTGGCGCGCTCCTCATCCACGGACTGAAGGGCGCAGTCACGGAATTTTCTGTGCAGATCTTCATCTGGCAACCGCCGGGCGACGGTTCCTCTGGCTCTGGGCACTTGTCTGTGCAGGCGTTTGCCATCAGACAGGATCACGGTGATATCTACGCCGAAATAGTAGTCCAGGCGGCGGGCGTCATCGACTTCGACGGTGATCCGGTCGATTAACGAGACTATGGCGGGATCTGCGATACCGGAATCAGAGAAGGTGTCGATTCGCACATCCCCGCGGGCCAGTCCCGCGGCGACGCAAAATGGAAGACTGAACTTCCCTTGCAACGGGTCGGCAGGTCGATCGTGAATCATCGCCAGCATGGTGGGCTCGCCAGTGCGAACGACAATATGATCGATATGCCGTCCATTTACCATGGCGTGGAGTTCGATTGCCGCCTCGATAGCAGGTTGTCCTGCAGCGCATGCCGGATAGGGTTTTATTTCAAGTCCCCGATCGGTGAGGATCTCGAGGGGACAGCCAGGCGATGCGAGGGCAACGGGATCCACCGGACCGGAACCGAAAAGCGAAAAGTAACCGAAGGCGTGTTCGATCGCATCAGGTGACGCAGTGAAACCTTCGCGTGCGAGAATGACGGCAACGAGGCCGGCGCGGGAGGCCTGGCCGGCGTGGAGCGGCTTCGTCATCGTCCCGAAATTGGCACGCAGTCCTGCTGAGGCGGACACGGCAATGCCGAGTGCGTTTACAGTCTGTGCCTGCGGGAGGCCGAGCAGACCGGCGACCGCGAACGCCACCGTGGGTGGTCCAAGTGTTGGAGTGGGATGCCAGCCCCGCTCGAAAAGCTGCGGGTTCAGCACAGCTCCAATTTTTCCCAGCAGTTCGACGCCGCAGATGTAGCCGGTGATCATGTTCCGGCCGGTAAGGTGCGGGGCAAATGACGAAGCCGCGAGCAGCGCCGGGACAATGATCGTGCTGGGATGAGTCAGGCCCGGGTAGTTGACGTCGTCGTAGTCGAGGGCGTGAGCCAACGTCGCGCCAAACAGTGCTGCATCCGCCGGGGTTGTATATCCGCCAATCACCGGGCAGGGAGCAACCAGCGACCCATGGGGCTCGTCCCCCCTCGCGATGATGGTTGCGATCTTTTGCGCGACTGGCTGAGCTGCGCCGGCGAACAGACATCCGATGCAGTCCGTAATGCCATCAACGGCCAGCGAACGGGCTTCGTCAGGGAATCCCCCGGTGCGGGCGCGCACAGCCAAGCGGGCGAAGGCGCTGGCAGGACTTTCGATCATTCTGGACTCCTGAAACCGGCTCGGTGTGAAGAGAAGGCCGTCGCCGTTGACGGAAGGGCGTGTCAGAAGGCTCGCTTTTTTGGGGCGCGTCCCGGCGCTCAGTCTTTCCCGGAATACTCGCGATCGAACCGGTCAAAGAGCGGTTTGTTCACGAGGCGTTGACGCTCTGAAAATGGCGCAACGATAGCCCCGTCTTCGTTGAGGAAGCCGTTTCGACATAACGATCCGAGCGCACGCTGCATGCCGACGACGGCACCCTGCAGCGCCGCGTTTGCGTAGAGAACAAGCGAATAGCCCATGGCGCGCAAGGCGTCCTGGGACTGTACTGGTGTCTTGCCGCCAATTACAAGGTTGATCAGTTGTGGTGCGTCGATGATGCCGGGCAGACGTTCGATGTCTTCGATCCTCTCCGTTGCTTCGATGAACAGGACATCGGCGCCTGCCTCGATAAAGGCGTGGCCGCGCTCAATCGCGTCTTCCATGCCATACACCGCCGCCGCGTCGGTGCGCGCCAGGATCATCAGATTAGCGTCATCACGCGCATCCACGGCTGCCCGGATCTTGCCCAGCATCTCGCCTTTCTGTATGACTTCCTTGTTCGCGAAATGGCCGCACTTCTTCGGCATCACCTGGTCCTCGATCTGGATCGCATCTGCGCCGCTGCGCTCGAGTGTGCGCACAGTATGACGAACGTTCAGGGCGTTGCCGAAGCCCGTATCCGCGTCGACTATGAGCGGTAGTCCGACGGCGTCGCGCACGCGTGCGCAATGTTCGGCGATGTCGGAGAGACCCATGAAGCCCAAGTCGGGCATGCCGAACGACATATTGGTCACGCCGGCGCCGGTCAGGTAAAGCGCCTCGAAGCCAATGTCTTCGATTACACGCGCGCTCATGGCGTTGAAAGCGCCCGGCACAAGGAGGCCGCGGCGTTCATTGATCTTTGCCCGGAAGGCGGCGCGGCGGCTGGTGGCGGATGTATTCATCGAAGATTCCTTCAGGACAGTTGGTTGCTGGATCTGGACCGCTACCGGGATTTCCGGATTATTGGCAAGCAGAAAAAAACCGACAGTCGATCGTGGACCTTGCTTTAGCCGGAGTGGACCATGATTGACGGACGGCAGCGCAGCAGTGGTCTAATGAACCCGAGCGGTAGCAGAGCCCGGTCTTGTGCATAAAACGGATAGATCAGGCGGTGCCCGCAGCCTGCCCGCAAGATGTGAACACGCACCACGAAAATCTGGACATCGAAGGATCACTCCTGCCTGTCCGTCGATAAAGCGCACAGTTCGCGGAGCTCCTTCTCATCCCGGTCCAGTTCGAGCGCAGCGTTCTGGCGCAGGAACTCCACGAAGCTGCGTACCTTGGCGTCCACGTATTGCCTGGACGGGTAGAGCGCGTAGACATTGTTGGGCAGCAGCCGATGCCCGGGAAGCACCCTAACCAGTGAGCCACTTCGCAGGTACGGTATTGCAATGCGTACTGGAACGGGGCCGATGCCGACGCCCTTGCAAAGCGCCTGTACCATTGCTTCGGCAATGTTGACCGTGAACGCGGTGGACCGTTTGTGGCGGAAGACGGTTTTCCCGGAATCATCGAAAATCCACTGCCCAGGCGGCATGTCACCAAGCAGCAGCTGGATGCAGTTATGTTCGTTCAGAGCCTCGATAGAGGCGGGCATGCCGTGCGCGGCCAGGTAGTGAGGCGATGCGCAAAGAATCGTATAAGCCGCGCCGAGGTGTTGCGAGACAAGGGCCGAGTCGCGCAACTGGCGGGCGACCGCCACGGAGATGTCAAAACCTTCCTCGATCATGTCGGGGGTACGTTGCCCCAGTATCAGCTCGATCGAGACATCCGGGAACATCTTCTGGTAGTCGGCAATTAAAGGCGCGAGATAGTGCTGCCCGAAACTGATAGTGGCGTGAATCCTGAGCCGGCCGGAAGGTAGCGCGGCGGCTCCGGCTGCCTCCGCTTCGGCAATTCCGATAAGGGCAAGTATCTCCTCGCAGCGCTGCAGATATCGTTCGCCTGCTTCAGTCAACGACATCTGCCGGGATGTTCGTTGCAGCAGCCGCGTACGTAGGCGCGTCTCCAGTCCGGATACGGCCCGGGAAACCTGCGCGGTGGTCACCGAAAGCGTAGCAGCCGCCTTTGAGAAACTGCCAGCCTCAACGACCCGCACGAACGCTCGCATGCTCTCGAACATGTCCACGTTAAGCCGGCTCTTCCTGTTTGCGCTCGGCGGGGCGCATCGCCTGAACGACGTCGTTCAGGCAATCGGCCAGCTTGCCAGCCGGGTATTTTTCCAGATCGTGAATGACACCTGCGAGTTCCGCTGATGCCTCACGCAGTCGTGAATCACCTTTTCGATCGATGTCGAGTCCGATCATTGTGTCGAACTTTTCGCGAATCGCATCATCGGAGAAGACGGTCGAGTCATGCCATGGGTCGCCGAGCGAGTAATCCGCGGTTTCGCTCAGAATCTCGCCGCGCGCATGCACGTCCACGCCGCCGGGTACGCCGCGCCATTGTCCACCGGTCATCCATTCTGCGATGTTGGCGGAGCGTGGTTCCGGGGTGACGGTGACACGAGAGCGGAAGTTTGCGATAGCGGGATCGTCCATGGTCTCACGTGCATACCAGCGGGGGCCGGCGGGAATGTCGAATGCCGCCGCCGCCAGAGCGTGAGCGTGGCTGAATTCCGCGCTCAGCACATCCCGGGGTTGCTGTTCGAGAAAGATGGGCGTGAGTGCAAATGGATTGGCGCGCACCACGACGCGCTCGATCTCGTCAGGGTGCAGATTATGCCGTTGACGCAGTCGAGTAAACGCTGTCAAGGGATGATGAATCCAGCGGCAGCAGGGCCACGGTTTGTAGGTCGTATTGAGGATGTGCCAGTCAGATCCGAGCCCGTTCAGCAGGGCTTTGTCATCATGGCCGGGCGAGCCGTAAAATTTCCAGAAGGCGTCGTCTCCGTCGAGAATGTTCAGGAAACCTGTGCTGCCGAGCTTCGCGAGCAGTGCGGAGGAGACGCCGATCTCGGCACACCACCCCGCGTCAGCGTACTTGTACATGGGCTGTATGATCGAACTGGCCCATTTGCGCAGCGTCGGCAGAGGACAATTGCTACCGCCAATGCCGAATGCATGTTGCGCCTGGTCCGCGTCAAGGTCCGCGATGTGTGCCGAGGCGCCGATTGCCGCCCATGTGATTGTCGCTGCAGGACCGCCGAGCTCGTTCCAGCCGATCACCTTGCCGTTTTCAATCTGCATGGGTGCGCCCATCCAGCTTCCGATCCGGGCGCCGACGTCGAAGCCGACCGCGATTGCGGCGAGCAGTTCCCGACCGCTGCTGGCGAGAGATTCAGCCAGCGCCAGTGAAGAGAACACGGTGGCGTTTCCGAAATGGGTCGAGGTGGGGAAGGTGTCGTCCGCATCAAGAACGTTGGCAAGGCGCGCATTGGTGTAGGCAGCGACGGTGGCGGAGGTGCGGCGGGTCCCTCCGAGTACCGATGCGCTGGAATTGCCCCCCAGTTGAGCCGCATAACGGAGCGCGATCTGTCCGCTCTCGGTATCGATCGCCCCGAGCGCGCAGCCTAGCGTGTCAAGCAGAAGGCGCTTGCATTCTGCAACGACGGGCGCGGGGAGATCGTCAAAACGGGTGTCGACGACGAAGTCAGCGAGAGTCCGGGTCAGCGTAGTCATTTGAGCTTTCTCCAGGAAGAAGGCGATCGTCCCGGACTGGACACGGGGATCGCGGGTTGTGCGATATCTGGCACGTCAGAGCAGACCGGCGTCGCGAGTTTTCTCGCGACGCCGGTCTGCTACGGTCTAGAACTGCGTATGTATGCCGATACGGACGATCGACTGGGTACTCTTGTTGCTGGCCGTGGCCAGGATGAAATACGGCACGGCAGGCTGGCCGGTCGAATCGGTACCGGACGCTTTCATGAAGCCAGCGGCAAGATAGACGTCCGTGCCCTTCGAAAGGAAATATATGGCGGCAAGGTTGAACTGGTGATAGTGCGCTGACGGTTTGTCGTTCACCCTTCCACCGTAAAGGAAGTCATAGGCGGCACCAAGCTCCAGCGTCGGCGTGACGAAGCTGCGCGCGAATACCATGTAGTTGTTGAAGGTCGCGGTCCCGCTATAGCCGAGGGGGTTGGTCAAGGCCAGGTTGCCCGAGCCTGCATAGCCGAGGTTCTGGAAGCTGGTGTTGGTGTAATTCACCCCGATCTGCGTACGCCCGAAGTCGTACTGTCCGTCAAGCCCGACCACCTGGTACGTGCGCGCTGAAGCGAAGCCTCCATCGATCGGATTGGTTATCACGCCCGTGAGGGTGCTCAGGTTGTTACCCGTCGAGGATCCGTTGGCCATGTTGCCCCACCATGACTGATTCGGATTGTTCGCGTGGATGTAGCCTGCGGCGAGTGTGACGGGACCGCCGCTATAAGACGTCCCTACGGACCACACGCTGTTCTTGCCGAAATTTCCGGCAACTCCTCCGAAGCCGTACAGGCCAGTAACGTAGAGCCCTCGCCAGGTTTTGCTGGTGAACTTGACCGAATTGTTCACCCGGATGTTATTGGCAACGTTGTCGATGTCACCCGGGTGGTCGGCGAAGCTGCCGGCAGCGGTTCCCCCCTGCATGACGTTTGTGACGTCGACCAGTGAGTCATACTGCCGCCCCAACGTTACGGTTCCCCATGGCGCATCGATGCCCACAAACGCCTGGCGCCCGAGGAAGGTGCCGCCTTGCTGGAAGGCGCCGTTATTCACGCCGAAGCCACTCTCCAGCGTGAAGATTCCCTTGTATCCGTCGCCAAGATCCTCTGTGCCTTTCAGGCCCCAGCGTGAAGGCCGGTACTCGCCGCTGGTCATCGACCACTGACTTCCCCCGGTGCGTCCAAGTGGTGAATGAGCGGAAGCCGTCTGTGCATTGCTGGTCCAGTTGATACCCGTGTCGATCACGCCGTACAAGGTCACGCTACTCTGCGCAAAGGCAGGACTGGCAACGGCGAATGCCACTGCCGCGGCAATAATGTGCTGTCTCACTCCAATCTCCTTTTGTAATAAACCTTTGTTTGATTCTGTGTCGAAGACTCGATAACTACCTGTTATGATTTTTGGGGACCTCACACCCGGCGGATTTTGAGCCGGCAGCGTTGCGGGAAGAATCGGGTCAGGGCTGGCGCGCTAACGGTGCACGTGTGTTGTCCTGTACTGCTGTGGCGTCTGTGCTGGCGCACGAGTACCGTGGGCGGCATGGATTGAAGCCTCCAGCTGCGGCAGCGCGCGCGGCAGCCCGATTTCTCAAAGCGATGCGACCAGCTCCGGGAGTACGTTAAAGAGATCGGCCTCAATGCCGTAATCCGCGACGCCGAAGATTGGCGCTTCCGGATCCTTGTTGATGGCGACGATCACTTTCGAGTCCTTCATGCCGGCCAGATGCTGGATCGCGCCCGAGATGCCAACGGCCACGTAAAGTTGCGGTGCCACGATCTTGCCCGTCTGACCCACCTGGTAGTCGTTCGGCACGAAGCCCGCGTCCACCGCGGCGCGCGAAGCGCCTAGTGCCGCGCCGAGCTTGTCTGCCAGCGGCTCGAGCACCCTCGCGTAGTTCTCGCCGCTGCCGAGGCCACGGCCACCCGACACGATGATTCGCGCGCTCGTCAGCTCAGGACGGTCGAGCTTCGTCACTTCGCGGTTGATGAACCGGGCGAGGCCCGCGTCCGCCGCCGCTTCGATTTTTTCGACCGTCGCGCCGCCGCCTTCGGCCGCGACCGGATCGAAGCCGGTCGCCCGGATCGTGATCACCTTGACCGGATCCGACGACTGCACCGTCGCGATCGCATTGCCGGCGTAGATCGGGCGCTCGAACGTGTCGGCGCTGCCCACAGCGGTGATGTCGCTGATCTGTGCGACGTCGAGCTTCGCAGCGATGCGCGGTGTCACGTTCTTGCCGAACGCCGTTGCGGGCGCAAGGATGTGCGAGTACTGCGAGGCGATCGACAGCACCGTCGCCTCGACGTTCTCGGCCAGACCCGCTTCGAGCTGCGGCGCATCGGCGAGCAGCACCTTCGATACGCCCGCAATCTTTGCCGCGGCGTCCGCCGCCGTCTGCGCGTGGTGACCCGCGACCAGCACGTGAATGTCACCGCCGATCTTCTGCGCTGCTGCCACTGTGTTCAGCGTGGCGGCTTTGATCGACGTGTTGTCGTGTTCTGCGATTACCAGATTCGTCATTTCTCTTGTCCCCGTCGATCACAGCACCCTGGCTTCGGTCTTCAGCTTCTCGACCAGCGTCTTCACGTCCGGCACCTTCACGCCGGCAGAACGCTTCGGCGGCTCGGCCACCTTCAGCGTCTTCAGACGCGGTGCGACGTCCACGCCGAGGTCTTCGGGTTTCACCGTCTCCAGCGGCTTCTTCTTCGCCTTCATGATGTTCGGCAGCGTCACGTAGCGCGGCTCGTTCAGGCGCAGGTCCGTAGTGATCACGGCCGGCAGCGCCAGCGACAGTGTTTCAGTCCCACCGTCCACTTCACGAGCCACCGTCGCCTTGTTGTCTGCGATCGTCACCTTCGAAGCGAACGTCGCCTGCGGCAGGTTTGCGAGCGCCGCGAGCATCTGGCCAGTCTGGTTCGAGTCGTCATCGATCGACTGCTTGCCGAGGAACACGAGCTGCGGCTGTTCCCTGTCGATCAGCGACTTCAGGAGCTTCGCGACGGCGAGCGGTTCCAGGTCTGTGTTCGACTCGATCAGGATCGCGCGATCCGCGCCGATCGCCAGCGCCGTGCGCAGGGTTTCCTGCGACTGTGCAACACCGGCGGACACCGCGATCACTTCCGTCGCCACGCCCCCTTCCTTTAGGCGCACGGCCTCCTCGACGGCGATTTCGTCGAACGGATTCATCGACATCTTCACGTTCGCGATGTCGACACCGGAGCCGTCCGACTTCACCCGGACTTTCACGTTGTAATCGACTACGCGCTTGACTGGCACAAGGACCTTCATCTAAGCAATCACTCCCGGAATGGTTCGTCAAACCCTACTCGACGTGAAGTTGACCACTTAATTTTCGGGACAACCAATAGCTTTATTTTCTGGTTTGATTGAATAAGCGTATGGACCCCGTCATCACGCGCGTTGCGCAAACAGACGGGTCATGCCTATCGTCAAATACTCTCGTATGATCGCTTTTTTGATGGGTATCGCTCAGCGCGTTCGTCGTCACGACGGCTGGGTCCTGTCGCCGGGGAACCCGGGTATTGAGACAGTTGAAGCAGGACCCGGCATATCAGTGTCGGGCCGATTCGTGGTCGTTGGGAGAGCAGGCTGGAGCGGTGGCATTCAGGACGGCAGGGCAGCTGTCTCTTGCATACTGTCGGACGTACGGCTATTCCCGGGTTTCGACGCCGGTGCCCGGCTTTGCGGGAAGGCCGTCGGAATGCACGGCTTTCGCTGCATCCAGTCGCGCCTCGGCGGCTTGGATATCGTCGGGATAGTGGATATCTTTGGCATTCGATGGCCAGTAGCCACGTTCCTCCAGGTTCACCAACTGCTGGCGAACCTCTGCGTGGGTGGGAGGGGAGGGGGTCTGGGCGGACGACAGGATGGGAGTGACCGAAAGCAGCATTGCGACGGACACGGACAAAAGGGCGGATTGCATCAACTTCTCCAAGGATTACATGCACGTTCCGGATGGATTTCCCGAAACCATGAACATAATGTAGAGAAAATTTTCCCTAGGGTAAACGCTTATTCCGTAAAACCTCGGTTGCGTCAGATGTAACGAAAGGCGGTGTAGTTCCTCCACCGTTTCATGACAAAAAAAGGAACATCTCCGGCACCCGGCCGCGAAGCGGAGCCAGTGCCGGACGACAGTTGAAGAAGGGCGCATGCTCAACCCATGCACCTTGGGCCGGTTAAGCGGCGGCGGCCGTATGATTGCCCGGGGACCTTATGATCCGCTTGTCTGCGGCGCGGCGTGAATGTCTGGTGCGATACCGGCCGTGTGCTGGTTCGTTTCTGATTCTGAGGCTGCGGCGTGCTCGGCTTTCGGAAGATGCCGGCCAGCCAGCAGCAACGCGACGACCGGGACTGGAAGCACAGCGATCGCCAGCAGAATCGCAAGGCGGAGGTCTCCCGTAGCGTCGCTGACCAGCCCCACGAAGTACGGACCGAGGCCGAGGCCGAAAATGTTGGGGCCGAGAAAATAGGCAGCCAGCGCGGTGCCTCTCAGGCGGGGCGTGACGATGTCCTGTGTGGTTGCCAGTAGCGGGCCGAACCACATCGGGACGAACAGCGTTGCCACCGCGTAAGCGCAGTAAAAGACGGTCACGCTTCTGGTCGTATATTGGACCGCACTGGCCAACGTGAAGGTTGATGCGGTCAGACATACGAAGTAGAGGCGTCCCAGGGGATGCAGCTTTCTGGCGTAATCGCCCAGATAACCGCTGACAGTGATTCCCGTTCCGCCGCAAAGGATGGCGATGATCCCCAGGCGAAGTCCGGCCTCCGCAGTCAACCCGAGGTTTCGGCTCGCATAGACGAATACAAATGCGTTGACCGCATTCATCGCGAATGCGAGGAAAGCGCCTGCTACCGTCAATGCGACAAACGTTCGCGAGCCGGTTATCAGGCGGCGTACCGAGTCGTCGCCGAGCCGGGTCGCCTGATACCAGTTCGAACAGAGATAAACGGCAATTGCCATTGCCAGCCACTGGATCAGGTTCGTGGTCACCGGCCAGCCGAAAACCGATCCGACCATGGCGTTATGACTGGTGGAGAGGGCGCGGTTCGTTGCCATCGTCGCGAATATGGCCAGGCATGCTGCGAAGACCAGACTTATGCCGTTGTGCGCGTACTCCCTGCGCGAAGCGCCGATTCTGGCGAGATGCATCCAGTTCCAAGGGGGCACCATGGCGCCCAGTTCGCGCAATGCCCGTGCGAACGGACGGGGTTCGGCCCGGGGTAGCACCTCCTCGAGTCTGCCACGGGTCGGTTCACGTATCGTCAGCAGGACGATCAGTGCAAAGATGACGCCCGGAAGACCGATCGCCATGAATGAAACCTGCCAGCCCGCGAGACCGAGCGGAGCTGTTGCGGGTGTCGTTCCATACGCTCTTTGCCATGCGGAAACAATCGCTCCTCCGATGGAGAGCGACGCTCCTGCTCCGATATATACACCGACCGAGTAAATTGCCAGAACGGTGCCCCGACGGGCTTTCTCGAAGTAGTCACCAAGCAGGGACACGGCCGCAGGACTGGAACTCGCTTCACCGACGCCGACGCCGATACGGGCGATGCCCAGCGTGGTGAAGTTGCGCGACAGGCCCGAAATTGCCGTCATCAACGACCAGAACGACAGGCCAAGAGCCAGGGTGCGCACGCGGCTCCACCCGTCGGCGAGACGGGCCAGCGGAATTCCGAATACGCTGTAGAACAACGCGAATGACGTTCCATAGAGGAGACCGAGCTGGGCGTCGCTTATACCGAGGTCCTTTCTCAGGTAAGGAGCGAGAATCGTAACGATCTGCCGGTCGATGTAGCCGAACGCATAGATCAGTGTGAGGATGAACAGCACATACCAGCGGTACCATGGGCGTTCTTGTGTCATTTTCGAAATCACAGGCAGTGCCGGTCGCGCAAACGTCCGGCGGTTGTACGATGGGACCTGCGGGAGGGAAGGCGAGCGTTTTGAGCCGCGTTCGATTCAACGCGCGTGCTTGACCGAATAGCTGTCTGGTCGCGTCGCTGCTTCGGTCTGGCCGGTGGTCTTGCTCAGATAGAACGCAAGCACACCAGCGAACAGGCAGAAGCCGGCCATCACGAACAGCCCGGCCCGGCTGTTTCCGGTGAGGTCGTTGGAAAATCCGAGGAGCCACGGGCCAACCAGCCCGCTCGTGTTGCCAATGCAGTTCACGAGCGCGATTGCGACGGCGGCGTTCGGGCCTGCGAAAGAGGCTGACGGCATGGTCCAGAAGAGCGGCACCGAGGCCTGCACACCAGCGGCTCCGACACACAGGCCGATCAGGGCGATGAGCGGGGAGCCGGTGACTGCGGTGACGAACAGGCCGGCTGCGGACAGAACCAGGCAGACAAGCAGGTGCCATTTTCGGTCGCCGGTCTTCGCTGAGGTCCATGCGACGACGACGATGACAATGGCTGCCACCGCCCACGGAACTGCCGCCATCAAACCGGCCTGTACAGCACCGACATGGAAGCGTTCCTGCATGATCTTCGGCAGAAAATAGGTAACGGCCCAAAACCCGATCACCATCGAAAACAGAAGTACGGCGAAGAGCCAGGCAAGTGGTCTTGACATTATGTGACGCATGCCTCGCGTTTCGTCCTTCGCATTCATGGCGCCCGGTGCCGCCGCCCGAAGCAGGTATGCGCGCTCGTCCGCAGTTAGCCACTTCGCTGTGGCAGGACTTTCCGGTAGCGTAAAGAAGATCCATAGGCCGACCAGTACAGCGGGCAGCCCCTCGAGCATGAATACCCAGCGCCAGCCCGGAATGCCACCCATGCCATCCAGCAGAAGCAGCGCGGAGGTGACGGCTGATCCGAGTGCGAGGGAAAACGGCACGCTCAGTTCCAGGATCAGGTACGACTGTCCAAGCAGATTACGCGGATACCACAAGGTCAGATAGAAAATTACACCCGGGAAAAAGCCGGCTTCAGCGACACCCAGCAGGAATCGAAGCACATAAAGGGCAGGGGCACTGTGGCTTGCCGCGAGCAGAACGGTAACAACGCCCCAACTGATCATGATGCGTGCGATCCATACGCGTGCGCCGAACCGCACCAGCGCCATATTGGAAGGTATCTCGAACAGAAGGTAGCCGACGTAGAACAGTCCGGCCGCAAGTCCGAAAGAAGAAGCGCTGAGCCCGAGGTCCTTCGACAAGGGTGAAAAGAGCACGCCCAGATTGGCGCGATCCACGTAATTGATGAAGAAGCAGAGGATGAGAACGGGCAGGATTCGCATCGACACCTTTCGAAAAATCTGTCGTTCCTTCTGCCTGTCTATCGATGAAGCCTGAAATAAGATCGAGTCCGGGTTTTCGTGCATTGTCTCCTCCGATTGATTTTAGATATTCGGCCTGATCGGAAGTCATTCATCCAGGCCGGCATTGAACGATTGTGCGTGGCAGGTCGCACAGGAAAACTGGACTCGTGGGGATGAGGCAGGGGCGCCAGCACAGGTGTATGCGCCACTGGAACAGATCGATGCCGTATCGGCGCGAAAGATCGCCGTGACCTGCCCAGGCAATTGGCCCGGTGAACGGCTCATATGGTGTCTCCTGATAGCCTGCAGCGATCCGTAACCCGCTCTGCGATCAACCGCGCGCAGTGCCGGCTTGCCCGGTGACAGCTTCCGGGACGATATTGTCTGTCGTGCGTCTCGTTTCAAATCTGGAGCGTATCCCCGAAGCCGACGGGCCTGCCAATACGTTTTTCCGATCTTTCCAGACGGAAATGATTGTCAGTGAGAGCCGGCTGATCGCGACGCGACGAGCGGCATCGATCGAGTAACCGGAGCGATTGCGCGATCGCGCCGGAAAAGACCTCGTGTACCAGTCGATCAGAAAAAAATCCTCTCAATCCCTCTGCAAACAGTATTGGTCTCGATCGGTGTTCGCTTGCTACATTGCTTTCACACCGAAATGCCGGGCCGGCCAGCATTGACCTGACAACGAGCAAGGAAGAGGGAGTTTTTCATTTATGGCGAATCTGACTACGACCGGTCGTATACCTGTCGTGATTGTCGGGGCGGGGCCGATCGGTCTGTCCCTGGCAGGCGACCTAGGCTGGCGCGGCGTGCCCTGCATGCTGATTGAGCGAGGCGACGGTGAGGTCTTTCAACCCAAGATGGACATGGTCGGCATCCGCACGATGGAGTTCTGCCGTCGTTGGGGCATCGTTGAAGATGTGGAAAACGCCGGCTACAACCGCGATTATCCGCAAGATTACGCGTGGGTTTCCCAGTTGCATGGTGGCTACGAGTTCGGGCGCGAGCCTTTTCCCAGCGTGCGCGACGAGCCCAAACCCGAGCAGAGCCCGCAAAAGCGCGAACGTTGCCCGCAGAATTTCTTTGACCCGGTGCTGACGCGCTTTGCTCAACGTACCGGCAAGGTGCAGATCCGCTATCGCACGGAATACCTTTCACACGAGGAGCGACCGGACGGCGTGACGGTTCGCGTACGTAATCTCGAAACGGATGCGGAAGAAACGATCGAGTGCGATTACCTCGTGGGTTGCGACGGTGGCGCGAGCCGCGTGAAGGAGCAGCTCGGTATCCGCATGACCGGTACGCCCGCGCTCACCTATACAACCAATGCGATCATCGAATGCGACGGGCTCGAAAAGCTGCACGACAAGAAGCCCGGCTATCGCTACATCTTTATCGGTCCAGAAGGCACGTGGAGCACGGTGGTGGCCATCAACGGCCGGGACTGGTGGCGATTTTCTATCGTCGGTGACGGCACGATGCGCACGCTCTCCGAAGAGGAAGTTGCCGCGGCTTTCCGGCGAGCGGTCGGTCGGGATGACTTCGAGTTCCGCATCATCTCACTGATGCCGTGGATTCGCCGGCAGTTGGTAGCGGACAACTATGGCACCGCGCGCGTGAAGATTGCGGGCGACGCCGCGCATCTGACCTCGCCCACCGGCGGCTTCGGCATGAACATGGGCATTCAGGATTCGGTGGATCTGGGGTGGAAGCTGCAGGCGATGGTGGAAGGCTGGGGCGGCGCACATCTGCTCGACACCTACGAGTTCGAGCGGCGTCCCGTGGCGATTCGCAACGTCACCGAGGCAACCAACAATCTGAAGCTGATGCTCACACCGCGCGAGAATCTCAACGCCCGCGTCTTTGAGCCGGGTCCGGAGGGCGACGTGGCGCGCAAGATTTTCGGCGATGCGTACACCCAGATGATGAAGCGTGAGTGGTACACGATCGGCATTCATCTTGGCTATCGTTACGAGGGCTCGTCGATCGTGGTGTCCGACGGCACGCCCGAGCCCGAGGATACGGTTAACACCTACGTACAGACCGCGCGGCCCGGGCATCGCGCACCGCACGCGTGGCTTGAGCCAGGCCGATCGACGCTCGATCTGTTCGGACGTGGGTTCGTGCTCCTGCGTTTTGACCGCACGCTCGATGTGTCTGCGCTTGAGAGTGCGGCCAGAAAGGCCGGTGTGCCGTTAGATATCGAAGACATCGACAATGCGGACGTGCATCGTCAGTATGAGCGCGCACTCGTTCTCGTACGGCCGGATGGCCACGTCGCATGGCGTGCTGACGCGTTACCCGACGACGCTCATGCACTCGTGGACATCGTGCGCGGTGTGTATCCGCTAGAAACAAAGCCTGCTGTCAGCGAAGAGGTGAGCGCGCGATGAAACTGGCTTCGTTTGATCAGGGGCGTATCGGTGTAGTCGAAGGCGATCGCATCGTGGACGTGACCGATGTGGCGCTTGAGCAGCCGCAGACATGGCCACCCGTCGGCATGGTCCAACTGATCGCGCAGTGGCCACTGCGGCGTGCGGCGATCGAAGCGGCGGCGCGCGAGCGAGCCAGCCTGCAGCTTTCGGATATGCGGCTCGAGGCGCCGGTGCAGTGGCCGAACAAGGTGATAGCGTTTCCCGCCAACTATCACGCGCACATCGACGAGATGAAGCACGGCACGAACGGCGGTGTCGTCTCGAAGTTTCAGGCGAGTGGACAGGGGTTCTTTCTGAAGGCGAATTCGAGTTTAAGCGGTCCGGCGGACCCCATCGTGCTGCCGCCGCTCGAAGGGCGCGAGATCCATCATGAATGCGAGCTCGGCATCATCGTCGGCAAGCGCGGTCGCGCGATCTCGCGTGAACAGAGCCGCGACTACGTCTTCGGTTTCACCTGCTTGCTCGACATGGTCGTTCGTGGCAAGGAAGAGCGCGTAATGCGCAAGTCATTCGACACGTTCTGCCCGACCGGGCCGTGGATCACCACCGCTGACGAGGTCGCCGATTTTGCCGATATCAGCATGCGGCTATTCGTGAACGGCGAGGAGCGTCAGGCGGCCACGACGCGCGATCTTATTGTGGACATTCCCGAAATGATCGCGATGTCGTCCGCGGTGACGACGCTGGAGCCAGGCGACATCATCGCGACCGGAACGCCCGCCGGCGTCGGGCCGGTGCGCGACGGCGACGTGCTCGAGATCGTGATCGACGGCGTGGGATCCATGCGGCTTCCCGTGGTGCAGGGAACGCTCGGCAGGCATCCGGTCTGGGATGCGTCGAAGGCGGGGCTCGCTGTCTGAACCCGTCGGGATACGCCGGTGCAGCCGCACGTGGGCCGATCCCGAAGACCAATCAATGGGAGGAAAGAATGGCACATAGCGAAGTGTCGGCCCCGGTGGCACCGGCAGGCTATTTCGAGAATCTTGAGGCGCACGCGCTGTCGCCGGGCTGGGCAAAGAAGGTGCCCCAGATGTGGGCGGCGCCGCGTTCGCGGTTTGTGCCCGCCGTCTGGCGCTATGCGCAGGCGCGTGCCGCGCTGGACGCCGCCTGCGCGTTCGTCTCGCCGGAATTCGCCGAGCGGCGCAATCTCATCATGGTGAATCCGGTTCCGGACAATGTCTATCCGACCTGCCGCAATCTCGTCGCCGCGTACCAGCTTGTGCTCCCCGGCGAGATCGCGCGCTCGCACCGGCACGCACCCAATGCGCTGCGCCTGATTCTGGATGCGGGTGGTGCAACGAGCACGATCGTCAACGGCGAGCGCATCGAGGTCGCGCCCGGTGACGTCGTGCTCACGCCTTCCTGGCATTGGCACGGTCACAGCAATACGGGCGACACGCCCGCATTCTGGATCGACTTTCTGGACGTGCCGCTGGTCCAGAATCTCGAATGCATGTTCTTCGAGGACCACCCGCAACGCAACGAGCCCGCGCGCGGCGACGCACCCGATTCGCCGCTGCGTTACAAGGGCGACGTGCTTGCGCGCCTCGCCCGCGAGCACGGCGAGTACGCGCTCGATACGGGCAGTCTGCATACGACGGGCGTGCACGTGCTCGGGCTTGAACGGGGCGCGAAGCACAGTCAGCCGAAGCGCATCGACAACAACCTCTACACGGTGGTCGCGGGCAGTGTGCGCATGACGATCGAACGGTTGGGGACCATCGAACTCAGGCGCGGTGATGTGGCGGTCGTGCCGTGCTGGCACGAATTTTCCATCGAGGGTACCGCAGACTGGTCGCAGCTCGTGCGTGTGACCGACGAGCCGGCGTTGCATGCGCTGGGATTCCGCGATGTGAGCGCAGCGGCGCAGGAGGCATGACGTGAAGTTCAGCGAAGAGCAGCAGATGCTGCGCGAGATGGTGCGCCGGGTGGCGGAGGAGCAGGTGCGTCCTCTCGTGAAAGACATGGAGGAGACCCGCCGCTTTCCCGAAGAACTCGTCACGGTGTTCGGCGATCTCGGGCTGCTCCAGATGTGGGTGCCGGAAGAATATGGCGGCCCCGGTGGCGATCTGACGTCGGTCTGTATCGCCAAGGAGGAGATCGGCAAGGTCTCGCTCGCGGCCTCCACGTTGTGCGCAAACAATTCCATCGGGTTGATCCTGCCGCTGCTGCATTTCGGGACTGCGGAGCAGAAGCAGCGTTATCTGACCGAAGCGGCGAAGGGACGCACGATATCGGCCGTCGCGATCACCGAGCCGGAAGCGGGTTCCGACGTTTCGGCCATCCGTACGCGCGCCCGCCGCGACGCAGACAGCTGGGTGATCGACGGCCAGAAAAGCTGGATTACATGGGCGGAACAGGCGCATTACATGCTGGTGTTCGCGCGTACGTCCGAAGGGCGCGGCCACGAAGGCATCAGCGTTTTCCTGGTGGATACGAAAACGCCGGGGCTCAAGATCGGTCGCAAGGAAGTGAAGATGGGCCGGCATGGTTCGCCGAGCTATCAGGTGTTTTTCGAGAATCTGCGTGTGGACGCCGACTGCCTGCTCGGCGAGGAGGGCAACGGCTTCAAGGCCTGCATGCGCATTCTCGACCTGAACCGCCCGTCGGTGGCGGCGTCGTCGCTCGGTCTTGCGCAGGCGGCACTCGACGAATCCGTTCGCTACGCCCAGGAGCGCCGGCAGTTCGGCAAGCGCATCGGGGATTTTCAGGCAATCCAGTTCAAGCTCGCCGACATGGCCATGAAGGTCGAGGCTGCGCGCACGCTGCTCTACAGCAGCACGCAGGAAATCGACAGTGGCGATACGAGCCGCCTCACGCTGCTTTCCTCCATGTCCAAGTGTTATGCGACCGACGTGGCGATGGAGGTGGCGCTGGAAGCGGTGCAGGTACATGGGTCATACGGTTACTCGACCGAGTATCCGGTCGAGCGCTTCATGCGCGATGCGAAGCTCAACCAGATTCTGGAAGGTACGAACGAGATTCACCGGCTCATCATCGCGCGTCAGTTGCTCGGCAAATGATGATGCGCGCGGTACCCGACAAACAGAGGACACAGGCATGACGACAGCACTTCATCCGGCGCTCGGCGCCGCCGCCCGCACATTTCTCGCGCGCGCGCATCAGCTGCTTATCGACGGACACGTGGTCGAGGCCGCGGAGGGGCGACGCACGGAGATCATCGACCCCGCGACGGGGGAGCGTATCGCGACGGTGGCCGAGGCTGGCCCGGCAGACGTGGACCGTGCAGTCGCAGCGGCGCGACGAGCCTTCGAAGGCCCTTGGCGCAAGGTTACGCCTGCGGAGCGCACACGCATCATGCTGCGCTTTGCCAATCTGATCGAGGAGAACGCTGACGAACTTGCCGAGCTTGAATGTCTGAACAGCGGCAAGCCGCTGCGGTTCTGCCGCAACGCCGATGTGGCAGGCATCGTTGAAATGCTGCGCTACATGGCGGGGTGGACCACGAAGATGGGCGGCGAAACGGCCAACGTCTCGCTGCCCGGTGAATGGCACGCTTACACGCTGCGCGAGCCGGTTGGCGTGGTCGGCCAGATCATACCGTGGAATTTTCCGCTCAACATGGCGATGTGGAAGATCGCACCGGCGCTTGCAGCCGGCTGCACGATCATCCTAAAGCCCTCCGAGCAGACGCCGCTGACCGCGCTGCGTCTGGGTGAACTGGCGCTCGAAGCGGGCGTGCCGCCGGGCGTCCTCAATATCGTGACTGGCTTCGGCAATCCGGTCGGCGCCGCTATCGCAGAACATCCCGGCATCGACAAGGTCGCGTTTACGGGTTCGGGGGAAACCGGCCGTCGCGTTCTGCAGGCCGCGAGCGGCAATCTCAAGCGGGTTTCCCTGGAACTCGGCGGAAAGTCGCCCGTCATCGTATTCGACGACGCCAATCTGGAGGCCGCGGCGGCAGGCGTGTGCTCGTCAATCTTCTTTCATGCCGGGCAGATCTGCGCGGCCGGATCACGGCTCTATGTGCATGCGGCTGCATACGACGAGCTGCTTGCGCGCATCACGCAGCGCGCGAACGAGATGAAGCTTGGCCATGGGCTCGACGCGGGAACGGACATGGGGCCGGTGATCTCACGCCGGCAGCTTGACCGCGTAGCGGGGTATATCCGCAGCGCCGAACAGGAAGGCGCGACGCTCGCCGCAGGTGGTGGCGCGTCTGCGGAGCGCGGATATTTCGTGCAGCCCACCGTGCTGACCGGCGTGAAGCCGGGAATGAAGGTGCACGACGAGGAAATTTTCGGACCGGTGCTCTGCGCCATGTCCTTCGACGATAACGATCTGGACCGCATCGCCGCCACGGCCAACGCGAGCACTTACGGCCTCGCCGCAAGCATCTGGACGCGCGACGTCGCGCGCGCTCACCGGATGGCGGCGCGCATGCAAGCGGGCATCGTCAACATCAACGCGCTGTCTTCGCCTGACGCGACGCTGCCGTATGGTGGCTACAAGCAATCTGGCTGGGGGCGCGAGCGGGGTTTCGATGCAATCGACCTCTACACGGAAGTGAAGGCCGTAGCGGTGAACCTCAACGTCTGAGCGCGCCGTAGACACGCATTCGATCAGGAGAACATCACATGTCGGGCAGTATCGATTACCTCGCAAAAGACGGCCGCGCCTATCTGACGATCAACCGTCCGGACAAGAAGAATGCCATGACCGGCGCGATGCTTGACCAGTTGATGGACGGCTATGACCGCGCCGAAGCCGACGACGACGTACGTGTCGTGGTGCTGCGTGGCGCAGGCGATGACTTCAGCGCGGGCCATGATCTCGCCGAAGTCGGCACCGAATACGGCCCTGTCACCTATGACGACAAAGGCCGCCCGCGCAAGCCCAGCCAGCGCGCACGCCTTCTGCATGACAAACGCTATATCGGGCGCTTCGAGCGGGTGTTCCGCTTCCTCAAGCCGACGCTCACTCTCGTCAAGGGCTACTGCCTCGGTGCGGGACTGTATCTTGCCGAAGGCTCCGATCTGGTCATTGCGGCTGAGAGCGCAAAAATGGGGCATCCGGAACAGAAGCTCGGTCTGTCGGGTGCGGCCTATTTCGCAGCATGGGAAATGATGACCCTGGGACCGCGAAAGGCGCGCGAACTGTTGCTGATGGCCGACGTGTGGGATGCGCAGACGTGTCTGGCCAATGGACTCGTCAACAAGGTCGTGCCGACCGCTTCCCTCGACGAGGCGGGCGAGGAATGGGCGGAGCGCATCGCGCGCCTGCCGCGCGACGGCATCGTCATGGGCAAGGCCGCGACCAATCTGGCGATGGACTCGCTCGGTATTTCGAACCAGTTCGGTTACGGGCATGTGCTGCATACGCTCGCGACCAACGTGCGCTATGAGGCGGACGAATACAACTTCATGAAGCAGCGCCGGGACAAGGGCGTGCGAGCGTCAAACCACGATCGGGAAGCGTTCTATCAGTCCCCGGAATCGAACGAGGAGCAGGCATGACGGAAGCGTTGACAGGCCTCAAGGTGCTCGACTTCACGCAGATGATGACGGGTCCCTTCGCGACGATGCTGCTGGGCGATTCGGGCGCGGATGTTCTGAAGGTCGAACAGCCGGATGGCGATCCGTTCCGGCGCTCGGGAGAAACCACGCTTCACGGAGATGGTGCTTTTTTTCTTGGCGTGAACCGCAACAAGCGCGGTATCGTGCTTGATCTGAAGACCGAGGCGGGTCGCGAAGCGGCCCGCGCGCTTGCCGCGCAGGCCGACGTAGTCGTGGAGAACTTTCGTCCGGGACTGACCCAGCGGGCGGGGATCGATTACAACTCGCTGCGCGAGCTGAACCCCCGGCTCGTCTATTGCTCCATTTCGGGCTTCGGTCGTACGGGCCCGGACCGGCACCGGCCCGCGCTTGACATGGTGATCCAGGCTGTCTCCGGTGTCATGCAGGTGACGGGCACAGAGGAGACCGGGCCGCTCAAGACAGGCTTTCCGTTCTCGGACCTGGTTACGGCGTTGCTCGCGACCATCGGCATCCTGATTGCACTTCAGGCGCGCGAGCGGACTGGCGAGGGGCAGCAGGTCGACCTGTCAATGCTCGATGCCAGCATCTTCAGCCAGGTGCCACGCGACGTCTACTACGACCTGACCGGCAAAACCCCTGCCCGCATGGGGAACCAGCATTGGGACCTCGTTCCAAACAACACGTACGCAACGTCGGACGGCCGTGACATCATGATCATCACGATCAATGACAAGTTTTGGTACGTCCTCTGCGATGCGCTCGGTGCTCCGGAACTGAAAACCGATTCCCGGTTCGCGACAAAGAGTGCACGGCTTGCCAATCGCCACGCTGTCGACGAGCGGCTGCGTGCGATCTTTGCGACGCGTACGCTCACCGAGTGGGAGAAGACGCTTTCCGAAGCGGGCGCAATCTATGGCGCGGTGCGCACGTGGCCGGAAGTGTTCAGCGATCCGCATGTCGTCGAAAACCTGCTTCGTTCGGTGCCGCACCCCCGCGGTGGCGAGTTCAAGGTAATCAATAATCCGCTGAACTTCTCGGGTACGCCCACGCGTATCCGCCGTTCGCCACCGCTGCTCGGAGAACATACGCAGGCTGTACTGGCGACGGGCGGCAGGCAATGGCCGTCCCCGGATTGACGAAGGAGGCAACGACGTGGGTGAGACCTGCATCATCGTTGGCGCGAGCCATGCGGCGGCCCAACTGGCGCCGAGCCTGCGCCAGGAAGGCTGGGACGGACGCATCGTCGTGATTGGCGATGAACCGCATCTGCCCTATCACCGGCCGCCGCTATCGAAGGCGTATCTGCTCGGCGAAAAACGCCGGGAGGAACTGCTGATTCGCACATCCGACGCATATGCGCGCCTCGGTATTGAATTCCGGCTGGGCGAGCGCGTCACGTCGATCGACCGGGCGAGCCGGTCACTCGCGCTCGCGTCGGGAGCGTCCCTCGCGTGGGACAAGCTCGCGCTGTGCACCGGCACCCGCGTCCGCACCGTCGACCTTCCGGGCGTTGACCTGTCCGGGGTGTATTACCTCAGAAGTATTGCCGACATCGACCGCATTCGCGAAGACGTGCGGCCGGGTATGCGGGCAGTAATTGTCGGCGGCGGCTATATCGGACTGGAAACTGCAGCGGTGTTGAACCAGATCGGTATGCAGGTGAGCGTGCTCGAAATGGCGCCGCGCGTCCTGGCGCGGGTGACGGCCCCGGCGGTGTCGGCGTTCTTCGAGCGTGTGCACCGCGAGGCTGGCGTGGACGTCTGCACGGGTGTCAGCGTCGCGGGTTTTGAAGGCGGTGCACGCGTGGAACGGGTGATCGCCCGGGATGGGCGCAGATGGGCGGCGGATCTGGTGGTGATCGGCGTGGGCGTGTTACCGAACGTCGAGATAGCCGCTCGCGCGAATCTTGCGGTCGACGATGGCATCGTGGTCGACGCCTGCGCGCGTACGTCGGACCCGGACATTGTGGCGGTCGGCGATTGCACGCGTCATCCGTCGCCATGGTATGGACCGGTGCGGCTCGAATCCGTACCCAATGCCACCGAGCAGGCGAAAAGCGCGGCCGCCGCGCTCTGCGGGAAAGACAAGCCCTATGCGGCGCTGCCGTGGTTCTGGTCCGACCAGTACGACATCAAGCTGCAGATCGCCGGGCTTAACCAGGGTTACGACTCCGTCGTGGTACGCGGCGAGCGTGAAACGGGCCGTAGCTTCGCGGCCTTCTATCTGAAGGCGGGGCGCCTGGTGGCAGCGGACTGCGTGAACCGCCCCCAGGATTTCATGGCCAGCAAGCGTTTGATTGCGGACGGCGGCAGCGTGCAAGCGTCGCAACTGGTCGACGAGGGGATCGCACTGAAGACGCTCGTCGCGGGTGCGGATGCGTGATTTTTTGACTGTATGAAGAGGTGTGCAGTGCCGATTATCAGATATGTGCAGGCTAACGGACAGATCGTTGAAGCCGACGTGCCGCTCGGCAGCTCCGTGATGCAGGGTGCAGTCGATCACATGGTCGAGGGCATCGTGGCGGAATGCGGCGGAGCATGCAGTTGCGCGACGTGCGAGGTGCTGGTGGACGAGTCGTGGATGAGCCTCGTCGGCGAAGCGTGCGATATCGAGCGCGACATGCTCGAAGGCGCCGGCACGCCGCGCGCGAACAGCCGCCTGAGTTGCCAGATCGAAGTCACGCCGGAGCTCGACGGACTGGTCGTCGCTGTTCCAGCCTGAAGCGGCGCGCCGATGACGCTGGGCATCGCTGACCTGCTGAGCCTGCTGGAGGTGCGTCCGGCCGGGCGAGCGGGCACCTTCACGGGCGTTTCGCCAATCGACGGCGCGCGCCGCGTCTACGGTGGCCAGCTGCTCGGCCAGTCGGTCGTGGCGATGGGCAGGACCGTGCGCGATGAGCACCCATTGCATTCGATGCAGGGCTATTTTCTTCAGCCTGGCGACGTTGCGCAGCCGCTCGAATTCACTGTGGGCGTCCTGCGCGAGGGCCGCAACTTCAGCACGCGGCAGGTGCTGGTGACACAGGGCACACGCGCCGTATTCAGCGGCGCTGCTTCATTTCAGCGCACCGAGGGCAAACATCTACGGCTCGCACCGATGCCCGATGTGCCGCCGCCCGACCAGTTGGCGGACGAAGCGTCGTTCTATGCGGGCGAGGCCCACCTTCTCGAAAGCCGCCGTTCGCACGTCTCGTTGTTGATGCAGTTGTTCGAGCGACGCAGTGACATGTGGCGCCCCTGGCAACAACCGGGTCCACTGCCCCCGCGCAACGGCATGTGGTGCAGGCTGCGCGGCGAGCGTAGCGACGATCCGCTGATCAATTACGCGCTGATCGCCTATTTCTGTGACCTGGATCTGATGAGTACGGCGATGCGTCCGCGCGGCTGTGGCGCAATGGATCCAGGCGCACGTTCCGCAAGCTTGGACCATGCCATGTGGTTCCATGCGCCCGCATTTCCAGATCGCTGGTTTTACTACGATCTCGACGGCCCCTGCGCCGTCAATAACCGGGGGCTTGGCGCTGGTGCAATCTATCAGGATGGCAGGCGCATCGCCACGACAATGCAGGAAGGGTTGCTGCGCGTGGATGGCGAATGAGCGCGTACGTTAATCGAAAACAGGGAAGACAATGGGCCAGTGGGATGACAAGTTCGAGCGCGCCGCACGTAAATGGGCCAGCTGGACGATGCCTGAGTATACGCAGACCGATCGGGTGATCGGCACGATCCTTGAGGACAAGGCGCGGCTACACCCGTATCGGGAGGTGTTTCAGATTGGCGAGTGTGCCGTAACGTTCGAGCAGTTGAACGCGATGAGCAATCGCGTGGCAAACGGCTTTCTTGCCATGGGGGTACGCCCCGAGGACAAGGTTGCGCTGATGCTGAGGAACCGGCTCGAATTCATGCTTGCTTGGTTCGGGCTGGCGAAGATCGGTGCCGTATGTGTTCCCATCAATGTCGCTCTGAAGGGCGAGGGCCTCGCCTGGCAGATCGACCAGGCTGATTGCATGGCCCTCGTGGCCGAGGACGCATATTCGTCCTCGCTGGAAGCCGTCGCGGATCGACTGCCGAAGCTGCGATACGTCATTGTGGTGGGGCCACCAACCGCGTCTGGGACCGCCGCGGTGCCGCGCGCCCAGACGCTGCACTTCGATGTGTTACTCGCGCACCCGGAACGTTCGCCGGACGTTGCTGTGGACTACCGTCAGCTGTCGACCATTTCATACACGTCGGGTACGACTGGCCGCTCGAAGGGTGTGATGATGAGCCATCACTACTGGTATGAAATCTGGGCGCAGGCGATACGGTATGCCCGCTATACCGAAGACGACGTGCTCTATACGGGCCTGCCGTTCTTTCATACCAGCGCGCACGGCACAACGGGACCCGCGATTCTGGCCGGGGCCAAAGCCGTACTGGTCGAGCGTTTTTCCGCGAGCCGCATGTTCGATGACTGCCGACGCTGGCATTGCACCTCGGCGAAATTCATCGGCAGCATGCTGGCAATTCTGATGAAGCAGCCGCCTTCTGCTCTCGACAGCGACAATCCGTTGCGGCTCATGGTCGGTGCGGCCGCACCCCGTCACCTCTGGCAGGCGTTCGAAGCACGCTATCAGACGCGGCTGCTGGAACTGTATGGCATGACCGAGTGCAGCAGCTGCCTTGTGAATCCTTATGACGACCGGCGACCGGGGTCATGTGGTAAAGCCATCAACGGCTACGAGGTGAAGCTGGTCGACGATCACGGCAACGAGGTGACGCCTGGCCACGTCGGGGAGATCGTCGTGCGTCCGCAACGGGCGCATCTGGGCACGACAGGCTACTACCGGCAGCCGGAGGCCACACTGGAGCTGTTCCGTGATCTATGGATTCATACAGGCGATCTCGCAACCCAGGATCCGGACGGTTATTTCTATTTTGTCGATCGCAAGAAGCAGGCATTGCGGCGGCGTGGCGAGAATATTTCCTCCTTCGAGGTGGAGTCAATCATCTGCGGACATCCCGCGGTACTTGAATCCTGCGTGGTGGGTGTGCCTTCCGAACTCGGCGAGGATGAGGTGAAAGCCGTTGTCGTCCTGCGGTCAGGTGAGCGGTTGAGCGCGCCCGAACTGATCGCGTGGTGCGAGTCGCGGCTCGCATATTTTGCCATCCCCCGTTATGTCGCATTCAGGGACGCGTTACCAAAGACGCCCAGTGAGCGTGTCGAGAAATACAGATTGCGCGCCGAGGGCGTGACGGCTGACTGCTGGGACCGCGAGCGGGCAGGAATCACGCTCGCCCGCTGAACGGCTTTGAGCACCACACGCCCGTACCATAGGAATTCAATCTCACGATCGCGCAAAACAATATTGGACGGGACGTGCTCAAGCCGCGAACCTTGAGTCTGGCGCTTCCGTGCACGCGAAGCGAACAGGCAACCACAAAACATATCGTGAGATGAGGTGACAAATGAGCAGCAAGGTAGCAGTGGTGACGGGTTCCAACGGGCTGACGGGGCAGGCGATCTGTGCGAATCTGCAGGCGCGAGGCTATCAGGTTGTCGGCCTCGATATCGCCGGAGAGGGAAAGGGCGGGTACGCCTATCGTCGATGCGACGTGACGGATTATGAGCAGATCAAGGCGGCCATTTCCGAAATCGATTCGAAGTACGGGACGATCCGGGTACTCGTGAACAACGCAGGCGTATGGCATGGCAAGACTTTCTTTGACATCACGCCGTCTGACTACGATTTTACCTACGGCGTGAACACCCGCGCACCGTTCTTCCTGAGCCAGGAAGTGGCGAAGCGTATGATCGCGGCCGGTGGCGGTGGCGTGATCGTCAACCTGGCCTCGATCGTCGCGACGCTGGGCAGCGGCGTGACCGATTATGGTGGTTCGAAGGCGGCCGTCGTCAATCTGACGAAGAGCCTCGCCAAGCCGCTCGGCCCGCATGGTATCCGGGTGGCTGCGGTCTCGCCGGGTACGATCAATACTGCCATGGGCGAGAAGGTTCCGAAGGAGATCCGGGACAAGCTTATCGCCAGCTCCGGCTTGCAACGCGCCGCGGAACCGGAAGAGATCGCGAGCGCCGTGGGGTTTCTGGTCAGCGACGACGCCCGTTATGTGACTGGCGCCACGCTCGACGTCAACGGTGGCTTGTGAGCGGCATTCGTGCATGACTGTTGCGATTTCAATGTAGCCGGAGACACCATGTCAGGATGCCCTTTCAGCCAGTCGGCATTTCCGATGCCGCGCCAATGCCCGATACTTCCTCCACGCGAATATCGGGAGTTTCAGAACTACTCGGGGCCCGTGAAGGTACGCATGTGGGATGGCAAGGATGCGTGGCTCTTCACGCGTTATGACGATGTGCGTGCGGTGCTCGGCGACAACCGCTTTAGCGGCGACCCACATGTGAAAGGCTTTCCCAGCCTTTCGCCGGCGCGCAACGCGGTCCTGGATCTTGAGCCGGCGTTCATCCGTATGGACCCTCCTGAGCATGGCCGCTTTCGCCGGATGCTCACCAAAGAGTTCATGATCAAGCGGGTGAACGAAATGCGCCCGCGTATCGAAGCAATTTTTTCGCGGCTCGTCGACCAACTGCTCGAGAAGGGACCACCGGCCAATCTCGTCGAAGACCTGTTCCTGCCGCTTACCTCCGAAGTGATCGCGGGCCTCCTCGACGTACCTGCTGAGGATCACGGTTTCTTTCAGGAGCAGAGCCGTCTCAAGGTGTTGCTTGACGCCGACCCGTCGGTGCCGAAAGAAGCGTCGGAGCGCATTCTGGGCTATCTCGACCGCCTTATCACCGAACGCGAAAAGGATGCCGAAACGCGCTCCGATTTGCTGAGCCGCCTGATCGTCGAGCAGGTCCGCCCAGGTCATCTCACGCATCGCGAGCTGGTCATCATGGCCGAACTGCTGCTCATGGCGGGCCATGAGACGACGGCCAACCAGATGGCGCTCGGCGTGCACAGTTTCCTCACGCATTCCGATCAGCTTGCGCTGCTGCTCGGTGACCCGTCGCTGCTGCGTAATGCGGTCGAGGAGATGCTGCGCTTCCACACGATCGTGCACTACAACGCGTTTCGCGTCGCTACCGAGGATGTCGAAGTCGCGGGGCAACTAATACGCAAGGGGGAAGGCGTGATCGCGCTGATTTCGGGCGCCAATCACGACGAGCGTGCATTTGCTGAGCCCGATCGCTTCGACATCACGCGAAAAGCCGATCATCACGTCGCTTTCAGCTACGGGGTTCATCAATGCCTTGGTCAGCCGCTCGCCCGGGTGGAACTGCAGGTGGTATTCGGATCATTGTTCCAGCGCATTCCGGCACTGCGCTTTGCCGTCCCTGCCGAGGAGATCAAGGGCAAGGGTGATCACTTCGTGCAGGGCCTGGAAACCTTGCCCGTGACCTGGTGAGGGAGAAATCTATGTCCAGTGCGAATTTCAAGCTGAAAGTGTCGGTCAATCAGGACGTGTGCGTAGGCGCGGGCTTGTGTGTGCTGTCCACGAGCGATGTGTTCGATCAACGCGAAGAGGACGGCGTAGTGCGTCTGTTGCAGACCGAGCCGGACGAGGCACACTACGAAAAGGTGCTCGGCGCTGCACGCAAATGTCCGTCGAAAGCAATCAGGGTCGAGAAGATCGACGACACTGCGGCGCCCGGGGGCCAGCCGTGATGCAGGACTCGCGCCCCATTGTGATCGTCGGGACAGGGCAGGCAGCACTACAGGCTGCAGGCGCGTTGCGCGAAGAAGGATATGTGGGCGCGCTGTGCATGATCGGCGAGGAGCGCGGACTGCCGTACACGCGGCCCCCGCTCTCGAAGGCCTGGCTGGAAAGCATGACGGACGTGCGCGAATTGCATCTGGAAGAAGCGGACTGGTTCGTCTCGAACAATATCGGGTTGCTCGACGGCCAGCGTGTGGCGGCAGTCGATCGTGCGAAGCACGCTGTCCAGCTTGCGTCGGGCAGGGTAGTCGAGTATGCGCATCTGATACTGGCGACCGGCGCGCGCAACCGTGCATGGCCGTTCATGCAATCGCCGCTCAAGGGCGCGCTTTCACTGCGCACACTTGCGGATGCGGATGAATTGAAAGCGCAGCTAGGCAGCGCAGCCCGGCTTGTGATCGTCGGGGCGGGTTTTCTCGGGATGGAGGTGGCGGGTGTGGCTGCAGCGCGCGGTTGTGCGGTGCACGTGGTGGAAACGGCAGAGCGGCCGATGACGCGTGCGCTGTCGGCGGCGATGTCGGCGCACATCACAGAGCATCTCGAGCGTGCGGGCGTGCGTTTCAGTTTCGATGCCCAGGTTTCGCGACTGGGTGGCGAAGCGGGACGCGTGAAGCTCGTCGAACTCACCGACGGCACGCGACTGGATGCTGATCTCGTTCTTGTGGCGGCAGGAGTGGAGCCCTGCTGCGAGCTTGGTCTTGACTGCGGTCTGCCGGTCTTTAACGGCTTTGTGGTCAACGGCCTGCTGCGCACCATCGATCCCGCGATTTCGGCGATCGGAGATTGTGCTGCGTTCCCGTACGCTTTCGATGGGGGAGATCTGATCCGGCTTGAATCGGTGCAAAATACCGTCGACCAGGCGCGGCACATTGCGCGCACGATCCTCGGTGCACACGACGCATTCGATCCGACACCGATCTTCTGGAGTGAGCTTGCCGGTGCACGTCTGCAGATCGCGGGCGTGGCGCGCAGGCTGGACGGAGCCGTCGTGCGTGGTGATCCGCGCAGCGGCAGGTTCTCGGTGTTCCGTTACCGGCATGATCGGCTCACGGGCGTCGAATCCTTCAACCGGCCAGCTGACCATATGCTTGGGCGGCGCCTGCTGCAACGGCGTCTTAGCCCGCCGCGCGAGCAGGTCGCCGATCTCTCGTGCGACTTGCAGGCGCTGCTGACGGAGCGCACGGCGTGAGCGCCGCCGGGCGCGCAGGGGAGCGCACGGACGCGCCGATTCTCGAAGGTATCCGTATCCTCGACATGACTTCGGTGATCTTCGGACCGTACTGTACGGTTACACTTGCCGAACTGGGCGCCGACGTCATCAAGCTCGAGCCGCTCGCGGGCGATGAGATCCGGCGCGTCGGGTGTCCGGTGCATTCGCGCGGCATGGGGCCAGCACATATGACGCTTAACCGTGGCAAACGGTCCGTCGTCTGGGATCTCAAGTCATCGCGTGGTCAGGCTGCGCTGCAACGCCTGCTGCGTCGGTGCGACGTGTTCATCCACAACCTGCGCGACGACGCCATTGAGCGTCTCGGACTCGGCTACGAACAGGCGCGCGCGCTGCGCGCCGACCTCGTGTACGTTCATTGCACCGGGTTCGGCTCGGGCGGCCCACGCGCGGGAAAGCCAGCCTACGACGACATCGTGCAGGCAGCCGCCGGGGCGGCCTCGCTACTCCCGCGCACAGACGGCTTGGAGGCGCCGCGCTATCTGCCCATGGCGCTCGCGGACAAGGTGGCTGGCCTGCACGCGGTCTACGCCGTGCTGGGTGCGTTGCTGCATCGCCAGCGCACGGGTCGGGGGCAGGCAGTGGAGGTGCCGATGTTCGAGAGCTTCACGCACTTTCTGATGCAGGAGCACCTCTATGGTCGAACTTTCATTCCGCCGAATGCGCGCGCAGGTTATCCGCGTCAGCTCGATGCGTCGCGTCAGCCCGTGCGTTGCCGCGATGGATATCTGTCCGTGGCGCCCTATACGGACGAGCGCTGGGTGCGCTTTTTTGAGGTGACGGGTCACGCGGCGTTTTTGCAGCGGGAAGGACTCGACACGGCGCGCAAGCGCTTTCAGGCTCTCGATCGTATGCAGGAGGAAATGGCGCGCATTCTGTCCAGCCGGACGGTGAATGAATGGCTCGCGCTGTTCGATGCGAGCGATATCCCGGCAGCGGCTGTCGTGGATCTGGATAGCGTCATCGACGATCCCCATCTCAACGCGGTCGGCTTTTTCCGGCGGCGTACTCACAGGACCGAGGGTGACTGGCTGGAGATGCGTCTGCCGGTGCGTTTTCATGGCGCGCCGGCTGTCGAACCTGCTGGTGCACCGTTGCTCGGCGAGCACAGCGACGACATTGCACGATGGCTTGAACGTCCATGTGCGAACGACGCATAGCGAGGCTTCGGCGCGAGCACCGCGTTGCGAAACAGCTAGGCCGCAGCGCTCTCCACCAGATGTAGAGCGGGTGTATCGACAAAGAACTGGGGGTGTTTCGCGATCAGCTGCACGGCGTTCGTGCGCGAGGCTTCGCGCCAGGCGCTGAGCAGGGGCGGCATGCGATCCTTGTGCCAGGCGAGCGAGAGCGAAACGCTCGCGGTGTCGACGGCAAGGGGACGATAGGCGACGCCGTGAGGCTGCATCAACTGCATCACCGCAGGAACCACCGCGACGCCTACGCCAGCGGCAACGAGGCACGCGGACGTGTGCATGTCATAGGCTTCCTTGGCGACAGTGGGACGCAAGTCGGCATCCTCGAAGATGTCGAGGATCTTGTCGCCGTAACCGCGTTCGGTGGCCGTGCCGCGAGCGACCGCGATGAGCGGCCATTGCGCAAGCTCGCGCAACTCGACCGGACCCGGCACGTCAAATTCGCTGCCAGCGGGTACGGCGACGACGAGAAGCTCGCGATAGAGCAGTTCGGTCACGATGTTGTGGTCGTAGATATGCCCGCGCACGAGTCCAACTTCGATCAGCCCCTCCTTGAGCCCGGCAATCTGCTGGGGGATGGTCATTTCCTGGAGGCTCACATCGGAGTTTGGCGCGAGAGAGTTGAAGAGGCGCAGCGTATTGGGCAGGAAACAGTAGATCGCGGTATAGATCGAGCCGACGATCAGATGGGCATGGGCGCCACGGCCGGAGGCACGCACTGCCGCGATCGCAGCCGATGCCGTGTTCAGGACACGCTGTGCGTGTTCGACGAGGATCTCGCCGGCCGGCGTGAGCATCACCTTGCGCTTTTCGCGTGTGAAAAGGGCCGTGCCGAGTTCGTCTTCCAGCGAAATGATTTGCGCACTCAACGCGGGCTGCGCGATGTTCACGCGTTCGGAGGCACGCGTGAAGTTGAGTTCTGCTGCGACGGCGAGGAAGTATTGCAATTGACGCATGTTCATGAATGCGCTCCTTTTGCGTGACGAGCGAACGCGAGATGCGCGACGCGGCAGATGTCCGGTTAGTCGTCCGCGGTGGCGGCGTGGCTGAGTCCGCAGTAAGTGCAGACGAGAGTGGCGTCGCAGGGCGGCACAACCGGATCGGTCATGTAGAACGCAAGACCGCAGATACTGGCTATGCGGCACAGCCAGTACGTGGTGCCGCCGTGAGCACGTCGTTCGTGATTCATTGGCGGACGGGCCACACGTTCAGTGCACGCCGCGCCACGCGAGCGTGCCGGCGTCGACGTGGAACACACTGCCAGTCGAAAAGGAGGCGTCCGCAGAGGCGAGAAAGCACACGAGCTTTGCCACTTCTTCCGGCTGACCAAGACGCTTGAGCAGATGCGTGCCCCACAGTCGGGCTTTCGCGCGCTCGCGATCGGCGGCGTTGTCAACGCTGTGGCTGAGCATCGGCGTGTCGATCGCACCGGGCGCATAGGCATTACACCGGATGCCGGCGTCCGCAAGGTCGAGTGCGATCGCCTTGGTGAGCATAACGACGCCACCCTTGCTCGCCGCGTACGCAGGCAATCCCGGGTAGGCGACGGTACCTGCAACTGAGGCTGCGTTGACGATTGCGGGATGACGTGTGGAGCGGCGCAGCCACGGCGCGGCGAACCGCGCGGCCAGCCACATCGCCTTGAGATTCACGTTCATGACCATGTCCCACACGGCTTCCGGTAGATCCTCAATGGTGGGCGCGCGGCCGGTAAGGCCGTCGTCGGTCACGCCTGCGTTGTTGACGAGCACGTCGATGCCCCCCGCACGCTGCGCGGTCTCGTCGATCATCCTGCGAATGGAGTCGGGGCTGGCCAGGTCGGTGTGCGCGAACCAGGCGCGTGCGCCGGCGGCCTCGACATCGCGAGCCGCCTGCGCGCCGAGCGTCTCGTTGATGTCAGCGAGCGTCACCCAGGCGGCGCCCTGGCGCGCCGCTTCGACGGCGATTGCACGGCCCATGCCTTGTGCGGCACCCGTGACAATGACTACTCTCTCCGTGAGTTTGCTCATGGTGTCTCCGTCAATTTATTGGTTGCGGTGTGGCCCGCTTGATGGATGTCAAGTTACGTCATGTTGCCTGGTTAATCTATAATTAACTGTCTCAAAAACTTTACGGATCGTCTAAGGATGGACATCCTGACCGACATCGTCCGGCTCATGCGACCGCAGGCCGTGCATTGGCGTCCGTTGCGGGCCCAGGGGCGGTGGGGACTGAGCGTGCCGTTCAACCCGCTGCCGCGATTCGTCCTCGTCGTCGCCGGGCAAACCTGGTGTGCGACCGCGGCCGGCGAATCGTTCCTGATGCGCCAGGGTGACTACCTGCTGATGACGGCGTCACCGCGCTACACGCTCGCGAGTGATCTGGAAACCGTGCAGCGGTTGGAAGCGATGGCCGATCATGTTGGCGGGAACGAGTACGCGCGCTGGGACGAAGGATCGGGCGGTGATGTACTGCGGCTCGTCGGTGGCTATTTCCAGATCGCCGATGAACACGTACCGCTGTTGACGGAACTGCTGCCGAACCGGCTCCTCATCCGCTCTGCGGATGAAAAGGCGGGGCGGCTCTCGCGGCTGGTCGAACTGATCGGCGAGGAAGCAATGACCGACGCGCCGGGTCGCGACTTGGTGCTGGGCCGTCTGGTCGAGGTCATGCTCGTCGAGATCCTGCGTCGGCCCCTTGATCAGGCGGGCGCGCGCGGGTCCGGCTGGCTGAGCGGCATGGCCGACCCGCAAATCCGTCATGCGCTGCATCAGATTCACGCAGATGTCGCGCGGCATTGGACCGTCGATCTGCTCGCAAAGCTGTCGGGTATGTCGCGGGCGAGTTTTGCAAGCCGATTTGCGGAGCGGGTGGGCGTTGCGCCGGCGACCTATATCGCCAATTGGCGCATCGCGCTGGCGAAAGACGCGCTGCTCAACTCCCGGCGCCCGATCAGCGAAATCGCTCTGGCCATCGGCTATCTTTCCGACAGCGCGTTCAGCACGGCGTTCAGCCGCAGCGTGGGGGTCCCCCCTGCCGCCTACCGTAAGCGTGGGCGTGCATGAAATGCCGCATGGCGTATCTGCGTAGCAACGATACCGCAATGTGCTGAATTCATCGTTTTTTAGTATTTGCCGTACGCCTGGCGGTACTCGTATCGTGTGGTCATCATGTTGCTCAGGCAACGCGCTATGACCCACGTTATCGAAGAGAACGAACGATGTTGAAAGTGTGTGTTTTCGGCGGAGGCGCGATCGGTGGATACCTCGCGGGCCATCTCGCTCGCGGGGGGCGTTGCGAGTTAAGCGTCGTGGCGCGAGGCGCGGCGTTGGCGGCTATTCGCGCGAACGGTATTCGCGTGCACACGCCCGAAGGCGCATTCAATGTCCGCGTGCGGGCGAGCGAAGACGCGCGTGAATTCGGCCCGCAGGACTACGTGTTCATCGCGCTCAAGGCGCATCAGGTTGACGACGCACTGGAAAACATCGCTGCGTTGATAGGCAGCCAGACAGTCGTGCTCCCGCCGACCACCGGTCTTCCCTATTATTTCTTCCACCGCGCGGCGGGTCCATTTGCGCAGGCGCGTCTGCCGGGAATTGACCCGCATGACAATCAGTGGCGCGCGTTACCGCCGGATCAAGTGTTGGGGTGCGTGTACTGGATAGGCGCACATTCGAGCGAGCCGGGCGTCGTCGAGCAGGATGGCACAATGGCCGGCTGCCCTATCGGTGAACTTGACGGGCAGCATTCCGAACGTGCCACTGTGCTCGCGGATCTTTTGTCCGCGAGCGGTATTCCCTCGAAGGTCAATGACGATATCCGGGCTGCGATCTGGGTGAAGTTTGTCAACAGTCTCTGCTGGAACCCTGTTGCGGTGCTCACGCAAGCGACGCTCGGCGAGATGGCCGACGCAAACGGCGTGGTGCCGCTCGTGCACGCAATGATGGAGGAAGCCGATGCGCTAGCAAAGCGCGTCGGCGTGAACGTAAGGCCCGAGCCCGGACGGCGCATTGCGCTCACATTGCGCGCACCCAGTCACAAAATGTCGATGCTTCAGGACCTCGAGGCGGGACGACCTCTCGAACTCGATCCGCTGCGCGCGTCACTGCGCGCCATAAGCGAACTCACGCAGATGTCAACGCCCACACTTGACGCGGTACTCGCGCTCGCCGGTTTGCGCGCGCAGCGCCCTGCGAAATAACCCGCTCACAGGAGCTACACTGATGAATTCCCCCACATTCACCCGGCCCCTCGCCGGCGTTAAAGTCGTTGAGGCCTGCAGCTATATTTCAGGTCCGTTCTGTGCGCAGATGCTGGCTGACCTGGGCGCGGATGTGATCAAGGTCGAGCCTCCGGGAGGCGATCCGTATCGGAACTTTGGCCATAGCTGGGACGGCACCGGCACCGTATGGACAAACGCCAATCGCGGTAAGCGCAGCGTGACACTTGACCTGAAATCGGCTGACGATCTTGCGAAGTTCAAGTCGCTGCTGGCCGGTACGGACCTCTACATCGAGAACTGGAGGCCGCACGTGGCAAGATCGCTGGGTCTCGGTTTCGACACGGTGAGCACACTCAATCCCCGTATCGTGCAGTTCTCGATTACCGGGTATGGTGCAGATGGTCCGCTCGCTGCCGAGCCAGCATTTGATGCGCTTATTCAGGGGCGAACGGGCCTGTTGAGCTATGAAGCAGCGGGTGGCACGCCGCGGGCGACCAATAGTTTTCTCGCGGACAAGGTAGCGGCGATTTTCGCGGCGCAGATGGCCCTCGCGGGACTTATCGCGCGCGATCGTGACCAGAGAGCGATTCACCTCGAGACTTCGATGCTCGATATGCTCTCCTATTACAACTTTCCCGATATGTTCCACAACCGGACGTTTATTGACGACGATGCGCCGTTGACACTGGCGCCTCAGCCGGTGCTCGCGACGCTCGACGGCTATATTGTGGTTTCGCCAGTTTCCGGAAAGCAGCTGGGGCGTACACTGGAAGCGGTGGGGCACCCGGAATGGAAAGACGAGCTCAAGCAGATCAAGGATCGCAAGACAATGACGCATACGTTCTTCGAGCGCATCGCAGCACCGCTAAAAGGAAAAGCCACGGCTGAATGGCTTGCACGCTTTCGCGAACTAGATGTTCCTGCGGGTCCGGTCAACGAGCCCGCTGCGTACCTGAACGATTCACAGGTCCAGCATAACGAATTGTTCTCGCAGCTTGAAACGGCGAGTGGTAACGTTCGCGCGATTCGCTATCCAGGCCGTTTTAACGGCCATTTGCTCCGGCCGGAGCGCCCGGCACCTCATCTCGGCGAGGGCAACGCCGATCTGTTCGAACGTTGAGAGCACGGTTCCGCGGAGCCTGGAGGCCAATGTGCCGGTACTTCTGAAAGGAATCGATGGAATCCTCGCGCACCGGGGTTTTCTGCTGGGCAGAAGTTGCTGGCTGGATATCGATCCCGAGATGGTGCACGCGTTCGAGCGCGTGTTGGCGTTTGACGAGCCGGCTGATCTCCGGACTCGCGGGTCCGGCGACGCGGATGGCCAGGTACCGTGCTATCTCCTGGTCAGTCTCATTCTGCCATTGCTGCGTGAGATATACGTGCTGGAAGACACGACGCGAGGCAGGCATTCGGGCATTGATTCATTGCGCTTTCTGGCGCCTGTGCCGGTCAAGTCGAGCGTCCGGCTTGCTGCTACATTGGAGGACGTCAGACCATTGGGTGGACGTTGCGAACTGGCGCTGGCATGCGTGATGGAGTGTGACGCCGTGTCCGTGCCAGTACTGAGCGCGACTGTGCGCTTTTCCTTCGAGATATGTAACGCAAGTACAACAGCCGATCTCGCGGCAAAAATGGGCCTGCTCGCTGGTTAGGCTGGTCGCTCCAGAATTAAACCGACATGCTTGGAGCAACCAATCGGTCCCCGCGAATCTTCCGACCTGTTTGTGATTGGGTAGACATATTCGTCTTGCTTGGAGGTGTAGTCGAGCTTGGATGTCGCGATGATTTTCGACCGTCAACAATTGGAAGCTTTTGCCGCAGTCGTTGAAATGAGACATTTCGGCGAAGCAGCTGCTGCGCTAAATATTACGCGAGGCGCGGTTTCTCTGCGAATCAAAGCTTTAGAGGCGACTGTCGGTTCGCCCCTTGTGGTGCGAGATGGGAATACTCCTACTCCCGCTGGGGAAGTCCTGTTGCGACATATTCGTGTACTCAAGATACTTGAGTCGGACACACAACGGCAGATCAAGCCAATGGACGGTATGCGTCCTCGCGTGGCTATCGCGGTTAACGCAGATTCCCTGGCAACATGGTTTGAGGCTGCAGCTTGGGAAATTGCAGAAAGAAACGTAGCCCTTGAATTAATCGTCGACGATCAGGACCACACATTACCGCTGTTAGCCAAGGGTGAGGCGATAGGTTGTGTTTCGACCTCGAATGATCCTCCAACTGGGTTTCTGGCTGAGCCCGTCGGCATGATGGAGTATGAGTGCGTAGCGAACTTGGCCTTTGCCGCACAGTTTTTCCCACAAGGTCTGGGGCTGCGCGGCGTGCTTGCTGCCCCTGCTGTGCTCTATAACCGGAAAGATAGATTGCATGCACAGTTTCTCGAACAGTTTCTAGACTTTGAAGTAAGGAGCTACGCGACGCATTACTTCCCATCTCCTTCTGCATTGCTGGCAGCAATCGTGAAGGGAATAGGATACGGGCTCGTTCCCAGCTTGCAGGCCAAGCCACTGATCGACGCCGGCAAGCTGATACGGCTGGCTCCGGACCATAAGGTAGAGGTCAACCTATATTGGCATCATTGGGAGACCGCGCCATCGAGCGCTCAGGCGGTTAGTGAACTTGTGGTTCGCCATGCTCGTCGGGCATTAATTCAGCGAGGCGATCATACGACTGCGCGGATAGATGGCACTGAATCCACAGATTGATCATCGCTTTGTGCGTTGATGGAGTTCTTGTGTTCCGAGACAACGCGGTTCGGCTTGCGGGATTGAGACGCGAGATTGCACAGCCGCAAGTAGTGCGCAGGACCATCCCAGAATGAGCGGTGTGGCTTCTGGTATATGGAAAGCGCGCATCCATTCAATTAGGACGCTTACGGCCGATACTCCCGCGCCGACAAACATCGATCGTTTTGCAGACCGATCCCGAATGGGACAGCTCAGCCGTGTCAGTGCGAGCAGTGGGACTACTGCTGCGAGGTAGACAATGTTCAATGTCACCATCACGTTGATAATGTTTTGTCCACGAATTGCGACAAGTGTTGCAGCACAGATAGGCAGTGCCCGGTGGAAAGCCCGTGGAATAGAGGCGCCGCGCGATACGGTAGCCGCCGCGTCGCTCATGGCGCGGAGAATTGAGCAGGCCGACCCGAGAGCCGTTGTTATTAAAACGCATGTCACCACCAGCGACATAATCTGGCCGGAACTACCGATCGCCCGAGTAAGTAACGTCGGGACTACCTGCGCTGGATCGGATAGACGGTCGAGCTGCCAGAGATTTGCTCCAGCTATGACTGCGGCAGCCGGGAGAAATCCGATTACCAGAACGATCGCGGCAGCAACGAAGCAGCCAGACCGGGCATGTGTCGGGGTTCGCGCCTTGGCAGGGAACTGCTGATAGTCGGCGCCGCAAAGAACCAGCGCGGCGACGGACAGCAGTACCAATCCCGTGTGCTCAACCGGCTGCGTACGTATCGACTCCACGAAGATCGCCGGCGCGTGAAGCCATAGGATCAAACCGTGAGTTTCGATCAGAGCGAGAGCCAGTATCGCGGTGCATCCGCACATACAAAATGCGAACATGTAGGATAGCCAAGAGATCTGGAGAAACGAAAAGACAAGCACGAGGCAATCGACAGAGATAATCGAGGTCACTTGCGGCATGCCCGACAATGCCAGTATTGCTGACGCCCCGCGGATCTGGGCGCTTAGCACGCCAGTCATCCAGATCAACGAAAATGCTGCGACCTGCTGGCTGATGGCGGGACCATATAGCGCGCCGAAATATGTCCAGATGGACTGTCCGGTCTTCTGGAGGCGCGGCGCTGAAAGCGCCAATGCCACAAGACCGATCGCCGTGGCGACAGCGTACAGGCAGGCGGCCATGCCTCGTTGCAGTGCGAGTTCGCCCGTTCCCAGGAAGAATCCGATTCCGCAGCTAGTCGATACGAGCAGGCTTGCGACGTGCCAGACAGCCAGTGTTCGATCAGCCATGAGGCACTCCCCATTCGAATACGCTGGACTGTTGCCCGCCGAGATACGCGGGGCATACGATGGCGCGCTCGCTGAAAGCCGGTATGGTCATGAGCAGGGCATGTAGCTCGGGCAACTGATGGTATGGGACAGCCGGAAAAAGATGGTGCGTAAGGTGGTAGCCGTTGTGATGCGGATGGATCAACGTCGACAGCATCCCGTGGTCCGGAATTTCCCGCGTAAAGCTGAAGATGCTTCCCGGCGTGAGACCGTAGTGGTCGGTCATCTCCCGAAAGGTTGTGATTGCATGGAAAACGGTGATGCGCGCACCGAACCAAAGAATCAGGAACGTCGCCCCGAGGTGGGCATTGACTGTGAACAGGGCTGACATCGTTGCCATCCACCATGCTGCGATAGAGAGCTTCTGGCGATAGTGGGATTGGCCAGCTATCAAATGGCCCGCTAGCGACCCGCGAATGAGCGAAAGTTTGGCGAGGTATCGCGCGTAGACGCGAAGCCATCGATCGCCTTCGCGGGCCAGCGGCGGCAAAAGGTCGGGATCGCGCCGGGCGTCGCCCAGCCATGCATGGTGGCGCGCATGCAGCTCGCGATAGACGGGCAAGCTGTTTAGCAATGGAGGCGCGAGCAGCAGGTGAGCAAGAAAATCGTTGAGGTGACGATTTCGGCTCAGATTGCCATGACTGGCTTCATGCAGGAGGTTGCCCAGCGCACGCTGTCGATTTCCGATAGCGACGAATGCGATCGGTGTAAATGCCCAGCCGATCTTGTACACGGCGAAGACGGCCAGGCAGATAATTGTCCAGTCGAGAGCGATATCGTAGTTGGCATCCCATGCACTCGCTTTCGGTAGCTGCCAGGCCGGAGCATGGGCAAGAAGAGATTGCTTGATTGAGATCTGGTCGATCAGGATCGATGGTGTATCGCCATAATTCATTGCAGCCTCCGGTAGAAGGCATGAACTCCCCGTGGTTCGGATTGGTGGAAGTATTTACTTTTCTGGATGTGGTGACCTGAGCATAGGCAGGAATCGCTTCGTTGTCGGGGCGGTTAATAATCTTCCAGAGCATTGAGTTTTTCTGGTGGCAGGAAGCGGCGAGCCGTGGGTGTAAGGTTGAGGCGACGGCCCACCATCCATGGAGGAAATGTTGAGCGAAAAAGACCTTGCAACGCTATGTGCGACGATTGAACCGGAGATGGCGGAGCCGGTTTACGTCTACTGCTCTTTTCCCGATTTCGCGCTGCCCGAAGGCTTGTCGGCGCTTTTCACTGTCCGGGAGGTCGAAGGATTGACCGCTGTGCTGGATTTGCGGGATGCCGACAATTACGCATTGGCGTACACGTTCAAGGCGCGGCTTATTACGCTCAAAGTGCATTCGAGCCTGGAGGCGATTGGTTTTCTGGCCGTCGTATCGGCACATCTCGCCAAGGCAGCAATTCCCTGCAATGCAATCGCCGGTTACTACCACGATCACATTCTCGTTCCCGTTGACCGCGCGGACGAGGCACTTTCGGTGTTGACGCAGATACGCGGGACTACCGTTTGAGTCCCGGGTACAGCTCGGGATGAACGCCGACGCGGTGAGTTTTGCTGATGGCCGGATAGTTAACGTGCCTGCCACTTCATCTGTCTTGCGTCCGAGGATTTCCCTTTCTAGATTGCTTTTGTAAGCTCATATAATTGTGAATCGGGGATTCGTTACCGTCCTGCTGATAATGCACGGAGGGGAAGGAGGGCAGATGTGCCATTCCGGGAGTGGTGATCTTCACACCGTAGACAGCGAGGTTCTCACTGAATCGGTTGCGTACTGGCGAACCCGCTTCGAAGACGCCGAGGCTCACGCGTCGCGTCTCGCATGCCGTCTGCGAGGACGTGATCAGCGAATTCTGCAGCTCGAGCGTGCACTCGCCCGTACGGCCGCGCTTCACCATGCGCTTGAAGACAGCCTCGAGCAGCGCCTGGAACAGTGTTCAGGACCGCGGGAGCACGCTACGGAGCCGGGCCGACCGCTCCAGAGTCCGCCGGATCATGTTGGCAGTAGCGTGATAGTCCGGCTGCCGCACCTGACGCGCACGCTTTCTCTTCTCTTTGAGGTTATGTGGGAGCACTGGGCACAGTGGGACCCGGAGCGACCACCCAAGTCGTCAACCGTTGCGCGCGCCATCGACGCAAAGCTCGGGCTCAAAGGGCAGGCCGATGGGGAGGCGTCCCGCAACGCGCAGTCGTTTGCGGCTGCACTGCGCCCTGACTCCCTCGGCGATGCAGATGGCCGTCACCGTTGAAGCTAAACCACGACGGATGATTCCGCCGACATGACGGGATTTTCCGCTCCCCCTTCTGTTGCTTGAATCAGATCTGTGCCGGGCAGATCCGGGTAAAGCCAGGAGGATGGGAACCATGTCGGATTCGATGCAGGTGACAGGCGCGATTCTGCGTCGCAGACAGGTAGAGCAGATTGTCGGGTTGTCTCGTTCGACGATCTATCAGCGAATGAAGGACGGCACGTTTCCCCGAGCGGTTGCGCTCGGCGGAAGGACGGTTGGGTGGCGTGCGTCGGATATCGAACTCTTTCTGGTCGACCCCGCCGGATACCGGGTGTCATCCGGCACGTCCGGCGAGGGACACGGCGATGATTGACGCCTTCCTTGCTTCGCTTGAATCCCGGCTCGACAACTGGGGAAACGCAGCGCGCGGTCCGTATGATGCGATCGATGCGGCGCAGATCGAGGCTGCATGGCGGTACCTCGATCCCCGTCACAAGGAGCTGCTTCGCATGGTGTACCTTTGGCACGCCGGTCGCGAGGTCGTGTGCCGTCGGCTCCACATTCCTCGTCATCCGCGTAGCCGTTACGACCTAGAGCTGGCGTCGGCGCAGCACGCGCTCGCACGCCAGCTTGAGAACGGAAAGACATAAAAATTTTTTCGGACGTCGCCGGATCGCCCCGGAATTCACGGGACGATGGCTCATAAAACCCGGCAATTTCGATGCTTGATTCGCTGGGAAATCGAGCCTAGAGTGCAGTCAACAACTTGTTCCGGTCGATGCACAAACGCAAGACCGAGTACGCGTTAGCGGCCCGATGTACCGACGTATGTGCGTTGGCGTGGTGGTCGAGATGCGAGTAAAGCCTGCGAACCTGACGGTCGCAGGCTTTTATTTTCTGGTGCTGATCCCCCTTGAGCCCGCGGCGTGCCTCCCCGGCCCCGCGGGTTCCTTTTTCTGCGCACATCCACTTCGGTACTTCGGCTTGATGGAAGGAACGGATGGAGTGTGGATCGTGAAGACGGGTCGGACTGTTTCCTGGTGTCCCGGACTGCGTGCAGCGCGGCATATCGCTCGACATATGGCGCACCGCTGGTCGATTGCACTGATGCTGCTCGCCAGCACCTCGATCTTCGCACCCGGCGTGGCCCATGCAGATGACTGGGGCTGCCAGGTGCTCCTGTGCCTTTCCAATCCGGGCGGCCCGGAAGAGTACAGCGAGTGCGTGCCGCTGATCGAAAGGCTGTGGAGTGCGCTGCGTCACGGCGAGCCGTTTCCGACCTGCGACTTCGGTGCCGGCGGTTCACAGGGCACGTCTGCGACCAACACCTTCGCCAGCGGCGGGTATTGCCGCGAGGACCTGCTGTACTGGGGCGGCCCCGAGCAGAGCGAGTTGCTGTGCCGCGCCAGCGGGGCGATCAACGTCGACATCGATAACCGGCTCTACACCCGTGTCTGGTGGGACGTGAGTGGCCAGGATCGCACGCTCACCGAATTCTACGGCGCGGGCAGCACGCAGCTTCCGTATGACCCGTCGCAGTCCGCCTCGAGGTTCCTGCAGCAGATGTGGCAGCAGGCCAGCGTGGGCGGTGGGGGACAGTGATGCTGCCACTCGACTTCATCCCACTCGCACAACAGTGCGCGCCGCAGGTCTCGCTGTCGACGATGGCGGCGATCGTGCGGACTGAATCGGGCTTCAACCCGTATGCGATCGGCGTCGTGCATGGCCAGCTTGCGCGCCAGCCCGCCAGCGAAGCTGAGGCCGTTGCGACGGCACGTGCGCTGGAACGCGGCGGCTGGAATTTCAGTGTCGGGCTCGCGCAGGTGAACCGCACCAACTGGCCGGTCTATGGCCTGAGCGAGCGCAGCGCGTTCGACCCGTGCCGCAACCTCGCCGCTGGTGCCGCGATCCTCCAGGGCTGCTTCGAGCTGGCGCGGCAGGCACATGCGAGTGCATCGGTCGAGGTGCAGTCGGATCTTCGCGCAAGCCTGTCCTGTTACGCCAGCGGCGACTTCTCGACCGGGTACCGAACGGGCTATGTGCAGCGCGTGGTCGGCAAAGCCAGTGTCGTGCCGGCGTCGTCACCGTCTGTCGTCGTGCCAGCCATTGCTCCGATTCCAGTCATTCCGGTCGACTCCGACGTCCGCAGATCGCCGGACCCATCCCGAACACCACCGCGTCACGCATCGAAACCAGCAGATACGTCATCCACGAGTTCCGGCGGTGAGCCTGACGGTAGCGCCGTGGTGTTCTAGCCCGGCGACCGGGCGATAGCAGAAAGATTCAGTGCGACGAGGAGTCATCCATGAAATTAGGATTACTAATTAATGTAAGGTGTATTTTCCGAGCGCCACATGACGGAAGGCAGGCCCGGTTGATTGCTCGGTGGGCTACTGCGGCAACCGCAGGGCTACTAGCGACGTCACCGGCGTGGGCTCAGCTTTCCCAGGTCAATACGCTGCTGACCACGATCCAGACGACGCTGCTTGGCGTTGGCGGCGTGATCTGCTCGATCTCCATCATCTGGGCCGGCTTCCGGATGATGTTCCAGCACGCGCGCTTCGGCGACATCGCCAACGTGTTCATCGGCGGCCTTTTCGTCGGCTGCGCGACGGTGATCGCCGGCATGCTGATTCCGACGAGCTGATCCGGGAGCGCACACCATGAAGCCGCTCAAGGACCCCGTCTTCAGGGGTGCCACACGTCCCGCGATGATCTGGGGCGTGCCGCTCGTAGCCTTCCTGATGGTCGGTGGCGGCATGCTGATCCCAGCCATCTGGGCGCTGCTCGCCAGTCCGCCGCTCGGCGTCGCGATCCTTTTCCTGATGATCCCGGTGTTTGTCGTGATGCGCGTGATCACGCGCCACGACGACCAGCGCCTCGCGCAGTACCTCTTGCGTGTGCGTATGGTGCTGCGCCAGGGCAATCGCCGCTTCTGGGGCGGCCACGCCTACGTGCCGGTCCGCCTCAAGAGGAGGGCGTGACATGCCGGCCGAACCGCAACTCGTGGCCGTCGCCAACCGGGAAGTGCCGCTCGCAGGCTTCATCCCGTACTCGACGCACGTCACCGACCACGTCATCAAGACGCGCGAGGGCGATTACCTGCAGGTCTGGAAGATCGCCGGTATCGCGTTCGAGGCAGCGGACCCGGCCGATATTCTCGCGCGGCACGACGGGTTCAACCAGTTCGTGCGCGGGCTGGCTGGTGGCCATGTGGCGCTGTGGTCTCATCGTCTGCGCCGGCGCGTGTCGGACCGCTTTTCGACTGAGTACCGCAACCGCTTCTGCGAGGAGCTGGCGACGCGCTATTACGCGAGCTTCGCGGGCTACCGGATGATGGCCAACGAGCTGTATCTGACGGTGGTCTACCGTCCGAACCGTACGCGGATCGGGCGTGTCTTCAGTCGCGCTGCGCGCCGCACGCGCGACGATATCCGGCGCGACCAGCTCGACGCGCTGAAGGTCATGACCGAACTGGCCGCGCAGGTTGAATCGAGCCTCAAGCCCTACGAGCCGGTTGCGCTCGGCGTCTATAAGCGGCCAAGCCTCTTCACGCCGCGCCCACGCCGCTATTCGTCGGCGCTTGAATTGTTCGGCTATCTGGTCAACGGCGTCTGGGAGCGCGAGCCCGTACCGTCCGGCCCGATCCGCGAGGCGCTGCCGACCTCGCGCCTGTTTGTCGGTGCGGAGAAGATCGAAATCCGCATGCCGGCTGCGACGCGCTTCGCCGCGCTGCTCGACCTGAAGGACTACCCGGAAGACACCGAGCCGGGGATGCTCAACGGCCTGCTATACGGTGACTTCGAATACATCGAGACGCAGTCGTTCACGGTCCTCGACCGGCCCAGCGCGAAGGAAGCGCTGGAGCGGCAGCGCAACCAGCTTATCGCAGGCGAGGACGTCGCCGTGTCGCAGGTCGGGGCGATGGACCGGGCGCTTGATGAACTGGTCAACGGCGATTTCGTTCTCGGCGAATACCACTATTCGCTGGCCGTGCTCGGCGACACGCTGGATGACGTGTCGCGCAGCGTGGCGAAGGCGCGCACGCAACTGGCCGATGCCGGTTTCCAGACCGCACTGATCGATCTCGTCGCCGATGCGGCCTGGTTCGCGCAGCTCCCAGGCAACTGGCGTTACCGGCCACGCGAAGCGAAGCTCACTTCTCGCAATTTCTGCGGCCTGTCGAGCCTGCACAACTTTGCGACGGGAAAGCGCGATGGCAATCCGTGGGGCGAGGCGATCTCGATCGTGAAGACGCCGAGTGGCCAGCCGCTCTACCTGAACTTCCACGTCACGCCCGACAAGCAGGACTCGCTCGACGAGAAGGCGCTTGCCAATACCCAGATCATCGGCCGCGCCGGCGCGGGCAAGACCGTGCTCGAACTGTTCCTGCTCGCGATGGCGACAAAGTACGGCATCACGGCCGTGCTGTTCGACAAGGACCGCGGCACCGAGATCGCGATCCGGGCGATGGGCGGCACCTATACGGTGTTCCGTCGCGGCGAGCCGACCGGGCTGAATCCGTTCCAGATGGAACCGGGCGAACCCGTGATCGACTTCTGGGAACGGCTGGTCCGCAAACTCGTCGATGTCGGCGTGGCGCTGTCCGCGAAGGACGAACTCGACATCTCGCGCGCGGTGCGCGAGGTCGCCCGCATGGACAAGCTGCTGCGTCGCCTGTCGATGGTCCGGCAGCTCCTGCCGAACGTGGGCGAGAACAGCCTGCATGCGCGGCTCGCCAAATGGTGCGCGGGCGGGCGCCTGGGCTGGGTGCTCGACAACCCGACTGATCGCATCGATCTCGCGCACGCGACCCTGTTCGGTTTCGACGATACCGAACTGCTCGACGACACGGAGGTCTCCACACCCGTCACGATGTACCTGCTGCACCGGACGGAGAACCTGATCGACGGCCGACGCTTCGTGTACGTCATGACCGAATTCTGGAAGCGCCTGGGCGATCCGGTCTTCACGGACTTTGCCCAGAACAAGCAGAAGACGATCCGCAAGCAGAACGGCCTCGGGATCTTCGACACGCAGTCGCCGGCCGATGTGCTGCGCAGCCCGATCGCCAGCGCCCTGATCGAGCAGAGCGCGACCTTCTTCTTCCTGCCGAACCCGCGCGCCGATTACGACGACTACGTGCACGGCTTCAAGCTGACCGAAGCCGAATTCAACATTGTGCGCAACCTCGGCGAGAACAGTCGCATGTTCCTCGTCAAGCAGGGGCATCGGTCGGCCATCGGGCGGCTCGATCTCGCGGGCCTGGGCGACGTGCTCGATGTGCTGTCCGGCACGACCGACAACGTGGAGCTGCTCGACACGATACGGGCCCAGGTCGGTGACCTGCCGCAGAACTGGTTGCCCGTCTTCCATGAGCAGCTCGCGAAGCGCCGCGCCGCACAGGCAGAACAGGCCGGCGCGCGTCAGTCGCAGTTGCCGGGGCCGGGAGGTGCGCGATGAGCGGCCTCTTCACTGCTGTCGGCGGCACCCTCGAAAACGGCATGTCGACCTATGTCACGAACGTTTCGTCGGCACTGTCCGGCGCGCTCGTGCCTGTCGTGACCACGGGCGTCACGATCTGGGTGCTCACCTATGGTCTCGCGGTCGTGCGCGGCGAAGCGCACGAAGCCGTGCCGGCGTTCGCGTGGCGCGGACTGAAAGTGGCGATCACGCTCGCGTTCGCACTGAGCGCCGGCATCTATCAGCAGCAGGTCGTGACCGCTGTCGATGGTGCGACGTCCGGGCTCGCGCAGACAATCCAGAACGCGGCAAACACGACGGGCGGCGGCAATCCAGGGTGCGGCTCGGTCAACGGCAGCAGTGTGACGGGGCAGGGCGCGGCGACCAGCATATACCAGACGCTCGATTGTTACGACCAGCAGATCGATCTCGTGATGGACGCCTATTTCGACAAGGCGACGCACGAGGGATTCAGTCCGAGCGGCCTGGCCGCCGCCATTGGCGACTTTACGTGCGGCCTGGTCGCGGCGCTCGGCGGCTCGATCTTCCTGATCGTGCTCGCGTTCGAGGTCGTGATGGCGCGGATGCTGCTCGATCTCGTGCTCGGCCTGGGCCCCGTTTTCATCGCCTGCGCAGCGTTTTCGCCGACGGCCCGCTTCTTCGAGGCGTGGACCGCGAAGGTCGTCAATTACGCGCTGCTGCAGGTGCTCGTCGCCGCCTTCCTTGGCATGGCGCTCACGGCGTTTTCTGCCGATCTCACCACCCTTCATGCGACTGCCTCGCCCGGCGCCGATGCGTCGGCCGTGATGCAGGGCATCTCGGCCGCGCTCGATGACGCGGCGGCGGC
>Ga0164242_10000386_pt1 | contig 53998 bp, 31 predicted proteins | sample OricomgcompostMG_FD_108783 | JGI IMG/M metagenome (GOLD analysis project Ga0164242, IMG submission 108783) | Miracle-Growth compost microbial communities from Emeryville, California, USA - Original compost - Miracle growth compost (MG) ...
ATGAGACTCTTCGCCCATGTCTGGACGCATCCGGCGATGATTGCGACAAAGTTGTTCTTGTCAGCGTAGAAGCTGTCCAGTTCGGCAAGTAGCTGCGGCCATTCCGGGTCGACAGAGGCAGTGTGCCCCAGAAGCTCGTTGAGCTCCTGCAGGGACTTCTGCAAGGGGCTGTCCTTGTTCGACCAATGATCACGGATGCCGACCTGAACTTTGAGCGGTCTAGAAAACGGTGTGAGCCCAACCCGATTTTGAACGGTTTTACCTTCCACCATGACAGGACTTACAGTGACGGCATGATGATGGGTTTCTTGGCTTGAGACCGAGATCTGTCGTTTTGGTCAACAGCACAGCAAAAATAAGCAAAGCACGTCGATGGATATTATCGTCGTCGATTGCTGTGTTGAAGATTGGAAAGGGGTCGGTTTGCCTATGAATCTGCCTAGTGTCGACTGTTAGCCAATGCTCCTCCGGCGCTTGTGCTGTGGCCTTGAGGCGCCATCACACTTGGCAGGGGTTGGACTCAGCCTACGTCCCACTTAGCGATAACGCGCGCCTCGCTACACTGCACCATAGCAATTCCCACCCAACGTGCCTTCATCGCGATTCGTGAGCCAAGATACGCGACTTCAGCTCTGTTTTAGCTCCCCCCATCTAGCCTAGCCACATGCGTTACCTCCGGTACGGACACAGTTCCCCGCCAAACTCCCCTGTTCCCTCAGCCCTGCAGCACGATAGCGCGCGCAATTTCCACCGTCTTCATCTCCACGTCGCTTGTTCAAACCTGTTTGGGACGTAGCGATGTGGAAACTAGGCTGACCGCTCTCCTAACTAACTGCAGGGTATCCGTACCTGAGTGAGGTTGCCTGCTTGTTCTTCCGCCGTATGAGGGGCATATGAGGGACACGAAATGGCTTCACTGTGGGGAAGAGGATAGCGAAGGGCTATAAATGTCGAGCACACTGCACCTCTCTTGGCTCAATACTCAAACCAGACCTCTTCATCATCAAACATCTATCTATCCCTATTTCTAGACATTTTTCTAGTGACCCCCTCGTAACAACCCTCACAATGACCAGACTCCCTCCTGCAGAGAAGCTTCCCCTTGCTCTTCGCAAGAACGGTACGGCCCACCAGTGACCCGGCATGGTGTTCCTTACTAACCAATCGCTGATAGTCCGTGACGAATGGGATAACAACAAGGCCGACTTAGAGAAGCAACTCTCTGAGTTCTTGGGTGAGACATGGACACTCGAGGTCAACCCCAACGCCATCTGGCCCTATCATAACGAGGGCTACGCCAAGGAATCACTCGGGAGCTGCATCAAGGCGTATGTTGTGACCGCCCCCTCCCCAAAGCCAGTTGCCTCCATCTAACCAATAATATAGATACTTCGAAGGAGCTCTCTACCAAATCAAGTACTTGGTCGGCAGGTATAACGACGAGTGCAAGAATGAGCTCAATACCATCTGCAGCGCCCACGTTCTGACCCTCGACGTCGAGGAGGAGACTCCTAAGCGATTCTCGTACTGTGGCTGTGATGTGAAGGACGGCAAGCTACGCATCCTCTTCCAGCCCGACTGCCTCGGCACCAACATCGACAACGCCTGCGAGGAGGGCCAGCTCTTCCCGGCCCTGAACGCTGCGCCGGCTACCACGCCGCTCAGCTTCTCGGCCCGCCTTGGCATCCGAAACGACTACGACGCCAAGGTAGAGGAGTGCCGTAAGCAGTTCGCCGATGTAACGGGCAATGCCGATTTCAAGCTGAACGGCAACTTTGATGATACCTTTGCCAAGCTCTCCGCAGCGAACAAGTCCGACGTTCATCAGGATTGGCAGTCGAGGCTTGGCGGATTTACGCTGAGCTACTTCGAGGGGTTAATATATCAGATGAGGTACATCAAGGTGGCTGACGATGAGATGGTGCAGGAGGGATTCAACGAGGCCGTGGAGAAGGCCGAGGCGGCGTTCCGCATTGTGGACTCGCTCAAGTATGGCTCGTACTGCGAGTGTGTCATCGAGGACGGGGTCCTCTACTTGCAGGTTAGTGAAACTTCATGCTAATAACATGGTGCCTGTACTAATTTGGAATACAGACTACTCCAAAGAACTGGGGCACGAACATTGACAATGCTGCCGAGAAGTTGATGGACCAGCTATAAATTAGCATATTGCCAAGGACACGAATGATCGCCCAGGCCGCCAGGCTTGTTAGTTTGCAGCCGGGGATATGGTTAGCAAGTTAGCAATCCAGAGGGCTAGGATTGTTGCGCTTAACGCTAGACATTGGAACATAACATGACCATCAACTGCAAACAAGGGAATTTCGTGCCAGGTGTAACCTCACGTTTCCCCTCTACATCGGGCCGAGCTAGAATAGTAATATATGGCATCTGACATTTCACTGGTCGCCCTTTGGGAGGCGTATGTGCTACCCCCAAGGAGGCCAGTGAACCAAATGGCTAGAAACGAGAGAAGGAATGATCAACGACGTCTAAATAAGGCCCGAACGTGCTCGAACACGCTATTGCAAATATTCTCATAAGTCAAGACGCTAGTAATCTGCAGGGACTCGGCAGACACCCTGCCAGGGGCCTAACTATCAATGAGTCCCGCCCAATAAGCAGAGCCAAGGATCACGAGCCCACAACAGAGGCGTGGGATTTCCGCACCATAATTTCTTTGTTTACTTACTTGCCTAGGTACTAGGTATCCTTTGGATACAATACCTCGAATATGTTTAATATAATTCCTCAAAGAGATGCCTTCGAAAAGCCTGCCGCAGACAATGAAGCGGCTGCGAACAAACAAACGTAGCAAATAATATTGGGTCGTTCTTGTACCCACCAGGAAGCTCTAGTAGCTTCTCTTCTAATGCCTGCTTAGGCGAACTTTAAGTAACGATATATTTCTTTAGAATGCGTGTTAAAATGCGTCGCTATGAGATTTTCAGGTGATTTTCAGGTGCTCATGGCAACCGAGACGTATTTCTGACAATCTAGCCCGACGCCGAACATGCAAATCGTGCAAGTCTTTTCCAACCTTCCACAGATCAGGGTATCGCAAGTAAACAGTGTATTGGTGTTACCTAGGGAGTGATAAACGATAGATACACTGACCAACATCTTCGAATAACGGTGAATTTGCCGTTGAGGTCCGCAATAAGGGTCTAAAGATTGTACGCAGCCGCACCCGGTCAAGGTCTGACCGCTAGCAATTAAGGTTCGGCCTCGCCCATTTATCGAACTCTGACACAAATGGTGTTGCCAAATATGCCCATCGTGCGTCAGGGGAGCCCTTGCTGCGGGTCAACGGACCAATTGTGGCCTGGGAGCGGCCGCCCGCGTCAGAAGCTTTGTGCCTGGAGAGCAATTCTGAGTGCGACCGAACTTATGCGTAGATGGTAGATTGGCGAAGGATTCGAAGAAAATGGAATGTAACTCGGCAGAGCGCAACCTTGGTCTAACGAGGACCTTACCCGTAACGGCAAATCTCCTTTCCCTTTCAACGCTGGTATGTATAGCAGAACCAGCAGTTGACTTTTAGCTTATGGGCTCATCGCTTAACATCACCTAAATAGGCACCGACAACTGCCAACATCACCAATTCGCCACGGCCACTTTATGCCTCCATTAATCGTCGCAATGTCCGAAACAGACTCGAACCGCCACGGGCCCCCGTCTGTGATTAATGTAGGCTTGATGCGTACCGGTACCATGTCCATGGCCCGCGCCTACGACATCCTCGGCCTGCGCGCCCACCACGGCCTTGATATGGGTGACCTACCAGGCCGCGGCTCCTCACAGTGGGCCACAATCGAGGAGGCTGCTGAGCGGACCTGGCCCACCGTGCCGGGCGCGCGCCATCGCCGGGGCCGATTCACGCGAGCTGAGTGGGACGCTGTGTTCGGCTCGTACGACGCCGTCACCGACGTCGGGTCGCTGTTCGCGGAGCAGCTAGTCGTCGCGTACCCGTTCGCGCGGGTGGTTATCGTGCAGCGTGACTATGACGCCTGGTGGGAGAGCTACCAATCCGAGGTTGCGGAGGGAATGTTCTCGCCGATTGCGGCGGTCTTGGGGCCGGTTCTGGCGCTCGCGGGGTTTCCGGGCGCGCTGGCTATGCGGAAGATACTCAGGGGGGCATTCGGGGCGCGGAACCTGGACGAGATCAAGGCAAATGCACGGGCGACATATTTCGGGTATTATGACAGGATACGAGAGCTCGTGCCGCCGGAGCGGAGGCTGGAGTATAAACTTGGTGACGGGTGGGAACCATTGTGTGAGTTCCTCGGGAAGGAGGTGCCGAACGTACCGTTTCCGAGGCTTAATGATCGAGTTCAACATAAAGAGTATAAGATGCGGGAGCTGAGGGCAGTACTAGCAGCGTGCTGGTTGATGTTGAGACCGTGGGTTCTAGGCGGCTTGGCTGCTATTTTCATTGCGGTTTGGTTAGCACGATGTAATTGACATTATTTGTGACGCCAGATGGAAATACCTAATGGTCTAACCAAACTATCGGCGATAATAAGGTGTGTACGAGAAGGCAATTGCTCAAGCACTAGTTAAGGACTCGACCTCCACTAAACCACTTAGGGCCGATGTGGCATAATCGAAAACCCTGAACCTCAATTAGCTAAACCTTAATCGTCGTATAATACCGTAGAAGATATAGGAGCTCAATAAGTCATTGGATTCGAGCCATGTGATGGTGATGTGGACCTAGGCAAGATCCGCGAGGCAGACGTAATGGGACGCCGTGATGGATGTACCCGTCTCAAAACCTATCAGGTCCACCAGCTCGGCTAGACGCTTCTCTTGGAAGGCGAATATCTTGCCTGCGCTCTAGATCTTGTCGATTCACATACCACCCGAGCAGAGGTCCGGGCCTGTGGGGCCTGACGGGTTCCGGACAGGCATTGGCAACTAGCATTTCCTGCGCAGGATGCGGGACTTCAGCCCAAAGCCCAATCTTGATGGCAGCTGCTTCGCATCTAAGACTGGTGCTCCTAGTCCCCCGAAAAATGGCAGGCGCTTATGGCTGTAGGCAGAGACGTATCTTTCCTTCAAGTAGCACTCCTCATTAGCCAATCGCTTTGATACGAGCATCACATACGTCTACAAGTACGTATGTAGGCATCTCGAACTATGATATAATTAGACATCGTTAAAATCAGCCCCCCCCCCCCGGAGATGGGAGGATACTGGATGAATCCAACAATATCCTTCATGCTGTGGAGTTAGATCTTGTCAAGATTTACCTATTGGGAATTGGCAAAGACTGTTATGTTAGGGACTAGGCTTAGGTCAATGTCCTAATTAGGCGTTAAAGACGTTAAGGGCCAAGAGCCAAGAGCCAAGAAGTTCCAAGACGTAGCTAGTCATAAATTAGATTAGAGGCGCATTCCATTGGTCACGATGGCTGAGGCAATTTTCATTTTCAAAACAAATTTGGTAACAGATAATCAATTAGCAGCAGCACACCGAGCACGCTTTCGCCCTCATGCCTTCCCGACGAAAGATGGACGAAACTGATGAAGCGACTTGCCTAGTAGCTAGTGGTCTTGACTGTCGGGCCCAGATCGGATTCCTGGAAGCTGATGAAAGGAGGATGGAGACTGAACACTGCCTCGGCAGCGAGGATTCCCACCAGCAGCTGCCTTCAGTTTTCACCACCATCCATCGGTACGTGGCCAGATCTATTTCGACCCAACATGGAGCGTGGAGAAACCCAACTGCACAATCGCGCTACGTATGCTACAGGGAATGGTGGGCTGATTGAATCCTCTGAAGTGTCAGGAAGCTTGTGTTAGCAAGCATCGGTAGGCCATCCAACCATCCATCTTAATCCCGAAGAAAGCCCTTGCGTAATTAGAGCTGACTGTGAGCTTCAATACAGATGACCCCTACACACTAGAGCAATTGACCAATCCAAGGGTCAATATGCTTGTTGTTCGACCTCTGGTGGACCGGCTCTATGATCCTAATGACAGCTCGACAGGTCACCACTGCCCTGCTCTCTCCTAGAGGTTAATTAACATATTGGCTGACTGACTCACAATCACTAGTGTACTGTCTTTTGGCCAACCGTGTACAGTTTCTCCGCGAACAGTCCGCCGTCGTGCACCAGACTGTCAATATCGCAAGGGCGACGTTGTGTGAGTTGGTGGCCACACGTATCCTACGAAAGTTCCACGAAGACAATCCCGGTTCTTTGGGTTTGCTTCTCCTGGCGAACATCCTCGTCGAGGGCTTCGACCCATTCTCGGGTGCGCCGAGGCATGTGGAACGGTCGGCGCGCTCTCTACAATGGCCAGTTCAGGAGCGTGGTGGGAACGAGAGAAAGCTCACGGCCCTCGAGTTAGCGATTCTCTCCGAGAGCAAGAACTTCATCAGCTCGCAAGCGTGTCAACGAGTCGTCAATGCTGTGTACGAGGGACAGGTTTTTTATACGCCATTGTCGTTCGTTGATATATTGCCTGACCACTACAGACACCACCCGGTCTCCCTCTACGACCCCCGCAAAGCGCCTCTATTCAACCATTACCGCCTCATCGTACCTCGCTATCGGAACACCATCGAGATACTCCAGTTCTTAGTTCTGGTGCTCCTGTACGTTTTGGCCATGGTCCATCGCAATAGCACCGCCACCCTTGACATTTATGAGGCCCTATTCGTCATCTACACTGCCGGCTGGGTCCTCGATGAAATTGCTGCCATCATCGAGCACGGTTGGGAAGTCCATGCACAGAACCTCTGGTCCTTCTTGGACGTAACATTTACAATCATCTTCGGCATCTATGTCCTCGCTCGAGTCTACGATTTCTCGACCGGCCACGTACATGACGGCCTGGGACTTCATGTGCTATGCGTTGCCGCACCGGTATTGCTCACCCGAGTCGCGTTCAACCTGTTGCCCGACAATATCGTCTTCATCTCGCTTCATGCCATGATGAAGGACTTCTTGGTGCTGACGTTCCTCGCCGCCTGGTGTTTCACTGGCTTCGTCCTAGCGCTACAGTGGTTACCGACGAGCAGCGATGGTGCTACTGCTAGTACCGGCCCGAAGTGGTATACCGTGATAAAATGGCTTCTTTGGATTTGGTTCGGACTAGACGGGACGGGAATCGAGGAGTCGGTCCAGTTCCATGTCATTTTGGGCCCCGCTCTCATGGTTGCCTTTGCATTCCTGGGAAACACCTTATTCCTAACCATCCTGGTGGCGCTACTCACCAACACATTCTCGAGGATCGCTGCGGCCGAGACCGCCGAAATCCAATTTCGACGCACCGTGCTGACATTCGAGGGCGTTAAGAGCGATGCCATTTTTGCGTACCCTCCACCTTTCAACATCCTCGCTCTCGTTGTCCTCCTCCCGCTCAAATTCCTCATTTCCCCCTGGGCATTTCACACCACACACGTCTCAATAGTCCGGGTATTGAACGCACCCATCTTGTTGCTCATCGGCCTCTACGAGCGTCGCCATCGCATTTGGGCCCAGACAACATCAGGAGGGGGGTCAAAACCGTTCTTGAAGTGGCAATTTACCGGTTTCTCTCCGCATGGCGATATACAAGCAGTCTTCGAGGCAGAGGCACCACTGGGTCTTCAGGAGGAAGCCGATGAGCTTGATGGGCTGAGTGAAATGGTCTTTCTCAACAACAATGACGGAGTCTCGAGGTCGTCAGGGGAAATCAAGCATCCAATAACGTTCAGAGTGCGCGGCACCGAGGCTTGAGCCCAATGTTGATATTCCGCAGTTCACGGTTTCCATTAGAGCCCGTTGGTCGTCTTGTTTATCTCGATATATATGCATGCCTTTAAACCAGAGTCCACACATTCTATAATTAGCCCGTTCCTCTAATATCGTGCTCATAGGTCATGGACTAACAGTGGTGGTGGTTGTGTGCCGAGTTTATGCCACTTTGTTGCTGACTGAGCCTTGCGCCACAGAGACAATGCGCCGACGACACAATATGGCTCTGTGTTCTTGAAGGGATTTAGAAATGAGTTATGACATTAGCTGGGTGTCTGAGTGTTACCATTTGCACTAGTGCTATACATATTCAGGCAAACACTAGGTACCTAGTTAACCTTGCCTAGGGTGCCCCTAAATATAAAGCTTGAAATTAACCATGCTAAAAGCCTGTAGTTATACAATATGCTACTCGATTTGATATTTTGTGTTATTCCTTTTAGACCCGCTATCTCACCCGAGAAAGTCTAGCACTTCCTCCATACAAAATCCAGGTTCTCAGTTAGGACCTCGAAGAATCCCTGACCGCTCCCACCGAGGACGGTCCGGAAATTAACGTTGAGAATGCCCGGAGATCCATCGGCACCAATGCACTGGGAGTACACCTTGTCACTGATGGCTTGGTTGATAGTGACCGAGCGATCGATCTTGTTGGGCGTGTTGTTGGAGATTGTATTCTTGACAGATCCCTGTGAAAGCGCATGTTAGGATCTCTATTGCTCCGTTTAAAAATAGTGGCTCTCTAGGCATACCGTATTTGCGGCATCTTGACTGTAATACGCCTGAGTGTAGTAGTCAAGGTTCATGCCCGGGTCCAATACGAGGTGGCCGTTGATATTGACTTGGCTTAAAGCGACCTGCCAACCGGCGCTGCCGCCGGAGGCCTGGAGGTGGACCTCGCAATTCAAGGTCTGGTTGGTGCCCGGGTAGGCGGCAGCGAAGTTGTTGTACTTAAAAGTAGGGCTGTTGAAGTCCCCGGAGCGGGCGGCGTTGTTGGGGCAGCCGCTGCCAGAGTACTGAACTGAGGTGATATGGGGAAGAGAAGGTGGCGAGTCGGCAGCGACGGCGAGGACGGGACAGAGCACTTGGGCAACGAGGGCGAAACTTGTTAGGAGACTCATGGTGGATACTGGGTCAGGGGTTCGAAGTGAGGGTTGAGGCTAGTGGTTTTGGAGGTAGAGAGACTTCAAGACTACGACGATCTGATGAAGACTTTAAGTTTTATTCTTTTTTGAATTGGTTAATGATCTACAATGAGGGATCCTACAACTCTTATACTCCCACAGATCGCCGCGTGGTGCGATGGCGACCTCAAGTCTAGAATGGGTTGGTGGTGATGATCTTCCGTGCGCCAGTCCTGACAGGGCCGAATCGCAGTTCAGTTGGTTTGCGGTCCGCGCCAACACAGGCCCCTTTTACATTTATCCAAATTGAAAGAACGCTGTTATTTTGCATACCTGGATTGGCGTTGGATTGACACTTTCCCTCCAGTGCTTGAGCTGGGGCGTCTAAAAATAGGCACTAACCCCATGTGGCCTGCTACCGTAGCATTGGGATCATCGCTCTGTCTCTTCTTAAGGTTTGCAACCCTGCCATTGCCAAATCAGCGAAGCCTACGCGTGCAAGGGGCGAGATATTGCAGGAGCGATCCCTGGCACGGAAACGCCTGTCAATCTAAGCATAAATGACCCTACCCTCCACGCACCGGCGAAATTTGCCAGTTGCTGTTCTTCTCGTTCCGGGTCGTGCATGAGCCCTTTCAAAGAGCCGCTGCATGGTGTTCTGGGCCTCCCATTTTCGGACGGAAGTGGCTTGATCCCGAAAAGGACTGTTTGCTCCCGGGTTCAAAGCCGTTTGACGGAGACCGTTTCCGACCCCATATTACGCCGATGCGACCCTGTACTTGTACCCGGCTGCCGAATTCGGTAGGTCTGCAGTTGATTTAAGTATCAGGGGTTTGCATCTGTCCTTTCAAACCTCGATTTCAGGGTCTTTGTCAAGGAGCGCTGTCTAGAACAGCCTGTGTCCCGACGAGGCGAATCTCGTTCCATTTTGCCCGGTGTCCTTAGAGATTGGAGTTGCAATGCGGCGAGACTAATGTCAAAAATAAACCGCCACTTATAGTCGAGAGCTCCAAGTACACGTTGGGCTGTGGCAACTTTATCCCTAGCAAAGTCTTTCGCGTGGCAAGTCGTTGAGAGATACTAGCGGCACCTGTCGGCAACTTCCGACGGTGTCGAGCGAGGCAGAGCATCCATCAATGACTTCGGCCCCTTTCAATCGACTTCGCCAACCGCAGGTAGTAGACCGGGGAGGCCCCCGAAAATGAGCGTATCTACCGCCAGAACGTAGCAAGCCATTCGGTAACCAGCAATACGATGCACATGTGCATTCTATGTAGGTGAAACCTGTACGTCAATATTCACATTCTAATTTTTCCCCTCCAATTTTGTCTTGTCCTCAATCTCGCTCGTCGATCATTTTCGGGGCAAAGGGTTGATGTTTGGCGAGGCGTTACCGTTCAAATAGGGGTGCGGCTGTTAATCCTCGGCGGCGTAACTTTAAATTGGTATGCTGTGTAACCCGCCCTCATATATACCGCCTACTCAGTCGGCTGTGATCGCTTTGTAAGAGGTTGATTTTATTAAACATTCCTTCCACGGCCAGTTTTGGATTGACTGTAGCTTCCTCGGTGTAAAGTCGGAGAGAACATCATGCATGCAGTTTGCGCAGCCGTGGCTGCTAGACGCGCATTAGAGGGCATATCAGCAAAGAAGGCGGCCAACCAGGATACAGCGCCTTTTTGAGCTTTGAATCTCCGGTTGAATGTACATCTAGAGACAGCCTAGAGTCCTCTTGCGAGCGTTGTCCAGTAATAACCTTGTCCTGGGGATGTCATGAGCGTTCTCAATGGTCCTAGCGAACTGCCACGCCTCCCCCCAACCCACACGACTTAGACGACTCCATGTTGTGTCAACGCCTGGAATTAGTGTCAAGGAGGTTTCAAGGGCAATATCAACATTGCGGGCTGCAATACCACCCTTTGAAACAGTGTATTAAATGAGCTCTAGCCTGCCAAAACTAAAAATGCATCTTGCGTACAGCTCCTCATGAACGCAAGTCTTACATTGTGAGCAAAGCGTTGCTACAAGCCATGATCATGCGGAAAGAGCCCCCGGAATGTGTCGAATGACAATTACCTTCAACCCTCGAGCTGACGGGCACCATGTCTCCTCGAGGAATAGCCAAGCTGGTACCACTGGAATCTGGTCCTATGTCGACCGTCCAGACTAGGTTCTCCATTGGATCGGATAGCCCCTGCCCGTAAATAAACTCCCACCTTGGCCATCAGCTAACCTACCATTAGCTGATGGAATTGGTCGTGAGCCTGCGGCGTACAACTGATGCCTCTGGATTCGTTCGTCAGGCATTATGGACAATGCTGGACTTCCAGGCTACTACTTATAGGCAACAACTCAAGATCTACTTGGAAGTGACTTGCTAATACTTCGGTGCCCACCGCAGAGAGCTCCACATTTCCCGTGTTCTTCGGTAGAGATATATCTACTAGGTACGGTAGGCTCGCGGGGGTTTATTCCCGTGCGACACTTAGCGCTGTTCCCTGAAGCATGCCTCACCAGAGAGCGCTAACAGCCGACAAAACAGATACAAAGATGGTGCAATACGCCGTTGTAAATACTTCACATGATATGCCGTCCAGTACTTGCATTAAACCACGGAACGCTCCATAGGCTGTCGCCGAGCCGATCATGCGTATTAGCCTGATGGGCATCCTAGAGCTAGAAGAAACTCAACGAGCCTCGGCGACAAATTCTTCGTAATTGCCGAAGGCGATGCGCGAGGTAGCATATTAAATGATAAGCTCAATGCTTTAGAATTTCGTCCCTGGCCGGGTGATTAAATAAACTTTTCTCCACGAGTCCTCGCTTCACGAAATTCCGCTTCGGGAAGTCTTTAGATCATACTAATATCGAGATCCCGTAACCCCAACTTTGGCACGGGCTTGTACGACAGCCAGGTTATTATTCAGGGCCGTCGATCATGCTATATAGTCCCCGCGTTATATATTCTGTGCGTTGCAATCCTCCTGCAGGGATCTTCGGTCAAGTTGATTAAATCTCAACAAGGTGCGGGATTGGTGGCGAACTCCTCTCGTCAGGTCCCTGGACAAGGCTCGAGCTTCCGTATCTAATAGCCAGGGTTTGATAATCCGCAACTATCGCTTTAATAACCGCAGCAACTCGCGGATAGCGGGTTATAGATCTCATCTGGGCTTAGTCATGGTCTCGGCTTCTGCGTAGGGGACTCGGTAACTGCGTACTTCCACACTTGTCTGTCTAGATGATCTCGGTAGAGGTCCTTGTCATGATATATGCGATCCAAGTGGGTATTTTCAACATCAGAGATGGAACTCTAGGAGGAAGCTCATGTTCACGCACAGAAAAATGTGGCGCTTACGGAATAAGCTCAATTTCAACATGGCTTCAACCCTCGCACGGAGAATGTGTATACGTCTTTATAGCTGAGAACTTACTTCATTTATTAGGCGTGGCAAGATTGTGCGCTATTAATTCTTAGGTAGGTAATTAGTTCTCTACTTTTAGCTCCTATCTCATCATCTGATGCTGTTTCTTCAAGGATTGCTAACGTAGCTCCTTGCTCTCCTCAAGTCCTCTTCGTCGTGGACGAGAGGTTCAGGGCCTGCGCCGCCCTTCGCCTTCTCGACATCATCCACGGAAGACGCCCCTTCCTCATCGTCACCGGAGTAAGCATACTTACTCCTTTCTCGAATCTTCGCACCATACCTCCAAAATAGGAACGGGATAGCGCAGCATGCGAGACTCAGAAATGCCAGTAAGCTGGAGGCCCACTGGTCACCCAAGCGCTTGTACATCTGCTCGGTAAACAGCACAACGGCAGCACCCCAGAACGAGCGAATAAAGGTCTTTGCCGCAAGCGCTGATGCGGCTTGGTGCTGGTACGAGTCGACCAGGTAGTTGTTGGCCGAGTTATACAGGAAGATGAAGCCGAAGCCGACGGGGAAGCCACCGAGCGCGGGCCCCACCCACGAGAGGTGCGGGTACGATGTCCAAGCAAAGATGAATAGCCCGATAGGGATGCACCAGCAGCTGAGCATCATGGGGATGAGTCGGGTCTCAGCCGGGGGATGGCCGTTGTGCTTGCGGACAAGACTCAAGTAGTGTTTGTTGACTAGCGGAGAGCACATCGCTGATAGAATAACCTGTCGCTAGGTTAGTGACATTGGTTGTTATAAGTTCGAACTGAGGGAACCTACGCCGACCGCAACTGGGATGAACATAAGACCCGTGGTGCTAGCTGAATATCCCTTTCCTCCCTGGTAAATGATCGGGTATGCGACGAAGAACATGTACAAGAGTCCGTACAGGACGGACATGTAAAGGCTTATAAGCAAGACGATAAGCTCACGGAAGAGCAGTTGGAAGGGCCGGATAAGGAAGATGCGCAATCGCTCGCCAATCGGACGCATATCGAGGTCCTGTTCGGTGACATGGTCCGATTCGCCCGTCTCCCTGCGCATTTTCTTCGCCCGCGAGGCCAAGATAGTGGGTGCGTACGTCTCGGGGAGGGTGAAGGTGATGAGGATCCAGACGACACCGGCGAAGATGAGTTGAATCCAGTACAACCAGCGCCACCCTGTCGCATCGGAAAGGAAACCACCGATCAACGGACCGACTACAGTGTGTTAGATCAGAACGAACCGTGAAGTTAGTGGGGACGAAATAGGAATTACTTACTTGCAGGGCCGATGAAGGGTGCTGCGGAAAATGCGGCCATGGGAACACCGCGCTCTTCATTTCTCCAAAGATCAGCCAGTGTCCCTCCGACGAGGGTCATCGGTGCTGAAAAGGCAATGCCATCGATGGCACGGCAGACTAGCAAAGTCTCGATGTTTTGGGCCACAGCGCACGGGATGATGAATATCAATGCCACGAAGATGGTTGAAGCGCTACGACACATATTAGCTATACGTAGAAAGGATGGAGCTAATGGGAAGTACTCACTAAATGACCCTCCTGCCATACACCTCAGAGAGTGGTGCGAATACCATGGGCCCTACAGTCTAAGTTAACCACGGTGATCTCATAATAACACCTTTAGCAAGGCAAACTTACCGATGCCAAACCCAACAACAAACACCGATATGCTCACTAGTGCCACCTCCTCGCTCACGTCAAATGTCTCCATGACGCCCGGAATATCCGCCGTGATGACACTGCTCGCAAGCGCCACGACGAAGCACGTTAAGGAGACTACTGCCGTACAGTACCACTTGTACGCCTTGCTCCAGTTCTTTGGATTCTGCGGGTCGCCTGGCAGGAATGTGACAAGCTTGTACTGACGTTCGCCATTCGGTTCCATAGGACCTGGGATCTCTCCTGCACGAGTCTCGGTGCGGTATTCGTCCAAGTTGGCCCCAGGGGATAACGTCCGGTAGGGCAAGTTGATGTCTACCTGGGGTGCGGTAGTGGCTATTGTAGAACTGGAACGACGGGCAGGGCGGGAGCCTGAGGTGAAGGTTCGCGAACCGGGGATAGTCGCATTCCCGCCCGGCGAGTTGGCGGAGGCATCATCGTCGTTGTGTTCAACGTCTCTGTTTGCTGGGATGGTCGAGGAGGAGAGAGGCGGGGGAGGGCAGCGTGTTGGATTTTCCATGCTTGTGTAAGTCAATAAAGATGGTGACAACCTTCAAGGGGTTGGTGAAACGGGATAGCTATCAACGAAAGGAAATGTTTCGGGCCGCTGTTTCGGTCCAAGTATATTTGCTCAGGGGAAGCCATCTTATTATATATGTCCTCAGGGGTCTCCTGACATGCTAATGATTGCATTGGTAGCGTTTACCTCGGTTATGGTTTGCTGGTTTTGTTTGGCGGCCCAATTTTTCAAGATTTGCCTCCTACGGCGATATCACGGCGTTTCCCGGTCACCGGGGACCAAAAGGTAGAGAGTAATTAGACCCGGTGTTCGAAGGGTTCTAGAAGATTGATAGTCTCTTTTTAAAAGGAAACCATCAAATTTTGGGCCACTGAGTGCAAAGAAAAGCCCTTGTCCTTGTCGTCATCATGCGGCTCTGTCCGGCGAGAGGGTTCGCTACCGGTCGGAGTGGGTCTGTAAGGCCGAAGGCGCGATAGGGTCCACATTCGGAGCCCTTCGGCCTCGCCACGCGGCCCACAAAAAGGACTCGGGGTGTCTTCCGACGTCGACATGAGGACGAGATGCGATTGAAGTATTGTAGTTACGCTCAAGTTGCAGCGAAGTTGCAGCTGAGGAACAAAGACGTGGAGTGAATGAGGGACCATTGATGAAACCTCAACAACCATGCCTGTTTCTGACGACTCGCTTCGTGCTCGAGGATAAGATAAGATGACTGGCAAAATGGCTACGGCGCTAGATTGGGCGACGGAGAGAAAGCCGGCACGCATCGACTTTCCAAACGTCATGGTGGATACTTAGACTCATCCACGGCAAGGATCCCCGGCACTCCGCTGTACACTAGCGTGGAAATCATTTTCTGGATGCCGATATAAACTCCCGGTTTGCCAGGATGAACAAACAATACCACTCGAACCCGTCTTGGCGGCCAAGAACATGCTTCGCGTCGTGGTAATGGACGCCGATATTTCGCTCAGGAAACACTTCTATTGACAAACGAAACGTCTAGTTCTGGTCTGATTTCTGGTCCGATCCTCCATCAATCGCCGTCTTCTCCCTCCGCCAACCAACTAAATGCGTCCAATAGAACGCCGGCTCGTAAGGAGCCTGAGCCCTTCTCCAACCTGGCGTCCAGGTCCTCGTCCCATTTGATACAGGATGACAACACGTATGTATGCTGCCAAGAGATGCTTGGATCTCAGGTTGTGTGTATTGCCTCGTGTCCTAGATTAAGCTAGTCGACTGGCAGCCGGATAGTCACCTAACTCCTCAAACGGTGCGTCCGCTTTCTTGTTGCGGAACAAGACGCCAAAGGTCAATACTGATCCGATCATGGCTAGCAACGGCCTATTATCCGAGTCGTCCCCTTCGATTTCCGTTCTACCGTCCCGCGACAAATAGACGTGGTAGTTCTTGGGAAGATAACGGCCCGGGTTCCATACATTCCACAGCACAGAGTTGAGGAGCATCAAAGTTGCCTCGAAAACATAGAAGAACCATTCGTATCGCAGAATGGGGCTTAGAGTCTTGAGAGACTCTACGTCATCGAGTTGCACCGTCGTGTTGCCTAAATGTTCTACTAGGCGGTAGATACAGCGTATCAAGATCAAGGCCATGCTGGTATAAAGCGTGACCAGGGGTGTCGATATGACCTTGGTGTGGATGTTGGCTTTGGCACAACGCCGATGGAAGATGCCTGCGAGGAGGACAAATATCAGGATTACGCCGAGTTGGATCGCAAGGGCTGCTATTGTCAAGCGGCTTCCCAGTTCTTGTTGGGTATGTGACGAAGACGGGTTCGCGCTTAAGGAAACTCCCAGAGCGTTCAGAACCTCGACGAGTGCCATCAGAGCACCGAAAGTGGACAAAACTCTCCCTGGAGGAAGAGGTGCGAAGTATGGTACGTAGTAGAGTATTCGACCTAGAATGTGGTAGTTGGCGAGCTCGAGAAGTGGTCTATTCATGAGCTCTAGGTCAGTCGGTACTCAAAGGCATCGTTTCGACGAGGTGTAACACTTACGGGCATATGAATATGAAAACTTGGCTGACGATGTAGATGATCAAGTTTTGGGGGTTGTAATACAAATAATTGAAGGCCGCGTATTCCCGCAAGGCATAACCGGCAGTAAACAATACCGCACAGAGTGGGTGCAGTCCGATCAACTTGAAGCTCTTGTACCGGCTTATCAGAGTGTTAGAGTGTCAAACTTTAGAGTGTCAATGGCAACAGTAACCATACAAACACTGCCAGATATGACCGACCGCCGAGACAGCAAACGCCACAACGAAGAAGACTGGCGCTGCCTTGTTAGGAGCGTAGACAAATAGACTCCCCGGAACTAGAATCTGTCAATGCCAAAGCGACTACAACGAGTAGGCAGACTTGGAAGACTTACCGGGCTGCCCATCTTCCATCTTTGACCTGATTCAGAATTCCTGAGCAAAAACAACGGGGAAAGGTCGAAGGGTGAGCACCATGATCAAAATGGACGACCGCTCTTTATGACTTAAATAAGATGGCATCCATCCTAGGTTGTTGAGATCCTGGTCTTGGAAGGGCTCGCTCAACCAATCCTAGGGACAGGGGCAGTGGCTTGATTCTAAGATATCCATGTCGCAAACATGCCAATCTAAAAGTGTCGACTATCAATACGTGACTACGGCCTGAAAAATGCTGCGGACACGCGTATTGCGACGACCAACCCCTATTGCGGCTTGAAGCTACCCCTGTCGAGTCCAAGCGTCGAATAAGAATTAAGCCCGGAAGAAGCCGAACACGCGTGTTAGGTAAGCATGTTACAACGCCACGCAAACCGAGGTCACCTTGACGGGCTGGGCATGACGCGGCCGAAACTACCAAGCCTAGAGGATGACCAACGTTCGAGGAACCGCCGAGGGCCTATCTTCGACATATATCCCACCAAGGGGCAGCCCAATTCATATGCAGCCAGCCTTAACGGGTGTGCAAATTGGATGTAGGGAGGATCCGCTAGCTCTTTTTATCTGACACCTTAGTAACACGCGTGTTCGGCAGGTCCCATGGTCCAACCGCCAACATCGTTCGTTCGGACTTCCCATTAAATCCTGCAACATGCTTCGGCGTAGCCATAAGAAGTCACGAGAAGGTTGCTCGCAATGGTAAGTTGCACGGGAGTGGCTCCAATGCTACTTACTCCCTTGGCTCTGCTCACTACATACCCCTGACCCCTAACCCCTAACCCCATGAGTGGCTATTAATCTTAGTCAAATAGCAAACGACGGCACGTCAAGGTAATCAATCCTTTCGTAATACGCGCGGCGCTTAGGAGCACCAACCTAACGTTTCATTCCAACCCGTTAGTGCGATGAAGGTCGGCCCATATGCCGCTTATGCACTATGTCTGGGCGGGACTGCAGCTATGCATCCCAAGCACCCCAGCCAGAGAGCACTTCGACATCGGGAACACCGTCCTATGACTCATCTACAAGCCCAGGAGACAGGTCCAGCCAAGGTGGAAGTGGCACCCTACCCGACGCGACCCCCTTGACAGCGCCCTCCCTTTCCAATCCGAACTCACCAAAAGAACGACCATGTCTTTGTGGCCCGAAAGATCCAGCTCACGATGAGGCCATCAACCTCAGCCACGTGGAACTCGTAGCTCACTTGACACTGGACAAGGGGATGTTCAATCTTACCGACAGAGTCGACCATTACCCCTCCGCCATCTCTTTTGGCCTCAAAACCGGCCTCGAAAGTCCATATCTCCTGCACCAACTGCTCGCCTTCTCCGCTCGGCACCTAGCCTTCCTATATCCAGAGCGTTCCGCCTCCTATCTGCGCCAAGCCGACACCCTACAGTCTCGTGCTATCTCGCTCTTCAATGCTACTGCGTGGCACGAAGATGTCAACCGATCAAACTGTGTTCCCATACTCCTCTTTTCGTCGACCTTGGCTCATCATCTCCTCGCTGACACGTTGGCCAAGCGAGACTTGGATGGGCTGGGGGGGTTTATGACACACTACGTGCAGTGCATGGAAATGCAACGAGGCATATACACCATTGCTAAGTCTGCGTGGCCACTGCTGATGGAGTCAGAGCTCGAGCCTGTGTTGTCGTATAGCGTGGGTTTCACCTCGCAGGCCCCGAGAGGCAACCACTGCAAGAAAATTCGGGAATTGGTGGACCGTACGAATCGCCTGACTGAGAAAGAGAGGGGGGCATGTCGGCTGGCGATTCAGTACCTGCAGGTCGGGTTTGACGCAGTGTTGGCTGAAGGGGAGGAGCAGCCGGGCTACCGATACCAGATGCTCTTTTCGTGGGCAATGTTAGCGTCGCCAGAGTTCACGGCGTTGTTAGCGGCAAAACGGCCAGAAGCCTTGGTCCTGCTGGGTTACTATGCCTTGTTGCTGCACTATGGGAGGGCGATGTGGCAAGTCCAGGACGCAGGGGCATACATATTGGACTTGGTTGTGGAATATCTGGACCCAGGGTGGCATCATTGGCTCGAATATCCGCGGGACGCTGTAGCAAGGGATCTTGGATAATACTCCAAATTCTTCTTCCACTACCTCCACTAACTACGAATATTGAATTCTTGGAATTGCTTCGTTTGGTCCGTATCGTATTTTACTTCGCATCCCTCTCCGCCAAGCAGCTATTCGCCGTGAGTCTCTAGGAGGGGAAATTGAGATATCTCCTGCCGCCTAACAGGCTAACCGACCATCAAGTGGCCTTGACATTTCATCCTTGTAATAATATATTGGAATTCCCCGGGAAACGTTATTGGTGCAATGTGCATTTGCGACTGTGCCACTGTCAAGGGTATTGTACGCATACATGTTGGCTCATAAACAATATGACATTGTTGCATCAACAACTGAGGGCTGAATCTGGTCGGTCCTTCAAGGGCGTCACAGGGTATGTTGATCAATAGGCCAATACAAGAATTTCTGCGATCTGAGTGGTAGTTGTTCTTAAAGAGCCGAAGGTCAAGAGTATGATCAATAAAAGCCCCTTGAGCCAATACTCTAGACCGCCCGTGTGACAATAACCCCAAGCAACAAAGGCCTCTTGAAGGTGTTAATCCCCAAGACCAATGAGGAAGAAGCTTAAGAGTTGCCTCATATGCCACAGCTGTTGACACATCAAAACAAGATCTTGGAGAGAAATTATGAAAAAGTGAAATGGATAGAGGACAAGTGGCCTACTTCGATTGAGGTTAAAGCCCTAAAGTGACTTTGGTAAAATTGGGTTAAATATTTTGGGACTGTACCATGGAAACTCCAACTTTTAGACCCCGTTAAGGGTAGTTCCATAAGTAAAGACCTAAAAGCCAGAGGATTAACCGATCAAAACGTTGCCGAACCGACACTGCTACAGGGTTGAAGGGTGATGAATACGTACAACCAGCCCTCTTAGAAAAGTATAAGGTAATTATATTAACGTCGGTTGTCCCTATAATTAGATTCTCGATAAACCAGTGCGACAGACGAGTATTGGTGAAACATAAAGTTGACACTTGTCGAGTCCCTTGGTGGCTTAACGCCGTCCGAGGGCTGAACAGAATTGCAAATGCAAGACTTTGGTTTACTACCATATCTCTTAGGACCAGGAGATGGAGGTTGTCAAAAGTGATGAAAGTGATACTAATTGAGGAGGCGATGCAACTCTAACTGCATACGGGCGAGCGGCCGGAGTCACGGAAAGAGAGAACTGCGGCAGATGTATGCCAGAACAAAAAGTACACGTTGCCACCTCTCAATGAACCACAGTTGAACGTTACACAGTTCCCTCATAGTTCAGGACAAATCACGCAACCACGTCACATTTGTCATGCTGCAACCGGATATCGAATGAGAGCGTTGGTGAAATACTGCCCAACTTTTACAGACATCGGCGTCCTAACCCGGTCGCTGATAGCGGTTCCTGAGCATCTCCCCGGCAGACATGCGGTTTGCCCCTGCCGAGCCGAGCAACGCTTATTCGGCTCCCCGTCCTAGCCGATGGTCGCCGAGACCTTCCATTCTGCATGGAAGCCGGAATGAAAGGGGATCCTTCGCTCCGGCGGAATACGTCAGGTGCTAAATTGGACCTGCAGCCTTGGAAGGGGGAAGTAATAAACCAACAGCCACAACCAGCACCGGAGAAAGTGTGGGTGGCCTGAGAAAACTGTCCGCAGCGAGCTGGATGTGTCTCGCTTCCGAGCCCACGGGAGAGATGACAGGTTACAACTTTCGGTTGGGGGAAAGGGGGGAGGGCATAAATTTGATTCCCTACATTATATTAGGCTTGTGCAGGAGCGAACAGACGGCGGCTCATACAAAATAGAATTAGAGATTGTCGAAAATGTTGACGCAGGAACCTCCCGGCAAGGTGAGGGGTGGTGAGGGCGAGCGAGATACATCGCGTAACGACAACTGCCAGATAGCCCAGAGAGGTGCCCATCAAGCCACAAATTGCTTATTTATTCCCCCCATCTCCGCCACATACACCCAGAATGGTAGAGGACAGTGGAAGGGGGGTCCCAATTCGCAATTGACAGACGGGAGTGTCCCTCCGTCATAAAGGCTAAATCCAGCGCATGGCCGGTGCCCATGCCAAGGCCAACCCGCCTCGGTACACACGGCATGCAGGAGATTATTAGCCTGGCTTGGAACGCAATATATTTTCGCTATTACAGTTAACCGTCGCCGGCGATGGTTCGCCGCCGTGTCAAGTTCCATTTTCCACAACGGGGTCCTCTTCACTTTTGCCGGCTTGGGATCCCATTTTGCCTTGCCTTACCCCAACAGACATGCCCCTGGCCTGCCTTTTGCCCCCTATCCGACGTCGCGTCAACGCTACTCTGGCGTCTTATCAAGCTGGATATTTTGCCTCGTCGTTGGCTTATTCGACTTTGGGGTGCCTTATTATCCTTTATCGCCCAATTATCCGTAACTATGGCTTCCTCGTCGCCCACGGGGGTTGCTCCGTTCGAACACGGACGCAAAAAGAGAGAAAAGGAAATACGGGACCATTTAATGTCTCCAAAGTTCTCCAACTCGATCGCAATCTTGCTCTCGTTCTAGTCCCCCTCCTCCGTGATCTTCCCCCAATCCGCATTCGACGAATACCAATTGAACGCGGCGCCAACCATGCGGTGGACTAACATCGGCCTAGCAGCGACCCTGGGTCTCGCGGGGGCCTCGAATGGCGCCATACTCGGCGGCCAAGGGGGAGAATCCGTTAACGTGTTCGGCGGCGCCGGCGGTCTCCTCGCCAACGTCCGTGATACCTTCTCCCAGCTCGGGCGGCGACAGGGCGGAGGGACGTGCGGCCCTCCTGGGAACCAGATCTGCCCGGGGAACCAGTGCTGCTCGCAGTTCGGCTTCTGCGGAGAGGGCGACCAGTTCTGTCTCGCCCTAGTGGGATGCCAGACTGCGTTCGGTTGGTGTGAGGGCGAGCCTCTCCCGTCGCCGACTGACCAACCCCCGGCTAGCACGCCCACGTCCAGCACTCCCACGTCATCCGCGCCCTCGGGCTCGGCCACGCCGCCCGCCGGCAACCTCACCCCCAGCGTCAACGGCATGTGCGGAAACACCACCACCTGCGCCGGATCCGGCAAGGGTGGATGCTGCTCCGAGTTCTTCTGGTGCGGCGACGGACCCTCGTACTGCGGCGCCGGGTGCCTGTCTGAGTTCGGCACCTGCGGCGAAGGCGGCGGGTCCCCCACGTCCACGCCACCCACCAGCACTACTCCACCAACTTCCTCGACACCGCCAGCTTCGAGCGGGCCCACTAGTTCCTCGTCCACCCCCGCCGCCACGCCAACGGCTTCGGTACCGGCGGGCCAGACTGCCAGTACCGACGGTTCGTGCGGTAACAACATCAGCTGCATCGGTTGGGCCGGCGGTAGCTGTTGTTCGCAATTCGGCTTCTGCGGCGACGGAGACTACTTCTGCGCGGCCATAGCCGGCTGCCAGCCGCAATTCGGTACTTGCGACGGCTAGATTACTCCCCCGCCGGTTAATAGTGGTGTATTTTTTTTTTCCGTTTCAGAAAGTTCGTCTCAGCTTCGGGATGGTGTGGTATTTTGTGGCTACCTCTACGTGTAGATCCCTGCGCTGTTTCCCGAGGCCGAGTCGATGGGGTGCCGACTCTCGAGGCCATACCGGATGGGCCGTGTTTCCCTTCGAGGGGTGGACGGGGCGGTGAGGGCGACGGAGAGATGGCCCGGGCTAGGATTTTTTGACAGCCAGCCCGAGGTGTTCTGTCAATAGTTCGTTTAGATATATTACCCGGTTTAATTCACCTCCATGCACATCCTGAAAAGCCCTGAAGCTTCTCGGCATCACCCGGGACCTCGATATGAGCCGCCAACTAGTGACAGCATCCTTCGATTTTACACCTTGTCGCCGGTCTGTAAGTGTTGCGTGGCCTCACTCGGTGAAAATAAAAATTTGGGCCCACGTCATGAGGTAACGAGGAGGGCTCCCGGTCGTAGAATCAGCATTGCGCCATAAGACCCGGGCTAACATCCTGCCGGTGCTGCAATGGCATGATCGTGATGTCCTACCTACGCCATATAACTTCAACCGGTGATGGAAATACTTATCTATGCGTAAGCTATCGACGAGAGCTAACACAAGCAGAGCGGCGAATACCTAGACCGGGGGCGGCTCCCGCAGATCTCGCAGACTAGTATAATTCCAGCCGTTGACTCCTGGGAGTTGGTCCCGGCACTAGTAGCGACTCCCCGGAAACGCACCGTGCGGCCAAGGAGAATTCCGTCTCTTAAAGGCCCGATTCGAGGGCCAGTACGGGCGGACGACCTAGCGCCATTTTCTGATCGCGGGAATCGAACGAACGTTGGGAGTAATCAGACGTGATCGCCGCGAACCAACGGTCCCCGCATTGCTGATCATTGCCTCCCCAATTCTACGTCGTAACTTCTTTGTACAGGTAGGTGAGCTGGATCTTGCCTTCGTTGGCAGGGATTTCACAGAGAGCAGGTTCAAAGATCTTTACTCTATGGTAATTTCGCCGCGTGAAATTCTTGCCGCATTGTGTATGATGCTGTGGCTGATGGCCTTAGCATTGGGAGACGGCTGCGAAACACCCACACGTTCTGCTCAGGACCCCTGTGCAGACGGCAGACCGTGCCTGCTTCCGCCCCGTCGCTGCATAGCCGTGGTGTCATGTAGATCAGGATGATCCGATTAGGTTTTGGGTGAACAAGGGTATTTCATTGGACCTTTTCCGACCCCCATCACATTCAAGTTGATCATAGCACTGCGAGATTGCCGAGATCTATGGTCGTACCCCACGCAATGTGGCGTGGGGGAAGGCGAGAGTCTTGGCACTGGCGTTGGATTGGACGGTCGGGAAGGAGAGCATCAACACCTTGCCCTGACTGTCGAGGAGATAAGGGCTGTTGTCAGTAGGGTTGGTGAGGGTAGAGAGGTTGCCAAGTTCAGGAGGTCACACGGCCAACACGACTACTTGTGTGTGCAGAAGATAAACTTGGCAGCCCGCGCTAATTAGCTTCAGAGCAAATCCGACGCCCCTGGTCTCTTGTTCCTCTCTCTCATGCGGGCTTACCCTAGGCACGCGGCCTTTTCTCCCTCGAACCCAGTGTCACCGGGGGTTTGGTGAAGGAGGGACCACCTCTGCAACCTGGTTAGCAAGGATGGTCTGGGTAGTTGGAGAAGTAAGGAAAACTCGAACAATGAAAAGAAATCAATCTCATGATTGCCAAAGTCTCTTGACCTTGTCAATGCCCCACAGACTTCGCCAACAAGTTCGGAATATGTTCGCAACGAGTTCGCAATAAACGAAGGCTCGGTCATGGGGGCTTCGCTCAGCTCAGCTCCTGACTATTCTTCGCGTTTGAACTTGGAAGTAATCCATACCCCATCCCCAATTCGCTGGTTCACCATCTTGAGCCCCTCAGCGGGGAAACGCACAGAAGCAGGAGTAGGGATGTAGTTGCAGCCTTTCAGAGGTTAGCTCGGCCTAGCCACTAAAGGATACCCACGGCGACGAACAAAATAATTGGTGTTTGGTAATGGAAACATCCTGATCAGGGCCCTTCCGACATGGTCATCTCTGGACGCTGTGAAGCCGAAACAGTTTCCTGAACAAGCCCCTAGGGTGCGTTAGCGGCGGAGCCAGCACTTCTAGTCCGCCGCTAAGTGCCCCGCTAAGTGCCCCTAGGTTGGTGACAGGTCACTTTTCTTCGCGATACCATGGGTACTTGGCGATGAGGTACCCAAGCCTTAGTGATGTGGCGTAATTACAACCCCTGGCTGGATGCACCAGGGAATGCCACTCGCAGGATTCCTTTCAGAAGGAGGATTTGAATAATATACTTGGTACACAATAGGGGCTCTCGTCGGCTCCCTTTAATCGCGGCAGGTGCGGATATAGCGCCGGTGTTCGCACAGGGCCATCAACGACCCCAGTCGCTCCCCAGATGCAACAAATATGGTGATATTGAGGTTCACCGTACGGGGATCGCCGTGCATGGGCGACTGTCTAGTGTGGGCTGTTGGCGGGGTAGATCCATTTGCATCTCACAATGACCTTCGCAGCCCTACGATATACAGATCAGATACCGCCATGGGTTTAGCGTCCGACGCTCCTAGTGGAGTGCAGTGCTGCTGTCGTTGCTATTGTTGTCGTTGTTGCATCAGTGTCAGGGCACGGATGCAGAAGCTTTGCTCCGAGAGATGTGGCTTGCAGGGATCGCCTTCGCTCTTAATGATGATGTCTCGCAAACTAGAGGGAGATTGGTGGCGAGCAGCGCCTCTGATCTTCAAGTGCATGACTGGCAAGCAGATTCCCTACTACCTAATTATAAGACACTGCAGAACCGAGGGCGTGGTGTGGTATCGGGCGCAGGAACAGGGCGCACCGGTGAACCGGCTAACAGCTGTGTGATTGGAAAGCCTGCTTCACCAAGCGTTCGCATCCCCGAGGCAGGGTTGCGAAATAGAAAGAACCCGCATAGCCGAGAGTGCTAAGGCGTTGATCGACGCTGCAGGTCTGTCTCGATCTAGCCATTGTCCCCTGGTGGCAGCTATGGAGTAATTATATGCAGCCAAGTCCGTCGAAAGAAGAAGAGCGAGTGGAAAAACGCCAGTTAGACATCCACGAGGGAGGCGAACGCCATGTTCCAAGCCCCAATACCGGAGGCGTCGTAGAACAGGCAAGCATCAAATAGTCTCTCTCGGATGCGCCTCGTTCCGGTTTTTTTGGGAAGGGAGGCGGCGAGACAGGGCGTGTGCAGATGGCCTTCACCAGAAAGCGGTAGAATTCCGCTCAACTTGGGCTTAATTCGATTCCCAACTTGTGTGCTTGTGTGCTTCACTGTTCCAATTTAGGGAAGGCGTAGCTGAAGGGTCCATACAGTAACTCTTCAGTTCCTATAAGCTCCACGGGTCAGGCCCGTTGGTCAGGGTAATGGTAGGCATGGTAGGGACGGTGGACAGCGCGAGGCTCGTCTCGGGGAAGGGGAAGGCGGATGGAGGGGGAGGGGAAGTTGTTTACCTCGGGTGTGGTGTGAAAAAGCCCAGACCTTCCCAACACATCGTAGGATCGGCAAAACAACTGTTTAACGCCCCTGCTAGCTCCCGTTGCGGGGTCCGTCGTCCAGGGCTGCATCCGATGACTGTATTGGCTGGCATCTGGGCGAGCTTCCCCTTTCCTGTGATAGCCCCATGGACATGGACTGCATTCAGGCTAGCGCCAGTGTCAATATCTGGGTGATCGTCGGAATTCTCCGTTGCGTGGCGATCCTTGACACCGGCCGCATGCTGTTGTGGGTTTGTGGGCATTCCCCTGCTGTACTGCGTACTATGTATCCATCCGTACATACACATTAGGGAAATTGATGCGAGTCGAACGGCATTAACCATCTCCTCCTTTGCTTGTTCCCTCTGACTCAGCTCGAAGCGAGAACCTGCAGGCAAGCCCGGAGCGAGCCGGATGTTCATGGAGAAAACGGGAAATCCTAGCTGGCCTGGGCTTTTGCAGATCGACCCAGGCAATCTGACAGCGACCGGGCTGACCTGGTCACTTCCCGCGCCGTCCGTTTCCGAGTTCCTGGGGTTGCGTTGGATGGATCAATAGCTGGATGGCTGGTTGGGCTGGACGGCCTGGAGGGGGAATGGATGGGTGCACGTGCCATGATTCTCTCCGACGACGCCAACCGACTTGGCTAAATTTCTTGGCGTAGAAAATACAGCCACTCAACTTGCCTTTGCTGGCACGGACTGCTAGCACGAACCCATTCCATTTCCGGGTCATCCTCCCCCCTCAGCAGTCCAGCGGCCAATATCTCCCAAACCTTGGACATCTCGGCCGTATTTACGGGGTGTCTATCTTCACATGTGGGCTACGCAATAAGCAGGCGAGGGTGGTACGCTGCCTGCCCTCCCTATCTTGCCTTCCATCCTGGTACCTGAGCTGAGGTAGGTGGCTTGTTGCGCCTCCGCTCCCAAGGGCTAATGTTAGAGGTAGGAACGCATCCGGCATCTCTCCCTCCCGCGCCGCCCTCTGCCAATCTCAGAACAAGCAATTCTCCGAAGGCCGCATGGCGTCCACGCCCACTTTCGAGGAATCGGGTTCGTGGATCTTGAGATTTTGGGGGTTTGTGGATTTCGAGACTTCGAGATTCGCCTGGTGAAGCTGGACCTGGGCTTGGCAACTAATTGCTTTTCTTAGCGCCCTCTTCCGCGCCCTCTTCCGCGACCAACTCCCCCAAAGTCATTTCTCGAAAGAGCCAATCGCATCTCCACGGGACACCCCCTCCTTCGCCAGGTGCCAGGTGTACCTGGCAGCGGCAACTGGTATCGACAATGCACGCCCATTCCATGGAGGCGCCACCTACATCCCAGTCCCTGTCCCTCTCACCTTCCACACCTCTTGGCCCCCAAGGTGCTGATGTACATGTACCAAAACGCTGCTTTTCGGTGCTTGTCCGCAGCGGGTGGCTTTATTTCCCACACGCGTCCCACTTTCCACTTCGGATTACGATTGATTCCCACATGCTTGGTCAGAGGCCGTAGACTTGAATTTGACATGCCGCCAGTTAGCGTGTCATGACGCTGACATGGGTACTCGTATGGGCATGCCCCAGTTCCCTTCGGACGACAGCGGGCGGGGGCCGTTCAACGCCGTCACTCTAGCCGTCCTCTATCGGTGTGCCAGTGTGCTGCAAATGGAACCTGCCGTGCTTTTTTTCTCTTTTGCCTACTGTGTCTACTCCCCAGCTCCCTACCTACCGAGCTTAACTTACCCTACCTGCCATACTTAATAGGGATGATCCATCCTCAGGACAGGACACACAGCACCCCAGATTTTCGGCCCTTCCCTTTCCGGTTGTCAAGGTCCATCCCCGGCCATATCTGCAACCAGCACACCTCAGCCGCTACCTACCTAACCCAGAGATTGGGAAAGAGGGAATGTCTTGAAGGAGCATTTAGATCGTTCTATCCCGACTTCTTCCCACCTCCCTTTTAACCCTCGCCTGCCTGGACCAAACCCAGCCGTCCTCATCTTTCGTTTCCCTTCCCATCTCTCCCACGCATTTCCAGCTAGACACACGTCACTTTCTCACCCCTTCACCGACCTACCTTGAGTATAGCACCCACCCCGGCGAGCGACACAATGCAGTGCGACCCTGCTCCTCTGCAACCCACCTGGAGTGGGCACGTATCGACGACCGTTGACGCACTTATTCTCTTCGAAGGATGCCTTCAGGGGAAGATCAGCCACCTATCACGTCGACCATATGACCGAGAGCGTCTGGGGTTGATCCAAAGCGGCAATGTCTTCATCTACGAGGAGTTCTCGTCCGGCATAAAACGCTGGACCGATGGCCGCCACTGGAGTCCAAGTCGCGTCCTGGGCAACTTTCTGGTCTATCGCGAGCTGCGCGCCCCGTTCCAGCCGGGGATGACGAGAAAGGTCATGCGCCCGCGGAGGGCTCCCTATTCGGAGCGCCGCGGTTCCGGTGACGGCCAGACCGACGCAGAGTACGCCCTCATTGGACCCCTCGTCGACTCATATCCCTTCAAACCCGGCGGGTTGGTGAAGAAGATCATCAGGGTGGTTTTGAACGGAGTACCTCATCACCTCGTTGCGTACTACACCCTGGACGACGTCGAGAACACCCGACTGACACGACCGTCTTGGGACCCGGCCTTGAGCAACATCATCCCCCGGCCAGAACTCGTCTTCCAGGAGGGCTTCCGGGTGCCTGTCGACCAGGAGAAAGACACACTCAGCGAGACCTCAGAATGGTATGCCGAATACCCAAATCTCGGCACCGGCGACGGAGCGATGGCGACCAACGCCGCCCTCGACTCGCTATACAACACATACTCTGATGAATCCACATCCCGGCGCTCATCTCTTGCCTCGGTTACCATGGACCACCCTCAAGATTGCGCCCACCAAGATTTCGGCGCTTCCGATACTATCTACCACTACACTTACTTCAAGAGGGAGGAACCTACCCCTCACGACGGATTCGCAACCATGCATACCCCGGCGAGCAGCCAGCCCACCAGCGAATGTGGGCCCCCGCCGTCGCTGGGCTACTACCCACTAATGATACCCACCGCCGTTACCACCACCAGCATTGAGGCACCGTGCACCCCAGCCCACGCGTACCCTCCTGTCGCCCACCACGACCATATCGACAACCATCACCGCGCACCATTCGGTACCGCCACCACCCACGATGGCGGCCTCCTCATACCCGGCAACATCGCAGCACCAGACCAGAGTGGGCGGTCCGGACCACCACAGATTCAAGCGCTCCACCCAACCGCGATGCCAATTGCCGCCTACCCGGCTGGTGGATATCCCAGCTGTAGCGGCCTCGCTTCCCCCTTGTACAACGACGTCCAGGCACAGCACGGCGGCCAGGGGTTTGATTTTGGCTACTCCGTCACCGTTGGCTAGTGACGCGTCGAGGCGGGAGACCCGAGATTCACCACAATAATCCTTATCATTGCCGTTTTTACCACAACCACGGCCCACATGCTCATAACATCTTACTTGAGATCACACAACCTTGTACGTACATGTCTAACATGCATGTATACCAACCCGCTTCGCCTCTGTTCACGTTTGGGGGACGGACCCCCGGGAGGGCGGGTTGTTCCTGGCGCGAGTCAATATGGATGGAAGGAATGAAGAGGCAGGCCTAGACCCCCCGTCGTCGGTGCTGTTCCTGCCTATGGAAGACCCGCCACGCGTATCGTGATGGTGGGGTGGGGTGGACTGCGTATGCCTGCGTTTCAGGGCGGTTGGCGTTCTTCCTGGCCCCAAGTCGTTATAGTAGACTTATGGGTGGATGGCCGGTCTATTGGAGTAATAATACGTTTAGGACTGGATCAGGCAACAAAATAGATACCATGGGATTTTCCTCTACAAACATCGCATCTTGTGTTTTGGGGGCTCGTCGCTAACTTCCTTTGCGAGCACCGTGCCTAGGTATGTTAGCAGGTACCTGGGTAGGTAGAGACCCTGCGGATCCATTAGTGTCCGCACCGTAAGAGGCACCCCGACAGTGGGCTGGTGTGTCAGTGGTCGTAAAGGTGGAGGTTATCATCGGCACAGAGACTACGTTGGTAGCACATCTTACACACCTCGGTGATGGACCCCCTCCCACCACTAGGATCTTACATGAAGTGGAACAAGCGGAGCTTATCACCAGGCTACCGTGTGGCTAACCGCCTACAAACCAACGGTGCGTCTAAAATGGGCTAGGGTGGGCAACTCGAGAGACTTGATCTCTGTCGACAGTTATGTAGATCTACAATGGGCTAACGCTGGACATCTTGGAGGCCCAGTACAAACCGAGTGGTCCTGATAGAAGAAAAGCACAACTGCAACGACCTCTTGTGAGTGTGTAGCATCGTTAGAGCAAGAATGAGGAACTTATCGATACTAGCTTAAAAATACCTCAGGAATTAGTACAAGAAATGGAGATGGTGGATCTTAAGGAACCATAGACATCGTGGTTATTCGCGAGTTCGATACCCGAGTGTATCTTTCTCTTGGAAAAAAAAGCTACAAGTCCATTGCAAGATACCTCTCATATAAACTTTAGGTAATAGGAAGGAATATGATCGCTCGCAGAGCAGCGGGACGTCTCCCTGTAAGACAGAGAGACGGTTTACGAGTGTTGTGAGAATGTTAGTACGGGTGATGCGCCGTAGCCGGAATATAGAGCTTTGCATTATCTTGTTTTCGTACTCGTATGCACATCTGCGCGTCCATCATGCAACAAGTACAGTTCTCGTGTTCTATGATGGCTACTATGGACGAGACAGCCGCGAGGGGAAGCGACATCGCCAACGGACATCCGGGAGATGCGAGTTCGGCGGCGCAGAGAAGTACAAGCGAGAGGGGAGGGGGGGTTTGAAGGAGGGAAATGTTAACGAGGGTTGACAGCTCGGCAGTGGATCCTATGATCCACTGCAAGGTTGCCCACAGACGACCTTTAGAGGCAAGATCGGCGTAACTTCATGCTTGGAGACCCGCATCTGGATAGGTAAGACATTACCTCAAGCTGAAAGCAATAATGAGTGGAGGCGGTGCCAAGACGGGATGGGAGGCGGATGATGTTCGCGATCACCTCGCCGTCCCTTCCGGGAGTAGATCGCGTCGGATCCGTACGGGTAACGATTCGGGCCAAAGGGGCATTGCCACTTCGGTATCCTCAAGTAAATGCATGACCGCCTTACTCATATATAAGACAGCGGTGTCGGGATGTCAGGGGTACCGTTAGAAACGAGATTTCCCGAGTGGCGGCGAGTTATTTAGAGGCGAATTCGTGAAGATTCTGTCATTTAGCACAGTTTGTCGATAACGGGCAGGGCGGCAGAGGGAGCTGCCCTTGTAGCGGTACATCGAGCGGTACATCAAAGTGAGATCTTGACTGTCACCGGGTATAGGTACAGCAGAGCGCTGGGTGGCGAACGCAAGGTGAGCAGCGACGCTAACCCTTCAAGGAGGAGTCGAAGGCCTAGATCCCGAAGGATAGCACTGAGCTGAGAGGTTGACAAAGAGTGACCTGACCGAGGTGGGCAGACGGGGCGCCATTCCCGATCGCGGTAAGCTCAAGGCCTTCTAGCTGACACTAGGATGGACGTTTACGGGCTTAGCTCGGCTCGATATTTCTGGGGGAACGTTGCAATACCGTCTTGGAGGTGATTGGATCCTCTGGTAAACACGTCCTCTTCTGGGAGCAAGGATAGGCTTGATACAGCGGCAAACTACAGTCGCCGAGTTACAAGATGAACATGTTAAGAGGACTGAGGTGTTTGGAGATTACATATAAAATACACACTCAGAAGACAGGAGAAAGGAAACGGGAGCACAGATAAGCCATAACGGATAGAAGGTAAAAGGGAGAATAAAAAAACTCTACCGTTTAAATTCAAAAAGCAAAGCAAAGATTCGAGTCATGATTTCTGAGGTTAGACTTAGCTCGGGACTGTACATTTTGTTACTGGGCCACGAAGTCGACAGAAACAGTGTAGCAACCCGTTCCAAGTTCCCCTTACGAGTACAAATGCTATCTGGGGCTAGAGTCTCTTCCATATCATAGGTGCCAGTAGAAATGCCCTCTGTCTTGTATATCCTCACCCGTGAGGATAGTGGAAACACACAAGGGATAATTAATTCCCTTTAGGGCCTCTAGCTATGAAGCACCCCATCCAACAGCACCCAGCCCGGCTTGGTCAAGTTGAGTCTGGTAAAACTGCCTGAATGAACTATAAGGAAGAGATGGCACTTGGTGCGAGATGATAGGGCTCGATCGGCTTAAGGTGATACTTCCTGACTACCTTAAGTCGTTATATTTTCGCGAGGTACTGATTGTGATGGAGACCTATTCCAATCCTCAAGCTTTATCAAACTGACCTCCAATACCGACCAAGTCAATCCCCAGACTCCTTACACTATTACCACCCCCAGAAGATCCTTCAGTAACATTCACTCCCCAATCATGCTGTCGAGATCGGTTTGGGTCTGTCCCATCGGTAGCCGCAACACTAAGCGCAGATGGCCGCTTCTGGATTACTGTGGTCCTATCAACCACATTAGCCGTGTGCATCAATGAGGTCCAACTCTCAAAGTTCATACTTACGGTCCGTTTTGTGGATCGGATGTTTTCTGACAACCGGGAGTCTTTTCATTCGGGGTATAAAGCGGAAGTCCCATATTTACGATAGCTGGCTTCGCAATGAGGAGCTGTTCACTGCGGCGACGAGTAGCAAAAACGATGAGGTGATACAAAAGATGAAAAAGCGTGCTGTCGGGTGTGATTTATGATTAACTAGTTTTGTCGTGAACTGGCGTTACTCTCATTTATATACAGGCTTGGAGAGGACTCCCACCTGGGTTTTCCCACACTATTGCGAGCAACCGCAAACCTCGTTGTCATCATCCGCATTTCCTCTCTGTCAAATTACCGAATGTGTCGCTGAACTGCCATAGAAACATGCGCGCGCAACCGGGTAGGCCGCTCTACAACGTATGTGCATACGTATCTAACCTAGCCAAGTCCCTAGGTTAAGTACCTATTAGGTGGTTGTGATATGGGAAAATACCATGCGGCGAGCGTAGTCCCGTATAGGTATGCAACCAAGGGTTGTTGTTTCTGCTTTAGAATTGCGGCGCACATATCAGCAGAGCATGTGTATACAATCTGTGCGCTGGAGAGGGGTAGCGATGCCCAGTGAGCAAGGGGGGTGTAGGGCGGAACTTGATATCTTCGAGCCACAACACCAACATGGGAAACTGCTGTTGTTTTAGCAGAGACCTCTTAAGTGATACTAACGATAACCTCCATTGCTAACAACAATTTCGTAACGACTAAAATTCATGACAGTATCCATTAATAACAACACTTTGTTGGTGATGCTAGGAACAGCCTTCCCCCAGATAGCCATCTTTGCGTCTCGATAGCAGAACCCAAAAGGCCCATCGGCCAAACGCAACAATTTTACACGATGATGCAATAACAGGTTTCAACACAATTACGGTAGGTTCTTGTTATTTTCCTATCGACTTTACATGACCCGAAACAGCTTAGTGTGCACATGTGTGCACGCATATCACAAGCAGCACATCAGGCTCTCGCTCAGTGGCGCCGCTCGCACATTTGCAAATTTTCCAAGACCACTGTCCAAGCACAGGTTTATCCTGGATTTTGTTCGATTTACCCTACTCGCAAGTTTCACCACCCTCTAGTTCTGTTTGTTTTGACGTTGTGCCAGAGCACGAGATTGTGGCCGCGTTTGCTGCAGCCTCGCCGGGATGGTTCACACGAACGGTGCGCCGTATGGACATGGACAGTTCATTAGGACACAACAACCCTTCAACGAGATGTACATGGTAGGAAGACGTGAGGAAGCGCAAGAAGCGTGCGGATACTACTCGTCCCCGCTATATAACATGCACCAACGTCAACAGGAGCCTGGCAGGTCGTGCCCGATAAAAAGAGACGAGCCAAGCAGCCCCGGCGTGGGTGCCGCACCAGTGGCTCCCGTCGACACCTCAGCGCTCTCCCCTTTTGAGGGGATTGGATCCTCTGCAAAATACCTGGACACTATGCCGTCTAAGCACTCCTGGAAGTCTGATGCGACTGGGCTCCGTAACGACTCTGGCTATGGGTCGATTCGGGGCCTGGAGGATGTTGACCCGATAGCGCAAATGGAGAACGGTGACCGAACGTTCACCGAAACAGAATATTGGACTGCCGCCGCCGCTGTACAGTCACCAGTTCCCGAAGCCTCCACGAACCCGCCGTGGACGCACCGGACGGCCCATAAATCTGTGGAAATGGCGACAGATACGCCTCTTATTGATATCGGCGACGAATACATCGGGGACGTGGATTCGGTCTCAGATGCAGAGGATTCTTCAAGATCACCATCGCCATGGCAGACGGACTACGATGTAGACGGGGATCAGATGCTTGTGCGATCATTGGAGGCGGTTATTTTCCGCTTGAGCGACCGAATTCCCAGCTCCCAAGCCTGTTCCACTGGCTCCACACAATGTTCCGAAGAGAATTCTCCAGCGACAGATGCCATCGAAGGAGTGGTTACCCATGCCTCCGGACCTGGATCGGGGTCATCACCGGCCACTGGGGCAGGGCATCATGGTGGCGGTTCAAGTGGAACCAATCAGAATGGAAAACGAACGCGAAACCCAAGCGATCCGACCGGAGACCCGAATGGTGGGGATAGGCAAGACCCAAACAGAAAACGGCTGAAGCCAGCAACGCCGGATGGGCTGGTACCCCAGCAGAGATTTGCATGTCCATATCAGAAGTTCGACCGAGTCGGCAGTCCCTACTGTTGCATGCCGAGTAGCAGGAACCCAAAAGGAGGCGCCGATACCCTTTCTCGTGTAAAGTGAGTCGTTAAACCTACGGAGAACGAACGGATCACTAACTTCTCAGGTCGCATGTATCTCGAAATCATGATCCGTTTCTCCGGTGTTCCAATTGCTGGAAGTACTACAAGACCGAGGAGGAGGTTCAGAGGCATAAAAGTGCGAATGAATGCTTACAGAAGGCATGCCCGGCAAAGTACTGGATATCAAGAGAACAGCAACGTCTCATCCACAGGCAAAGATTCGTACGCTACAGTACCGAAAGTTGGTTCTCCCTGTTCAGGATTCTGCTGCCACATGTGCCTGCAGATGGACCAGATGGTTATAACAACCTCACGCCATGTAACAAGTGACTAATTCTCCAACTACTTTTCGCACTTGTCCTTCTAACCTCAAACAGATTATGATGGGCCGCCCGTAGGACCTCTAACCCCGGTTTCGAGCTCTATCAGTCCCGGTACAAATCCAACTCCAGAATCCATGCAACAAGCTGCACTACGGTAAGAGTCTAAGGATTCGGGTTATAACGTATACCAGATCACTAAACTAACCATCGGTTAAAGCTTCGCTGAACCTCAGCCGTTCCTAAGCGCTACTCTACCTCCATCCGACCCTTACCAAGCCATCTCGGATCCGGACTTCGGCTTGACAAATTTCTTTCTCAATCTCGGCCCTACTTCCACAAGCGACAGCATATCTAATTTAGAATATGTTAATCCCTATACTGACGCCAACGTTCCTGCCCAACCCATCACAAATAACTCTGAGGCTCCCACCAGATTCGCACCTCCACGTATTCCAATCCTCACAACGACCTCGCCCGGCCCCGGACGGCCCTCTCCCGTTAGGTCTAACCAGCATGCAAACCAAAGCTCACATTTCCTACACCGTGATAATGAAAGGATGCGAGCTAATAACAGTCTCCTCCGAGATCAGCTCGATGTGATGAGGAGACGAGAGGGGGAGCAGCAAACACAGCTGAGTGAGCTTCGGAACCAGTTACGCCGATTGGATGGCACCATGCAGGAGTTGCTCGATATACCGGAGGTACAGAACGGTGAACCAAGACTGGCGAATGGGTTGTTTGAAGTGCTGGCTGGGTTGGCAGAGATGGAGAAGACTTTGATGCCAGGGGGGAGTAGGCAATGAGAGTGGGCTGCTTGTTTCTTTTTCAAGGAAAACAAAGTTCATGAACTCAGATCCTGATTGTTAGCATTTGTACCGTAATAGTAAATATCTTAAAGACCGCTTCTATCTTGAACACTAGAAAACAAGAGGGTGTCTGGTCAGGGGAATGCCGTAAGCTTGGTTTCCGTCAAATACCATAGTCGAGACTGCGCAGTAGCCGTAATGGCAATACGGTTTCTAGCAACTTCGAGAATGACCGAGGATAGGAATGGGGTTATTTCCAGAATTACGGCCTAAAAGTCCACCTACACCATTCCATACTGGTTGACTACCCCCTCGGCATAATGTTGCCCGGTACGTCTTGATGAAACGCCCTCATACGACTCTAGTTCAATCAAGCCAGGAAGAGATCCTCTATGGAGCTTTGACTTTTAGATGGTACTGTCGTTTGTACCGACCACGGCCCGCCAGGAGCCGCATTCATTAAGTGGTTCGCTTCAGCCCGTCAAAAACTTAAAATATGACGGTCCTATCAACGCAATAAGCCACCCCGGTTTCTTGCGAGGACGGCAACCGACACATGATTGGGCGCCCGGCAATCCGGAGGTGGTGCCAGTCTGGGCCCAACCAGGTCGTACAGAGTGCGGAACAAACATGGTATGAGATGAATTAAGGCGAAGTCTCTGGCGGTCCCCCCCGTCGTGAACGACGGACGCAGTTTAGCGCCGTGGAGCCGAATCCAAGGGATAGAAGCAACAGTTCACAACTTCACGGCTTCACGGCCGTTTGACGGGAAATCCCGCCCGGCGGCCATAGGGAGGTTATCACGGAAGTGCGGAATTATGAGATCTACGACGCGCTTCCCGCTTAAAGAAAAAGTCAACGCTTCATTATCATGACTTGAGATTACTGCAAGACCCAGCTCCTCGCTACAGCTTCTTGCAAAGCTTCGTGCCGTCCTGGATAACTTCCCAATCCTCCGTGCCCGGGGTCGAGATGGCGTAGAAGATACCTAGCGGGTCCCACTTCTTCCGGAGCTGCTTTAGTCTGGGGTAGGAGGAGCCCCAGAAGTGGTCTTGCCAGTTGTTCTGGTACGGGTCGGCCTGAGAAGAAAGTCACTGTTAGCCTCTTGCTTGGAACACATCACAGAAATGGGACGGCCTCAATTCCGCACTCACCTCATTAACGTAGGTGCACCCGCTTTCGCTCGCTCCCATTAGCGCGCCGTCCATGGTGTTGGTGAGCACGTTCTGCAAGTCCGCCTTTGTCGCGAGCGACGCGCCATCTGGCACGGGTAGAACCGCGATGATGAAGTCGCTCGCATTGCGCCAGGCTGGGTTAGTCGCACTGTTCGAGACGGGCATGCCGAATCCGGGGTTGAAGAGGTGCCCGACAATGATGCCGACGAGATCCGACCGAGGGAAGATGACGGTCTTGAAGGCGTCGACAATCTCGGTATTGCGAACGGCCACGTCGTCATGATTGAACATCCAACCGCCGGTCATGGCAGACCCGCCTGCAGCCTCGTCCTCGAAGAGGTCGATGTAGAGGTCGTAGGAAGTAGAGAAGTGCTTAATGGCAAACTCGTGAGGGATATTGTTCGATTCCAGCTCATCGAGGTACGGCTGTAGGATCGCCTGGAGCTGGGCTGTGGTCTTTCCGATAGCAACCCACGGCAGGACGCGGAATGTCTCGGGGAAGATCTCAAAGTACACGTACAAACCGTTGTCGACGAAGTGGTTAGACCACTTGTGGAAGATCCTCACACCCTCCCAGAAGGTATCTGGGTCCGTCGTGTGCGTGGCGTTGATGAACAGCGTCGCACCGGTGCTCTGGATGTCGGGGAATGACTTCACAGTCACGGACAAGATGACCGCAAATGAGGCTGGTCCACCGCCCTTGAGGGCCCAGAAGAGGTCGGCATTGCAGCCGGCGTTGGCAGTGACGTACTGGCCGGATGCGGTAATGGCCTCGAATTCAAGCACATTGTCGGCAGCTGAGTGTGAGAACATGTTAGCAAAATGTTGCCGGCCGAACAGGGTTAAACTTACCGAATCCTTTAAGGGTGGTCCACGGGCCGTGACCTCCACCCTGGACGTATCCTCCGGCGACTCCGACGGTCTGTAACGAACGTTAGAGGCCAGTGTGGTCCGAACCCACCGGGTTGGGAACAAAGCTTACCGGGCACTCTCCCGTCACAATGGCAAGGGGAGGGTTGCGCGCATGTCCCTGGGTAAGGATGGATCTGCCCTGGACACCAGCTCCGAGCTTAACCGCAGTCCCTCTGTAGCCACCCGGGCCAGTATAGCTACTGATCCATGACACGTCTTGGAAGCTGTGGGTGTTGATTACGAGGGACCCCCAGCCGGTGCTACGGTTAAGGAAGTCGTGTCCTGTATTACGGACAATCACTCGGATATTGTGCTTCCGCGCAAAGTCGATACCCGCCTTGATGTGCTGCTTCGTGGTGGCCATGATCACATATATTGGGAAGTAGCCGAGAGTACACGAATCCGCCGGGTTGGTAGTTGGCCGGCAGGTGTCATTGGTGCCGTATGTCCAGAGCTGTGAGGCTGGCTTGTTGACACTGCAAATCACTGTGTCAGTCTTCGCTAGGTATCCGGATAACTGGATGAAGGTAGCTCTTACTGCCAAGTCTCGTCGGTCCACATAGCAGTTGCCTCCGCACAGGCAGCTGCGTCATATGTGTTCACCGTCCCGAGAGGCCCGTTGAAGGTGTTGTGGCAAGGTGCACCGGGTGGGATGTCGACTATTAAGGAGCCACCGACGGTGCTGTTTAGGCTATTCCACTTACTAGCCGACGGCCAGCAACTCTGCCCAATATAGCACTTACAGCCATATTTGTGGCCGTTCCACGTCGTCGTCACGAGGCTGCCAGCATCTGAGAAGGAGAGACTGCCAACAGACGTTGTCGATTCCGACCTGGCAGGGTAAGCAGTCTCGGGAAGAGCTACGGCGCGCACACCTCCTAAGAAGGTTGCCGCTATAGTGGTGATCTGCGCGAACGAGCGATGCATGTTGAACCCTGAGAGTAAGAGATACCACTGCAAGAGACACACAGGGAACTGCAGGTGGGAGTAGCGAACCTGGGAGTCATTTGTACTTTTCACCGAGGCTACCTCCCAGATCCTGCGATCCTACTCCATCTCCATCCTCGGCCGAGAGAGTTGGATGTGGGGGGAACGGCCCCACGCCAAGGCTGTCCACGAATGTTACGCCGCTCATGTTAAAAAATTGCAGGGATTCCCGGTGCAGTCGTGCTCCAATAGCCCGGTCGACAGTGCAACGGAAGCGGAGACTATGAGAATCCGGCTGCATCCGTATGCGTAGTATTTATATATGCTCGCTCATTGGCCGCCTAACCGGCGCGATGCACGAATCAAATATATTGCTCCCTCGCATTGCAGGGGGCCCCAAAGCACTTCTGGAAGTATTTCTCTGGCAGCGTTGTACTACGTAGTAGTGTAAACAAAATTCTCCGAGGGGGGGTCCCCGTCACCTCCTCCTCCCGACAAGCGCACTCCACGCTTCCGGAACGAGGAACGGAGTCGCTTCAGCTCTAGCGGCCGACCGTTGACCGGGGAGCAACGACATAAGCTTGGCATGGTTGGTTGAATTGGGCAATGATATCCGCCCGTGCAGGCAATAGCACCCTAACGTAGTACTTCTCATGTGCGATGAGGACTGCTTTCCGGGCATACCGAGCATTCGGTATACCTACCTGAAGGGGCTCAGCTGCTCGAGGCGCACGTGTCGAAGGATATTTATGCACATTTCCTAGTACGTAAGGAAGTCGTGCCAATCTGTACAATGCATCCCGTCGCCTGATCCCCCCTCCCAGGCGTACCGGGGAGGGCAACCACCCGATTGGATTGGCACTTGACAACGCAGCAGTTTCTTCATCAGCGGCGCTTATACAACGTACATATGTATCCTCGTTGGGGCGCTTCTTTTTACACTTCCTTCCCGACTTGGAACCCAGTAATATCGCAATCTCTGAGCCGAGATGGCTTACGCCTCACGGTCTGTCCCCCTTCCTGGACCCCCAACCAACTGCATGAATCCAACTTGACAGCGTCGGGGAACTACGGTCCGGGTTTGGTTCCGGGGAGCCGGGGGCAGGCGATTCTACACATTTCGTTGGCTTCCGAATCTGCACGCCAAGCATTTTCCCCATGCCGCGCTAACCTCGTCGGCGACCTCTTCGTACATATGTATAAAAAGGAAAGTCTGCGGAAGAAGCCCAATCCACAGAACAAATGCACGTCTTCATAGAATACCTCGTTTAGTTTTACTCGACATGCATCTACGCAACGCTTGTAGCTGTATTGTCAGCCGACTGTTGATGTGATGCAGATGCGCCGAGAAACCACCTCGATGCGACATCGCAGCTCGAAATTGCTCCTGCATGCGCCATTATTGAACTACTTGACTGGGGTTGCAACCAAAATTATTCACAATTTATGCCTTGCCGCCGTTGTTCGGCCAGCACTAGCACCGTCTCCGCCATCAAGTCTCGGTTTTCTGGAAATACATTTGCGGAAGTACTTGCTTAGCAATAGACACATCAGCAACGGGGAGTCCTTCAAGGATGCCTGAACTAACTAGTGGCGTCTCCCGTCAACTTCCAATGGTGAGGGCTCCAATCCCGAAAATGGGAAGAACGAAGGGCGATAACAGAGGAGAGGGAATGCAATCTAGGCTATAGGTGAGAAATACATAAGAAAATATGGACAAGGTCCTTGCATCCAAACCGATATTCAAACAGTATCTCGACGTCATTATCGTTGCGTCGAGATATTGAAGCTCCGGTTCTATCAGTGGGCCATCGCGATTCCTACCTCTCAATCTACTCCAGGCCGTTGCAACGCCGCAATTACCTCCTCAAGCTTCACGTCATCCTGGGTCGGCCGCGCCGGCCCCGTAATGCCAGGCGTCTCGAAGAACTCCCTAGCCCATTCCCTGGTCTGCTCATCCGATTCTTCGGGCCAAGGTCCGTCAACCTTTTTGCGCACGATGCGGGCGAGCTCCTCGATCCCAGGGCGGTCCGCCGGGTCGTCCGCCATGAGCTGCATGATCAGAAGGCGCATCCTCAGGTCGACATAGTCGAATCGCGGCTCCGTCAGGTAACCGCCATAGGTCCACTTCAAGATCGGCCGGCCATTTTCCTCGTCTGCATTGAAACGAACCTGGCTAGGGAAAGGTCCCAAGGGAGGGTGGGTGAGGGTGACGAGAGACCACATAATCTAAAGGAAATAGGTACCTATTAACGATGGTGCTTTTTGCTTAAGAAAGTGGTCCGAGAGAGGATCCATGTGGGACGCACCATTCCTACGTGGTAGAGGTTCGTTTTCCAGCTGAAGTTACCTGCGACACTCGGTCTGGTTGGCTCAGCGGCTGGCGCCCCCTTCACCCAGTCCCACTGACTGGTGAATTGTTCCTTGAGGTAGAAGCAAAGTTAGAACCATATAACACTTCTACACATCTCCAAAAAACAAAAGAATGGAATCATACTGGTGCCAGGTACCCATTATGGCACTTCCCAAACATTCTCAAACTCCACATAACAGATCTAGCGAGTGTCATGGATGGTTAGCAAAAATACCCGATTCCAACGGCGGTACTAACCTGTTATTCTGAATATCGGTAATCATTTTTGAAATGCCAAAATCTGCTATCTGTATGTGAGGATCTTGGATTAGCTGGAGAAACATGATCAGAGTGACCAACGCCCCATGACAGACCTTTAGTACTGGCGTCATGCCATGTTTATTGTCGATGTTGAAATCGCCGACAAGGACTGTATTCCTTGTGAGAATTTGTTCTACAAAGACGTAAAACCGCGCGCAGACAAACCATTGCTTGGATCTAGATCAAAATGTACCAGATTACGTCCGAGATCGTCAAGATTGTTGGGGAATCTTTCGTCCTCCACCGGCCCGTCTTCTGCTCCTGTCGACACGAAGTCATCGTACTTGCGTGGGGGGTATGCCATCGCAACGACACCCTTAAAAACTAGAGTTGACACATATCAGCATCTTGAGGAGTTAGGGGCCATCACAGGTTTCTGCTGCTCTCAACGAGTCCCGCCAACGAAACTTACGGCACTCGAAAAACCGCCACAGCACCTTATTGGAAAATTTCTTCTTCGACGACGCCATCTTGTTCATCCACTTGAGGAGGTCACCGCGGCTCACTAACTCAAGGACCAGCACATTATCATTCCCGCTGATCTCCGGAGGCAGCTTTGGCGCTTCGGGAGAGGCGTCTACAGACCTCATGGACAATGACGTCGCCGACGATCTGCCTGGAGGCTGCATGTATGATGATTGCGGCTCCGATAATGGAGAGGAGCCAATTTCCATCATTTTAACACTTCGAGCCGGAGCCGGAGTTGGGAGAACCGACTTCTTGAGGCGAGGTACTGGCTGTAAGATCTTCCGCAGGGCCACCGGAGGCGCAACACTTAGACTCGTAATGGGAAACGGTATAGACGCCGGGGTTACCGATGCCGAGCTTTTAGACAGTCGCCTTCTCTTTGCCAGCTCCGAATCCTCATCACCCGAGTGACCAGGCTGGCCAACCTTGCGCTTTGATCCCGCGGAATAGGATTCATAGAGACGGAGGCGCACCATCTGCACGATGTGGCTTGCTCTGGAGAGATACTAGAGACGCCAGTGGCGGAAGAAGCCGTTAACTGGAAGAGCTCAGTCTGCTTTCAGGGCTAATATGAACGTAACATACCGAGAAATAACTTTTCTCCTCCCCGACGAGGGATTGATTTGTGTTGAGGTCGGACTTGACAACCACTTGCCGCCGTGCGTTGCCATTCCTATCCTTCAGTTCGAACAGCGAGGCGACCCCTAGCCCGCCCCAACCCAGCAGTTTCTTGAAGGTGAGTCCGTACGGTTGTACCTCAGGGGTCATCCTTGCGACGGCAGCGTGGGCGTTTGCTTGGGTACCTTTGAAGCCACCTTCAGCATCATGTCTTGCTGTCATAACCCTAAGATCAATTGTCCGGGGGTTCGCGTTTGCCCGGCCACCCTCATTCAATCCCGGCCATTTACCCGATCTAGGTAGTTTGAGCTGTTCGTATATGGGCCGTCGTTTTTCGACACTCCACTCTGCAACTCTACCCTCTCGATACAGCTTGAAGTAGTCTGTATATAATTGCATCTCAGCCTGGAAAGGGCTCAACAACACGCCCCCCATTTCCACATCGTCAGGCTCGACGACGTCCACCTCCATGTAAACTGGCAGTTCCATCTGCACTTCAAAATGGTGCAAGTATAAGTGAAAATATATATGCAGACGGGAAGTTTCTGAGGTGTGTGAAATCATGGCCTCGTCCCCAGGAATGTTGTGGAATCAGCGTTAGTATATTAAGCGGAACGAAACAAAGCGGTGCCATATTTGGACCTGAAAGTTGAAGGTATAAAGCAACCCATACCCCATTGCCGTTTCCGGCAGCGGACAAGGGCAGTTTGCGTAGTCAAGCTTAAGGGTATCTCTCATTGTGTCCCCGGACAACAGAACCAATGCTACAAGGAAAGGCGACCTAATAAACAGCCCTTGCATAGAGTAGCCCATCGGTACTTGGCGGTCATTGTGAAAAGGGCCAGACTCGAAACATCCGAATTGAGGTGTCAGACTAGCCTGTCACATTGAATGGACTCCCAAGGGTCAACGGGTGTGACCTCATCAAAGGACAAAAACAAATGCAGCAGTTTCCCTTCTCTCCTATTGAGGACAAGCGTCCCGAATCGCCGTAGTCTAAGCTGACTCGACCCCTTTACCTTCGGACACATCTCCGCTCTCCTTAGTCATCTCCCACCCACGACCTCTGTATCTCTTAGGCCAGATACCACAGCGCCCAGGAGCCAGAATACCGTTAGGGTCCAGTGCGTCCTTCAGCTTTTCGTTGAATTTCATCAGCGCATTGTCATTCCAACTGTACGTTCCCGCGACCTGGTCCATCAACACCAGGTGGGTCCTATACTCCCCGTATCCACACGCCGCCGCATCGTCAATCATGTCGCGTAGGCACTTCATCGCCGCGCGTCGCCTCTCCGGATCGTCACGGTCGAACACAATTTCTATAATGAGGTGCATCTCGCGCAATCCGACGCAGAATGCCGGGAAGAAGTCGAAACCCGCCTCGTCGTGCCGCTTCTTGGCGAGCGCGAAGAGCCGCTTCGCGTCGGTGCCGCGGATCGGACTGACGGGCGAAAAAGCAATGTGCGCGCCATTAGGTACCCAATTGACCCAGCGGAGCTCGTGCAGATCCGGGACCCCCGCTGCGATGCGGTCGCGGGACCAGAAGTACTCGTCCGCTGGCAGGGTGGAGGGGTCGGCACGGCGGGCACCAGGCACGCGCTTGAACTCCTCATCAATGATAGCGAGCTTGTGCTTTCGGATGTGCGGTGGGCCGTAGGCCATGCCGTAATAGATCCAAGTGCAGTCGCCGGTGGGCATCGTAGCAGCCGTGGCATGGACGACATCATCTGGGATCATGCCACTGCCCTTGTAGTAGTCTGTTCTAGGCTTGCCACGGGCCGCAATAGTCTGAATGACATGTCTGAGCTGGGCAACGTTTTCAAGGATATTGGAGATGCGAAGGGGCCGGATGATCTCGATCTACGCCAATGCGAGCAGGTTAGCGGTGTGATCTTGGCTGCGTTAGACTCACAAACACTCACCAGCTGAGCAAGATCCTCCTCCTTGGGGAACATGTACATCTACGACCATCTATTAGCGTAGCCATTTTGGTATCCGTTTAGAACTTACGAAGCTCTCATAACCACCCGGGTTTGGCATCAACGTCATGCCCATCTTAGTTACGATGCCGTAATTTGACTGTGAAAATATGCCGCTGTACCAAGTATGAAATTAGTTCCGAAATTGCACGGGCGTAATAGAAAAGGATACTGACTCGGAATATGGGCCAAATCCGTACGGAAACGTCTGCCATGTGTTATTGCCTGGCATCGCGCCCATGCCTGTGCGGAAAACTTCCCCGGTAGGTAAGACAACCTCGAGTCCCGAGTGGCAAGCCCAATGATCTCCATAAGGGGTATACCCGACGCCTCGATCAAGAGTATTGCCGATAATGGAGCCGCCACCGAGATCTGGTGGGTCGATCCAGAGCTGGTCGTAGCCCTTCGCCTGGATGGCGTCATACAATGCATAGAAGGACACTCCAGGCTCCACAAGGCAGGTGAAGTCGTCGGGGTTAATATCAAGGATCTGGCTCATCCGCTTCCCAAGATCTAGCACAACTGAGCCCCGAACCCTTGGAGCCGCACCTCCATAACCCACTGACCCAAGGGGTTAGTGTTCAAGCCCAATCTATGAAACTAGTAGGCACTTACGATTACGGCCCATGGAGATCGGATAAATGGGGATCAGATGCTCGTTCGCCCAACGAACAATCGTCTGAACTTCTTCGGTGCTCCCTGGGTAGACGACGGCTGAGGCAACCAGTTCCTCTTCGTCAAGGATCGTCATCATATCATGGGTATTAGGGTCTGTATTGGTCATTTAGAGGCAGAACCGCTAGAGGGTTCTCGTGACTGACTAACGTTCCATATACCTGACCAGTCAATTAGTTCCCCGGCCATAATAAAAGGAGGATCATAAGGAGGTCTCGGTCAAGGAGAGTAGTTACCATCCATCTTTCAGCGGCTTATCGTTGACCTCGACATTCTCCTCCCCAATTTGCGCTCGGAGGCTATCCAGGGCAGCAAAAAAGGCATCCCTCTCAATTCCCTGAGGCAGAACGGGCAATCTTTGTCTTTCCCTCTGGGGCTTTGTCCTTGTCTCAAAGACCCAGCTCTTGGCGCCTTTGGCCTTCTCTGCGAGAAATTGGGGAATCCCGGAGTGGCACTCTGGGAGTAGCGGGATCTCCGATTTGGCTTCTTCCGAGAAAGACATGGCGAATAATTGAAGCTGTGTAAGTGATTATCCCTTGAAAGACTGCTATCTTTGGCAAACTTAAGAGTGGCACAACACTGATATTTATCTCCGATACCCCGCAACCCTGGCTCTATTTGCCGATGCCCCCAAACTTGGAGATTTCGCGCGGCGTTGAGTATTCCCCGCTATTGGATCCGGAGACCCCACCATTCCAAGCAGGTTCACAATTCCGTGACCGACGTCCCATTGTGCAGGCAAGATTTGTAGGCCCAGCTTAAGCCTAGATGTGATAGTCTAGACTGTGGTGATTTAACGTCCTTGGGTCGGGGTGGCACGAGCACTATGGTTTGTACTCGGAGAGACGGAAGCCATGGCGCACTAGCAATAGTCTTTGATCCGTGTTTGCGTGGCGATATGGGAGTACTGTAGGTGCCGGTAGTCTCCACAAAACCAAATATTTACCTTCGTCCCCATGGGGTAAGGCAACCGCACGTCCACAGTACGGGTCGCCCCTAGGGGATAATTATGGGCTTGTTCTACTGTCTCGGACTTAGACCCAGGTTATTGTTTTCCCTGTGATTAATAATACGTTGTAGCCCCTCATTGCTCTCCATCCCTTGTCACTTGGGCAACGGCCCATGAATCTGGATCTAGTACCTCCTTTTCCGCCCTTGGATGTATTGTACGTGCTAAGACCCCATACTGAGGATATCTCCGCCTAGGCTCAGGCTAGTGGCGCTGGGCCTGTTACAAATGCAGCCAGCCTGGAAGCCGCACTCCGAGGTAACTGAGTATTCTAGGACGCTATTAAAGCTGGTCATTATCAGGGGTGAGCCATGAAAGGTGATTTATTTTTAAGTTTACCTTTATTTATATTAGCAACATTTTCTGGAAAACGTACTTTAGAAGCCTTCAGCCCCCGTCTCGTAGACAAACACGCATATTTCCTACTCGGGGACAGAAAACCTAGACCGGTCTGGAGACCGCGGGGATAATAAGAAGTATCTAAACACCGGGGAGGTGTCTTCGTTGATACAATAGGATGTCTCTTCTACCTCTTCAGCAGAAGTCAGGCCCCCTTTAGTATTCGTGTTGATGATGCCCTATAGCTTTTCGGGTCTTTCTCATCTCCTAGTAGACTTTGGTAAAGCCCACTAGCGGAACTCTCGTGGACCGCAGCCCTATCAGCCCTAACGGCAATGTGGATGCCTCGCCAACTATCGGTAGGTCATGGCTGTAACCGCGCATGCATCGCCATCACAACTACCCGACAGGGACGCAGATGAGGACCAGCCACGGGACAGTATTCCCGTTGATGAGGCGGCCCCTCCAGAGCCTAGGAAGAAACCAGCGAGACTTTTGCTGGTGCTCTCGCAGCGACTGACTCTTTTATCGAAGATTCTATTCACCTAAACTATGTAGGCATCTTCATTGATATCGGAGGAATTTGCAAGCTCGAGGAGGTCACAATGGTGTCGAGGGAAAAGAAAATCGCACTCTCCAGGGGGGTTCGTCTGAACACTAGAGTGCTAATGGCTTTTTTCCTATGCGCCGCAAGGCACAGGGAAGATTCTGTTAGCGAGAAGCATGTCCAAGCAGTCTGGCTTCAACATGCTCCCGGTATCAATAACCAAATCTGGCAGACCTGCTAGGGAAGCCATCAAAGTGGTTGTTTCCCTCGCACGGAAGCTCCACCCAGGCATCATATTCATGGAGGAGGCGGATGCCATGTTCGGTACCGCTCAACTACTTCCCCATGGAGTGAGATGGGATCATGACGGGTGAAAAATCCCCATTCATCCTGCTGGCAACAAACAGGCCATTCGACATCGACCCGGGGTTCTCCAGCGGGCGCTGTTCCACACCCACCTCGACGTTACCACGTTTTCCGAGAGAAAGAGGATGTTGGGTCCAGTGTCGAGGGAGAAAAATCCAGTTGGAATCAACACCCCTACGCTAGGCAGATGATTCTGTCTCACGCCAGGTCCGATCTCAAGAACCTGTGTGTCGCGGCGGCTATCAACTGGGTCGGAGAAGTGGAGACAGGCACATCAAATCGCGTCTTGAGGCGTCGGCATTTCGGGTTGGCGATGAAGTCGGTACGGCCGACAGGCCTGAGCAGGACAATGAAGAACGAGTTCCATAATTTTGAGACGAAGTGTGTGCATCAGGAGCCTCCACTGAAAGGACAATTAGGTAAGTAGTCTCCAGCATTGGAAGGAAATGCCCGGTCTAGACCTGGAGGTATCGTACTTTGTTTGCCAAGCACCGCTAATCTTATCTCTTATCAAATCTCTATCCAGTAGCGAGCAAGAATCCGTCCCCACTGCAAATTTGCCGTGAGTACGGAGTACCTAGCATGTACCGAATGCGGAGTACCGCATTTGTCTTCCGTACAGTCCCAGAATTGCTAGCAATTGTCAATTCGTATCCGGTACTGGCCGCGCTGTAGTGCAGATTGGTAGAGTTAATGAGTGAGGGGATAGTCGTCATCATCACGTATGCCGGTTTAAATGTCTTCAACAGCCCACCCGCTCAACAATCTTCTGCTTCTCGTACGTGTTGTACATCATGTCGCGATTCACATGTGTTTCACAAGTACCAAGGTACAAACTTGCTCCACTAGTACCTCTCCGCACGTGTCTTGGCCCTCGAGGAACAGTGGCTGAGAGACAAAGTATCCGTACAAACTTCCGCATGCAAATCGTGAAGCACAAACAAGAAACCATGGGTCAAACGGCCTGTTTTCCGTGCGAAGCCAAGGCGGCATGTTTTGACGGATCCGTATGGTTCGTTCAAGAAATATGCCGCATGTGGTACTCTATACAGGACCCCAGGAATTACGACTTTGTAACGCAAACCGTCCGTGGCAACGCGTGGCCCTCGCCAATCCCAATCCCGGAGTAGTAGCAACCGTGCAGACCCTGTGTGGCTTTTTCTCCTTTTATTTACCAACTTTGTTGGGGCCGTATCCACTCTGCCATCATCGCCAAAATCTCTGTCCCAATGCTCTCAACCCCAAAATATCCCCTCAGCCAACTAATACCCCGGCGCCATGGCTGACCTCATCGTTTTTGCGCCGGACCTGACGGCGCCCGACAGGATACTGCTCCGGAACTTGACCGACGACATTACTCGGCAGTCGGGATGCTCTCCAGCGGCTCCGCCCCTCACTAACGGGAAGGCCGGAAGCAAAGCCTCGGGGTTAGCGGGATGCGCCGTCCACGGCAATGGTTCCGCTGGCAGGACCCGAAACCGCAAGCCAGAGCAAGAATGCATGGGAGCATGCAGCTCTGACCCACCCGGGTCCGACGCCGCCGACTTGGCTACTCTGAAGGCTCGGAATGATCCCGGTCATGCTGCTTTCGAGCCGACGGTCTTTGTGTCAATGGACCTTGAATCGTTGAAACTCAACCCCGTGCTCGACAGATATCTACTCCAGCCATATATCCGGTGGGCGCGCAAGGTCGCACGAAAACCATCCGATGTGGTAATGATCACCCATCTCATCCTTTATTTTACCACCTCAGTCCCGAGTGCCCTGTACCTATATTGGCATTTCACCTACCTCCACGGCGTCCTTCACGCCGCCATGCAGTTTTATTATGTGGGCACCTACACCTTGATGATGCACCAGCACATCCACATGCGAGGCATTCTCTCCCCTGGATATGCCCTCTTCGACCGCATCTTTCCCTACATCACAGACCCGTTGATGGGCCACACGTGGAACACCTACTTCTACCACCACGTCAAGCACCACCACGTTGAGGGGAACGGCCCGGACGACCTATCCTCGACCCTCAGGTACCAGCGTGACGACCTATTCAACTTCCTCCATTACCTCGGCCGCTTCTACTTCTTCGTCTGGCTGGAGCTGCCACTGTATTTCCTGTCGAAGCGGCGGCTAACCATGGCCGCTAAGGCCGCGTTCTGGGAGATCGGGAGCTACGTTACTTACTTTACCTTGGCGAAGATGGTCAGCTTCCACGCCACGCTCTTTGTCTTCATCCTCCCGGTGATGCTTCTCCGAGTGGGTTTGATGGTTGGCAACTGGGGCCAGCATGCCTTTGTCGATGCCGACGAGCCGGACTCGGACTTCCGCTCGAGCATCACCTTAATCGACGTTGCAGTAAGTTATCAACAAACTGTTCCTGGCCCTCTCTTAAACCCAGCCACACCTCAGAATCTCCAGCAGATGTACTAACCAGGCCGATAGAGCAACCGTTACTGTTTCAATGACGGGTACCACACCTCCCATCACCTGAATCCGCTACGGCACTGGCGAGATCACCCAGCCGCCTTCCTTCAGCAAAAAGGGACCTACGCCAAGGAAGGCGCCCTAGTGTTTCACAACATCGACTACCTCATGATCACCGTGAGGCTTCTCATGAAGGATTACGACCACCTCGCCCGGTGCCTGGTGCCCATCGGAGACCAGATCTCCCTTACCATGGAGGAACGGGCCACCATGTTGCGACGGCATGCGCGTCGATTTTCCGAGGAGGAGATCCGGCAAAAGTTTGCCAAGTCGGCCTAAATCGACCTCGCTGAGGTACCAGGAGATATCATTTCTGTTGATATTGGTGTTTCTGCTGTCAATTTCTTGGGAACAACATCAGGGTAGAGATATTAGAAATTCTGCATACGCCCGTTAGAGATGACACATATAGAAACGGACAGGATACCGTTAGATGCCATTTTAAACCTATAGAAGTGTAGACGAATGGACGCCTTGATGGCTGTCGAATATGTAATGATGTGGTCACAAGCTGCGAATCTCCTTGGGTGCTGTCAGTCTTTCCGCTCTTGACACCGACACCCACTACGCCATAAACCTAGCAGATCTGCCAGGCCTCGGGCCTTTAGAATTAGTATAGTCTCTCTCAGCTAAGTACACGAAAGTGTGTTATCAAGACGGGTTACGGGGACTGACTTTAATACAAGCAGAGATCTGAGCTCATTTCTCATTCTTTCCCAAGTAGTATATCGTAATAGTAAGGTTAGCCATAGCAAAAAGGTGGTGTTGTCACAAGAGAATTAGATAACGCCTCTGTCTGTTCAGTATTTCGATGCCAATCTCAACAAGACATCAAGGCAACACAATGCACCCCTCACAACACAAGGGGAGAGACTCACGGTCAGAACAAGCATTAATGTCAATTTAAGCTACAATCCTCCGAGACGACGAGGGTGCGGGAGGCTGACGCCACCTTCGTGCTGCATGCCTATCCTGCAGGATAACAGTGTCAGGCATTCGATTCTTCGAGCAGTAGGCAGGGCATGTCGGCAGTGATGATTCGGTTGAGAGTTGAGCTAGGGCATCTCGAAGCGGCTTTGGCAATTGCTCTGATTTGGGCTTGAGTCCGTTATGGCGCTATGTGGTTAGGAGAATCTCGCTTCCAGTGAATCCAATCCCGGGCATCGCTATCCTTTTTCTGCCGTGGTGCAAATCCGAGAGATCTCAGCAATGCCACTGTGGCGCTACGAGGGACAGCACCACGTTGACAATCTATGCAACCTCCAATGGCGGGTGTGCCAAGCTTTGGCGGTAAGGCGAAGCACACTCCCCGAACCCGGGGCAAGCGCGGAGGGCCAAAATGGGAGTGCTTCGCGAGGCCTATGGCGTTCTAGGCCCGAGGGCCAGTTGAGCCTCAGGGGCGGCACAGCGCACCGATAGTTCAGAGTGGCGTCGATCACCGTAGAAGGGAAAGACGGCCACCTGACAAATTCTGCCACCCCCAGCCTCGATCCCTAAACTTGGCGCTATCGGCCTTGTTGCATTTGCATCTCACATCGGTGCATAGTTTCGTTATTCCGCGGGGAATCCAAAGATTTTACACGGTCGTGCGGTCGCATCGGAGTCTTCGCAGTCAAGCTAGTAGCATGGAGAATGGGTTTGTTTGGCGAGAAGTGCGGCTGGCCTAGGAGGCGTCCAATCAACACAACCCCACATTTCAGCTGCGTTATTAGTCTTTCGATATTTCCTCCTTCTAAACTTCAGCAAGTCTTGGCGATACCACAGGAGACGGGGCTCCCTGTTGGGCGACTCAATGCCTTGGGCGCCTTCAAATTAGCACACGGCGCCCAACCGTCGTGGCCAAAGACGTGGGCTTGGTTTTCATCATACATAACGCCGATGCTTCTGCACCCCTTGGAAGCATCTTGGACCTTTTGGCTGCATCTTTTGTTCTTCTCTCTATAAAAAAGGAGGGTATTGATTATGGGCATCTCGGTGTTAATGCAGTTGGGGCTTGCTCTATGCGGCTCAGCGTCAATCCTCCCTCGAGCCGAGGATGATCGAGGATTCCTCTCCTATCCCCTCGTCCACCGGCAAACCCACAGAAAGCTCACTGGGCGGGATACTGGCGTCAGTCTCCACAACCAGTCGATCATTACCTACCTGTTTGAACGTATGACTTCCAATAGAGATTCCGACCGTAAAACGGTCTAGCAATTGTGCTAACTCACCGCCCACAGTTGACATAGGGACTCCGGCTCAGCGTGTCGAGGTCGTCCTAGATAGCGGCTCGTTCGAGTTATGGGTAGATCCGACGTGCTCCGGGGCGAGCAATGCGGATCAGGCGGCTAGCTGCAAAGCGGCCGGCCTCTATGATCCCTACTCCTCCTCCACGGTCATTGACATGGATGCGACGAACCAGCTCCCTTACGGTAAGGGTGTCGTCAACATTGCCTACGTGGCCGACACCATCAAGCTTCCCGGAAGTGGTTGTAAGTAGGCTGGACATGACCTTTAAAATGTCGCTTGTAGCACCACTAACGCCCTGTAGCGAGCAAGGCTCTCAAAGAGGTCATCTTTGGCGTTGGTCTTGAAAGCGAGGATCTTTCGTACGGCATAGCAGGCGTGGGCCACGGCAACGGTTACAACCTAGAGTACGATAATCTCATCGACGTTCTTTACGAACAGGGTGTCACAAACTCAAGGGCATTCAGTGTCGCTTTGGGGAGCAAGGACGGCAGCGGAGGGACTGTCATATTTGGTGGCGTGGACACCAAGAAGTTCTCGGGCAATCTCGTACAGTTGGAAAACTTACCGCCGCAGATGGAGCAGGGCCAGCCAGGGATGGTCAGGTAATTCCAGCTACATTCTCCTCCAAGCTTGGGGGATAGACGCTAACCGGAAGTCTCCCCAAAAGATTTTGGATTCAGCTCGACTCTATCGGCATCACCCAACCTGGGGGCAAGTCCTCCACGTACCGGAACTCCGGCCTGCCCGTAGTTCTCGACACCGGCGCAACGCTAAGCTACCTTCCCGAATCCATCGTTTCCCAATTTGCGGATGACTTTGACGCCACGCTTGAGTCCGGCGGCGTTCTATCAGTGGACTGCTCCAAGGCTTCGCAGGACGGGACCGTAGACTTCAAGTTTGGGCCGCAGACCATCCGGGTACCCTTCCGGGAGTTCCTGGTAGATGTGGGTGGTGGCCTTTGCGTCGTCGGAGCCCTGCCGGTGGATGCGACGACCCCCATCCTTGGAGACAGCTTCCTGCGCTCTGCCTACGTGGTCTTCGACATTGACGGCGGGGCCATTTACCTCGCGCAACACCAGGACTGCGGGACGAACGAGAAGGCGCTGCCGGCAGGGAGTGGCGCGGCAGGGAAGTTTGAGGGCGAGTGCACGGGATCCGCGAATTCCGCGCCGCGTGCTGCAAGCGGCGGGGTGTGGGGAGTGTTCACAATGGCTGCCGTTACACTGGGGATCCAGTCTTTGTTTATTCTTGTACTGTGATCGCCGAACAGAGTGATGTGTCATTTTCGCGGCGTTGAGGGATGTAGAACTTTTTTTTTAAACGGGGAAGTGTAAACGCATTAGATATCATACGCGATGCATACTAGAACTCTATCGAGGCAGACATCAAGTTAGGAATATCCCGGCTATCGGACACTCTATGTGTACCAACAGGTGACAGGAGCAATAGCACCCATTATCCTGGACTCGACACGGGGGCTCGTAATTGATGTGAGGCTAAGGGGTCGGGAATCAAGAAGTGGACGACAGTTAGGGAGTCCCACGGCAAACCCCCCCCCAACAAACACATGATGTAGGTAGTTTGTAGTTTGTGGTG
>Ga0164242_10000387_pt1 | contig 53940 bp, 44 predicted proteins | sample OricomgcompostMG_FD_108783 | JGI IMG/M metagenome (GOLD analysis project Ga0164242, IMG submission 108783) | Miracle-Growth compost microbial communities from Emeryville, California, USA - Original compost - Miracle growth compost (MG) ...
ATACAGGTTACCAAAGCCATAGCCGATATAACCGCGCAGCTGGAATACTACCGCCTGCAGCAGATAGAAGCGCAGGAAAAAGACCAAGTGCAAAAGCTAAAAATACTCACCGAAGAAGAAAAGCAGCAAGCCACCGACTTTTACAGCAACCAGACTTATTACAGCGTACCAACGAGCTGATGGGCAAGAGCGGCGTAACCGGGGAAGAAAGCAAACGACTGCTGATGTACCTGATCTTCACCAGCCGCAAAAGGGAAAACCCTTTGCATATCATCAGCCTGGGCAGCAGCGGAGCCGGAAAAAGCCATCTCCAGGAAAAAGTAGCCGAGCTGATCCCTGATGAAGATAAAATAGAAAGCACTTCTTTGACGAGCAACGTCGGACGGAGCGGAGGCCGTGCTGTATGCCCTTCGGGAACTGATCAGCAAAAGGCATATTATCAAATTAGTGCCGCTCAAAGACAGCAAGGGCGTTACCCGAACCGTCACGTTTAAAGTTACCGGCCCGGTAACGGTAGCGGGCTGCACCACGCAGGAACGCATTTATGAAGACAACGCCAACCCTTCCCTTTTGATTTACATAGACTAAAGCAAAGCCCAGGATGAAAAGATCATGGAGTATCAACGGACGGTGTCCGCCGGGCAAATCAACAGGAAGGAAGAACAGGACATCAAACAGTTTTTGCAAAACACACAAAGAATATTGCAGCCGGTAAGGGTAAGAAATCCTTATGCGGAACAGTTAAAGATACCGGCAGAAGTGTTCAAACCAAAAAGAACCAACGCCCATTATTTACAGTTTATAGAAGTCGTCACCTTTTATCATCAATACCAGCGGGGGCAAAAAACAGATAAAGCCACCGGCGAAGTGTATATCGAAACCACGCCGGAAGATATAGCCGAGGCCAACAAGCTCATGAAAGAAGTTTTATTGCGGAAAGCGGATGAGCTAAGCGGCGCCTGCCGGAACTACTTCGAGCAACTCAAACAGTATCTACAGGATAATCACATCAGCACGTTTACGAATAAAGAAATACGCCGGGGGTTACGGATACCCGTCAGCACCGTAGAGCGTTACCATGCAGAACTGAGGGCCCTGACATGGTCTTAAAAGATTTTAAGGGGTATCTGCAGACATGGACGGGTATGAGACCTATACTCATTTTGATGATGTCAAAGGCATCGCACAACTGAATTGCATGGCTCATGCGAGACGCAAATACATGGAAAGCTTGGATAACGATAAGCAGAGATCAGCGTATGCGCTTCAGCAAATAGGCCTATTGTATGATATTGAGCGGAAGGCAAAAGACTGGTCTGTTGAGGAAAGACTGGAGATCCGCCAACAGGAAGCTCTACCGATATTAAAGGAGCTCGGTAAGTGGATGGAAGATCCATATCTTCAGGTTCCCCCTAAAAGCGCTATAGCCCTGGCTCTGGCTTACTCCATTAAACGTTGGAATAAACTAAGTCTGTATGCTAAAATGGTATATTAGCGATTGATAATAATGCGGTGGAGCGGTCTATCAGAAGCCTGGCGATCGGCAGAAAAAATTACATATTCTGCGGAAGTCACGAAACAGCAAAAAGAGCTGGTATGCTATACTCTTTAATCAGCACTTGCAAATTACACCAAGTGAATCCATATGAGTGGCTCGTCGATGTCTTAACCCGTATATCCTCTCATCCAATTAATCGAATAGATGAACTGCTTCCACATATCTGGAGTAAGCAAAGATCTGAAGTGAAAGTTAGTTAGACAAGGTGGGTTAGTCGAAGGCCTACAGGAGCAAAACCAGCAGGCCCATTTTCCAGAGATGATAAAGATAAAATAAGGAGGTAGAATATGAAATACGTTATCTATCTCGTTGGAATCGAATGCAAAGCTATGGGTATCTAAATTTGATTAAGCATAAATTGACTACCTTACTTTCGAAGTCGAAGAGAGGCTCTACCGTAACCTACCAGCAATAGACTTTTAGGATATCCGAAATGAGGTCGTTTCAAAGAGTAAACCAAAGCAGGGTTCCCACTAACATTATCCAACCTATATAGTTCAACTGATTAGATCGTTGTTTTAAAGAATTGACATCCTCATATATCGCCTCCACAATTATAAAAAATCATTGGGGCTGATTCCAGCATGAAACAATATTTTTTATGAATATAGTCAGGAAACAATTACCAGGAAGCTAGAACGGATTTTATCCATAAGCCTTGGCTAAAACTTTGTATATTTGTTAATCAATCACGGCAAATTTCTACAGCAATGGATACTGATTTTCGGACAGACGAAAAGCCTGACATACATTTAGGAAGGAACGTGCAGCGAATTCGTGAAATCATGGGCATGAAACAAAGTACCCTGGCGGCCAACACAGGCTACAGTCAGCAATATATTTCCAAACTGGAGCAAAGCGATAAATTTGCTGATGACATCCTGAACAAGGTCGCCGAAGGACTTGGCGTGGCACCGGACTTGATCCGGAATTTCGACGAGGAAAAAACTGTTTATAATATTCAGAATAACTACGAAAGTTCAAATAACAACGGGCCAAACTACCGTTGCACAATCAATCCTATCGACAAATTGATCGAAATGATTGATGAGAACAAGCGCCTTTATGATGCCCTCTTAAAAGCCGAACGAGAAAAGAACGCATTGATGGAGCAACAAATCCAGCATTTGAAAAAAACTTAAAGGCTCGCTCCGTCATCGCCGTATCTAATCATCCCGTTCCAGGGCTCTAATCAATGCAAGCACATCTTGTTTATAGGTCTTCCTTCGGTCGATCAGGTGACATAGCTCAGATATCTTCATTCAAAAAGCGAGCACAACACCCGCTGGGACAGCAAATATGGGTCAACGAATGGCCTGGACAAAAGGGCTAGTCACTATGATCTATTCAAATGGCTGACCGCACGCAATGTTTCGGCCAACTCATCTGGCTGGAGAAAATGGTGGAGCCGGCGGGATTCGAACCCGCGTCCAAACATCGGTTGAAAAAGCCTTCTACATGTTTATTCCGCTATTCGTTGTCGGTGAGGAACTGGAATCGGACCAACCGAATTCCTCACTTAGCTGAATAATCTTTTGCCATACGCACAGCCTGATATGGCAGCATCCCATTTTATTTTTGAGTCGGCGGCGGAGCTTGGTAACAGGACAACCTGCTCAACGCGGCCCGAATGACTACGCTAATCGCTGATTAGGCAGCCATGGCATACTGAGTATTGCCATTTGATCTTTGAATATTCAGATTAACGTGCTAATTATCCAACGCACGACATGCTTATACTTTCCCCGCCTGATGCTGTCAAAACCGGTCGGCCCCGGTGGCAAGGAATTTTGTCCTCCTCGCATTCCCAGTCTATTCCACAAAGTCCATGCAAAATTACTTTAAATCCGCCAAACTGACATTTTACCGACCCGCAGCCTTTCATGCACCACGATCCCCTATCTTTGCACTGCCCTAGATGAAAAAAGCGTTACTTCAACTGCATATTGCCATTTTGCTGGGAGGATTTTCTGGAATCCTGGGACGGCTTATTGACCTGAAAGAAGGTCCCTTGGTTTGGTACCGCATGGGGATAGCCAGTCTGGTACTGTTTATTTTTCTGTCTTCCACCGGAAGGATGAAATGGGTTTCGACAGCAGAGGCGCTCAAATTGCTGGGGGTAGGTTGCTTTTTAGCAATCCACTGGCTCTGCTTCTACGGCAGCATCAAGTACGCCAATGTTTCGGTAGCGCTGGTGTGCTTTACGGCTTCTGCTTTTTTTTCCGCGTTGCTAGATCCCCTGATTCTTCGACGCAGGGTATCCTGGATGGAAATCTTTCTTAGTCTCATTGCTGTGGCAGGAATCTATGTAATCTTACACTTTGATCAGCATTTCGCGCTGGGCATCTTACTGGGCACGGCAGCCGCCTTTTTCAGTGCGCTGTTCACCGTACTCAGCAAAAAATTGACCGAAAAACACGACCCCTATACCTTATCGTTTTACGAACTGGTGAGCGGCTTTGCTTTCCTGACGCTGCTGATGCCCCTTTATTTGCGGCTCTTTCCGGACACATCTCTGACACCGGGATGGATGGACTGGTTATATTTGGGAATTCTGAGCATCGCTTGTACGGTACTGGCGTTCTTTCTGGCTTTCAGTTCCTTAAAAACAATCAGTCCATTTACCACCAACCTCAGTTATAACCTCGAACCTCTCTACGGCATTTTACTCGCCTTTTTGATTTTTCACGAAAATACTCACCTGAACGATCAGTTTCTCTGGGGTTGCCTGCTCATCCTGGTATCGGTGGGTCTGCAGTCTCTGCGCATGTCCCGGGTTTACAAAAAGATCCCGAAACGGTTCACCAACCGCTTTCGGATTCCCTGGGGATAATGCCTCGGGCGTTTTCAGGCAGCCTGTTCAGAAATGTACCTCACCAGGGATCGCTTCGCCACCGGCAACAAAGTTTCCTCCAGCGGGAATGTCCTCTTGGAGATCACGCTATAGACGGCAGGATTAGGCATATCCTGGTGCTCCCGGATGAGTTCGGATTTAATGGATTCGTGCGTGTTAACCAGATTCCTCAACCAGGAATCGATATAGGTGGTCCGCATCGCCCGGTATTTCTCATGTTGCTTTTCAAAAATGGTGATATGGAACTCATAGGCCCGGGTGTCTCCGTCCTTCCCATTGTCCACCAGCATGTATCCTTCCGAATGACTTAATGGAATAAGCCCCACCGGAGAAATCTCCATTTCTTCATCGACCATCTCATAAATTTCCCGGCCTTCCTGAATTGTTTCTTCCATTTTCTGTGACGCATACCGGATAATGTCTTCCAATTCCGTCATCAGTTCGTCATCCTTAATCATTTTTTCATAGATCACCTGAAGGCGGTCCAGGTCAAGCTGCGACAGGCGCTTGGGAAATTGCTGCTGCAGATATTGCTTGTTGTCCCGGAAAGAGATTAGGTTGTGGAAATGAAAAATCAGATCCGATAATTGGGGGTACAGTTTATGCTGGTGAAAGTTGTAGTTGATCGCCTGAAGGTAATCCAGCAGTTTATAGCGCTTCAACTCAAAATCAATGTACCCGTCCACAAACCAGGTTTCAGACAGTGTTTTCATACTCTGTTGAATTTGATTGCGGTGAATTGATCTTGTAAATTAAGAAAAATAGTCTTTCCCTCATCTGGTAATGACTCGCTGTATTGCGGATATTCCAAAGCACGGGCACCACAATTTATGAGAAAAACCTAAACGACAAGACTGGCGAGATTAAAGGGCTTTTTCGCCGTCAAACTGCTCCAACTCGCGAGCTACGGCTGCCAGGAAGGTGGCTCCCAGAGAACCGTCAATGATCCGGTGGTCATAAGACATTGACAGATACATCATATGACGGATGGCAATAGAATCACCCTGAGGAGTCTCCAGGACCATCGGTCGTTTCCGGATCGCCCCTACTGCTAAAATCGCCACCTGCGGCTGATTGATGATCGGGGTCCCCGCCAGGCTCCCGAAGGTACCTACATTGGTCATGGTAAAGGTCCCGTCCCTAGTATCATCGGGTTTGAGTTGACCCTGCCGGGCGGCCTGGGCCAGATGATTGACCTGCCGCGCTAATCCCACCAAATTGAGGGTATCCGCATTTTTGATCACGGGTACGATCAGACTACCCCCGGGCAGTGCCGCAGCCATCCCAATATTGATATCTTTTTTGACGACAATCCGTGTGCCATCCACGGAACTATTGATCAACGGAAATCTTTTGATGCATCGCACAATGGCCGAAATGAACAAAGGAGTGAACGTCAACTTTTCGCCCTCGGTTTTTTCGAAGTCTCCCTTGACCTTGTCTCTCCATTGGACCAGATTGGTGACGTCCGCTTCACTGAAACTGGTCACGTGAGGGCTAACCTGTTTGCTGTGTACCATATGCTCGGCAATGAGCCGCCGCATGCGGTCCATCTCGATGATCTCCACATTGCCAGCATAAGTCACTTCCGAAGCGGGTGCCAGTTCCTGACTCCCCGGCGATGGGGGCTTTGGCTGCGATGCGGAGGCAGACTTTCTATGCTGCACATATTCCAGCATATCTTTCTTGGTTACCCTTCCCTCCAATCCGCTGCCCGGGATCTGTTCCAGCTCGTGCATCGGGATTCCTTCGTTACGCGCAATGGTAAGCACCAGGGGAGAATAAAATCTTCCAGCCCCCGATTCTCTCTCCGAACCGGTCGGCGTTTCAGGCTGTATCGCCGGGTGTTCTTCTTCCTGAACCGGTGCTGGCTCCGCAGTGTCTTCTCCCTCTTCATCCGGCAACAACAAAGACAAATCCTCTTCGCCGGTCCCAGGAATCTCTTCCGCGGACGAAATTCTGGCAATGACCGTACCGACGGGAACCACATCGTTTTCGTTAAAAAGGACTTCGGTAACCTCTCCGTTCACCAATGACGGCACCTCACTGTCCACCTTGTCCGTAGCAATTTCCAGCACCGTTTCATCCGCCTTCACCGGATCTCCAGGCTTCTTATGCCAACGAAGAATCGTGGCCTCCATGATGCTCTCGCCCATCTTAGGCATGGTCATGTCAATGATTGCCATAAAAGAAGAAATTTAGCGGTTCTTGTGAGTTACAAATGTAAGGAAATGCAGAAAATACCGGTGATCGTCGGAAAATCAACCTGCCGGCGCGGCTTCTGTAACATCCAGGATGCATTGCCGCAAAAGGTTCAGCGCATAATTCGCCGTTATTTCGGTATTGCGGGCCCGGCCGTAACGCAGCTGATATTTTCGGGTGACAATGGAGGTGGCTGAGCCGGCTGCAATCCATACGGTACCGACGGGCTTTTCAGGGCTTCCTCCATCCGGCCCCATAATGCCAGATACGGCAACCGCGAGATCGGTCTCCATCAGGTGCAGCACCCCCTGCACCATCTGCACGACAGTTTGCTCACTGACGGCGCCTTTTTCGGCAAGCACTTGCCCGGAAACTCCCAGCACCGAAGTCTTGCGGTCATTTGCATAAGTAATCGCTGCCCCGCGAAAATAGGCCGACGCACGGGGGACGGAGGTGAGTTTATGGGCTACCAGCCCACCCGTGCAACTTTCCGCGGTCGAGACGGTCAGTCCCGCCTCTGCCAGCAATTTTCCCACCCAGGCTTCCAGAGGCACATCTTCGTCGGCCACCATGATATCGTGAAGGATTTCCTTGAGTAACCCAAAGTATTGTTCCATTTCTGCGGCCGCCTTTTGGGGCAACTCTCCTCTGGCTGTCAGCCGCAGCTTGAGCAGGCCGTTTCCCGGCAAATAAGCCAGCTGCAAGTGACTGGGAAGCCCCTCCTCAAAACCGACCAGCCGCTCGGCCACCGAAGATTCCCCCAGTCCCATGGTCACCAGGGTCCGGTGCAGGATCACCGGTAGGGTAAACCGCTGAGCGAGTGCGGGCAGTACCTCCTGCTGCATGATCCCTTCCATTTCATGAGGGACCCCAGGCATAGACACATAAATGACGTCCTCTTTTTCAAACCACATGCCTGGAGCCGTCCCCTGGTTATTGGCCATCACCCTGCAGGTTTCCGGCAGCCAAGCCTGCCGCAGGTTGCGTTCCAGGACAGGCAAACCCCGGGTGGCAAACAGGGTCTTGAGCCGGGAAAGCACCTCGGCATTTTCTACCAGCCGGGTGTCGAAATAGCGACAGAGGGCCTCTTTGGTACGGTCATCGGCAGTGGGACCCAGACCCCCGGTGATCAGGATCAGATCGGATTGCCGACTTTCATAGGCCAGAGTCTCCAGGATCGCGTCGGGTTCGTCGCCTATCGCCACCCTCGCCCTTACCCAGATGCCCAGCAGGTTCAATTGCCGGGCCATCCAGGCTGAATTGGTATCAATCGTCTGACCGATTAAAAGTTCATCGCCAATCGTGACTAGTGTGGCATTGATTTGTTGCATAGCCGAAGATATGAGGCGCAAAGATACACCAGCCGCACAAACCTCATGGCTCCTCAGCGGGAGAACATAGGGCTGTGTGGCGACGCAGGCGGAAAACACCCACCAGGATCGCTGCCTCTCCCGCGGCAAATATCGGCCAGGGAAACCGGGATGGAACGTAGGCCGCGGCATGAAGCGCCGTGGAATGCTGCAGAGGATCGATCCAAAAAGCGGCCATCACCAACACCGCCCCAACCATCCATGCGCGCAGCACTCCCGGAGGGAAAGACCCGCCGCCAGAACGGGCTTCGGTCCTCCAGATCAAGGCGCTTAGCAGAATCATGGTCAGCGACAGAAGGCAGGGTGCCCAAACAGGGCCTACCCAAAGTACCGGAAGCAAAAACAGCAGGTCCCAGGTGCGCAAGCCGACGGGCCACCCGATCAGGAGTTTCAAAAAACAATAATAAACAAGGTCCCAGAGGCCAAAAGCCAACAGGAAAAAAGCCAGTCGCTCAATACGGTTTGCCCCGCTGAGGAGGGCGACGGCCAGCAGCATGAGGAGAGTGGCGCCTTCCCGACCCATCTCTATGGCCAAAAAGTTACCGGGAATCGGCACTAAAGGGAAGCCAAATCCGTCGGGATAAAAAATTTTCCGCAGATAAATCACCACTACCGCTTCCAGATAGCCCATGGCTACGGCAAAGACAATCACCCAGATCCAGATGTAGGGACGTGTCTTCATCGGGAACAAATTTCACCGGCCCGTTCCCGCCATCCGACCAGGCTTGTACTAAGAAGCGTTAGCGGGCCATCTCCACCACTTGAGTGGGCGCCATATTGGCATTACGGATGGCAATTTGCCGGGCGGCATTTTGAGCGAATTCGGAAAAGGCGGCCATGGTGATTTCATCATCTCCCATCATCACGGGGATTCCCAGATCCCCTCCTTCACAAATCCCTTCAACCAGGGGAATCTGACCCAGCAGGGGAATTTCAAATTCCTCGGCCAGTTTTTTTCCGCCATCCTTTCCAAAAATATAATATCTCTTCTCCGCATTGTCGGCCGGAGTAAAGTAGGCCATATTCTCGACTAACCCCAATACCGGCACCTTGATCGCTCCGGTACTGAACATGGCGATCCCTTTTTTGGCATCGGCCAGGGCCACCTGCTGGGGCGTGGTGACCACTACCACCCCCGTGACGGGGATGGTCTGTACCAGGGTCAAATGAATATCTCCGGTTCCCGGAGGCAGATCGATCACCAGGTAGTCCAGTTCCCCCCACTGCACCTCCGTGACAAACTGCTTCAAGGCACTGCTGGCCATGGGACCCCTCCAGACAATCGCCTGCCGCTCATCCACGAGCAAGCCGATGGACATCAGCTTAATGCCATACCGCTCCAGGGGAACAATCATGCCTTTGCCATTCACTTTGGTCATCATGGGCCGTTCTCCCCGCACCCCGAACATAATGGGCACGCTGGGACCATAAATATCTGCATCCATCAGGCCGACTGAAGCCCCTTCCTTGGCCAGGCTTAAGGCCAGATTGGCTGCTACGGTAGACTTGCCCACTCCCCCCTTTCCACTGGCCACGGCAATAATATTGCGTACCTGGGACAACAGTTGCTTATTGTCTTTGCGGTTGCTGGTCACCCGGGAGCTCATCCGTACACTCACTTCCACATCTTTATCGATCAGATGATGGATTGCATTGATGCAGGCATTGCGGATCAATTCTTTCAGGGGACAGGCCGGTGTGGTAAGCACCACGGTAAAAGACACCGTTTTTTCTGTCGTCTTCACATCTTTCACCATCTTGAGCGTAACGATGTCCTTACCCAGATCCGGGTCTATAACCTGGCTCAGCGCTTTCATCACTTGCTCTTCGGAAATCATATCCATTCAAAAATTTGTTAAATTTATTCAATCAGGGCAAAGTTAACCCAAATGCCGCGTATTTTGTCGGATTCTGTCTCGCGGGGAGACGCTACGTGTGTATAACATATTACTTTCCTGTAATGTTATGCCCTGAAATAATGTACCTTTGATTAAGGGATGAAAAGACTTTTTTACATAGTTGTGCTGATCGCAGCACTGCCTTTTTGGGGCCACGCCCAGGAGCGGAAACCCGTCGAGGATTCCCTGGTAGAGGTCTCGGGAGTCACCCTGACGGCCGACAGTACATTGGTCATCCCGAATGTCAGCATTGTCATCAAAGGCAAGCAACGGGGCACCATCTCCAACGACCAGGGGGTATTTTCTATCGTCGCGATGAAAGGCGATGTACTGATCTTTCGGGCCATCGGGTTCAAGACGCGCCAGGTGCAGATTCCCACCCAACTGCCCGGTAACCACTACGCCATTGCCCAGCTTCTCTCCCAGGATACCACCTACCTGCCGCTGACGATCGTAAAGCCCTATCCGACCAAGGAGGAATTCAAAGAAGCTTTTTTGCATTGGCAGATTCCTAATGATCGGTATGATATTGCCCGGTCCAATACCGAGTTGGAAAAACTGCAGAACCTGATGTACTACACCAGTCCTGACGGGGCAGAAGGAGTGAATCAGTCTTTCAACCAGCAGTTCCGGGATGCTCAATACAAAGGAGGGTTCCCTCCCATGAATATCTTTAACCCCCTGGCGTGGGCCAAATTCATTCAAGCCATTAAAAACGGGGATTTCAAACGAGACAAATGATCCGGGAAAAAGGTTTCCAGGACAAGGGATTGTTGCGTAAACAAAGTATTTTTTCACGTGCCGATCAACTTCGCCGCTTATGGAGCACCACGTACCTGCACTTATTTCCGATCTCGCTTTAATTCTTGGCGCAGCGGCCATTACCACGCTGATATTCAAAAAACTGAAACAACCCCTGGTGCTGGGCTATATCATTGCCGGTGTCCTGGTGAGTCCCCAAGTCCATTTGATCCCCACGGTAACCGACCAGGCCAGCATCAAAATCTGGGCAGAGATCGGCGTGATCTTCCTGTTATTCAGCCTCGGGCTGGAGTTCAGCTTCAAAAAACTGATGCGGGTAGGAGCTACCGCCTCGGTCACCGCCCTGGTGGAGATCATATGTATTGTGACAGCCGGCTATTTCGTCGGAAAATGGATGGGATGGAATACGATCGATTGTATTTTTTTAGGCGGCATGCTGGCCAGTTCCTCCACCACAATCATTATCAAGGCTTTTGATGAACTGGGCATCAAAACCAAGCAATTTGCCCGGATTGTCTTCGGCGTGCTGATCGTGGAGGACATTGTTGTGATCCTCCTGCTGGTATTGTTACCGACTATTGCCATCAGCCAGCAATTCGAGGGTTCGGAGCTGCTGTTCACGATCCTGAAGTTGGCTTTCTTCTTATTGCTTTGGTTTATGATGGGCATTTTCCTGTTGCCCACCTTTCTGAAAAAGACGGCCAAACTGCTGGATTCCGAAATGATGCTGCTGCTTTCCATCGGACTCTGTCTCGCTATGGTGGTGCTGGCCATTGAAGTAGGCTTTACGGCCGAACTGGGCGCGTTTATCATGGGATCCATCTTCGCCGAAACCACTTCATCGGACAAGGTCGAACATATCCTCCATTCGGTGAAGGATCTTTTTGGGGCCGTATTTTTCGTATCCGTAGGCATGATGATTGACCTGCATACGATCTGGGATTATCGGATTCCGGTGATCGTCATCACCCTGGTGACCCTGTTTGGAAAGATCGCCAGTACGTCTGCGGGCGCCCTGCTGTCGGGACAACCGCTTAAACAATCCGTCCAGGCGGGGATGAGCATGGCTCAAATCGGTGAATTTGCTTTTATCGTAGCCACTCTGGGACTGAGCCTGGGCGTGATCAGTGACTTTTTATTCCCGGTAGCCGTCGGGGTATCGGCCATCACGACCTTCACCACACCCTATCTCATCCGGTTGTCGGAGCCCACTTACCAGATGCTGGAACGGGTACTGCCCGAAAACTGGATCCGTTTTCTCAACCGCTATAGTTCCGACACCCAGAAGATCCCTACCGTGAGTGGCTGGAAAACCTTGCTTCGTACTTATCTCCGCGTCATCATCTTAAACGGGGTGATCAGTGTAGGCATCATCTTGCTGTGCGGTGTGCTGCTCGCGCCTTTCGTCTACCGCGCACTTCCCGGCACCTTTCCACACAACCTGGTGCTGGCCGTCATATGCCTGTTGCTGGTCTCTCCTTTTTTATGGGCGCTCGGCTTCCGCCGGCTGGACCGGATCTCTTTTTCAAAACTCTGGCTGGATTCTAAGCTAAACCGTGGCCCGCTGGTACTCATGGAGGTGCTGCGCATGGCCACCGTGGTGTTGATCCTCGGGTTCCTGCTGGACAAATTTTTTTCGGCCACCATCGCCGTGCCTGCGGCAGTATTGATCATCGTGCTGTTGATCCTGCTGTTCTCCAAAAAACTGCAGTCTTTTTACGGACGGATCGAAAAGCGCTTTCTGGTCAATCTCAATGCCAAAGAATCCGCCGAACAGGCCCGCAACCATTTCAATATTGTCCCCTGGGACGGCCATGTCGTCTACTTTGATATTCCGGCTGAAGCTCCTTTTGCGGGACAAACCCTGCAGGAGCTGGGCTGGCGGGAAAAATACGGGATCAATGTCGCCCTGATCGAGCGGGGTACCCGAATGCTGCATGTGCCCGGACCTCAGGTGCGGATATTTCCGGCCGACCACGTAGCCGTCATTGGCACGGATTCCCAACTGCAGGGCTTTGCCGGGCTCATTGAGGGAGCCAGGGGCGCGGCCGCCGAAGAACAGCAAGAGCACATTTCCCTGGTCCAGATCGCGATCCACCCGAATTCCCCGCTGCTGGGAAAAAGCATTCGGGATTCCGGTATCCGCAATATCGGCAAGGGACTTGTCGTGGGCATGGAAAGAAATGGCAATCGATACCTGAATCCCGATTCTTCGATGATTTTCGAAGAAGGCGATGTGGTCTGGGTCGCCGGAAACCGGGATCTGCTCCGGCAGTTCAGCTAAAAAAACTGCTTTTCAGGGCGCCTCCACACAGCACTTCCGCTGGTTTCCGCTATATTTGTCCCAGCCTGCCACGGGCTGAAACCCTTACCCATGGAAAATCTTCAACAACTCATCATAGATCTCGCATTGATTCTCGGAGCGGCTGGGATCATCACCCTGCTGTTCAAAAAGCTCAAACAACCCCTGGTATTGGGATATATTATCGCCGGGTTACTGGTCAGTCCGAATTTCAAGCTTTTTCCCACGATCACCGACGTAAGCAGCGTCAAGGTCTGGGCCGATATCGGCGTGATCTTCCTGTTATTCAGCCTGGGGCTGGAGTTCAGCTTTAAAAAACTGGTCAAAGTGGGTGGCTCCGCAGGCATCACCGGCATTTATGAAGTGTCCCTGATGCTGCTGACCGGCTATATTACGGGCCGCTTGCTAAACTGGTCCACCATGGACAGCATTTTTTTGGGTGGAATCATTGCCATCTCCTCCACCACCATCATCATCCGCGCTTTTGATGAACTGGGCGTCAAAACCAAAAAATTTGCGGGGATGGTCCTGGGCGTATTGGTCATCGAAGATCTGGCTGCCGTGTTGTTGCTGGTCCTGCTGTCCACCGTGGCAGTCAGCCGGCAGTTTTCCGGAGAAGGCATGCTTTTTTCGGTGTTGAAGCTCGCCTTTTTCTTGATCCTGTGGTTCATTTCAGGCATTTTCCTGTTGCCTACTTTTCTGAAGCGGGCTCGCAGGCTGATGACCGAAGAAACGATGCTGGTGCTGTCCCTCGGGCTTTGCCTGCTTATGGTGGTACTGGCTACCCGGGCGGGATTCTCCTCCGCTTTAGGCGCATTTATCATGGGATCGATCCTGGCCGAGACGCCGGAACATGAAAAGATCATTGCCCTGGTCAAGCCGGTCAAGGATCTGTTTGGCGCCGTGTTTTTCGTCTCCGTGGGCATGCTCATCAATCTCAGCGTGCTGGCCCATTACATTGTCCCGGTGCTGTTGCTGACCGCAGTGGTGATCGTCGGCAAGACCGTGAACGCCACCATGGGATCGCTCATCTCGGGCCAGGCCCTGAAGCAATCCCTGCAGACGGGCATGAGCCTGGCGCAGATCGGGGAGTTCTCCTTTATCATTGCCACTTTGGGGCTTACCTTAAAAGTCACCAGCGCATTTCTGTATCCGATCGCGGTGGGCGTTTCGGTGTTAACGACGTTTTGCTCCCCGTACCTGATCCGCTACTCAGAGCCCTTTTATAATTGGATAGAAAAACGCCTTCCCGCCAGCTGGATCACCTATCTGAATCGCTACAGCGCCAGTACTCAAAAGATCGGGGAAGTGAGCAGTTGGCGCATTCTCCTCCGCGCCTATATTAAAACGATCATCATTCACTCGGTGATCATTATCGGGCTGTTGCTGATCGTACTGAATTACATCACTCCTTTTCTCACCCACGAAATCGATAATCCTTTCGTGGTGTCCGAGTTAAGCACGCTGATTTCACTGCTGGTCATCGCTCCTTTTCTTTGGGCGCTGGCCTTCCGGCGGGTAGAAAAGATTTCTTTCTCACGGCTTTGGATGGACAAAGTCTATAACCGGGGACCGCTGGTGCTCATTGAGATCCTGCGCATCGCACTGGGCGTGCTCATCATTGGCTTTCTGCTTAACCGATTGTTCTCGGTGAAGGTGGCACTCGCAGGGGCAAGCTTATTGATTGTGATGACCATCATTCTGTTCAGGACCCGGCTGCAATCCTTTTATACCCGTATGGAGAACCGCTTCTTGGCGAACCTGCGGGGTCCGGCTCCGGAGCCTCAGCCCGATCCGTTACCTAACCTGGTGCCCTGGGACGGCCATATCACCTACCTGGACATTCCTCCCGAATCCAGCAGTGCAGGGAAAACCCTGTTGGAGCTTTCCTGGCGCGAGAAATACGGAATCAATGTCGCCCTGATCGAGCGCGGTTCCCATATCATCAACGTGCCGGGTCGCCACGAGCGTATCTATCCCGGAGACCATATCGGCGTCATCGGTACCGACGAACAACTCGAAGAGCTGCAGAAACACATCATGCCGGAAAGCCCGTTGGACAAACCCGCTCCGGATGAGCAAATGGAACTGGTCCATCTGGTGGTCCAGAAAAATTCGCCGCTGGAAGGCAAAAATATCCGGAACTCCGGCATCCGGTACAGCGCCCAGGGGCTGGTGGTCGGGGTAGAACGGGACGGCGTACGGCAGCTCAATCCGGATTCGTCCTTTGTATTCCAGGAAAATGATGTCGTGTGGATCGCGGGTAACAAGAAGTTGATCAAACAGCTGGCCGGAGGGGCCTCGCTTATGCCGATTATTAAGTAGGTTTGTAACCGATCATTCTAGGACGCATGGCACACATCGCAGTAATCGGATCTGGTACCATGGGCAATGGCATTGCTCACCTTTGCGCATTAAAAGGGCACGAGGTCTACCTCACCGATACCTCGGAACAGGCCCTGAAAAAGGCCAGAGAAACGATTGACCGCAATCTGGACCGGCAAATCGCAGCAGAACTGATCACGGCTGAAGAAAAACAAAAGACCCTGTCCCGCATACATACACCCACAGCCCTGCCCGACGCGGTCGCGGAGGCCATGGTGGTCATTGAAGCCGCGACGGAGCAGCAGGCGGTCAAACTGGCGATCTTCCGCGATCTGGACCGTTATGCACCCCCAGGGGCTATCCTCGCGTCCAACACCTCTTCGCTGTCGATCACCCGGCTGGCAGCGGTGACCAGGCGTCCCGAACAAGTGATCGGCATGCACTTCATGAATCCCGTGCCGGTGATGCGGCTCGTCGAGGTCATCAATGGCTACAGCACATCCCAGGCAGTCACCCGAGAAGTCTGTGCGTTGGCGGAGCAACTGGGAAAGACGCCCTGCGTCGTCAATGATTATCCCGGATTTGTATCCAACCGGATCCTGATGCCGATGATCAACGAAGCGGTGTACGCCCTTTTTGAAGGCGTGGCGGGTGTGACACAGATCGACACCGTCATGAAACTGGGCATGGCCCATCCGATGGGCCCCCTGCAACTGGCCGACTTTATCGGACTCGATGTATGCCTGTCTATCCTGCGCATTCTCGCCGAAGGCTTTGGCCAGCCCAAATACGCGCCATGCCCCCTGCTGGTCAATATGGTGGAAGCAGGAAAACTCGGCCGGAAAACGGGAGAGGGATTTTACGAGTACCGCGACGGAGCAAAGACCCTTACGGTCAGCACCCGTTTTTTATGATCCTGCTCTTAAACCGACCGCTGGCATGCCAGGCCTGATATCTCTGCCAGGCGGTGCAGCACCACCTCTTCGCTCACCAGCGGAACGCCTATTTCCACAGAGCAAAACATGCGGGTATCCTGATGGATCACCGAACAATGATGGCGGCGTACCAACTGCATGACCTGATCGAGTACCGTATAATCAAAATTGAGCCTGTAGCGGCGTTCCCGGTACAAAGTAACCACCGGGGTCATCTGGAGGGCCAGCGCGGCGGCTGTCTTATATCCCCGCATCAGTCCCGGGATACCCAACAAGGTGCCTCCAAAATAACGCACGACGACGACAAGCACATTGGTAAGGCGCAGCCGGTCGATCTGGCCGAGGATCGGTTTACCGGCCGATCCCCGGGGCTCTCCGGCATCTCCGGCCCGAAACTGAAGGCCGTCGAATCCGAGACGGTAGGCAAAACAGTGATGGGTGGCCTTGGGGTGGGCCTTTTTCATCTCCTGCATACAGGATTTAAACCCCTCTGTCGTGGACACCGGGAAAGCATGGCCCAAGAATTTGCTTCCCCGGTCTTTGAACTCGGCGATGGTGCGCTCCGAAATGGTATTATAGACTGCTTGGTCCATCTTCTTGGATGAATAACGCCATGTGATCGTCCCGGACGGGCCAATAAGCCACCGGGGGTCCGGCCGGCGAGGATGGAGCGGGCAGTCCGCTGCCAAGTTTGCCCGAACCTGTGATAACCCGCGCCTCGTCCCAAAGGGCATCTTTTAAAAACGCATTTAAGGTAAACAGACCTCCCTCTACCATCACAGACAGGATCTGCCGGGCGTGCAAATCGGCCATTACCGCCGGTAAAAAATCTGCCTCCTCGGAAATTTGTATCCACCGGATCTGGCCCCGCTGTGCCGTCCGGTGGTAATTATAGACCCATACAGGAGCTCCCTTCTGGAACATCTCTAAGGTATCCGGCAGGGATAAATGGGGATCCAGCACCACGCGCTGCGGGCTCTGGCCACTCCACAGCCTGTTGGTGAGCAAGGGATCATCCTTGCGGGCGGTATTGGCGCCGATCAGGATGGCGGCTTCTTCACTGCGCCATCGGTGTACCCACCGATCGCTCAGCGGATTGGAGATCTTCACCCGGTGCGGGCCCGATCCGGCCAGAAAACCATCAGCCGATTGCGCCCATTTCAGGATAATATATGGACGCTGGCGGATATGGAAGGTAAAAAAGCGCCGGTTCATCCAGGCACATTCGGTGTCCAGGATACCCACGTCCACCTGGACGCCTGCTTTTCGAAGTCGCAACACCCCTTTACCTGCTACCGGAGTAAAGGGGTCGATGGATCCAACGACCACCCGGGGAATTTTCCGGCGTAAAATCAGGTCTGTGCAGGGAGGCGTTTTCCCGAAATGGGTACAGGGCTCGAGGCTGACATATAAGGTGGACCGGCCAATAAGTTCCTGTTTATTTTGCGGCACACTATTGAGGCAGTTCACCTCCGCATGAGGCTTTCCATATGCCTGATGGTATCCCTCCCCGATCACGGTGCCGTCATGCACCAGCACCGCGCCGACCATGGGGTTGGGCGCTACCCGTCCGCTTCCTCTTTCGGCTAGTTCCAGACACCGCTGCATCATCTGTTCCGCTTCCTCGTTCATGAGTTACGAAGATAACGCACCTGTGGAGGAAATCAGGCCTAAATTTTCCGGAAGTGCTACTTTTGGGCCATGACGCTGAAAGCTGCATTCCAACATGCCCGGCTGCAACTGGCGGGAGAGTACCGGCCCCGCGAAGCCGACATCGTGGCCGGCATGGTCCTGGAAGCCGTGACGGGCTGGGACCGGCTAGGGCGTCTTACCCACGCAGAGTTCCCGCTGAGCGAGGCCCAGCAAAAGGACCTCCAAGAAAAGCTGAAAGCCCTGGCCGAGGGCATGCCCATTCAGTATGTATTGGGAGAAGCCTGGTTTTACGGGCTGTCCTTTTACGTCGGCCCGGAGGTACTCATCCCCCGTCCGGAAACCGAAGAACTGGTATCCTGGATCCTGGAAGACCACTTGCCGCACGCCGGGGTAGCCCGGACCTTAATAGACATTGGCACCGGCAGCGGCTGCCTGGCTGTGGCGCTGAAAAAAAACCGTCCGGATTTCCGCATCATCGCCCTGGAACACAGCGCCGCCGCCCTGACTACCGCCGCACGCAATGCGGAGCGGCACGGCACTCCGTTGACCTTTCTGCAGGCAGACATCCTTGATCCGGCGACCTACGGATCATTACCGGCCCTGGACATCATCGTCAGCAATCCCCCTTACATCCCTCTGCATGAAAAACCGACCCTCCAGCGCCGGGTCAGCGACTATGAGCCTGGCGAGGCGCTGTTTGTACCCGATGCGGATCCGGAACGTTTCTACCGCGCTGTCCTGGATGTCGCCGAGACGAGGCTTTCTCCGGGCGGGGCAGTATACGTGGAGATCCATGCCGACCACGGGGAGGCGGTCATGCAGCTGTTCGGGGAACGGGGCTTCCTTTCCGTCTCGCTCCGGCAAGACCTCAGCGGCCGGGACCGGATGATACGCGGCCGGAAATCTTCCTAATCTTCCTTCCTTATAGATGAGGTGTGTCCTATCGAAATAATCTATATCTTTGAGGGAGCCTCACGGAAATATTTTGCCTATCAACCCTGATCCATGACTCTGATACAACTTGAATATGTCATCGCGCTGGATACCTACCGCAGCTTCGTGACTGCAGCCGAAAAATGCTTTGTGACGCAGCCTACCCTGAGCATGCAGGTGCAAAAACTGGAAGAAGAGTTGGGCGTCAAACTCTTCGATCGGGGAAAATTACCGGTCGTGCCCACCCCGGTGGGTGCCCTGGTGATCGAGCAGGCCCGCGAAGTGATTAAGGAGAGTCACCGGATCCGGGAGTTGATCTCCGGCTTTCAGCACGTCGTACGCGGCACCCTCAGGGTGGGCATTATTCCCACCCTGGCGCCGTATATCCTGCCGCCCCTGGTAGCTAAATTTACCACCCACTATCCTGCGGTGAAACTGGAGATCTGGGAATATCCCACCGAAGTCATCGCCGAACAGCTCAAGAAAGAACAGTTGGATTGCGGGTTGCTGGCCACCCCGCTCGAAGACAAGCAACTGGTCGAGGCGCCACTTTTTTATGAATCCTTTGTCGTGTATGCTTCTCCCCGCCACCCGCTGTTTGGCAAGAAAGTCCTCCGTCCGGAAGACCTTCCCCATTCCGACATGTGGTTATTAAACGAAGGGCATTGTATGCGCAACCAAATGCTCAATATCTGTTCCCGCAAAGAAAACAGCCGGGCATTAAAAAACCTCGAATATAACACCGGAAGTGTGGAAACGTTGAAACGCATGGTCGAGCTGAACGCCGGCTGGACGATTCTGCCGGAACTCTCGATTGCCGAGCTGAGCAACGAGCAGCTGGATATGGTCCGTTATTTCAGGACGCCTGAACCCGTACGGGAGATCAGCCTGGTGACCAACCGGCACTTCATCAAAGAAGGGCTTATCGAGGCTTTTAAACGGGAAGTATTGCTCCAGATCCCTGACAAAATGAAGGTCAAAGCCAAAAAACAGGTGATGTCCATCAAAAAGCCCGCCCGCGAAGCCTGACTGCCGGCCCGCTTCGCGCCACCGAAAAATCCGCCGCGGCCGCTAGGCCATCTTACGACCACTCTTTGTCATAGGCATCGTCCATCTGCTTTCTTACCCTTTTGGTAATCCAGATGCTGAGTTCATAAAGCAGGTACAAAGGGATGCTCACGATGATCTGGCTGGCCACGTCAGGCGGGGTAATCAGCGCCGCCACGATCAGGATCACCAATATGGCATGCTTGCGGTATTTGCGCATGAACTCCGCGGTGATCACGCCGGTTTTTGCCAAAAAGTAGGTAAGAATCGGCAGTTCGAACAACAAGCCGCAGCCGATAATGACCTGAGACAGGGTCCCGAGATAGCTCTGGATGGTAATGATATTTTGGATGGATTCGGAAATCCGGTATGCCCCGAAAAAGTTAACCGTATAGGGCGCGATCACAAAGTATCCAAAAGCAATTCCTGAGAAGAACAGCAGCGAAGTCCAGAAGATGATGCCCCGCGTATACTGCAGTTCCTGGGGCTTCAACGCCGGCTTTACAAACCGCCACAGCTCCCAGAGGATATAGGGCGCCGCGATAATAATGCCGAAGGTAAAGGAAGAACTGAGCGCCTGCATGAACTGGCCGGATAACTGCATGCTCTGGAATTCCAGGGGAACATCGGGCATACAAAGCGCATCTCCCAGCTTGAAAAAATGCCCCACATGGCACAAGACCCGGTAGGTAATAAAGTTATGCTGGGTGGGTGCCATGATGATGTGGTCATACACATAATTGATCTTCAAGAAGACCACGATCATTCCCACCAGCACCGCCGCCAGGGACCTTACAATATGCCACCGCAAGGCTTCCAGATGGTCGAAAAACGACATCTCGGCCAAATCGGGGTTATTCTTAAATATTTTCTTAAACATATAAGTTCAGGCTACGCGAACAACAGCGCGGAAATGCGCGAAACGGCGCAAATTTAAACATATACCGGATATCGCGAAAGATAAAATTGGGAAAGAGTGAGCAGGGGTCGTGCCGGATCGGGAAAGAATGAAATAGCCTGCTCTCGAAGAATCAAAAGCAGGCCTTTCATCCATTGTTTGTTAACCCCAAAAAATTTAATACTAAATCATTCATCCGGAATCCCAGTCACCTGACTTTGGCAAGCATTTTTGTGAAAAGATCGGCCGGAAAACATTTCGTTGACGAAGGTAAATATTAATTCACGAAACGCAAAAAAAAATTAAAAAATGAGACGATCCGGCAAGTGAGTTCAACGAAAAAACTCGTTTTCGCATCGGCCGCGGATCCAGGCGGGGTCAGGCTTACCGCAACACCCGCATTTTGACCATTTCAATCCGCGTTTCCGTGACATTCAGAATATCAAACTCAAAGTCATTGATGATGATCCGTTCGCGCACCTGCGGGATCGCTTCGTAATGGGCAATGATAAATCCGGATAATGTTTCACTTTCCGTATCAGAAAAATTAAAGCCGTATTTTTCGTTCAAGTAGTCAATTTCAATGCGGCCCGAAAAGATATATTCCTTTTCGGCGATCTGTCGTTCCACCTGCTCTTCCACATCATGTTCATCCCGGATTTCTCCGAAGATTTCCTCCAGCACATCTTCCAGCGTGACAATGCCGGCTGTACCTCCGAATTCGTCCACCACCCAGGCGATGCTTCGGTTTTCTTTGGTAAAGCGTCCCAGCAGATCGATCGCGCTCATCGTCTCCGGAATCGCCAGAATCGGATACAGGATTGAGCGGACATCGGCAGGCCTCCTGAATAAATCCAGTTGATGAATATATCCCAGGATATTGTCAATGTTATCCTGGTAGACGATCAGTTTGGACAGCCGGCTCTCAATAAATTTTTTACTGGCCAGTTCCAGGCCGTTGCGGATGTCTATGGATTCCACTTCCTTGCGCGGGATCATGCATTCCCGCACCTTGATCTGGGGAAGGCTGAGCGCGTTTTCAAATAATTCGGTGTTGAGATGCTGGTGTTCCAGTTGCCTGGATTCGGACTGGGCAATGTAATTTTCAGGATCAACCAGTTGAATGGTCTGTTTACCCTCTATGATACGCACGTTAAACAAATACTTCAGGATCCAGGTCGATAACCCACCCATTACCCGGTTTATCGGGTGCAGGATATAGTTAAAAAAGGCAATGGGCAGGGCCAGGATCACCAGCAAGCGGTCCGCTTTCGCCCGAAAAAGACTGCGGGGAATCAGCAATCCGAAAATAAGCATGATGGCAGCGGCCAGGATGATATCGGCCAATAGGATCAGATAAGGAGAAGAAAAAGCATTCAATACAGAATGCGTCCAGTAGTTGCGGATGATCCCTCCCACCAGAATACAATAGATCACCACGGTGATGGTAAAACCGATGAGGCTGGTATTGACAAAATGACCGGGCTGCTCTCCGAAGCGGGAAAGGATTCTCCCCGCGATCTTTCCCTGCTTCCTTCTAATCTCGATCCGAAGCCGGTTGATGCGTGTAAACGCCACAGTAATGCCGGCAAAGAATCCTGCTAACAGGATCAACACAATCAATGCAATAACCTCTGATCGACTCATCAAATAAAATTCGTTGACGCCTGCGCCGGATCGGGCAAGCGGTTACGCGAATATACAAAATGTCGGGATGTAGCCTCTCTGGAAGCCACAGCCCCCGAAATCCGCTGAAACAGGATCCGGTGAAGGCGGAGCCGGCGGTGTTCATTCCGTTCAATATCTCCGGGGTGAGTCCCCGCCAAAAAGAGCCACTTTATTAAATTCCTGGTAGTCAGTTTCTTACCCTGTTCTGTCCCGCTCAGTCTCCGGATAGGGCCCTGTCCGGCCGGGAAACCAGGCCTGATTCTATGTATTTTTTTTTAAACTTGCGGTTTTTTGTGCGTCTATACCTATCTTTAACCTAATTATCCTAGTTCTAGCTTCATGGACCAAGCTGTTCTTCAGAAATTCCTCACCTGCAAAGCAGAGCAATATAATAATGCATCATTTATCGAGGGGGACCCTGTCAGCATCCCGCACCGGTTTACCCAGTTACAAGACATAGAAATCTCTGGCTTTTTTGCGGCTTTGCTTTCCTGGGGCCGGCGCAGCATGATCATCCGCCACTGCGAAACCCTGCTGGAGCTGATGGACAATGCCCCCTATGATTTCATTCTTCACCACAAATCTTCGGACCTCAAGCCGTTGCTTTCTTTTACTCACCGGACCTTCAACGGAACGGATTTGGTTTATTTTGTCTCTTTCCTGCATGAATATTATTCTACTTTTCTCTCCCTGGAGTCGGCCTTCAGTACCCATTTGGATGAGGGAGACCGCAACGTAAAAAAAGCGCTGATCGGCTTCCAGCAGATTGCTTTTGCCGGCGAGTATCCGGATCGAACCCGCAAACACCTGGCTTCTCCAGCCCAAAATTCCGCCTGCAAGCGAATGAATCTTTTTTTACGCTGGATGGTCCGTTCCGATCATCTGGGCGTGGATTTCGGGCTCTGGAAACATATTGCGCCTTCGCAACTCGTTATCCCGATGGATGTACACGTATCGCGGGTGGCCAAACGCTTCGGGCTGATCGACACAGATGCGGTGAACTGGAAAAATGCAGAGGCCCTCACCGACAGGCTCCGCCAGTATGATCCCGACGATCCTACCAAATATGACTTCGCACTTTTCGGCCTGGGAATCATGGAAAAGTTTGTCTGACAGGCACTTCACGCAGGCATTCTGACCTATTCCTCTTATCTTTACGGCATCATTGGCCTAAAATCTATGTGATGTCACTGAGGATGTTTCTTCTTACCTGCAGCCTGGTTATAGCGGCCGTTCCGGCCTTCAGCCAGTATGCAGACAAACCTGCTGCCTTACCACTGAAATACAAGTTTACGCAAGGAGACCAGTTTGAAGTGACCCAGCACGAACAACAGGAAAGTTATCTCTCCCTGGACGGAGTCACCCAACGGACCTCTAACCGGCGGGATGCGGTGCTGGTGTTGATCCTGCGGCAGGTCAGCGCCACTGAAGCGACCATTGATGCCAGTTTCAAACAGATCACCCTGCTTAGCTCTTCGGAAGACCAGAAAATCTCGGTGAACACCACCACAGGAGATAATAGCCTTTACAACAGGCTGTTCAAGGCCCTCACCGGCAAAACTTTCACCCTCGTACTGCAACAAAACGGAACCATCAAAAGCGTGACCGGGCTGAATCCCATTTTCGATGACATGATCGCCGCCGTTCCGGAAGTCAAAGCCGATGAAAAGCCCATCCTGAAAAAATTTCTGGAAAGCCAGTTCGGTCCCGAGGCCCTGAAAGCCAGCCTGGGACTGGTGATGCCCTATTATCCTCCCCAGGCCGTGCAAGTCAATGATTCCTGGATGAACCAGTTATACACCAGCGATTTTTACCATGGGCGGATTGATAATTTCTGGAAACTGTCCTATGGCGATAAATATTCGGCGAAACTCAGCAATGCGGGTAAATTCACGACAGATGCCTCCGAAGAAGTGGATCTCGGGGGCGGCGACCGGGGATTTGTGGATCTGTCGGGCGAGATCACCGGAAATTATGTCGTCGATCCGCAGACAGGCTGGCCGTCTATGTGCATCACCCATACAGAATTGAACGGAAACTATATCTACAAGGCCGCTAAAAAACGGAAACAGGACATTAAGGTTCCGGTACGTGTGGTGATGAATGCCAGCTACCAGTTCAAGCACCTCTGAGCTTCCGAAACCCCTGCCCTTCCTGATGCAATATGCGCTTCGCTGACGATCATCTGCTTGCCGAACTGCAGCGGTGGGATTCCGGCTGCTGGCTTCCGGCGGGAGCGCGGATTTCCTGGCCGGATCTGGAGGCGGCGCTATGCGCCCATGTCAGCGGGCTGCTCTGCCATGATTTTCCCAGGCTGATCGCTTTGTTATACCGGGTCGATGTTTCGGAAAAAAAACTCCGGGAGGCGTTGTCTCAACATCCCGGGGACAATTCCGCTCCCCTGATCACCGCACTCGTGCTGGAACGGCTGGCAGAAAAACTGAAGAACCGGCAGGACTTCGCTCCAGGGCCGGGGAGTGAGGCTACCGACGAGGAAGAAAAATGGTAATCCACGCAAAAAGCTTCATTTGGCCTTTTGCTTCTTTTCGAACATCAGGGATTGGACCTTCTCCTTGTCTTCTTTTTCTTTGTCGAGGTCAAAACGGGTGCCGAAGACCAGATCCCAAAAAGAAGAACTTACTCCAAAGCCCATTTCTTCATCCTTGTAATGATGCAAATGATGATTGCGCCAAACGGGCTTCATCCATTTAAAGGGGGGATGCCAGGCATGGATCGCGTAATGCATGGTGCCATATATCAGATAGCCCAGCAAGAATCCGGGGAAGAAAGGAAATGCATTTTCCTGAAGGAGGAGATAAAAAAGGCCAAAGATCACCGCGGCAAGGATCAGGCTGGGTACCGGCGGCATAAACAACCTTTCTTTGTCCCGCGGATACTCGTGATGATTCCCGTGGAGAATATAGATAAAATGCTGCATCCTGGCGTTCTCACTGACCATGTGGAATACAAAGCGATGCATCAGGTACTCGAAAAAAGTCCAAAATAACATCGCCCCGATAAAAGTCAGAAACACCCGCCAGCCTCCAAAGCCCAGCCGGGCCACACTATAGTAGAGCATATATACGATCAACGGAATATACATGCCCCAGATAACCAAAGGATGCGTCTTCGTCAACATCTCCAGGTACTGATTTTCAAATAACCTGGCTTGTCCTTTGTTCTTGATCTTATCGAACTTCATCAGATAGCCAACTTTTGTCACAAAATTACCAGAAAAAATCCGATCTGCCTTATCACTATTTCGCATGGCGCATAAACGACGTCTATAGCGCCCGTGGAAAATAAGGCCGCAAAACATGGGCCATTTTTTAACTAAAAAGGTCTTTCGCTCAGGTGGAACTGTGCAGCAATTCATCAATGCGTACAAAACGGTAACCGCGTCCTTCCAGGGTGTCGATCAGCTGGGGGAGCCGGCGGTAAAACTTGTCCGTCCGGCGGGGATCCGTTCCGATATGCACCAGTAAAATGAAGCCGTTCAATCCATAAGTTTCGTGGCTTTCATAATGAAGAATGTCCTGATATATGGTATCACTGGACAAATACTTACCGCCCATCCCGGGGTACGTATAGTCTGCATTGCTATGCGTACCGGGAGTAAAGTCCACGAGTTGCAGACCCATCTCGCTGGTCCAGGAAGAAATGCTGTCATTGTACCATTCATAAGCAGGCAGATAATAGGGGGCGTCAGCCCGGCTGATGCCAAATTGCTGCATGGTGGCATAGGCGCTGTCCAAATCTTCCGTGAATCGCTGCCGGGTGATCAGCAGGCTGTCCCGCTTGGTCCAGTCACAATATAGCGGATGGCTGTTGGAATGAGATCCCATATAATTGCCGTTCGCCAGCAACTGACGGATCAACCGGGGATTTTCCCGGTAGAAAAATCCCGTCAGAAAAAACGAGCCATGGACTTTCTTATCTTTCAGGATCTTGGCAATTTCAAAGCCCCCGTCGGCGAAGTCATGGCCGGTAAAGACCAGAGCGATCTCCTTGCGGAGGATGTCGCCGCGAATGATGCCGCCATGCGACATCGTCAGCGGTCCGGCGATGCCCCGGGCCTGAGCATCCATGGCCGCCAGCAGGTAGATCAGCGTAGCGGTTCCGTCGGTGGTCGGCTCGTTGGTGGAATAATCGGCCCAGTCGTCGTGATACACCGCGAGCTTAGATTGAAATGGCGCATAAGCATCGGGTTTAGAGAGCGTCACCCCGATCAGACTGCCGTATATGCTTCCGTATACGGGCCCGTCGACCAGTCCGCCGCTAATCGGATATCCATATAAGTGCGTGTAGGAAGAATGCGGGTCGGTGGGGCTATCCCCGCGAGCCGGCAACCCCACTACCATGGTGGTACCCCATGGGTTGCAGCCGAGCAACCAGTCCACGCAGGCCTGTTCGAGCGGCTGGTAGGTCGTGTCGCCTGAAAGCTGGCGATACAGATAACATTGGATCGCAAAGGCAGCCGTGAGGTTATTGGAACACCAGATAAACGGCACTCCGCGGTAAAAGGCGTTGTTTTTGGCTTTTTGCCAGACCGCTTCAATACCGGCACGATAGTAACCGATCAACTGTTCCCGTTCAGCGCCGGCAAGCTTTGTGGCCAGTTCGTAGTGTCCGGCATTGTAAAAAGGATACCATTGATAATGGGTGGCCGTATCGGCACCCATCCAGGGTTTAAGCGGATCGGCCGCGCCGTCGGCAAGCGCGTCGTCGCGGTATTTTTTTTCGCCGGTGAGTTGATAAAGCGTGGCGGCCCCCAGTTCCATGTCGTCCTGCCAGTCTTGTTCGGTGTAATAATAGGGAGCCCCATAAGGAGCAGTCTGGGTATAGCCCGGTTTCTTCAGTCCGAACCGGTAGGAATTTACGGCGTGTGTTTCCAAAGTACGGGCATAAGCCGGATCGGCAGATGCGAACAGCTGGGCACCCAAGGCGAAACAGCTGGCGAACTTGCCCGCGGTGGAGGAAGTGCCCTCCGTATGGTTGCTATATTTACCGAGTCCCTGCGGCTCACCACTATTGAAATATACCGGGCGTTCAAACCCCCGGCCGTAATTGGCGCTGTCATGGTCGGGCAGACGGAATCCCACATGATCGCGGTCGTCTGCGATCTGATTGAACATCCAGTCCGGTCTGGGCTGCATTTTTAACAACCAATCCAGTCCCCATCTGGCCTCGTCCAGCACATCTGCTACGCCGTTGCTTCCAGGCAGGCCGTTGGCCTGGCAGGAATCCACGAATACCCGGGGAAAATCCCGGTATGCAGCCAGCAGATAGTAATCTGCGGTAGCAGAAGTCGTCACATACTGGAGGTAATCGGTCGCATCATGCCATCCTCCCCACACATTGACATGGGTACTGTCCGGCATGGGGCCGTACATGGTATAGCCGTCCTGAGTATGGCAGGAATCGCGGAGAAAAGGATTAAACCCGCTTCTCTGCTGACGCATGTATTGCATACAATAATCAGGGGTTCCCTGATAGACTGTATCCGAGATGATAAAATCCGGGGACCGGTAATCTCCTGCCTGGAGATAATAGCGGCCGGGGGTGGAAAATTGGGAGAAATCCAAACGGGCGCTGTGGGCAAAAGGACCATAGGCCCCAAAATCCCGTCCCGGGGCACCCGTGAATACACGTTGGTCGTCGTCCACCTGCCGCAAGCTAAATGAGTCGGGCACCTGATGATCCTTGCTGGCCCATACCGCAGCTTTCAAACCAGACTGCGTATATCCGATCAGGTTAATCCGGATGACTGTAGAGGTATCTTGAGTCCCGCTCCTGTTTCCCGATTGGTTTTGGCAGGCGGCCAGCCACAGCAAAGACACCGCGAACAGTCGGCAAAAGCCGGAAACGGAGGTATGCATTTATTGGTATATTTTTGAAGGAACAAGGTACAAATTAAAGCCCAAAAGGGGGAAAAACGGATACGGCCGGTGGCCGGCTCTTTTTCATCTGTAAATTGCCATGTCCCATGAAATTTATTTCCTATCATAGCGCATCGGGAGACCGGCTGGCCCTGCTGGAGGGAGAGACCGCCTATGACATCGACCAGGTGGATTCGGAGCTGCCGGGACGGATGTCTGAATTTGTGTCCCACTGGACGCAAAACCTTGCGCAGCTGCGGCAAAGCTATTCCCACTTCCGGGAAAACGCTTCCAGGGCCGGTACGCCTGTCGCCGCATTGTCGCTGATGGCCCCCGTTCCCTTTCCGCCATCCCTGAGAGACGGCTACGCGTTCCGCCAACATGTAGCCAACGCCCGGCGTAACCGGGGCAGCAGGGTACCCCCCGAATTTGACCAGTTCCCCGTATTTTATTTTTCCAACCACCATGCCGTGAGGGGTCCCGGCCTGGTATACTGCATGCCGGATCACTTTGAAAAACTGGATTTTGAATTGGAAGTCGCCATCATGATCTGCCAAAAAGGACGAAATATCCCGGCCAGGGAGGCGCACCATTACATCGGAGGGCTGTTGATCATGAATGATTTGAGCGCACGTCGGCTGCAGGCCGAAGAAATGGTCCTGTCCCTGGGACCGGCCAAGGGAAAGGATTTCGCCACGACACTGGGACCCGCCCTGGTGACACTGGACGAACTGAGCGACTACCGCAGGGAACCACCGCCGGGGCATACCGGAGATGCCTATTCCCTGGCCATGCAGGCACGGGTGAACGGGATCCCCGTCAGCACCGGAAATTTAGCGGACATGCAATGGACTTTTGCCGAACTGATTGAACGCAGCTCCTATGGGGCAGAACTGTATCCGGGCGATCTGATCGGCAGCGGTACGGTGGGTACCGGTTGCTTTCTTGAACTTAACGGAACGGCCCTGCGCCAAAATCCGGATGCCCCGGTGCAATGGCTTCGGGACGGAGATGTCATAGCCCTGGAAGTAGAGGGACTGGGGGTGCTGTGTAATACCGTGGCGGCAGAAAAAAGCGACTACTCACTTCTCCGGCAAAAGAAAACAGCTTCTTCTTAAATCGATATTTATGTGGATCAAACCCGGAGCACCCGACGGCAAAAAATTCTACCAGCTGCTTACCGGCAGCGTAGCGCCCCGGCCCATTGCCCTGGCCAGCACCCTGGACCTGGATGGGCATCCTAATTTGTCTCCTTTCAGCTTTTTCAACTGCTTTGGGAGCAATCCACCCATGCTGATATTCTCCCCCCTGCGCCGGGTAAGGGACGCCAAGACCAAGCACACGCTGGACAATGTCCGGCATATTCCCGAAGTCGTGATCAACGTGGTCTCCTACGCCATGGTTGAACAAACCTCTCTGGCGAGTTGTGAATATCCGCGGGGTGTCAATGAATTCGAAAAATCGGGATTCACCCCTCTGCCGGCCCGGTCGATTCGCCCCTTCCGGGTGGCCGAGAGCCCCGTTCATTTTGAATGCCGTGTGACCCAGGTCCTGGAAACCGGGCAGCAGGGGGGAGCGGGAAACCTGATCTTGTGTGAAATTTTAGGGATGCATATCCGCCAGGAAATCCTGGATGCAGACGGATATGTCGATCCGGACAAAATCGATCTGGTAGCCCGGATGGGACACCACTATTACTGCCGGGCCAGCGGCCCTTCGGTGATGACCGTCCCGAAGCCTTCCACCGAACTGTGTATTGGTATGGACCAGCTTCCTGAAGCGATCCGCCACTCCCCGGTGCTGAGCGGCAATGATCTGGGCCGGTTGGCCAGTGTCACTGAGATGCCGGTGGCCGACGATGCCTTTGAAGATACGCGATTGACCCGAATCCATCAATCCCTCGCCACCGACCCAGCCGCCCGCGACAAAGCCCTTCACTTGTACGCCCGGGAACTGGTCCAGGCCGGTCGCGTGCAGGAAGCCTGGCAGGTTTTGCTCTCCGCACCCACGTCAGGCAACCGGGACGCTTGAAATATTCGACTATCTTTGCACCCTGTTAATCTACCATACCCATGCATATGGAAAAAAGGGACGCGCATCTTTCAGAACAGCAAATCATCCGCAGGGAGAAATTAGACGCCCTGAGAAACCTGGGGATCAACCCCTATCCGGCGGCGCTTTACCCGGTGAACGAGACAACAGCCCACATTAAATCCGAATTTAAAGAAGAGACGGCCGGCCAGTTCTCGGCCGTATGTATAGCCGGCCGCATCATGAGCATGCGGGATATGGGCAAAGCGGGATTCGCCGTCTTGCAGGACAGCACGGGACGGATTCAGCTTTATGTCCGTCGGGACGATGTTTGCCCGGGAGAAGACAAGACGCTTTATACTACCGTATGGAAAAAACTGTTGGATATCGGAGACATTATCGGGGTCAAAGGCTTCGTATTTCTGACCCGGACCGGTGAAATATCCATCCATGTCCAGGAGTTTCAGTTGTTGTCCAAATCTCTTCGCCCGCTTCCTGTGGTGAAGGAAAGAGAGGGAGAAACCTTTGATGCCGTCACCGATCCTGAATTCCGTTATCGCCAGCGTTATGCCGACCTCATCATCAACCCGGAAGTCAAGCAGACATTTGTCAAGATCACCCAGCTGAAAAATGCGGTCCGCGATTTTCTCAATGAACAGGGTGCCCTTGAAGTGGATACTCCTGTATTGCAAAGCATACCGGGGGGCGCCGCCGCAAGGCCCTTTATCACCCACCACAATGCGCTGGACATCCCCTTATACCTGAGGATTGCCAACGAGCTGTTTTTAAAACGGCTGATCGTGGGCGGATTCGATTGGGTCTACGAATTCAGCCGGAATTTCCGCAATGAAGGCATGGACCGGACGCACAACCCCGAGTTTACCATCCTGGAGTTCTACGTGGCTTACAAAGATTATCTCTGGATGATGGACACCACCGAACGGCTTCTGGAATCGGTAGCCTTCACGGTGAACAAAAGCACGCGCGTCCAGGTCGCAGGGCACGAGATCGATTTCAAGGCTCCCTATCCGCGGATCAGTATTTATGAGGCGATCCAGACGGCCACCGGTTTCGACTTGTCCGACAAAGACGAAGAGGCGATTCGCGGGATCTGCCAAGAGCTGCACATTGAGGTAGACCCCAGCATGGGCAAAGGCAAACTGATCGACGAGATTTTCGGAGCCACTGCAGAGTCCGGATTCCTGCAACCCACTTTTATCACCGACTACCCGGTGGAAATGAGTCCGCTGACCAAAAAACATCGCAGCAAAAACGGTCTGGTGGAACGTTTTGAACTGATTATCCATGGCAAGGAGATTGCCAACGCCTATAGTGAACTCAATGATCCGCTGGACCAACGGGAGCGTTTCGAGGAGCAGCACCGGCTGATGGAACGCGGCGACAATGAAGCCATGTTCATCGATGAGGATTTTTTGCGGGCGCTGGAATACGGAATGCCGCCCACTTCCGGCATCGGCATCGGCATCGATCGCCTGGCTATGCTGCTTACCGGACAGACCTCGATCCAAGATGTCCTGCTGTTTCCCCAAATGAGGCCGGAGAAGATCTCCTGAAATGCATGACCACCGCACCTAAAAAAGGCCGGAGCAAGAATACCCCGGCCGATTAAACCTACAACTGTCAAAATCTTTAGGTGTCTGCCATGACTGCTTGGGAGATTTCTGCCGCCTCAAGCTTGGCTGCCTTGGGCCGGAAGATGTAATAAACCAGGACCAGCAGCAAATACAGGGGAAACACCAGCGCCGTAAAGCTGACCCACTTGCCTCCGTAGAATTTCTTCATGGGTTCCAGCCGCCACATGATCAGGTACATGGCCGGAACCAACAACAGCGTGAGGAAAGTAGCGAAGGCTAACCCGAAGATCATCGCCCAGCAAAGCGGGGCCCAGAAGTCCGCGTTGTCGCCTCCAAAGTATAACTTGGGATCCAAATGAGTGAACAGGCTGACAAAATCGATGTTCATCCCAATACCAATCGGAATCAAACCTAAAATGGTGGCCGTGGCCGTCAGCAGCACGGGGGTCATCCGCACCCGGCCCGCCTCAATCAATGCGTCCCGGATAGACATCCCCTGGGCAAGCATCAGGTCGGTAAATTCCACCAACAAAATCCCGTTACGGACTACGATGCCCGCCAGCGCTACGATACCTACGCCGGTCATCACAATAGAAATGTCCATTTTGAACAAGGCAGTACCCAACAACACCCCGATCACACTCAGTATCACTTCACTCATGATGATGAGCGTTTTGCCCAGCGAGTTAAATTGAATGATCAGGATCAAAAAGATCAGTCCTATGGCAGCTACCATCGCGATTTGCAGGAAGGACTGGGTCTCCTGCTGGTCTTGCTGGTCCCCTCCCATCCGGACAGAGATCCCGCTGGGCAGCTGATACCGGCTGATGGCCGTCTCGATCTGCTTCACCACATCATTGGCGTTATAGCCGTTCAATACGTTGGAAGAAAGCGAAATGATGCGCTTCTGATTCATCCTCCGAATCCCGCCATAGGTAGAGGTATAGCGGATATCGGCCAGTGCAGAAAGCGGCACCTGACGGATCGTACCGTTCATCGCCATGTCCTGGTAGGTGACCGGCATGTTCTTCAGCAGCGCGACATTATTGCGCTGGTCTTCCCGGACACGAATGTTGATGGGAAAGTCTTCGTCTTCATGCGGATCCCTGAACCGGCTGATCTCGGTGCCGAACACGGCGGTGCGGAGAATGGAGCCGATCTGCCCGCTGGATATTCCCTGCCTATTGGCAAACTCACGGTTGACATCGAAAATGATTTCGGGCTTATTGTTGTCAAAATCCGAGCGCAATCCCTCGATTCCGCCGATATTCTGCGCGACAATGTATTGTTTGAGCCGTTCGGAAGTCACGATCAGTGAATCCAGGTCATCTCCGGTGATCTCCACCACGATCGGTTTTCCTACCGGAGGACCGCCCTGCTCCTTATCCACCGTCACAATCGCTCCCGGTATACCTCCCACTGATGCCCGGATCTCATCGAGATACTTTTGGGTGGATACGCCGTTTCTTTCGTTATACTTCACGAACGCTACGGTAATCTTCCCGAGATTGGAATGGGTTCCCAGGTTGTCATCGCTGTTCTGCTCTGCGGCCCCTACGGCCACATTGGTGATGATGGATTTGACCACCGGGTTGGTCTTGTTCTCCGCATAATTGATACCCAGCACGCTGTCCACCCTGTGTTCCAGTATTTTGAGTACCTGGTAGGTCGTGGCCTGGTCGGTGCCCACGGGCATACGAAGGTATACATAGGCAAAGTTGGGGTCGGAATCCGGAAAGAAGACCACCTTTGGTCCCCGGATCACAAAGAAGACCAACGAAAAGATGAAAAGGAGGATCGTACCGCCCAACAAGGCGCCTGCATGGCGGAGCGACCAGGCCAGTACCCGCGTATAACGACGCTGGAAAGAAGGCCAGGTCCTGGTCTGAAACCGCTTGACGACACGCTCCAGCACAAACTGATACAGCAGATAGATCGCCAGCAGGGTCAGGGTAAAGTTGCCCATGCCTACCGAGCCAAACACATAAAAGATCAAGGCCAGCGCGCCTCCCACTACCAGGGTGATCTTCATGCCTTTCGTCAGACGCCTGGTGCCCCGTTGTTGTTCCTTCTCGGGCTTCATGAAGTCCGTGGCGAAGACCGGGTTGATAATATAGGCGACAAACAGGGAGGCAAGCAATGTGATGATCAGCGTTACCGGCAAAAAGAACATGAACTTACCTACGATGCCACTCCAGAAGGCCAGAGGAATGAACGGCGCCAGCGTGGTCAGGGTACCGGCCAACACCGGCAAAAAGACCTCACCGGTGGCAATCTTCGCCGCCTGGGCAATCGGCATTTTTCCGTTGGCGTATATGCGGTGCGTGTTTTCAATCACCACGATCGCATCGTCCACCACAATACCCAAAGCCAGCAGGAAGGAAAACAGCACAATCATGTTCATCGTAAAACCCAGGGTCGGCAAGACCAAAAAGGCAATGAACATAGAAAGCGGCACCGAAAGCCCGACAAAAATGGCGTTGGTGGCGCCCATGAAAAACATCAGGATCAAGGTCACCAGGATAAACCCGATGATGATCGTATTGATCAGGTCATGAAGCGTCGTACGCGTCATATCGGACTGGTCCCCGGTGATCACGATCTTCAGGTCTTTGGGAAACTGGGTCTTCTGCATCTGTTCCACAAGCTCACGCACATGGTCGGAGGCAGCGATGAGGTTTTCACCACTTCTTTTCACAACGTTGAGCGTGATTACAGGCTTGCCGTCCAGGGTGGCGTAACTCTCCTGTTCCTTGGTGGTATCCTTTACCTGCGCAATATCTTTCAGGTAGATTTCCGCGCCCTGAGGGGAACGCACGATGAGGTTACTGATCTGCGCAGCAGAAGTAAATTCCTGCTTCACCTCCAGGTCGCGCCGTTGGCCGTTCATCTTGACCGTTCCGCCGGAGATCGTGTGGTTTTCGTTGGCCACGGCGTGCTGGATGTCTGAGAAAGACACCTTGGCGGCAGCCATCCGGTTCATGTCCACATCGATCTGAATTTCCCGGTCCAGTGCCCCGACCTCGTCTACGCGGTTGATCTCAGGCATCGCCTCAATGGCGTCCTGCAGGTCATCGGCATATTTTTTAAGCTTCTTCAGGTCATAATTTCCGGAGAGGTTGACATACAGGATAGGCATGTCAGAGAGGTTCACATCGATTACATCAGGCGGCGTGGGAAGATCCTTGGGAAAGTTAGTAGAGGCCTTGGCTTTGTCCACGGCATCTTTCACTTCCTGCTTAGCCACATTGACATCCACGTCAGTTTTGAACTCGACCTTGACCATGGAAAAGTCCTGGATCGAATTACTGGTCACCTTCTTGAGTCCCTTCAGCGATTTACATTGTTTTTCGATTTCCTTGGACACCAGCTTTTCCATATTCTCCGGCGAAGTTCCCGGATAGACCGTGGTCACATAGATCGTGGGAATGGTGATATCGGGGAACTGCTCCTTAGGCAGCGTATTGTAGGCCAACAGACCTGCCAGGGTGATGAGGATCGTAAACACATACACGGCAGTACGGTTGTTGATCGCCCAGCTGGATGGCTTAAATTCTTTGAAAACGTCTTTCATAATAGAAGGTTGTGCATCAGTTTCGGATCAAGAGAATCCACCGATTCCCCCATCAGAATCCTGGTTCTTTATCTGTCGCTGGTTGCTGTCTGAAGGCTGTCTCCTTCGTTAAGATCATCGAATCCTGCGGTGACCAGCTGATCGCCGGGCTTAAGCCCCTGGCTTACTTCAGCAAATCCCCCGTAGGTCTGGTCCACCACGATGGGAACCCTTTTTGCCCGCTGATTGTCTGATATATAGACAAAATCCCCTTCGGCGCCATGCTGTATGGCACTGATCGGAACTGTGATCGCCTGGTCATTGGTATAACTGACGACCCGAATAATGGCCAGCATGTTGGGATGATAGACGGCGCGATGCGGCAGACGGATCTCCACATTAAAGGCCCGGCTGGCCGGATCGACCACGCGACTCACATAAGACAGCCGGGTGCGCAGAGTATCCTGAAGATCAGGAAGCACCACCTCCACCGGATCGCCGGTCTTCACCCGGATGATGTTGTTTTCACCGAGTTGCCCGACCACTTTCAGGTCATTCATGTTGACCACACGGAAGGTCGGTGCGCCCGGCGACACAGCCTGTCCGATCCGCGCGATGACATCATCGACCACCCCACTGATCGGCGAGGTGATCTTATACATGGCGCGCTGGGATTTCTGCACGTCGATCTGCTTGAGCACATTTTCATAATTGTTCTGCGCTGTCAGCAACTGCACCTTGGTCCCTATATTCTGATCCCACAGATTCTTCTGCCTTTCATAAAGGTTTTTGGTATAGTCCAGCTGATTCTGCAACTGGGCGATCTGCTGATCCACCACTTTGCTGTCCAGTTGGGCCAGGGTTTGTCCTGCAGAAACATGCTGGCCGGTATGCACGTCTATGGAGGTGATCACGGCAGCTACCTCGGCGGTAACCAGCACATTCTTTTCTGCATCGACTTTGCCCTGCACTTCAATATAATTGCGGAACACGCCGGGTTCGATCTTACTGAGCGATACCGCTACGGTGCGGGCAGAAGCCGAACCGCTGTCCAGGGTGGCTTCTAGCTGGGCGATCTGGGTATTAAGTTTGTCTCTTTCGGCTTTCAGTTTGTTCAACTGCTGCTGTTTGTCCGGAGCAGTCGAGTTGCAGGCGGCCGCCAGAAGGACCAAACTTAATATGGCGATACGTTTCATAACGATGTGGATTTATGCAGTTTTAATATGTATTAGAGTTTACCAATGGCTTTTTGATAATCGATCTTGGCAATAATGGCATCATACAGTGCGCTGAAATAATTGGTTTGGGCTTCTTTCAGATCGCTTTCGGCATTAACCACCTCGATGTTGCTGCCCACCCCTTGCTCATATTTCTTTTTGGCTGCGTCGTAGACGGCTTCTGCCAGTTTCATATTGTCCTGCTGGGAAGCCAGGTTGATGATGTCATTACGCAATGAAGTACGGGATTGGGAGATTTCCAGATCAATAGATTGCCGCATCCCTTCCAGCTGAATCGTATTTTTCTCCACATCCAGGGCTGCCTGCCGCACACGGCTTCTGCGTTGAAACCCGTCAAAAATCGGTATGTTCACACTAAGCCCGACGATCCAGGTGCTGAACCAGGGCTGATGTTTGTCAAAGAAATCAAATTCGCTGCGGCCCGCATTCTTTCCGTAATTCATAAAGGCTGACACACTCGGCAAGCCGGCCATCTTATAGCGTTTCATATTGTATTGGTTCGCCTGCTTTTGGGTCTGCAAAAGCGAATAATCGATCCGCTGATCATACTGAAAACCTGCGGAATCTGCCAGCACACCGCTCAAGTCCTCCATACTCAGGCTGTCCGCCGGAGTTAACAATTCGTTCAGGGGCATCCCCATTTGAAATTTGAGCAGTTGATCGCTTACGGCCAACAGGTTCATCAGCTTCACCTTGGTAGTCTTCAGGTTATTGAGCTGTACCTGCACCCGGTCAATTTCGAGTTGTTCGGCAAAGCCGTTATCATACATGATTTTGGTATCATGCAGCAACTTTTCTACCCGCTCAATATTGGCCAGCGTAAGTTCCATTTGCTTTTTGCTGATCAACAGGTTGTAATAGGCTTTCGACACTGCTTCACGCACGTCCCGTTTGGTCTGCTGCAGGCTTTTACGAGACAATTCTTCCACCGTCTTTTTGGCCTGAAGGGCTACCAGTACGCTCCCGTCAAAAAGGGTCTGATTGACCGATATGGTACCGTCTACGGCATATTTGGTACCAAAAGCGACCGGAAATAAACCCGCCTCAGGTATTTTGGTATCCCCCGGCAAGACCCCTTCCTGGATCAGCACCCCGTATACCGCAGGGGAAATAAAGTCCGGAATAAACTGGGTGGGGATCTGAGGCAGATACTGGAAACTGCCTTTAGCGGATACCTGGGGAAGCGCCAATCCGGTGACTTCCTTGTTTTTGGCCAGGGTAGACTGCACATCTACCTCCGCCGCCTGGATCCTGGTTTGATGCTTCAGCGCGTAATCAATACATTGCTGCAGCGTGAAACGATTGGATTGCTGGGCACGGCCATTGGCGCAAACGATTAACACAAGGATTATAGCGGGCACCATGTACTTAATAAAGGCTTTCATCGAAAATTGTGTTTTTACGTTTTAGAACCAGGACCTGCCAGGCCATCGTTTACAGGCAAGCAGTCCTTACTGGCTCTCTTTGGCTTTATTTTTTACGCCGGATTTTTTCGCGGTATTTCATGATGAGTTTGTATCCCTTCTCCGTCGCGATGCCGAACAAGAAATGTTCCAGCAATTGGCCCTGTACACGACTCATTTCAAAATGGTCCTTGGGGAACGCCCCGGGCTTGAAGCACAGGTTACAGGACTCCACCCGGAACCGGGCCATGATCTCTTTATCAATCTCATCCCGGTAGAGTCCCTCGCGTATGCCCCGCTCTATATTTTTCTTCATAGCCTCCACGACAAACCCGTACATATGATCATTATAAATCTGAAAGGCCTCCTGATGGTATTTCTTCAGGTCTACCAGGACAATAGGGTTCATGTTCCGGAATAGTCCGTCCAGAAACTGGATCATCAAAATATTGGCCTCGATCGCATCCTTCGCCTGGCCGGTATAGGCGATAAACTGCTCTTGGACCTGACCGATCCGTTGCCGGAGGATTTCAGTCACCAACTCATTTTTCCCGGTGAAATGCTCATAGATCGTCTTCTTGGAAATTCCAAGCTGCAGGGCAATCTCGTCCAGGGTAATGGAGCGTACCCCATATTGCCGGAAAAGCCCGAAACCCGCTTCACTGATGCGTTTTCCCAACTCGCCTTTTTTGTCTTTCGGATCTATCATACGCGCTAATTACCTCCGGGGTTTATCGAAGACGAGCAAAACTATGGAAACTTTTAATATCTCATAAGTTTCCGGGGTATTTTTTCGGTAAAAAATCGGTGAACGCCCCAGGAAGGTCGGTCAACACCCCGGTGCCGCCTAAAGTCTTACTTTTGCCAAAATTTCTCCTTATGAAAAACAAGCTTTCCACCCTGCGAATTGTGCAGCATTTTTTTCAGGGGATTCTGGTCCTGGCACCCATCTTCCTGACTTTTTATGCACTGGTTTGGTTGTTTCAGAAACTGGACAGCTTTGTGCGGGTAAAAATCCCCCATGTCGGCATCATTCCCGGCCTGGGCGTGGTCATTATCCTGGTGGGCATCACAGTGGTAGGCTATCTGTCTTCCTTCTTTATTCTCGGGAGGCTCTTTGACCTCTTTGAGCGGCTCTTGGAACGAATCCCCGTCATCAAATTCGTCTACTCCTCGCTCAAGGACGTCTTCGATGCCCTGATGGGAGAAAAAAAGAAATTTGACAACCCGGTGCTGGTCAATATCTATGCCGACGATGTGTGGGAACTCGGCTTCATCACCCAGGAAGACGTGAGCGAGTTCGGCCTCCATGATGCCGTAGCCGTGTATGTGCCCATGTCGCTGGCCATCAGTGGCAAGGTATATTTTGTAAAATCGGCCAAAATCAAACCTCTGAGCAACATCTCCCCGGGTAACGCGATGAAGTTCGCGGTGTCGGGGGGAGTCACCGGCCTGGAAGCGATCGAAGCCCACCAACTCCTTGGCCGGAGCGGGAAGAAGAAAAAAGAATCTTCGGACGGTTGACCCGGCACATCCCGGCCCGGAAAGGGCCGGGCAGCCATCCGTAATTGTCAAACTATCTCTACCTTTGCGGGCGAACCGGAGGTTTTTTGCCATCCGGTAATGCATAAATCCATGAGGCATGATACATAACTTTAATGCCGGGCCCTCTCATCTGCCCGCTGCGGTAGTGGAAGAAGCTGCCGAAGCAATACGTGATTTTCAACACAGCGGCCTTTCTCTGCTGGAAATTTCTCACCGAGGACCTTATTTTCTTCCGGTCATTGAGGAAGCCCGCGAACTGGCCCGGGAACTCATGGGACTGGAAGAGGATTTTGAAGTGCTGTTTCTGCACGGCGGTGGGCGCACACAGTTCATGCAGACCGCGATGAACTTGCTGGATAGTGACCGGGAAGCGGCTTATGTGGACACGGGAACCTGGGCTTCCAAAGCCATAGAAGAAGCCCGGCTTTTTGGGAACGTCCGGGTCATTGCTTCCTCGGCAGATAAACAGTACAGCTACATCCCCAAAGGATTTGCCATACCGGAACAGGCGGCGTACCTGCACCTGACGACCAACAATACCATTTACGGTACCCAGTGGCATGACATCCCGGACTGCGCGGCTCCCCTGGTGGCCGACATGAGCTCCGATATCCTGAGTCGCGCGATAGATTTCAACCGCTTCGGCCTGATATATGCCGGCGCGCAAAAGAACATCGGCGCCGCAGGAGTAACTCTGGTGGCCGTACGCAAGAGCATTCTCGGGAAAATTCACCGGGCCATTCCGTCCATGATGGATTACCGGATACACATAAAAAACGAATCCATCTATAATACCCCACCGGTATTTGCCATTTACACCTGTTTGCTGGTGCTTCGCTGGCTGAAGGCCCAGGGCGGCGTGAGCGCCGTGGAAAAGGTCAACACCCGCAAAGCCACCTTGCTCTACCGGGAAATTGATGAAAATCCCTTATTCCAGGGTACCGCAGCCGTGGAAGACCGCAGTCAGATGAACGTTTGTTTTGTCATGAACGACAAAGTCCTGGAAAAGGAATTTGCCGAATTCTGCGCGAAAGAGGGCATGTACGGCATTAAAGGACACCGCTCTGTAGGGGGATTCCGGGTATCGCTCTATAATGCGGTCACCGAAGAAAGCACCCAAGCCATGGTGGATGCCATGAAGCATTTTGCCGGGGTGAAGGCCTGAGTGTCGGGCCGGGGGCGCGACCGGGAGGGGCTGCATATCCCGAAAGGGGTATTTTTCCGCCAGCATATCGCTTTTTGTGATCTTTCATCCTGCTGGTGTATTTTTGCCTCTCATTAAAAAATTCAGCAGTTCATGGCGATCATTAAACCCTTCAAGGCCCTCAGGCCCCGGACCGGATTGGAAAATCAGGTAGCTTCCAGGCCATATGATGTACTCAACAGCCGGGAAGCCCGGGAAGAGGCCGCAGGCAATCCTTATTCTTTTTACCATATCTCCAAAGCAGAGATTGATCTGCCAGAGGATGTAGACGTACATGATGGGAGTGTATACCAGAAAGCTGCTGAAAACCTGAAGCGCTTTCAACAGGAAAAGATCCTGGTTCGCGAAGCGGCTCCCTGCTATTATATCTACCGGCTGGAGATGCACGGAAAGGTGCAGACAGGCCTGAGCTGTGTCTCCTCTGTACACGATTATGAACACGACCGGATCAAAAAGCATGAATTGACCCGGCCGGAAAAAGAACAGGACCGAATCAATCATATCGCCACCACCGGAGCGCAAACCGGCAACGTGTTCCTCGCTTATCATGCGGTCGATGAGATCGACGAACTGATCGCCCGCTGGCAGGAAGTATACCAGCCGGTCTATGATTTTGGCACCGCAGATGGGGTACACCATAGCGTATGGATCATCAATGATGCCGAGGAGATCGCCCGGCTTACCAGTTTATTCGCCCTGAAGGTACCGGCCACCTACATTGCCGATGGACACCACCGGGCCGCCTCGGCTGCGAAAGTCGTCCACGCACTGACGGGCCCGGAAGCCGAGCCGGGGTCGGACGCCTGGTTTTTCCTGACGACGCTGTTTCCTGACAACCAGCTGCATATTTTCGACTATAACCGTGTCGTGAAGGACCTCAACGGGTTTTCCGTAAAGGAGTTTCTCTCTGCACTGGATTATGCCTTCACGGTAAGCTGCACCGAAAAAACGGCCGTCAAGCCTGCCGCACCCCATGAATTTGGCATGTACCTGGAGGGCAAGTGGTATGAACTGGTATCTCGGGCCGGCACTTACGATACCGACCCGATCGGGATTCTGGATGTGACCATTCTGCAAAAAAACGTGCTGGATACTCTTCTGGGCATCAAAGATCCCCGTACCGATAACCGCATCGATTTCGTGGGCGGAATACGGGGTACCGACGAGCTTCAGAAGCGCGTCGACAGTAAAGAAATGCAAGTGGCTTTTACGGTTTTCCCTGTCACCATGGACCAGCTTTTCGAGATTGCCGATACCGGCCAGATCATGCCTCCCAAATCCACCTGGTTTGAGCCCAAACTACGCGATGGGCTGCTCACGCATCTGATTCGTGACACGGATTAAGCCACAGGCCAATCTGGCACCGTCCTTGCTGAGAGGGTGAGGTATTTTTACTTACTTTTACACCGTCATGCGCATACGCACCGTACTAATCACACTCGGACTGCTCAGCTTATTTTACCACCCCGCACGGTGCCAGACCGATGCGAACGAATTATATGCCCGGGCGCGTTCTTTTATTCAATCCGGGGATTATTCCAATGCCATACTGGTGCTCAACCGGGCCGTACAGCTGGCTCCGGAAAATGCGCAATACCGGAAACAACTGGCGTTCTCCTACTACCTCAACCGCAACCTCACGGAAGCGGAAAAGGTCATCAAAGAGGTGTTGAACAGTGAAGCGGCCGACGTGCAGACCTATCAGATCGCCGGCAATATCTACACCGCCAAAGGCGATGTCAAGGGGGCGGAGAAAAACTTCAAGCGGGGATTGAAAAAGTTTCCCGAAAGCGGAGTCCTGTACAACGAGTTAGGGCTGATCTACTTCAATGAACGGAAATATACCGATGCGTTGGAAAACTGGACGACGGGTATCCGGGTGGCTCCCAATTATAGTTCCAATTATTACAATGCCGCCAGGACCTACTATTACAGCAAAGACAAGATATGGGCAATTCTTTACGGGGAGACTTTCATCTGCCTGGAACGTTTCACGACCCGAACCGCAGAGATCAAGAAGCTGCTGCTGGACTCCTACAAAGAGTTGTTCAGCAGCGGTACGGCACTCGAACCTGCCCTGCCAGGCATGGGGAAATCCGGGCAGCCTTCGGCCGGGCAGCCTGATTTCCGGCAGGCCGTCGTCAATGCCCTGACCAAAGGGTCCGGTATCGTCGTTACCCGGGGCGTCACTCCGCAGACCCTGGTGATGCTTCGTACCCGTTTCGTATTGGACTGGAGTAACTTTTATAAATTGATGTATCCTTACGCCTTGTTTGATTATCAGCAGAAGCTGCTGCGGGCCGGGTTGTTTGAAGCCTATAACGAATGGCTTTTCGGCCCGGCGGATAACCTCTCCCAGTATAAGACCTGGGTGACCCAGCACCAGGGACTGATGGACCGGCTTATCCAGTTTCTCAACAACTCGCCTCTCCAGCCCCAAAAAGGGCAATTTTACCACGAAGGAAAGATCATCTTCGAGCCCAAATCATTGCCCCAATAACCGCCGGGAAGCGTTTGGAAAAATAACAGAATTCGCTATCTTTGCTGGGCAAATCACAGATCATGAGTCAAAAGGAATACAAAGCTCCGTCTTGGAAATTGCTGGTGCTTCATGCGATTATATACGGAATCATTATCACCATCATGTGGGTGGTCTACGCCAAACAGGATGCGGCTTCTTTTGGAAGCACTTATCCCTGGCCCGCCTGGTTTACGACCGGCCTCGGAATCGTGCTTTTAGGCCATCTTTGCAACGTGTTCTTCGACAGCAACAGGAATCATGAGGATAAGTACTACGAAAAATACCTCTATGAAAAGGATCATTGATGAATCCTGGGACATAAAAAAATTACCGGCCTTGAGCCGGTTTTTTTTTACCCTGTGCGCGCCAGCTGCCGGGGCATTCACGCAGGCTTCTGCTGCTCGAAATAACACAGTTGCATCTCATGGCCGTCAAAGACGGCATAACTGTAGTACCGCAGCCAATCTCCCAGGTTGATATAACGGCTGTGTCCCGGAAGCGCGATATCTATAGGCAAATGACGATGTCCGAACACGAAATAATCCACATGGCCTTCTTTTAGCCGGTCTTTGGAAAACTGAACCAACCATTCCCGGTCTTCCCCAAGAAAAGTATTTTCCTGGGTCATGATCCGGCTTCTCCTGCTGAGGGCATTGGCCAGAGACACCCCCCACCCCGGGTGGAGTGCAGCAAACAAACTCCGGCACACCGGACTTTGAAACACCTTCTTCATCAGTTTATACCGCCTGTCCCCGGGCCCGAGTCCGTCACCGTGCCCAATGAAAAACCGTTTCCCCTCAATGAGGAACTCCTGCGGACTGCGGTATACCGGGATATGGAGTTCCTGTTCAAAATAGCCATCCATCCACATGTCGTGGTTGCCGGTGAATACCGAAATGCCAATCCCGCTGTCCGCTATCTCTGCCAGGGTGCCTAATAACCGGGTATAGCCTTTTGGAATGACCGCTTTGTATTCAAACCAAAAATCGAAGAGATCTCCCACAAGGAACACATGTGCGGCGGAAGGGGCAATGCCGCGAAGCCAACGGACGATACGCTGCTCCCTGCGGAAGCTGGAGGCATAATCCGGGGCTCCCAGGTGAAAATCGGATGCAAAATAGACGTGCTTTCCCTGCGGGCAGGCAATGCTTTTTATACGCTCATTGTCAGTCAACATGAGTACAAAAGTCCTATTTCCCGCTCAAAAATCCGAGAAAAATCCTGCGCATATCGGAGGGAAAGCCAGCAATCGGCATTTCCTCCGGGTGGGCGGGAAAGCGGGAGTGCCGGGAAACGGACTCCTCAGAGATCCGCCTGGGCGTGTGCCCGGGGCATGGTTACCGTTAAGGTCTTCTTTTTATGCTCCCGCATTACGGTGGCCTTTACCTGATCATCGGCCCGGTGGGCATGAACGGCCTGAAGAATGTCATCAATTCCATGGATCGAAGTGCCGCCGAACTCGGTCAGCACGTCTCCAGGTTCGAATCCAGCGGTTTGGGCCGCAGATCCCGGCTCTACCTGTTTTACCGTCACGCCCTGGTCATCATCCCGTTCTTCGACGGATATTCCGAGGCGGGGCTCCTGATCGGAAGGAGATATCATGGGGTGAAAATGCCTGAACTCCTGCATAAAGTTTTCCGGGGACCGCCCTTTTCCGAAAAAAGGCATATGGAAACGGTCCATAGGCATGGCTCCCATGCCGAGCATGCCCCGGTTGTCGTTGCGTCCCAGCTTTACAGACACTTCCTTGGTCTGTCCTTCCCGCTCCAAAGATATCCTCACTACGTCGGCAGGCGAATAACGTCCAATCGCCCGGCTCAGGTCCTCCGCCGAACCGATGGGCTGGTCGTCAATCTTGACGATAATATCTCCCTTCTGCAGTCCTGCGCTATCGGCGGGAGTGCCTTTCTCCACTTCTTCCACGCGGGCGCCGTGCAGTGAGTCACCTGCGGGAAGCGTCAGTACTCCCAGCAAAGCCCGGTTGGCAGTGGGAAATCCCCGATCGGAAAATACGTCTGTGTCTTCCTGGGAAGGACCAGGGCGGTTGAAATGAAACGCATGGGCATCTGCTCCGGAAGATTTCCGGCGGATCACCTCGATATTACCCTCGATATCCTCCGGCTTTTTCCCGTTGATCATCACCTGGTCACCGTTCAGCTGGATATCCATTTTCTGCGGAAACGGGCCCTTTTTCTTAATCACAATTTCTTCACGTGACTGAGAAGAAGGCTGGTCCTGGGCATATCCCGAGACGGCCCAGCACACCAGTACAGACAGCACAGCGATGGGCAAGATATATTTTCTCATGGCTAAGTGTTTTAATTAACTGCCTGACAAAGTTACACGGTAATGCTCCCGGCGGGGGTTAGCAAAACGTTAAAAGGAGAGCAAAAAAAATAAGACTATGTTAAAAGTTAAGCCACGGCATCCGGTCATTCGACCATCGCCTTCACCAACGGGACTACCTGTGGCAGGTCCTGGGTCTGCATGCCGCCGGCGGTAGCAAAGGTAGCCTGTCCTCCTCCTCCTCCACGGATCAGGGGGGCGATTTTTTCCCGGATGAGCTGCGACGCATCCATGCCTTTTGCTTGCGCGGTCTCCTCATCCATCATCAGCGCTACCGCCGCTTTGCCCCGCATGGCTGCTCCCAGGATAAATACATACCGGTCAAACCGGGGCTTGAGCCGAAAGCACAGCTGCTTCAACCCGTCGGCATTGTCCACCTCTACGATTTTGCCGACAAAGGCCACCGGGCCGATATGCTGCGCACTGGCTTCCAGCGTATTGGCCAACTGATCCAGCTGCTTCTGGCTCAGGTCCTGGAGTCTTTTTTCCATCTCCGTTTTCTCGTCCCACAGCCCTTCCACACTCTTCAGGAGATCCTTGGGATGCTTGAACCGTGCACGGATATCTTCCAGAATATCCAGTTCTCGTCGTACGAAGTCTTCGGCGGCTTCACCGGTCCGCGCTTCAATGCGCCTGACCCCCGCAGCCACAGCCCCTTCAGAGATGATCTTGAAGCATCCCAGCTGGCCGGTGGCATCCAGGTGCGTGCCACCGCATAACTCTACCGAATAGGCAGGATCGGTGATCACCACGCGGACTTCCGCGCCGTATTTTTCTCCAAACAGCGCCATGGCGCCCAGCGCCAGCGCTTCATCTTTAGGCATCTGCCTGATCTGTACAGGGATATTCTCCCGAATCTTGCGGTTTATTATTTTTTCGACCTCTGTGAGCTCTTGCGCTGTCATTTTACTAAAATGGGAAAAATCAAATCGCAGGTATCCGGGTGTGACCAGCGAGCCTTTCTGCTGGACATGGGTTCCCAGGACGCCACGCAAAGCGGCATGCAGCAAATGGGTAGCGGTATGATTGCCAGCTGTCTGCAGCCTTTTAACCTGATCCACCCTGGCCTGGACAGGCTGTTCTACAACGGCCGGCATCTGGTCCGCCTGATGAAGAATCAGATCGTTTTCCCGACGCGTGTCGGTGATCCGGAGCGTCTCATTGGCAAAAGCCAGTTCGCCGGTATCTCCGACCTGTCCGCCGCTTTCGGCATAAAAAGGCGTCTTTTCCAGCATAAACTGGTAAAACGTCTTCCCTTTGCTCCTGACCTTCCGGTAGCGCGTGATCCGGGTATCCACCGTCAGTTGATCATAGCCGACAAAAGTCGTAGGGACGTCCGCCAATATTGTCCAATCGCCGAACTCCTGGCTGGTCGCGGCCCGGGAACGGGACTTTTGCCTGGCCATTTCCTGCTGAAAGCCTTTTTCATCCACGGTATAGCCACTCTCCCGGGCAAGCAGCCGGGTGAGGTCCAGCGGAAAGCCAAACGTGTCGTATAGTTCAAAGGCGGTCTTTCCATCCACTTCCTTGTTTTTCCCTGTCGTCGGCCCAGACACATACTCTTCAATACGGCGGATGCCGCTTTCTAGCGTCTTCAAAAAGGCGGATTCTTCTTCCCGGATCACCTTACCGACAAATTCCCGCTGAGCCGTCAATCCCGGAAATACCTGGGCAAACTGGGCCGCCAGGCCGTCTACCAGGCGATATAGCAAAGGCTCGCGAACGCCCAGAAAAGAAAAGTAGTAGCGTACCGCCCGCCGCAGGATTCGCCGGATCACGTATCCAGCTCCGGTATTGGACGGCAGTTGGCCGTCGGCGATCGCAAAACTGATCGCACGGATATGATCGGCGATGACCCGGAAGGCCACATCGCTTGTGCCGTCACCACCCTTATATTTATGGCCGGACCACCGTTCGGTATCGGTGATCAGGGGCACAAACAGATCGGTATCATAATTGGAACTTTTTCCCTGCAGGATGCGGACTAGCCGCTCAAAACCCATCCCGGTGTCCACATGCCGGGCGGGGAGTGGCACCAGTGAGCCGTCCTGCTGCCGGTTGAACTCCATAAATACCAGATTCCAAATCTCGATCACCTCCGGGTCTCCGGTGTTGACCAGGGTGGCCCCGTCCTGGGCCTGCCGCTTCTTCGCATCCCGGCAATCGATATGGATTTCACTACAGGGCCCGCAGGGCCCTGTATCCCCCATTTCCCAAAAATTATCTTTCTTATTGCCGTAGAGAATCCGGGCAGGGTCAATATGCTTTTTCCAACAACGATACGCCTCTTCGTCCGCCGGCAGATTGTCCTTTTCATCTCCGCCGAATACCGTCACATACAGTTGCTCCACGGGTATTTGGTAGACCTCCGTCAGCAGCTTCCAGGCCCAGGCGATCGCCTCATCCTTAAAATAATCTCCGAAACTCCAGTTTCCCAGCATTTCGAACATAGTATGGTGATAGCTGTCCAATCCTACCTCTTCCAGGTCATTATGCTTGCCGCTTACCCGGAGGCATTTTTGGGTATCTGCCACCCTGAGTTGCGAAGGTTGTCGGTTTCCCAGAAAATAGTCTTTGAACTGGTTCATGCCAGCATTGGTGAACATTAAGGTAGGGTCATTCTTGACCACGATGGGCGCGGAAGGAACGATCTGGTGGCCTTTGTCTTGAAAATAATCCAAAAATGATTGTCGGATCTCGGCAGCTGTCATCATAAAAAACCCAAATAAATATGCGGAAAGCAGTTAAACGTTTGGTCTACAAGAAGTAAAAAAATTGTGTTTTTATTAACGGATAATTAGGCCATAGCTTTTTACTTTTGCCTCCAACCCCCGGCCATATTCTATCCTTACACCGTCCGTTTATCAGAAAACGGAAATGCAAAAGTATCAAAATAATGTAGGTTTCATCCCGTTAAAGGCAGAGAACCCGTCATTGTCTGGAGGCACACATGAGAAAAGTCAAATACGTCTATAATACCCGCACGCTTCGCTACGAGAAGCTGGTGGTGCCTCTTTGGAAAAAAGCACTTCGGATACTGGGGTTCCTGTCGGCGGCCATCGTCACCTCCTTCCTGATCGTGTCGGTAGCATACCGCCTGTTTGCTTCTCCCGGGGAACTGCGGCTTCATCAACAGCTTGACGAGATGCAGGATCAATATAAAGCGCTATCGGCCAAGATGGCGGCAGTGAACCAACAACTGATCGGCCTGCAAAAGAGAGACAATGAGATATACCGGGTCATCTTTGAAGCTACCCCTATCCCCGACAGCGCGCGTGCCGGGCGGGAACACCTCGAAGAAGAATATGCCGAGCTGGACGACATGAACAACAGCCAGCTGATTCAACAGGCCACCGCTACCTATCAGGTGCTGGAACACCGCATCATCATGCAGAATAAATCCTTTGATGAGGTCGATACCCTGATCAGGAACCGCAGCAAAATGCTGGCGCATATCCCGGCCATCCAGCCAATCTCCAACGAGGATATGACCCGTATCGCCTCTGGATATGGCTACCGGATCGATCCCATATACAAGACCATCAAACTCCATACGGGCATTGATTTCGCCGCGCCAAAGGGGACCCCCATTTATGCAACCGGAGACGGCGTGGTCGAATTTGCAGGGCGAAATGGAGACGGCTACGGCAACCACGTCATCATCAACAACGGGTTTGGCTACAAAACCCTTTTCGGCCACATGGTCAAGATCAAGGTGCGCAGAAATCAGCGGGTCAAAAGGGGGGAGATCATCGGCTGGGTAGGAAACACCGGAAAATCCACGGGGCCGCATTGTCATTACGAAGTGATCCGCAACGGTACCAAAATGGACCCCGTCTACTACTTCTACAACGACCTGACCCCCGCTCAGTACGAACGCATGCTGAAGATCGCCTCATCCAGCAACCAATCCTTGGACTAGCCTTGCAGAGTCGAATAAAAAAAGCAGGGATATACCCTTCGGTATACCCCTGTCTTGAAGATTGTGCTTTCTATAACCGCTTAGGCACCGGCTTTTTCAAAGCGTTCACTTACCACGTCCCAACGGACCAGGTTCCAGAATGCCGTGACATAATCAGGGCGACGGTTCTGATATTTCAGGTAATAGGCATGTTCCCACACGTCAATCCCCAGGATGGGCGTAGCGGGCTTTTCACCTATGTCCATCAGCGGATTGTCCTGATTAGGGGTCGAAAGGATGATCAACTGACCGTCCCGTACGCAAAGCCATGCCCAGCCACTTCCGAAACGACCGGCGGCTGACTTGCCAAACTCCTCCTTGAACTTATCAAAACTTCCCCACGTTTTGTCAATCGCTTCACCAAGCTTTCCTGACGGTGCACCGCCCGCATTCGGACCCAGCTGAGGCCAGAAAAAAGAGTGATTATAGTGTCCACCGGCATTATTACGTACGGCGGCCGGATGTTCAGAGACCTGTGCCAAAATCTCTTCCAGGCTTTTATTTTCCAGCTCGGTGCCGGCAATAGCCTTATTGAGATTATTCACATAACCGGCATGGTGCTTTCCATGGTGAATTTCCATCGTGGTTTTATCAATATGCGGCTCGAGGGCATCGGACGCATAAGGAAGGTCAGGAAGTGTAAACGACATAATCTATTGAATTTAAAAAGTAAGAGAATAATATACAAATCTAACTTAACAACACGAAAAATCAAAGGTTGTTCATGCCCCGGCAGCAGACCATCGTTCTCCGTCGATACTGCCACAACAAATCAGGTGGGCCATGGAGCCGATATCCAGGGCTCTGGCATATCGTTTTTGTAAAACCGTTTCCGAATGCCTCTCATTGAAAACGCATCTACACTTGCAGTGACGAAGCTGATGGCCCTGTTCAAGGCGTTAGTTGTTTGCATCACACCAAAAACTAGCGTCTTTTTTCATTCGCTCGTCTTCCCCTGCAGGTACTTTTTTACTGACAAGTTTTGATTCCCCGAAGTGAATTACACCACGGCGAAAAAACTACCGATCTGTGGTTAAATAAGGAATGAGAAAAATTAGCGAAGCAGCTCACAGGGCTTCAGACCTGTATGCTTCTTAAAGGCCGTGCTGAAGTGGGAAATGCAGGAGTACCCCATCTTAACGGCGACCTCGGAGACGGAAAGGCCCCGGTCATATAATAGGGATCTGGCCTTCTCCATTCTTTCTTTTTGGAAGTAGTCGTATACGGTAGTGCCAAACATGGCTTTAAAGCCCTTCTTCAGATAGCACTCGTTCATGGCCACCTTGCGAGCCAACTCTTTGATCGTAATGGGGGAATCCAGATGAGCCAACAGGATATTTCTGGCCTGGACGATCTTTTCCCGGTCCTCGTCATGGGTGAGGAACCGACAGCCGAAGCGTTCATCCTGGTTATTATTGACAAACTGATCTGAACTATAGATCAGCAATTCCATCGCTTTGCTTTGGATAAAAATGTCCTTCAGGACACCCTCATAGGGGGCATGGATCATTTGCTCCAGCGCCACCTTAGACTTGGTACAAGGAGAAATCCTCTTGGCCAGGGCCTTGGTCTGTGGCGCATTAAACATGGAGATCAGCGCTTTCTGACTGAAGGTACCCAGCAATCCGGGCTGGTAGCTGACACTGATCACATCCACTACCGTGTTTCGTTCCAGACACTGGGTTTTATCCGCCAGCTGACATCCGGCATTTTTACAGCTCGGATTGTGACAGTATTGATCGCCCACCAGGCAATAGCGCAATTCTATCGAAGCTGGTTTCTGGGCAGTACGGGGCGTAAAATAGACCATCCCGATATCTTCCACAGGCCACGATTGGGGATAGGCATACCGCTGTAGACCAAAATCAAGGAGATTCTGCACCTTGGTCTTTTCCTCGGAAATCAATGTCATTTCCTGAGAAAGACCCGGCTGCTGCAACGCCAGGGACAGAATATCAGCCTGAGTTTTCATGTTCAAACAGCTTTGAAGCAAAATAAGAGGCCAAAGGTACGCAATTTTGCACTCTTGTACAAACAACTTTCCCGGCCAAGGCCCGCGTCAATGTGTAAAATAAGGCGGTTGATCGTGCATAAATAAGTTGCCTTACTGGTTGGAAAACAGGCCAAAAATCGTTAATTTTGCACATTACGTCAAATCCAATCAAATTCAAGGAAAAACAGCGCAAATGAGCGAAGAAAACGTGAAAACCTCCGCCCCGGCTTCGGTGTCATCGAACGGCTATAGTGCAGAAAGTATCCAGGTGCTCGAGGGGTTGGAGGCGGTTCGCAAGCGTCCCGCCATGTACATTGGCGACATCGGTATCAAAGGACTGCATCATTTGGTATATGAAGTCGTCGATAACTCTATTGACGAAGCCCTGGCCGGTTATTGCAAGAATATTGAGGTGACCATTGAGGAAGATAACTCCATTACAGTACAGGATGACGGCCGCGGTATTCCGACGGGCATCATTCCTAAGGAGAACCGGTCTGCGTTGGAAGTGGTGATGACCGTCCTGCATGCGGGAGGCAAATTCGATAAAAACACCTACAAGGTTTCCGGAGGGCTCCATGGAGTGGGGGTAAGTTGTGTCAACGCACTTTCCAGTCACTTGCTGGCCCGCGTATTCGGAAAAGGGAAAATCTTCGAACAAGAGTATAAGCGAGGCCTGCCTCAGTATCCGGTCCGGGAGGCCGGGGAAAGCGATAAAACCGGGACAGTCATTCATTTCAAACCGGACGACACCATTTTTAAGGAGGTAGTCTATAACCGGGAGATTCTGGCGTCCCGTCTCCGGGAGCTTGCTTTTCTGAATAAACAGGTGAGCATCGTCCTGACCGATACCCGAGAAAAAGATGCCAAGGGTCAACCGCTCCGGGAGCAGTTCTATTCCGAGGGCGGCATTGTGGAATTTGTCCGCATGCTGGATAAGGCGGGAAAACGTAATCCCCTGATTGAAGATCCAATCTATATAGAAACCCATGAGGCGGTCAGTAACGTGCTGGTCGAGGTGGCTCTTCAATACAATGACTCATTCAACGAACATATTTTTTCATACGTTAACAACATCAATACCATTGAAGGGGGGACGCATGTGGCCGGCTTCCGCAGGGCAATCACGCGGGTATTTAAGGCTTACGGGGATCGGAATAAAATGTTCGAAAAAGTCAAAGTAGACATCAGTGGAGATGATTTCCGGGAAGGACTGAGCGCTATTATCTCCGTAAAAGTACCGGAACCCCAGTTCGAAGGGCAGACCAAAACGAAGCTGGGTAACTCCGAAGTCATGGGAGTGGTGGACAGCTCGGTGGGCAGTGTCTTAGAGGCTTATCTGGAAGAGCATCCGCGGTCCGCCAAGACCATTATCAATAAAGTGATTCTGGCCGCCCAGGCTCGGCATGCAGCGCGCAAAGCACGCGAACTTGTGCAGCGCAAAAGCGTATTGACCGGCGGCGGATTACCTGGGAAACTGGCCGACTGCCAGGATAAGGATCCTGAAAAATGCGAATTATTCCTGGTCGAGGGCGATTCCGCCGGTGGTACAGCCAAACAGGGTCGGGACCGCAACTTTCAGGCAATTTTACCGTTGCGGGGTAAGATTCTCAATGTGGAAAAGGCTTTAGAGCACAGGGTCTATGAGAATGAGGAAATTAAGAACATGTTTACTGCTTTGGGCGTCACCATTGGTACCTCAGAAGATGAAAAAGCATTAAATCTGTCCAAGCTTCGTTATCATAAGCTGGTCATTATGACCGATGCCGATGTAGACGGATCACATATTGCTACCCTGATTTTAACCTTCTTTTTCCGGCATATGAAAGAACTGGTAGAACAAGGTTTTGTCTACCTGGCCCAGCCGCCCCTATATCTGGTCAAGAAAGGAAAAGAACAGGAATATTGCTGGAACGAGGAACAACGCCGTGCTGCCGTTACGAGATTAGCCGCCGGTGGAAAGGAAGAAAGCGTGGCAGTACAGCGGTATAAGGGATTGGGAGAAATGAATGCCGAACAGCTGTGGGACACCACGATGAATCCAGCTACACGGATCTTAAAACAGGTTACCATTGAAAGCGCGGCCGAGGCAGATCGGATATTCAGTATGTTAATGGGAGACGAAGTACCTCCTCGCAGAGAGTTCATCGAGCAGCATGCCCGATATGCCAAACTCGATGTATGATTTCTATGGCCCGGTAGTTCAATGGATAGAATAGGAGTTTCCTAAACTCTAGATACAAGTTCGATTCTTGTCCGGGCTACA
>Ga0164242_10000388_pt1 | contig 53899 bp, 83 predicted proteins | sample OricomgcompostMG_FD_108783 | JGI IMG/M metagenome (GOLD analysis project Ga0164242, IMG submission 108783) | Miracle-Growth compost microbial communities from Emeryville, California, USA - Original compost - Miracle growth compost (MG) ...
GCGATGCCGACCTGAGCGATGCCAACCTGAGCCGTGCCGACCTGAGCGATGCCAACCTGAGCCGTGCCGACCTGAGCCGTGCCAACCTGAGCCGTGCCAACCTGAGCCGTGCCAACCTGAGCCATGCCAACCTGAGCCGTGCCAACCTGAGCCGTGCCGACCTGAGCCGTGCCAACCTGAGCCGTGCCAACCTGAGCCGTGCCAACCTGAGCCGTGCCGACCTGAGCGATGCCAACCTGAGCCGTGCCAACCTGAGCGATGCCAACCTGAGCCGTGCCAACCTGAGCCGTGCCAAAGAAGACCTTTTTGAAATTCTTAAAAAGGCACCCGATGAAATACAGGGGCTTCGCACAGCAATAGTTGAAGGTAAAATTGATGGTTCTTGTTACGAAGGTAGCTGTGCGTGCCTTGTAGGAACAATTGCAAATCTTCGTCATTGCAATTATTTATCACTGTCAAACATCAATCCTAATCCATCACGGCCGGCCGAACGCTGGTTCTTAGCAATCCGACCGGGACACACGCCCGACAACAGCCAAATATCAAAAATTACGCTTGAATGGATTGATGAATTTTTGAGCAATGCTGGATAAAGCCACCCTTTTAAAAGACATTTTTTCCTACTGCAAAGGATTGAAGCAGTATGGCGCAAAAGGCGAAAAGGTAAAGATTATCAGTATCTGGGGTAATGTGGCAATAGTGGAGGGGAAAACCAGGTTTTCGGTAAAAATTGAGGATTTAAAAAAATAAAATGGGCAAACCAACATTCATATTAAAGACGAGCTACAAAGCAGTAATTAACAAACTTTCTGATAAGCAGGCAGGCGTTCTATTCAAAATGTTATTTGAATATGTGGAGAACGGGGCAAATGCAGGCACTCCAGACGAGCGTGTTGACATGGCTTTTGAGTTTATCAAATTGGATTTAGACATCCTTGCTGAAAAGTACGAAAATAAAAGGAAGGTCAATTCTGATAATGGGAAAAAAGGAGGTGCGCCTATTGGGAACAACAACCGAAACAAGCGAACGGTTGAAATAACAACCGAAACAACCGAATCAAGCGAAACAAGCGAACGGTTGAAAATCAAGCCTAATGAAAATGAAAATGAAAATGAAAATGCATGTACTACCGTACATGGCGAATCGCCCCCCGTTGGAAATGTTCCCTATTCGGAATTTTTGAATCAGAACGCAAAGGACTTGTCTATCAAGCCTCCAGCTAAACGTGAAGTTTTAGAAGTGTTTACAAAACTCGGCGGAACTGCGGAAATGGCAAAGGCATTTTGGTTGAAGTATGACGGATTGGGCTGGGAGGTCAATGGCTCGAAAATCCGAAAAATTGAATCGTTCGCCAACAAATTTATTTCAAACTGGAATGAAATAGCAGAGCATCGGAAGCCGAAACAGCAAACCGTGCATGTCCCAACGTACAAAGACGTTTAACAATGGAAAATTTTAAAAAACATATCGACTACGACCCTGATTTGGAAAAATCGGTTTTAGGGGTTTTCCTGTTAGAGCCAAACAGTTTCGGAAGTGTGTACGGTATTCTTTCGGCAGATTGCTTTTATGACCTGAACCATAAATCGGTTTATGAAACCATTGAAAAATACTGGAAAGATGGCGGTCAGGTTGACTTGTTGACAATTGCAAGATGTTTTTACGATGGTGGAATTACCGAAATTAAAAATCAATCAGTTTCGTATTTCCTGACAACCCTAACGATGGATGTTGTTAGCAGCGCCCACCTGCAAACATGGTGCTTATTCTTGCGGGAAATGTACGCAAAACGAGTTATGTATTTAGCTACTCACGGTGGATTTTCGGCTGAAAATGTTTTTGAAACTGCCGCTAAGGTTCAGGAAGAAATAACCAAAGCCTTATCCGTAAAAACAACTTCCGATTGGATTTCAGGCCAACAGCTTGAAACAATGATGGGTGAAAGGATGGCGAATGTCGCCGAAAACGGGAATTACGGCATTTCTACAACATTTGAGAATATTGATAAGGCGAACGGGGGATTTAAGGCGGGGCAAATGGTGGTTATTGCTGCGAGGCCGGGAGTTGGAAAGAGTGCCCTAATGGGGAGAATAGCCACACATTCAGCGGCCAAAGGTTTGAATATCGGTATTATCTCGCTTGAAATGGTCAGCACCGATGTATTCGCCCGTATGGTGTCTGCCGAATCTGACATTCCATTCAAGACGATTGACCAAAACTTACTTTTCGACCAATCACAGAAAAGTTTGGTGTACAGTAAGATTGCCACATTAGCCAGATTGCCCATTTTCTTTAGCGAAACGGCTCAAGTGAACATTTTTGATATAAGGGCTAAGACCGAACAATTACAGCGCCGTAAAGGGCTTGATTTACTTATGATTGATTATTTACAATTAATCGAAAGTGCCGGAATGTCGAAAAACAGCAACCGGGAAAATGAAGTTAGTAAGATTTCACGAGGTATCAAGTTGATGGCGATGGACTTGAAAATACCGGTTATCGTCTTGGCGCAATTAAACAGAAATGTCGAGAGCCGGACAGGGAATAATCGTTTCCCAATTCTCTCCGACCTCCGGGAATCAGGGAGCATTGAGCAGGATGCGGATGTGGTTATGTTTATCCATTCAGACTTTAAAGCAGGAGTAGAACAGGACGAGAACGGAATAAGCACCGACAACCGCCGGCACATAATAGTAGCTAAATGGCGTAACGGAGACGGAAACATAAAGCGAGAAGTTGGCTTTGATGGTACTAAAATGAAATTCTATGAACTTGACCCAAACATGGCAATTAATGCACCGCCCGTCAGCAGCCAATTCCCCACAAGGAATGAGCCAAAGCAAACCGAATTACAAACATTTTTTAAAGATGATGACGAAAATCCACCATTCTAAATGAGCAAACAGAAAAGAAGCCGAACACCATTAACAGATGAGCAAAAGGCATTTATTAAAGAGAATTACGGGAAAATGTCTGTGGCCGAAATACACAGGCAGATAGGAGCAACCAAATACCGGATTAGGGAGTTTACTCACGGGAAAAGTCAAAATAATGCCCAAATAAAATCAGGATTTTTTAACGTAAACGAGCGGGAAAACTGGATAGTATGAATAGAATAGCAATCAGGGGTAATGTGCCTTCAAAAAGCAATAGTTACCGAATCGTCACGATAAACAGACACGGCACATTAGCAAAAACAGACAAGGTAAAAAAGTATGAGGAGGCGTTTATGTGGCAATGTGGAGAATATCGGGACGCCGGTATCGACCAACCTTTTGAAATGATTGTTGACGTGTATTATCCCTCGAAACGAAGCGATTTAGACAACGCAATGAAAGTGCTGATGGATATGCTGCAACGGGTAAAAGCCATAAAGAATGACAATTTATGCGCCCGGATTGTCGCCCAAAAATTCATCGACAAACAAGACCCACGGATTGAATTTGAACTGAAAATTTTATAAGACATGACAAAAGAGGAAACACAAGCAATGACATTACAGCTATCAAAAGCAATATCAGAATGTAGAAACGCCGCTACACGTTTGGAGGTATTAAGCAACGAAAGCCATGTAACGGGGTTTATTAAACACAATTTCAGACAATGGGTAAAGCGCCTCAATTCTGTACAGAGAGATTTCAGAGGAATGTTTACGTCCGAAAATTTAAAGATAGTTGAAAAAGAAATGCTTAACGACGAAGACACTTTGCAACTTGAATTTATAACGGACGTTTTCCTTTCGCTCGACAAATTGAGTAGAGATAAAGTTGAGGCATTCATGCAGGATGTGTCGGAATTGACAACTAAACGAGATTGAAAATCCATTAAAAATAACAGAAAATGAAAGCACTAAAAGTTAGTTACAGCCGATTAATTTCAAAAGGAAATTACGAAAACGCAAAAATTGAAATTGAATTAGAGGTTGAGCAAGGAGAAAGCGCCGCATCAGTATTTAAAGCAGCAAAAGATTTTGTGGAAAATAGGATTGCAGTAGAAAAACTGTCCGATTATAAAGTAGAACAGGCACGCAGCGTTATGAATGACAAACGAAATCACACACTGGCACAAATAGAAGAGGCCGAGGAGATTTTAAAAAAGATAGAACCCGACGATAGTTTTTTGCCATTTTAAACTAATACCGGTGTGGAGTTGTGCGAAGCGTCGGCCTTGAAACAATAGGTAACGTGTACGGAAGCCACGATAAGGTAGGATGCAAAATCATCCATTGAGATATAAGAAGCCTTATTGAAAGTCGCACAAAATCCGGGATTTCGGGCAGAACCGATAAGCGACAATAGCGATAGTGAAACGTCCCCTAAGACATTAATTGGGGTTGGTTGATAAAAGTACTGAACACTATGCAGGTGCAAATCCTGCTCCCGGAGCAACCAAAGAGAAGCGCAACGAGATTGAAAAATTTATTGAAAACCTTTTAAGGAAGTATTATGATAACCGAAAAGAACTTAAAACGAATAGGTTTCGTGGCCAGCGAATGGGTTGACTTAGAAGATGGCGACAAGTACCGCACATGGGCTAACGGAGATAGTATTGTTGAAGTTGAAGAAAGTTATATCAAAGGCAAACAACGATTAATGGTTCAATTGAATGTACCCGATATGCTCGACCTGCCGAATGTTGATTCTGGAAGCAAGATTGTTCAACTAATGGAGATGGTGGGGTAACGTTTGTGCGGCTTGCGGTTCGGCGGGATTTAACAGACAAAAGTTAATAGAATGAGAGAACTTAATTACATAGACGAAACAATCGAAAGAAACGAAAACCCCGCATTGCGTATAGGTAGTGTTAGGTGCAGTGCTTCTTACAAACTCAAATAATATGTCAGATTTCAAAGTAGGTTGCTCACCTTTAACGAGTAAAATTTATGCAGGTAAAGTTCTGGAAAATGGAACTTGGGGAAATGTTAAACACGATGTTACCGATACTGCTGTTGGTGCAGTTGCTCAACACCTTTTGCAACTGGATGAAAAGTTACAATTTCAATATCGTGGTAAAACTTACGAGTTAAAGGTTGTTGAGGTGTCTGAATAGCATTGCCACTAACGTTGAGGCGGTTGGCGTTCGTTGCCGACTTTTGAACACGAAACTTTAACTTAAAAAATAAATTTATATGGAAAACAAAACTTCAACAAACCACGAAAACGGCAATGACGCTAACCGCTTGTTAGGTGCAGTTAAATATAAGTTTTGGCTGCACGACGGAACACTACTTTACAGTTGCAAAACTGACGAAAAGAAGAACAAGTATGAACGTGGGTTGAAAACAAAAAATGTAAAATATACATTGGAAGTTGTTGGGTCTTAATTGCACCTAACTCCCAAATATGCGCATTGCGCATTATTAATATCTAAAACACAACAAAAAGCTCTAATAAAATGGCATACGACATTTACGGAAATAATCTAAAGCGTGGACATTGTGAAGTTCATCCACAAGTTGCAGAAGAGTACCCTTGCTCACTTTGCTATGCAGAACATGATAGACAAGAACAGAATAGACAAGAGCAGAATAGACAAGAGCAGGAATATTATAAACAGCAGGAGAAAGAGCATTATAAACAGATGGAGAAAGAACCCACCGAAATAGACATGACCGTCAGTCGTGAGTATTTGGAAAATAAGCCCGAATCCATCCTGCAAGAAGCGGAACGGCTCATCAATGGCGACAGACGGGAAGCCTATGGCGATGCTAAAACCATGTTCGACAATATCGCCAAAGGCTGGTCGGTAATCTTCGGCAAAGAAGTGACCGGCAAGCAGGTTGCTTTGGCTATGGCGTGGCTAAAAATATGCCGAGAAAACAATAAAAGTAAGAGGGATAATATTGTGGACGGGGCTGCTTATTTAGCATTAATTGAGAAACTATGATAACACATAGAGAAGAAATAAAAGAATACAGAGATGACGGCACGTTGAGGTATGAATGTACTCACGCTTATTTATCGCCGTTAAGTCAGCATTTATATAGCCGCCGGATAATCGGCAAAAACGGACCGTTCATCCGTATTAATCATGCCACGAAATATCGAAAAGATCGGAGTATCGAATGGCGGCTGATTTATAATGATTACGGCGAAGTAATCGGCAACGAAAGAGGAACAAGCGTAACCAAACACACATTTCATTCAAGATAAAGCTAAAACCATGACATCAGAAACATTCAATATAGACTGCAAGGAAGGCATGTCGAAATATGCTAATAAACATTTTGATTTAGCCATTGTTTATAATAATTAATATATAACATTAACGATGATTAGAGATTCTAAAGAATTACAAATAGGGAAAGCAGGAGAATATTTGGTTTGTGCAGATTTAATCCTAAAAGGACTTATAGCATTCCCAAGTGAGCAAGGACTTCCTTATGATGTTTTAATAGATACCGGAGAAAAAATATTACGAGTACAAGTAAAAACAACTGAAAGACCAAGGGATATTCCACAAAGAAGTAAAAGTAGTCTAGCTTATATTTTTAGTATCAAAAGGGCAGGGAAAGACGGAAAGACGAGATATAGTGAAGACGAAATAGACATATTCGCCTTAGTTTGCTTAGATACAAGAAAAGTTGGATATATATTAAACAAAGAGATGCCAACTACCATAAATATTCGTGTAGATATATTAAGAGGAACATATTATGATGAAAAGGGCGTAAAAGATTTCCACGAGGCAAAAGAGTTGTATAAACGGATAAAGAACCAAAGTGAGATTGCAAGATTGATGGGGATTAATATTGCCACAGTGAATAGATACTTAAAGGACGGATACAAGCCTTTTCTAACAAGTGCGAGATATTTTGAAGATTTTGAAAGAAATATAGACTGGTTCAACAACATTTCGAGGCACAAGAAAAACGATTTAAAAATGCCACAGCGCAACTAAAATTATTTTCATGACAGACGAAAATTTTGAAAAATTAAAAGAAAAAGCATTAGAACTCTTAGAACCTTTTGAGAGGCGATATTATCCGACATTAAGCGATGTTCACTGGGTGAGACAAGATGACCACGACACTGACGGTGACTACTGCGAAAAGTGCATTGACAAGGCCGTTAAAAATGCGAGGAAGGAACTTAGAGAAGCGAGGAAAAAGGTGCTTGACAAATTTAAAGAAATAGAAGAAACTGGCAAGTTTAATGGGCAAATAATAAAAGGGAAATATACTGATGCTGAAATTAAGAAGGCTAAAAGGTATGAATTAGAACAATTGGGAATTTCAAAATTTGGCTCGGCATACAACCATGGCGGAGGGTACGAACACGATAGTTTTTTGACTTGTGACATCTGCGGGCAAGAATTGAACATTTCTATTTTGCCAAACGAAGATAACATTCAATATGTCATTGATGATTTAGATACCGGAATAGACAACCAGACGAGCTATCATGCGTATTGTCTGATATACAACGAATGGGGAGATTCTGAAAATTATAGCGCGGAACGCAACCTAACGTTGGAATTAGCAAAAAGAGTTATTGAACTATTATCTTAATAAAACAAATTATGACAACCCTACTCGAAAAACACAAAACGCCTACCTGCTTCATAAAAATATGGCAGCTCGAAAACGGGATAATGTGCTATCATTTTTCTGCTGACTACTGCGAATTTGAGGAGCATTTCCCGCAGGGAACGGAATTAAAAGCCGTTGTCGCTCGAGCGTTGGCAAAAATAAACGATTGGATTAATCAGGAGCAAATGCGCAATCATATTGCACATGAAATGTCGCACGGATACAATGATTTTACATCACTGCCGGCTCTATTGTGGATTAAAGAAAAGTTGGAGGAGATAAAATGAAAGTATTAGTAAGTTTTTCAGGTGGCAAAGATAGCCTTGCAAGCCTTATTTGGGCGGTAAATGAGTTCGGCAATAAGAATGTCGAAGCGGTGTTTTGCGACACTAAATGGGAGCATGAGTTAACCTATGCGCACATTGACGATGTAGTTAAGAGGCTGCAAGTAAAATTAACCGTATTGACTTCGGAAAAGTACGATGGGTTTGTGGATTTGGCTAAACAAAAAAAACGATTTCCGTCAACGAAAGCACGGTTCTGTACGGAAGAACTAAAAAGCAAACCAATGATTAATTATGTCTTGAAACAGGAAGATGATCTACTAATCATTCAAGGTATCAGAAAGGACGAAAGCCTTAGCCGTTCGTTAATGGAAAAACAATGCACTTTTTTCAAGTATTACTTTTCCCCTTATGGGCATGGCAAGGATGGAAAACCAAAGTTTCATAGCTATCGAAAAAAGGAAATTGTGGAATGGAAGAAGCAATATGCCGATGACATTTTACGCCCTGTATTTGACTGGACGGCTCAAGAGGTTATCGACTACATTTTGAAAAATGGACTAAAGCCGAACCCGCTTTATTACATGGGATTTGCCCGTGTGGGTTGTATGCCCTGTATCATGTCAAGGCATCAGGAAATAAAGTCAATGATTCAGCACTTACCGGATGCAGTTGAAAGGTTGAAAGAAGCACAAAATCAGGTTGGAAATTCATCATTCTTTCCACCCGGATATATCCCAGATACATTTTGTACAGGATTTGATAAAAAGAGCGGTAAAAAGTTCCCTATACTGGAAGATGTATTGAATTATATCAACAGGCACAAAGACCAAATGGATTTATTTGAAGATAAAAATACTGATAACCGTTGCATGAGCTTTTATGGCTTATGTGAGTAAATAATGCAGCCATGACAAGAGAACATTTAGAAAAGATTTTGTACGAAATATTTCCTCATAAACTTTATAAGGAGGCGATTGATCGGCTATATGCACCCGAATACTTTATTCAAGAAATGGACGAGGACGAGTTTTTACTCATCAAAAGAGCGCTTACATTCAATCATTCTGAACATGGACTAACCTTTAAATCGGGAAGAATCTCATGTTCCGTCGTAGAATTCCTATTCTCTCATTCACGTTTTGAGCAGGTACGGGTTAATGTCTTTTACGACTTTATAAAGAGTGCAATTTATAACACCGTTTTGGCTTTACCCCAATACACTCAAAAAGATTGGGCAGGCGGAAACCGCATTTCACAACAAGCAAACACTGTTCGCAATGGCAAAGAGTTAGAGCGGTGTTTTAATAGACTTTATAAACGTTTTGAATGTCCTGATCTATGCAAGAACTAATACAAATAACCGCCGTTCTGGCCGGGTTCTACCTGATAGCGATGCTGGTTTCCACGGCGATACTGAAATGCGAAAAATTAATTATTAAACTGAAAAGGAGGAAACGATGATAATACCACCGGCATTCGCAATAACCGACCCTTATAGGGATTTCAGAAATGATTTGAAATTATACCAATGGACGGGATGCAACCCTAAAACATACGGTCAAAACAAACGAAAATCTTACAAAAACAAACTTAAAAACAAAAGGAGGAAAAAATGAAAGTGTATTCCGAAAGATGCAATCAATGTCTTTTTTCAAAAAATAGAATAGTGAGTAAAGAAAGGGCGGCAGAAATAATTAAGGGATGCGTTGACGACCAGAGCTATTTTGTTTGCCATAAAGCGACTATCGACGGTAAAGATACTATGTGCAAAGGATATTATGACCAATTAGGACAGCATTCCCAAAGTCTTAGAATAGCCGAGCGATTAAATATTGTTCAATTTGTTAACCAAAAACAAGAAAATAAATGATACTACCATTCTCACAATTTTGGAAAAAAGACATGGACGAACTATCAGGCCAGAAAAATTACTTCGTAGAGAAAATCCTAAAAGGTTTGCCAGATAATGACAAAGATTTTTATCCAGAGATATGCAGCCATTGTGGTTGGAAGGGAATGTCATCTATACATTTATCAGGAAGATGTTCAAAGTGTGGTTACTTTTCTTTAAGATATTATCATGAGTTCCCTCCATTAGGGGATAATGGGTATTATACTCACCTTAATGTATCCCCCAAACTCCACACCATCCGCCATGACCCGCATAACCGCTGGAAGCCGGGCATGAAAATACACCCACGCATCAACAACCGAACTAAAAACAGCTTTCAGTTTGCGCCTACTTTGGAGTGTGTGAGTGTGCAGAAGGTTGAGATAAAAGCCTATAAAAGCACGATAAAACCAATGTTGCACCATAGCCTTTTTTTATTCCCCGAAGAACATTTATACCAATGTTTTAAGGTTTGTATTGATGGGAAAAGTATGTCTTTATATGATGTTAACCAGCTCGCCCTAAATGATGGATTTCCGTCAGTTGAAGCATTCTTTCGGTGGTTTAACGAGGACACGAAGCCGGGAACTGTAATTGTACATTGGACTGATAAAACGTACTAACATGAAAACACTCGACCAAATTAAAAACGAAGTAGCCAAAGAGTCTGGTTATAACGACTGGGAACATCTGATGATTGAGAGTGACCCGGGTGATTTTGTAGATGAAGTCGCAATAGCTTACGGTAAAGAAATTGCCAACCGATTTGAAACATATTTCATATTTAAATAAACGAACTAAAATGATTACACAAGAAGAAAAAAAACAAATATTCGCCCTCTATTTTAAACAGAAAGTAGGCGTATCCTCCTGGTCACTTGAAAACAACCCCATAAGGGTGGATATTGACTTTTTAGATTATGCTTGCTACGAGGGCAATTGTCAATATCTGTTATTGAAACCCCTATCCCAAATTAGCGATGAAGATGCTGTGGAGGCATTGAGGATTTTTAAGATTGAAGATGCAAGATTATTCCCAGATAACTGCGCAGACCCATCCTTAGATGAATTTAAAGAGCAAATAGAAGATATGCCCGTCATTACTTCAATTGCTGACTACCTCCGCTCACATGGTTATGCTTTACCCTATATGAACTGGAGTGTTTCGGAGCTGGTTGAGGCTGGTGTTTTTAAATTGGTTGAGCCATGATTAAAAACAAAGGAAACTACGCTATTTGGGTGCCGGACAAATCCTTGATAGACCTCGAACAAAGGAATGACTTGTTGGTTAAGCGCTTGAAATGGACACATGAACAGTTAGATATCACACTGCAACAATTGAGAAGAACAGAATCAGAACGTCAAAGGCTGAAAGAAAAATCAGACAGACTTAGAAAAGAATTGTATCAACTAAAAATAAAGAATCATGAACAACGAATTTGAATTTAGAGGAACAAAAGGAACTTTTGAAGATGGCCATACTGGATGGAAAATGCACAAAATTCCAAACGCATACGGAGGCACAAAACATAGTTATGAAATACATTGGTCAGATGATGGAGAATGTGTTGCAGAATTTGTGCATGAAAAGGCGGACGCTAAGGCGATAGAAAAAGTCCCCGAACTACCAAGAACACTTAACATGCTATTATCAGCCTTAGATGAAGTAGAGCTAAGCCCCGACACACAGGAGGTAATAGTGCCAATAATGGCCGATGCTGAAACCCTTTTAAAAGAATGTACAGAGATATGAACAAATTACCTTCACTAATCGTAATTGAAATTTTAGCCACGCTTGCAATATATGGCATTTGTGCCTTTATAACGTGGAGTATTAACCCATCCGAATGGGGGGTGATATTAAGAGTGGTTGCGGCCTTATTTTGGGCTTTGGCGACAACACTGATTGCAGGGGAATGGTTGGACACTAAAAAATAAATCTATGAAACATAAAATATTTTCAACCGCAAAAGCAGAAATTTTAGTTGTGGATTTGCCGGAAGGAGCAAACAGACCAACGTATTTTAACGATAAGGAGCGCCCCTATCTTTCGTATTTTATTGGGGTGGACACTTATCGAGAATATGGTTTGTCCAAAGGAAACTGGCAACCATTAACTTTTGATGAAGAAACGGCAAAAATGATAGTGGATGATTGTTCTTTTTATGCCAAATGCTGGAAAAAGTACAATGTAACCATCCCTAAAAATGTAAAAGGGGATTATGACCCAAAATATTCATGCTACACAGCCCTCGAATCCCTGAAATCATTAATTGAGGCTAATGTGCCATTACGGAATAATCTGGGATTAATTGAACCAAAGGCGTATAGACTTACAGGATTGCTATCTGATATTGAAGATAATCGAAAATGGCAACAAGCCGAAGAATCTGTATTCCACAACCCTCACTACTTTTTTAAGCTGAAATAAAATGAAAATATTTAAGAAAAAAGAAAAGCCTACTCCTGTTTACTTTGATGTAAACGGACAGTGGTTTAATACTCCAGAAGAAAGAGATAAAAGCAACCGATTAATATCTTTAAATGAAAGAAAGAAAGATATATATAACGATTTAGAACGTTGGTTGTCTATTTTTTCAAAAGAACTTAAATCAAAAGATAGGGTCATTACAGAGGCCTCTTTTGTCACGGCATCTGATTTTGTAAGATTCCTTGATGAATGGGAAGATTTTAGGAAGCTGAGAATATTAGGGCTAATTGCTGAATATTATCTAATTGAACAAGAATTAGGATTTAACAAATGCCCTGATATTTTCTTGAAATATCTAAATACAAATGAAACGATTTAATCCAACAGTTCGCCACAAGTTTAAATTCCGGTGGATAGGAAACAAAAATCTACATCTTATTAATAGGCTAAGAAAATTGAAATAATTATGAATTTTGAAGCAATAAAGAGAAGCAAAGAGATTTATCCTGAACCAATCAGCGACATTTCCGAAGATGGAAAACATGAAATAGAAATTCTAAGACGTGGGTTTAGGATTGGCTATAATAATGCTATGGAAAAATACCAAAGTAAATTGGTCTATTTGGCCATGTATTGCCCGGATATAAACGAATCAGCATTTACTCCACTAAGCGCCCACAGGACAAGGGAAGGGGCAGAAAAATCCATTGCATTCCATAAAATGGAGAAGATGAAAGAATGGGAAAAGATGTGGACAACAGAGGAAAAAAGAAAAGACTTCGCCTTTGGCGAGTATGAAGATTGGGCTATTGAAGAAACCATAATTTTAGACTAACTATGACATATAAAGAAGTATTACTGTGCTTGTTACAAAATGATGATTTTGTAACAAATTATGATAGGATAACTGGCAGTCATTTGGGTAGCGTTATTCAGTCCATGAAAGAAAAGGGAATTAATCACATTATAGATGTAAGTACCGGAAAATTCAAATCCGAAATTCAAAAGTTTGACGATTTTGTATTTGAAACTATATGGGCGGTAGTATCGCAAGACCCCAATCCAAAACTATGACACCATTTGAAAATTACTTGATACAAAAAGGTTGGAGACGATATAAAAAGAATTTTTCCGGAAATAACGTCGTAAAAGAGTATAGCAATTCCGATTTTGTGAGTAGTATGGGGATATTAGGATATTTTTTTGAACACAGTGATTATCCTGAAATTCAGCCCTACTGGGGATTGGATATATTGGGGATGCCTCCGGTTATGATATTAGTAGATGATTTGAATTATAGGTATTGCACGGATTTTAATTGCAACGTTAATTCACTTGCAACAAGGATTATTAAGTCATTCCACTTTGACTTGATTTACGAAAAAATGATAACAGGCAAACTTATTGACCTGTACGAAGCCCTTAAACAAAATAGTTAACCCATGACTATTATATCCCCCTACTCTTTCCCCGGAATTGCCCGTAAAAAAGGAATAACCATTGATGAAATTATTGACGTGGCTTTCTCGAACGAAAAAGACCTTGTAATGAGCAAGTCCCGGAAATCGGGAATAATCATCAAACGGCAAATTGTGATGTACCTATGTCGCCATGCAGCACATAAAACTTATGCCAATATTGGCAGCCATTTTAATACAGACCACACAACGGTTATTAATGCCTGCAAAAGAGTTCAGGGCTACATTGATATTGACCCTGAATTTAAAGCCAATATCGACCAAATAAGCGACCGGGTAAAGGTAAAATTATTGATAGGTTAGTATTTCCCATTAAAGTATAATTCCGCCTCTGCCTTCCTCCGGCGTTTCAAGCCGTTCAAAACCTTGCCCCCGGATGTAATGGCTAAATTCTGCCAATATTCGGGGGTTATTGTTTGATTGACGACCAGTTTCCAAATATTGTACAAACGCCACTGCCCACCCGATTTGTATGATGTGCCGGCGTTGTACCGAAACGAAACAAGGGCATCGAACTCATGTTGCGACAAATGACGCTTAACCAATCTTTCAACTTCCAATCCGAACGATTTTAAGTCATGCTGGAACCAACTAACAGCCTGCCCGGGAGTGCAAGTATCGCCCTCCTTTACACGACTTCCGTCAGGGTATCGGGTCGTCCCAAACCCTAATGTCCATGTACCGCCGGAATCCTGATAGGCTTTATCTCTGAAAGATTCCCACCCGGCTATAAATTCCGCACCTTGTTTGCTTATTTCCATGTTTCCTGTTATAATTCAAATAAGGCACTCCCTAAGCGCGCTGTTCTTATGGGAAGCGGGGAGCGCTACTGTCTTTACTTCCATTTAATTAAAAATCCTATCCCGACCGCTAAAGCAATCGCAATAACGTACCCCAGAATTGCCCAAAATTGCCACGTTGATAATTTCCCTTGCAGTGTGTTATTTGCTTCCGTTATGCGGCTGTTTTCGCTGCGCAATAATGCTTTGCCGGATGTATCGACCGTATGAATTATAATTGTTTTGGTTGGCGGCACATAAATCGGTTTATTGTCCTTTTTATTTTTAGATACCGCTTTTTCTTTTGAGGTAATTAATTTGCCGGATGTATCTTGAGTAAATACGCTATTGTTTGGCCATACATTATAAGAAGGGTCGGCAGGCATAATGCCTATGGGGCAATCAATCTTTAATGTATCTCCTTCTTTCAAATAATAACCTCTTCCTTCTGTGTATTTTAGTAGAGTGCTGTCGGGCATTATCCAATATCCCGGAGTATTAATTACCTGCGTGTCCCTAACCGCCTTGCTATCGCAATACTGCAACAGCAATTCCGGATGTTTTTGTTCCAACCTCCATATTTGCCGCTGCGGGCTACATGAGCAGGCGAATGCAATAATAACCGTCAGCAGGACGATATAGACAATCAGCATCAACCAAGTGTCGTTGCTCTTTATTTGTTTCTTATCCTTTGCCATAATGATTTGTGTTCTTCAATACAGGTATCAATGTAATACGGCTCAACGACCGTTTGCGGCTCTAAATCCAACACAAAAAAGCCGTCATTATTCTTTACTTTATGTTCTGTTACTTCGCCGTCTATTCGGGTGTAAACCGTGATTTGTTTTGGCGTTGTACGGACATAATGATTAACAACCCTTACCTTCGGCTTAGCCTCCTGCTTTTTGGCGGCCAGTTCCTTGATGATTGCCGTCTTTTTATCCAGTTGTCTTTGCAACTGTTTTACTTCCGGTGTCAGGGGCGGTACGCTACTTTGTTCGGTTTGCGCACTGCCGTGTTGTGGCGGTATAGTTACAAGGTAAAGTGTAAGAGCCGCCATTAAAATCAATGTTATTAATACCTTTTTCATGGCTATTTTTTATTTTGAAGTGATTTAATAATGCTATCGCTTTCATGTAATTTTTCCTGTAAATCGTGTACCATAATGCCGTTGTAATAATCTCTCATCGAATCTCTTTCGTCCGACCGCTCAATAATGCATTTTGAATATTGACTTTCTTTTTTGAGATATTGAGCGGTCATAAAAGATATGGCACCAGCCATTAAGTACATGAGGTACATGACCACTTTCGGGATGGACGTTTTTGCTTCTGATGCCATATCTTTTAGTTGTTTTCATAGTTATTTGCCCTCGTTGATGTCTTTTTTCGCCAGTTGTGCGCCAATTATCGTCCCGATTGCGCCCGCAATACCGATAGCCCATGCCACTGCATTGCTGAACATTTCAGGTACGGCAAATAGATGGCTTGCTGCCGCATAGGTCAAAAAGGCCGCAAGTGCCGTAAGAATGCCTACAATCCATTGAAAGATTTTAATCCGTTGGGGGCTTTTCCCGATGAATCCGGCGATAAGCTGGGCAATGATTGATTGTTTCATTTTGATTTGTTTTTATAGTGAATGAATATGTTTTTTTTAATTTCCTGAAACTTGATTCCACACGTAATTGCCACCTCCCATGTCCTGACATTGAATCAATATTGTGCGGGTCATGCCTGTAACATTGCTACCTGCATTGTTGTAATAACCCGGAGAAACCGCTACCGTAATTGCCGTACCGGATGACCGCGATACTATCTGCAACAGGCGCCCCGACTGGTCAGATGATGCATTAGGAATTGTAATTGTACCATCCTCTGTTTCCATAATGATATAATCGCCATCCTGAACGGTATAGTTCCCCGCAACGACTGTGTATTCGCGAAACTGGGCGCCTTTAATAAAGTTGGATTCAGCCGCAAGGGTAATCCTTCCTCCACCGCCTGTTGCCTCTATATCAATACTATTTGTAGATGTTAGTTTGAACGGCTCACCGCCCAAATAGCCTATTTTAGTATTATCGCTACCAATTGTTTTCGTGAAAACGATATCTTCTCCACCTGCATCATTCCCGTTGGTCAAGACATCATGCAAATTGGGGTTTGTAAATGCCGGAAATGTCGCTAAACTGCCGTCACCGCGGATGTACTGGCTTGTTGTGCCGGTTGGTACATTGTATTTTGCCGCCCATTCCGCCGTTGTGGGCAATTTATACCCGCCGGCAATTCCAACAGTAAAGGTCTTATCGGTGCTGCTGTTTGCGGTAAATGTTTGCGACCCGGTTAGCCCTGTTCCGGTGGACATAATCAAGGCATTATTATTAATATCTGTGGTTGCTGCTACTTTTCTAAACGCGCTTCCGCCGGCGCTAAACCACAAATCAGTACTGCCGTTATAATTGTACAAATCCCATCTTCCGCTATTTGAGTTATTGTTTCTTACATAAGTTATACCGCCGCCAAAAGAGTTGTCGGGGAATCCTGTGTTTGTTGTGCCTTTACTGTAAATCCACAAACCAACTGTTCGGGGTAAAAAAGCATCATCGGTACTACCTAAAGGCAAAGAACGGAGCGAGGTTAAAGTGGCTGATGTTCCCGTGGATGATGTAACGGTTCCGGAGGTCGTGGTCGTGCCTAAATCTGTTCCGGGAGTAGTCGGCAACGTCACGCTATTACCGTCGCTAATGCTAAGCGTCTGACCTGATATTGATAAAGTTTGAGCAGCGGGAATATCCTGTGTAGATAGCACTCCATCTGCATCCGCCGTAACCATTCTTACACCTGTTCCTGACAAATCCGATATTGCCGCATTTCCTCGAACATCTAAATTATATAGCGGCATATTATTTTGCCCTGATGGCAAATTGATACCAACACTGGAATTGGTAAATTTTATTGTCGGATTTAAGTAGGTATTATTTCCAAAACCCAAATATCCAAAACTCAATTGTTGTGATTGACCAAAAAAACCAAAACTACCCATGATACTTCCAGAGGTGTTGGTAACATTAAAAAATCTATTCCAGCCTGTTGAAATTGTAGTGGGCACAATGGAAATTCCATTCCCAGTTAGTGTTAGAACACTATTATTCGTACCACCTTTGGTAATGGTGTTTCCCTGAGTAGTTACAGCTTGTAAGTTAGGGATAGATGATAAATAGTTTTGCGATTGAACCCAATCTTCTGTTGCAACCTTTTTGTATGTGAACTGAACAGCACCAGCCGGAGTGTCAACGAAAGGTTGACTATTATAAAAAGTGACGGTATTATTACCGGTAGAGATTCTGTTTATTACTACTCCTCGCAACTGCACATAATTTGCCGTCGGTTGCGCCCATACGGTTAGGGTGTTTCCTGAAGTTGTGTACCAAAATTGGTATGAGGTATTAGAAACATCCCTCAGCTGGTATGCCGTTACATTTAGCGCACCTGATACAAGAATAACTCCAAATTGCAAATGCGAAACTGTTGGGTCATTGCTTCCATGTCCTCTTACAACATTAATGTCAAACTTTTCAGACCATGAATTGCCATTGATAGTAACGTCGAGAACCTTGCAAAAGTTTCCTGCATTTGTGTTATTCGATGAGTTAGTTATAAAAACGACTGGTGTTAGTGCTGATACGGCATCATTTACCGCTTTAGTGGTAGGATAAGTAACATTATCAGGGCTGTTCAGGTTTGTCACCTTATTGCTCGTTCTTTCCAAATCAGTAGGCACGCCGCTTACGTCCGTCCACTTGAGCGAATCTAACACATTCACACCCGAACGGGTAATGATAGTTTGCCCCCCTACACCGGGCTCAATCTGTTTAGGTGAAATCTTCATGCTTTGCCCGAATGAGAGCAAAGGCAGGAAGCTAATAGCCGCTAATAGTATCCGTTTCATAAGTCGTCCATGTATTTATTGTACTGATTTGTTTGCCGCATTTCACACACTGCCGGCTCACAATTTGTGTCTGTGTATGCGCCACGGTGTCAGTTTCATCAGCCGTGGTCGTAAACCATTCGTGATGACAGCTATCCACGCCTGCATAACCATTCTCTGTTCTTGTTGAGAATGTCGTATAAGTGCTGTCCGTATTCGCCGGCGGTGCTGCAAAGGCACTTTTTTCAGGCTGCACCAAAAAGAACATGCAGGTAATAATAACTGCCAGTAGCGAGAATATAGTTGCTATTCGTTTCATGAGATTGGGGGGTTAATAGACGTATTTAATATCAACTTCATCCCCTGCACTTACATTATAAGGCAGGTTTGTGTTTGTTATTTTCAATGTTGTTCCACTCCATGTTACCGCACCCCATTTTGCCAAAACCCCATTGATGAATACTTCAGGAATACGGCCTGCTTTTACCGCATGTGGCAAGATTATCGAAACCACACCCGATACAATATCTCCTGATACAACCATATGGGTTAATGTGTCCTCCGTACCGTAAATATCCGTTGGGCTGACATCTGCATTGATAGTCACGTTTCCGCTACCGACCAATCTATTGGTAAGCGTCCCGGTCATGGTTACATTAGTTCCTGCTACCAAATTGCCTCTGGTAACTCCGATAGCCCCGGTGGTTGAATTATATGTAATTGGTGATGTTCCCGAAATGTCAGATAAACTTGCTTTACCGTTAAACGAAGTCCAATCGGTTGAACTCAAATAGCCATCCGTGCTTCCGTCTGCCTTATCAATCGTAAGAGCTGGAGTTGTAGTTGGAGTAGCCACATGAAGCGGTGCTGTTGCGGTTACATTAGTCACTGTACCACCGCCGATTGTTGGTAATGTTTTCCATGTGCCATCGCCGGCCAAATACTTGCCGACTCCGGCAGTTCCTGACCCCAAACGGTCGGTTGCAAATGTTCCGGATGTGATTATACTTGCCGGTAAATTAGGTATATCCGCTGCTACCAATGCACGAAAATCAGGCACTCCATTTGAGCCGGTTGGAGAGGCAAACACCTGATTAGCCGTTTGGCTTTTGAATGTCAGCGACAATGTACCGGAAGTCGTTACCGGACTGCCACCAACATTAAACACACTTGTCGGAGCTGATAATGCTACTGAGGTCACTGTGCCTTGCGGAATGTTCGGTGGGTTGGAAATATCAGCCCATTTCAGCGAATCCCATTGGGCAACGCCGCTACGAACGATAATTAGCTTGCCGTTTGGATTTACGGCATCAGGTTTCAATTGTTTGGGCGCAACCTGCGCAAACGCCCCGATTCCTGCTAAGGAAAGAATTGATAAAAGGATTAACTTTTTCATTGTTTTTTGTTTTGTTTAGTTGTGATAAGAATATTTGACTTTTATTTTATCCGTGCTGTCTATCCGATAAAATGACTTTATTATTGTTAATTTATTATTTATTATTTGTATCCAATCACTCGGCAGCTCCACACCGTTTACACTAACCACCGTTGTATTGGCAGATGGCTCAAATGACAGCGAGTAACTCCCCGTGCCTACCGGTTCGCCGTCAAACTCCTCTACACGCTGATAATAATTATTCGATTCCTGCCCAACCTCAACCCATTGCCCGCTTTTTTTATATTCCAGATTATGGGAATTGTCGTTTATCCGTATGTCCCCATATCCGTAAAAATCAGAGTTCCCCGAAGTGTGAGGCAGCCCGATTGCAGAATCAGCCATAAAACCGCCCTTGTTTTGTACAATCATGTGTGGGTTGCCTTGCACCTGTACCTGTTGCGCATATAAACCACTCGTCAGGGCTATCAATATCAATGTCAAAATTCCTTTTCTCATTGCCCCGATTTATTGATTAATACTGCTATTTTATTACCCGGATAAACGCCGCCAAAATCCGTAAAGTCTAATGTTCCGGTCGTTGAATTGAGCGTTACTTTATCTTCATCAACCATATTATCAATAACCACTAATAACAACTCCCCACCCTTTAAATTCACATCCACAATCGTGTTACTTTGTGACTGCGGCTCATACACAAACTTGTACGTCTGTTTTATCGCCTTTATCTGTTCGGTAAGCGTATTTGAAAGAGCTTGCAGTAACTGTGTTACTTGTTGTTTAGTGTATGTCTTGTTTTGTAAGGCGAACAGATTGGCATCGACACAATAATTATCTACATTTGGCTTAAACGCCGCAAGAAATATTCCGATCAGGTCTGTTGCCTCCGAAAAATCACTTAGCTTCTCTCCAGTTAGATTATTTGGGTCTAATACCATTCCTTTAGCTTCTTTCGGGTATAAATACTATTTGTCCATCACTCTCCGACAACAATAAAATAGGGTTGCTATCTGTGCTTTTCTCGGCAACGAGAACGGGTAAGAGCACACCTTCTCCATCATCAACAATATCTATATCACCGCAAGCACCAACCGTTAGCCATTTCATAGTTATTAAAATAAAAAATGCGCCAACCCCACCAACGTAGAATTAGCGCACCAACGCTCTAAATAAACAATATGTACTCCTAAACTTTACTTATACCCAATAAATATTCGCTTTTATCCTCACAAAGGTAATGATTTTATTTACAAATGCGACTGTGTCTTATTAAAATTAATGAATCGTCCATCCAAGACTTTGCAGGAAATTCCTTGCTGTCAATGATGTTGCCGTATATCCCGGTGTCGGATTACTGTAAATTTGTATCCTACCGTTTTCGGGCGGAGCAGAACCACCATAATATGCACTTGCATAAAGAGCCACATTAATGGCAAACTGGTCTGCTTCCGCATCTGACATTGCACTACCCATCAAATAGAACTCTTTAAGGTTCTTCCAAATTGGCGTTGGCGGTACTTGAGCAGGGTCAGGCGTTACCATTGGGTGAGTGGATAAACTGGTATTATTTATCTGTACCCTAAATAAAGTATCCTTACTGGACGCCAATGTAGGATAAATATTGAATGAACTTAATTGCTGTGCATTATTAATAATAACTTCCTGCAAATTGGGTAAAGTTATATTCACAAATGGAATTTTTACGGAAGCCTCATCATAAATCCGTAAATAAGTTATCGGACTTGGCTCATCATAAAATATATCCATCGTACGGGTTTCGTTCTGCAAAAGGAACCCTTTACATTCCACTGTGGTAAGCCCTCTTAATATTCCAAATCCATAATTGACATTTTGCGAAGTGTCGATTAAGGCAATGTGATTCCCATTGCCCTGAATATCATATTTGGGTTTTGCGGCATAAAAGGATTGTGTTGTGGACATTGTAGTCTGGAATCTGCTGGTAAGCGTAATCCAACTGGCCTCTGTAAAATCCTCATCACTCCCCAAATTGTAAACAAGATAGTGGACGCTTGTTATCGGGTCTGTATAAACAGAAAAAGTACCTGCATATCCTTTATTTTGGAGGTCGTTATTCAGAATAAAAATAACGCTGTCAACGCCCGATAAATTGGGAGCGTAATATGGGTTTTCAATAAAATAATCCACAAACCCGTTTCTGCCCATCTTTATACTCCACAACACAAACGGGACGGAGGGTATTTGTCCGACTATTACCGCTCCTGAATTGTGGATAAACCCATTCATATTATCAGCCTCTCCCAAACTGATTTTAACAGCATCCAACGGATATAAATCGGCATCCTCTACCTCTAAACTCGAATCATCCAATACCGTAAATTGTTTGCCGTCAATCTTGATTTTGTCAACTGCAAATATATGGTTGAGCATGTCAATCATGTATTCCGGGAGCAACCGTCCGCCGCCGCCAAAAACAAAGTCCCATTTGCGATAAGCCGTGCCGGAAAGCAAAACAGATGAATAGCCTTGGTCTTGAAATACAGTCCTTGTCGCCACCGGAGTTAATTTCATCATGCCGTTTACCCGCAAACAGAACTTTTGATAGGTCTGTTCAAAAAGTACGTTATCTTTATTATAGGTGTTTTGGTATTCAAAAAGTACGGTGTTTTCGTGCTTATCCTCGACCGATAGCGGCTCTGAAAGAAATACTTTTGTGCTGTTGTCGGGGAATGTAATTTCAATAGACAGATAATAAATTCCTGATGCGATGCTATTCCAAAACTGAAAATCCTGAAACTGATAATAAGATGAGGTTATGTCGTTAACGCTAATACCGGACGGATAAGGCACTTTTGTAAATGTTGCCGTCTTTTGGGTTATACCGTTACAATTAAGCAACTTAATGGACACCGAAGCCCCGTCATTGACCATTACCTGTAAACTCAGATAATCTTTATTCTGAACAGGCTGTGCGTAAAAAACCTTTGTCTGAAAGTTATAAATCAAGTCGTAATACCATTCATTGTCGAACTGCTGACGATTATATCGGGCATTGGGCGATACGCCTGCCGGAACAAACCTAATACCGTTCAAAGGAGAAATAACGACCTGATTCATGCCACAAAGATAATCATTAAATGCGACTTAGTTGCGTTTGAATATCGGAACACAAAAAATAGCCGCCACGAATGACGGCTATTAAGTTGAAAGCAATTCACAATTTGCTCGTGAAATGAGAAAGCAAAGATATAATTATGGCCACAAAAAACAAAATTCCTAACAGCCTAAAAAATACCGGCGGTAAAATCTTTATCCGAGAGTTGGTTATTTCAGGATAATCCGACCATTTGTCGAAGATGAATTTTCGTAAAAACTGTTTCATTATAAATACGAATGTAGCCATTTTACCGCAACTTGCTCAAATCATTGTCCGGGTGGCTCAACAACCGGAATGTATATTTATCCCTTGTTGCTGGTTTGCAGCCAACGTCTAAGATGAAGCCTTTGAATACCGTGTCATTGTAGGTAAAGGAAATGTAGCCATTCAAATTACCCTCTAAAATCTCTATCAGATTGTATGGCGGCGCGGCCTCGACCTCTAAAACCACCCATTGAAATAACGGCTGCGCCGTGGTTGCCTCTAAATCAATATCGGCATTCTCAATAATATTGCCGGCAAAGAAATTGCTTTGTACATCAGGGTTTTTATCCGTGGTTTGAAACTTCAATTTCCCTTTGCTTATCATGCTCTTGATATACGGCAGTAAGCGGTATAATGAACGCTTTGGAGAAAGTGTAAGGTTGTAGGCCTCTTCTATTCCATGAAAACCTGAAACTGCGCCATTCGGTCTATATGGCTTTGCGGTATTCGGGTCGTATTCTATCAGGAATATACCTTTAAGGCGGCTATCGTCAGTAGTATCAATTAAAGAATCCTGATTGGAATTTTCCATGTTGTTCAGAGCGTATTTATTCATCCTCAAATATTCAATTCCAAAAACATCAGCTCTTAAATCAGAACGCATGTCATTGGTCGTTTCTTTAGCTGTCAGATTATTTAGTATTTCAGGAATTGAATATTGCTGTCCGGTATTAAACTCATTCGTTAGCCCCAACTGGTCGTCATCATAGCTTTTATACCCCACATACATCAGGTTAAATATCTTCTCGTCATAAATAGCGGCTGAAACGGAACTTACATGATTTGCATCAAGTGATAATATTTCATTGTTTCGGTCTAAAAAATAAGACAATGGCTCAATGACAAATTGTTTGTCTTCAACGCCTATTCCCAACATCCAACGTCCGAAAGTATCCTTTTGAATCTCCTCAAAATTGGTTTTAAATCGTGGTATATCCTGTAATAAACAAAATGCGCTAAACGCAAGCGTATTATAGGGGCTGTTATCATAATTGGCCGCCCGAAAAGCGCTTGACGTGTCAGGATTTGAAAGAAAATCACTTTTTAAAGAGTATTCCCCATTGGTAAACGTGTTGATAAATTCACTGACAAAATCAACATATCGTGTACCAATCCCTAATGTGGCCGGAACTCTCAAAGTATAATCCATTTCAATAGTGGCGGTATTTCCATTTAAGTCGCCGGTTTGAATATATGTGCCTGCTCCTTGTGAAGTTGAGAGTGTGCCATCCTCTCTCCCAACAACTAAAGAAACTGTATCTCCGGGATTTACAGTAATGTCATGCTCCCACAATGTTATTTCTGCGGCATCCGTATATTGCCCACTACCCTGTGGAGGTGTATTACCAGATGTATATATGCTCCATATGTGTATTATCTCGCCATCTCCATTATTTCTTATTATCCATAAAAAAACAGAGTTTACCTGATTCCAATTTGGATAATAGCAGCTTTCCTCAACTCTTAAATTGCTTATTTTTATGTGAATATCGGCGGATATGGTTGATTTTATAAGACAATTTTGTTTTAAAATATTTAATGCATCATTATTACTATTCGTAAAACCACCTGCAACGGTATTAGGAACAATATTGCTACCAATATTTGATGTTCTACTTTGGAAAATTAAAGGAATAGCACCGAAACAATAGCCCGTATTATAACTGGCAGACGACCAATTTATTTTTGCTCCAATCTTAAAGCCATCAATTGAAATACCTTGTGTTTGTCCTGTTGGTGTCTGAAATTCAAAATAAGCGCTTTTATTTGCAGTAATAAATGCCGTAATGTCATCGTCCAATAATACCACATCAAAGTAATCTTTTTCAATTTTACTTTGCGTGAGGTCAACCTGACATTGATAGTATCGTTTGTATTCCCTCGAAAAGGTATCAAGTTTTTCAACCATTAAATAAACCTTTCCGTAAAACCCATTATCGGATAATGCCTGAATAAGAATATCCCGGCCATCCTTTACAAAACGCAAGTCAAACGCATATTTCCTGAATACGCCCCAATATTCAGTATTCCTAATCCAAGACAATGATATATCTTGCCATCCATCAGGCGAATACTTTAGCGGTGTCTTTTGGGTTGTTTCCACCACTACTCCATTTTGCACCGCAAAATAAGTATTATCGTCTTTCTTTAGGTAAAATTCAAACGTTTTGTCCGTGTTCATGCAACAAAGTTACGGATTTAATGCAACTAAGTCGCATCTAAAAATTAACGGAGAAAGTTTAGATTTGATTGATGAATAGTTTACTTTTGCAAAAGAAATCACAACCAACCGAAACGGAAATATCATGGCCTTAGATACAACAGAAAGGTCGTTTACACAAGACCAAATTGATAAAATCGGCAATTCGATAATCTATTTTTCAAAAGAGCTTAATCCCGGCTTGAATAAAACTAAGATATTAAAATTGCTTTTTTTGCTGGAAGAATCTTGTATAAAAAATTACTGTTATCCATTTTTTGGGATTGACTTTCAATTATGGAAGTATGGCCCCGTGGCTAAAGATATATATATTGACCTGTCAGAATCAGCTCCCACTCTGTTAAAAGATTATGTCAAGCCAAATGGTAAAGGGGACTTTAAAGCAATAAAACCATTTAATGACGACGAGTTTTCCGACAATGATATTGAGTTATTAAAAGATATAACAGTTTATGCAAAAAATAAGAATGCGAAATATCTTGTGAATGCCACTCATCAGAAAGGAAAACTATGGAGAAAATCAGCAATCAAGCATGGAGTGCTTGATTTACTGGAAAATGAACAGATAAACAGCACAGAAAAAATTATTGATTTTACCCTTCTATTTGAAAGGGATAGCGATGCTAAAGAAAATTATTTAGAATTTTCGGAAAGTATGGCATTCATAAGACATTTAAAATCTGAATAAATGTTTCAGGAAAAGCAGGTTTTATACTTTAAGCCATTTTATTTTAATAATGGAAATACTTGCAAGAATAAGTATTTTATTGTCCTTAGGAACATAAATAATAAGTCTGTTGTTGCCACATTGCCTACAAGCAAAGATAATGCCCCTGGACTAACCAAGCCTTCTCATGGGTGTGGCAATCTTGATGACCGAATGTATAGTTGTTATATTATTGAGAAAGGAAGATGTGTATGCTGTAATGGCTTTTCATTTCCCCGGCAAACTTACATTTACGGAAATCAGGTTGATACTTTGGATGTTGATATAGTTGAAGAAACTTATAAAATTAAGAACGTCGATTATGAAGAAATAGATGTTTTGACCGACGAAGAATATAACGCCATAGTAAAATGTATTATGTCAAGCCCGAGTGCAAAAGGTAAAATTAAACGGCTATTGTCTGCATCAAAATAATTTCAATAAACAACATGAAAAAGCTAATCTTACTACTTGCAATTTTAGTCCCCGCTTTAAGCTGGGGGCAATTTAATGTATCTGTCAATGGGGGGTATTTGGCATCTGTGCCAATGCTCGACAATGATTTGACGGGGCTTGGAATAAAATCAGATTATAACCCTATTTTCGGCGTCAAGGCTGGATATGGTTTGTCTAATTTTAATGTCGGCATAAGGATAGATATGTATTCAGCAGGATTTAAAAGCGAAATTAGCATTACGGGTAAAAATGGAGAGCCTGTATTTAATGGATATTCCCACCAAAAACAGCCTTATTATGGGGTTTCCCCCAGCCTTTTTGCAGAATATAAAGTACATAATCTACATTTCGGAATAAATGCAGGATTAATACTATCAAGCAAGATAAATACACATATCAATAACCCTCCATTAGAATGGTCAAAGAACACGACAAGGAATTATAAAAGCACATACTATTCATTTGGCATTCAGGCATCTTACCAAATACATCTGATTGATAAACTTTCGATAGTACCTGAAATTTCCCCACGAATAATTATTAATTCAGAGAATCAAAAAGGGGGTATAAATTCTTACTTTATTGCTCCCCTTACAATCGGATTAAATTATCAGTTTTAGCGCATTCGATTTACCAAAATCGTTTTACCGCTCCCATTTTTTATGGACTTCATAAGTTCCCCGTTTTTCCAAAAGAAATGGATTTCCTGCTTATTTTTGATAGTGTTTTCGAGCTTATCAAGTTTGCGTAAATTCTGTTCAAATGCGCCGATTAAAGCCTGTGAATAATCGTTAGGCGTTACCGGTTGATTTATCATATTGACCTTGTTTAAGGCCATGAGGTGCGCCCGGTCAAGCAATTCTTTATGAGGTATAACCTCCGTATGTTTTGGTAAATCCATAACTGTAGCTATATTGGGGGTTACAAAGGATTGCCCGGACGGTAAATTAATCAATTCCCGGCCTTTTTCCCCGACAACGGCCAGACCGCCGGGGTGGTCATCTGTACCTGTGGCATATTGTGGCAATGGAGCGGCGGCGGCAATCGCCAATTCAGCAGCACCGGCAGCAGCAGCCGCAATTGCTCTTGGTATTCTTGTATAAGGGTCGCCATCAGTGTACGCTTTAATTACCGCTTCGGCGGTATTAAGGATGATATTCATCATTGCCTGCTCCTTTTGCGCCTGTGCTAATTGCTTTTGTCTTTGCTTCTTTTCATTATCCAAAGCCTTTTCTTGTGCGGCTAAACGTGCATTAGCGGCCTCTGTTGCAGCATCTTTTTCCTCTTGGCTCATCATGCTGCTATTAATGCCGTCAATCTCTGTTTTGTTCTTTTCTTCTAATGCTGTTTTCTGCTGGTCAAGTGCATCAATTTCGGCTTGTGCATTATTATTGGATATGGTGCTGACGATATTTATTAAGTCCTGCTCAATACCGAATGCGGTATCTCTCCATGCCTTTTCTAATGATTCTTTCTTCGCAACAGAATCTTTATAGTTCGCTACATCTGTTTCGTATAGTTTTTTCTTTTTGTCGGTTAAGTCCTTTTCAATAGCAGCCCTTGTATCCGCATCTAATTGGGATGTTTTTAAGTAATTCTGTATGGCGGTAATTTGATTATCAAGTGTTTCTTTTTGGGCGTTTCTCTGTATCTCCTTAACCTTATCGTTATATTCCTTGACATTGATTTCGCCTTTCAAAAGTGCGTCACTCAAAGCCTTGATTTGGGCTTCAGCAATATTTTGATAATATTGCTGAATGCCGTCCATTGATTGACCTAATTCCTTAATAATCCGTTGGTCGCTGCTCTTGATGATACTCAATCTTGCCTTGGTAGCATCTTGTTGAAGCTCTTGAACGTGCAAATTGTGGGCATCAATCAAAGTTTGTTCCTTTAATTGAAGCACCTGTTTTTGTTCTAAAAGTCGCTGTTCCTGTTTCGTTCTTTTGTCCGCACTTTTCGCTTCAATTTGTTCAATCTTAGCTAATTTGCCCTCAATCTGACTAAGTTCAACCCCGCTTTCTAATTCATACAAAGCGATTTTATCCTGAACATATTTACTGTACGCGTCAAGACGTATTTGCATATTCTCCTTTTCGTCATCAAATATGGCTTTTTGGGTTGCTGCATCCGTTTCAATTTGTTGTTTATTGAAAGCTGCTCTTGCCGCTGCCAGTTCGTCCATTGCTTTTAATTCAGCATTGGTGGTGTCTGTAATATGCTTTGCTTTTTCTTTATTTTTGGCTGCTCTGTCATTACCGGAAGTATCCAACTCTCCAGTTAATTTTAATTGTTCTTGCAATTGTTGTGACACTTGCTCTTGAGCAACTTTTGTTTCTATAATGGCATCACGATACTTTTTTGTTTCTAACTGGGCATCAGAAACAGTAGCAGCGCTCGATACTGTTCCTGCCGTTGCAATACCTTTGGTAACATCCCAAACCTTTTGCAATGTTTTTCCGTGTTCGCTCCATAAAATATCATTTTTCGCAATTGCCTTCGATTCTGCAACTGTTGAGGCAGAAAGCTTGTCTCGGAGGTCTAATTCCTGCTCATACAATTTGGTTAACTTATTTTCCAGACCCCTGGCTTTCGCTGCATTCATAATAGCAGGTATAAGCTTGTTATTAATTGTATCAGCAAGTCCTCCGTTCAGCGCATCTTCTTTTGATATTTGCTTCAAATATGAAGGATATAAATCTACGGCTTTATTGTATGCTTCCAGACGCTTTGACATAGACAAATTAGTGTTTGTCATGGTGCCATTTAATTCTTTAAGAGTCGCCACTTGCGCTCCTGCTTGATTTCTTCCTGATTCATAGGCATCATTTAATGCTTTTTGTCGCTCCTCCTGCTCTTTCATAGCTTCTGTTACTCCACCAATCCTATCGCCATATTGAATCAATAAAGTAATACCCACAATCAATAATGTTTGCCAGCTAAATATTGATTTACCAACTTCCCTTAAAGCACCCCTCCACCCTCTTACTTCACCTGTAGCGTCATCAACGCTTCTCGCCACATTACTAAACTGCTCTGCAAACATTGGCAGGTTATTGGACAATGCCATAAACCCGGTGCGTGCTGATAAAGCGAAGTTGGGAGCTTCCCTTAATAACTGGTTGGTTTCAAACATCAGGGCATTGTAATTTCCGACATTCCGTTGGCTCTGACCTACTGATTGCTCAATGTCAAAAAGTCCCTTATGCAGACCCAAAGCATTCGCACTCGCATCTTTGAAAGCCGCCGCCATTTGCTTTAATTGTTCCGTGGTGCCCGTCCCTGAACGCTGCATATTGAAATATTCAGCGCCCAGTTTCTTAGCGGCGTTGGCCGCCTCGGTATATTCGAGTTTTAATTGCTCATAAGCGTTGTTTTGCTTGGCAATTTCGGCTTCTTCCCTCGCCCTCGAACGGGCTAATTGGTCGATTACTCGTTGATTATTGGAGTTCAATTTGGCTTCTTCCGCTAATTCTCTATTCCTTTCTCGTAGTTTGAGTGTTTCAGCGGCCAACTTTTTAGCATCTTCATCTTCAAGAGCAAGCAATCTATTTTGTGTTTGCTCTAATTTGTTTTGGATTTTCTCTAATTCGGTAAGGGCGGCAGCTTTTGCCTTCACACCGCTACCTGACCCAGAAGCGGAATTTTGCGTTACACTATTCAGGGCGTTATTAGTTTCCACAATCTTCTTAGCCAGCTCATCCAGCTTTGATATTGCAGAATCAATCTCTTTTTCCGCTCCACTCCCAATTATACTCGATATATATTCCTCGGCCATTACCTATTGTTTTTAGATTTTTGTAGTTCAAAATACCTTACCATGCTTCTATACCTGACAGCAAAGTCAAATGCGCTTATCTCACTTGCTTTTATTTCATAGCCGGCGTGTTTGCTTAATGCGAATAATCCGGCGGCAAAATCATCATAGGTTATCGGCTTATGACCTTTACTTGTCTTTTTTTCATTGTCCTTTTCCCGCAACCTAAGCACCCAATGTTTACTACGGGTTATCACTCTTGATAAGTCCTTTTGAAAAGCCTCCTTGTCATTAGCATCGAAAGCAAAATTGTACCCCAATTGTTTCAGGATTCCGATAACACCATTATCGTACCTTTTGGCAAGCACTTGTACCGCCAATTGCACCATCATTGTTTTAGAGCGAAGCACCTCCAAATCAACCTGCTCCTCCATCATAAATCCGTAATTGTGGTCTATTGTATCGGCATACTCCATGTAAATGTCCACCCATGCTTTGTTGAGTTCCTCCAATCCCGGATTACCCTCAATAGCCAACAGGCTCAAATCGGCCTCAACGCACACCTTTTGAAACAATTCAAAACTTATCTGCCGTGCCGAAGTATAGAATTTCGACAAGTTTTTCACTTCTGATTGTTTCTTCGGTAACTTCCGAAAAGTCAAAACACGTGTCGCAATTCTTAATAATAGCGATTTCTGTAAGCCCGTTTTTTCTTGCATAACTTTTAGCCAATTGGTAGGTTTCCGCCCTTTGTTTTTTCTTGCTTTCGCAATCTATACACTCGCTCATTGCATGTTTGTTTTTGCCCCCGTTATCTCGGCAATCCTACGCACCAAGAGGGGCGTTAATACATTGTTTCGATACTGTTCCTTATTGTCCGTATTCAGGCCGAAAATGCGCCCCTTTACGCTTATTTTATTTGCGCTGTCATGCTCCCCGTTTTCATACGCTTGCGCCTCCCCTCTTGACATTATCGTCATTTTCTCCCCTTCTAACTTTACAGACATTGAGCTAAAAGATTCGCCGGTATAGCGCATATCGTATCGTCCGCCATTATTCGGGTTCATCGACTGCTTAATATCGCCGTATTCCCGACCTTCAATTTTGTAACGCTTGTAATACGGCAAATCCGCCCCATCGCTTCCCTCGCCGTTCAGTAGCTGCTCCTGGTTCAAATGGATAATATCGTCCGAAGTTTCGCCGATAATATCCTTTGTTTCCTCCATGACATCCACTGAACGCCAACGCCTCAATAATTCAGCAATAGATACCGCCATAATTCAGGGTTTGATAGTTCAAAAAAAAGAGGGGCTATTTAGCGCCCCTCTTAGTTGTTGTCGTTTTCTTCCGGGCTGTCCCTTTCGCCAACGGTTCGGCGGCTTCCTTTACAACCGGCTTCGGGTTTGGATTAATGCCGCACATAATGCAGCACTTTTTCCAAACGCCGGCTAATATTGTTCGCCGTTCCTCCATAGGTAGTTTTTTATGCTCCCCCGCATCAATACGGGATTGCACCCACCCGTCCATGTCCTGACGGGCTACCCACTTGGCATTATAGCCAACACCATTATATTTCAGCACTTTCATTATGCCGCAATTTTGATGGTTTGGGATTCAAAGGTGTTGCCTTCGGGACTTACCACGTCAGCAGCAGACAGTACACTCGGAGCGGCTAATGCAATTGACAGTTTTTGGCTGCCGGTCGGATAATCCGTATCGGAAGTGTCCAAAGTCAACTTAAAGCCGGCCGCAACAGCAGTAACCGCCGTAACGGTAATATCCCCACCGGTAGCTGCGTTTTTCACGACCCATAAAGACGGGCTGGCCAGTTCGGTAGCAAACAAGTCCACTAGTGATTGACCACCACAACCGGACATGGCCGCAATGGTTTTTTCTCCGGCAGTTGCACCGGAAGGTGTCAGGTTTTGCAGATTGACATCCAAAATACCTAATACCTCTTTCAGCACGTCAAACGGTTCGTCAGATTCCAATACGAAACCAAAGCGGTCATTCAACTGCGCTTCGTCAGTCAAAGAGAATTTGATTTCATACATGGCCATATTAGAACCGTCCGCAAACTTCATTTTCGGCACATAAATCTGTGAAAGGTTATAGCCGCCTAATGTTGGTTCGCCGGAAGTGCTGTCAATGACAATCGTACCCATGATGGCCTGCTGTTTGTCAATAAACAGTACATCAAACCGATTTTCCTGGTCTTTAAATGAGCGCAATTGAGTGTGAAAACACTTAGAACCATTGACGACCTGGAATTGTACCCGGTACTGACCGTCACGGAGAGAATATTCACTGCCGTATCCCAAAGTTTGAGAAACCGCATCTTCGGAATTATCCGTAATGGCTTCAAAGCGCCCGATAGGATAAATGCGGGTCTTTTTGTCATCAGTATTTGCCAGCGAAATCAAGGTGGATTTGAAATTGTCCACATCAGAGGCCGTAAAGCGTTTCCCTTTCGGGATTAAGATTGCCCCGATAATCTCTTTCGGGTCAAAGGTACACGCCGGGATACCTGTGTTTAGAATGGCTGAGCCGCAACTCAACCCGTTTATCGTTGCCATATTTTTGAATTTTCAGGTTTACAATAATTTTGTTCGTACTTAATCTTTAATCCATTGAGTTCAATAGCATCTAAGAAATCAGAAAATATATTTGCCCGATTTCCGTATTTCCCCTCAACGCCCCAATAAGGCCGTATGATTTTGTTATGTGGGAATTGATACCCCCGGAAATACGGAAAGGATTTAATCTGCGACACCAGCTCTTTATAAATTGGCTCTAAGATTGGATTGATAACCGATTGATACCGGTCTTCCGACTTGTATTCGGTCTTGGATGAATAACAGATAATCAGGGTTAAGTTGGCTATTGAGGTATCATCGGATACCGATTCTTTAATATCCTCAAATAAGGCAATAAGCGGGTACTTCTTATTATAGAAGCTCTCCGATTCGTCAAACTGCCTTAGCGTTGTATCAATTTCAGAATAATGGCCGTGTTCATAATGGATTGTTTTAATGTTCGCATCAACAGCCTGCAACGCCGGTAAAACTTTTGATTCTACCCGTGAAACTATATCAGCGAACATCTCTACAATCTGATTACTCATAACCCAAATTCATTTATCCGGTCTGTCAAAAAACAATCTGTTTCATCAATCTTAAATTCAGGGAAAATGACCTTGTTGTCGCATAGATACTTTCTGACCTTCCTTGTCAATTTGGACATTAAGTTCCATGCCCTGACCATCCGGTAAACTTCGGGCGCACGGTCAGAATTTTCATTCTTACTCCGTGCATCCCCGGCACCGGTGGCCATAATCCCTAAGTCACGCTGATAATTAAAGAAAACATACCCGGCAATCGGCGAGGGCTTTTTGGTCAATATATCCTGCAAATCGTCAAACCGTGGGTCTAACGGCGTTGCATTGAATAAAGCGGCAAAGTCCTCTCCTAATGCTTTTTCAATGTATTCCGGCTCGTAAGTGTCAATGTAATACTGTAACTTTTCAGCAACAGGCGCATGGCTCTTTTGAGCAATGGAAAATTCATTGAAGAAATATGTTTGGTCTATCAGGCTCATTTATTTTCCGTTTTTCGCTTTGGACTTTGTCTTTGCGGTTACTTTCTTAGCTGCCGGAGTTTGCCCGGCAACTGTTTCTACAACTTCATCAACATGTTCCGGGGCTTCATTTACCAGTTCTTGAGCCGGCTCAGATACTGACACCTTGCCGGGGAGGGCGGCTATCCCACTATTAATGAGATAGTCCGCCTGCGGCTTGTCGGCCTCAAAATGACGCCCTTTCTTACCCAAATGCTTATTGTCTTTCAACAGGATTAATTCGATTAATTCCATGATTAAAAATTTGTGCTACTTAAGTAGTAGCTGTTTTGTCAATTTCTGCCACAACTGTATCCAAATCGTAATATGCAAGCGCTTTCTTACGGTTGTCAGAGATATAGTCATGGTAGCGAACTTCGCCCACAACAGAATACTGGTTGCGTTGGAAATCGTCATTGTTCCAACCCAATTTCAGCACGAAATCTTTGTAGATGTCCACCTTGTATTGAGAAATGTCGCCGACCAAAACTTTGCCGGTTGCTACCTTATTCGCTTCACGCATCATAGCGTTCAGCTCATCCGTAAACGGAGGTTTCAGGTAAGAACCGTTGTTGTTCTTGGTCATATCCATCAAGGCCGCCGTAAGCGGATTCAGGGCAATGAAGTTGGCGGTGTAATTATTAGAAGCAACCTGCGCAACACCGGCACGGATAGCATCCCAATAGTTCGCATCTTGGACTTTACCGTCAAAGTATGTGGTCGTAAATCCGGGAGCGGCTGCAATCACATTGGTATAGATGGCATCGTCAAATTTGCGGATTACATCTTCCATCAACATCCGGCGCACCTGAGTGGCCAATCCCGGAAGGTCGTCTTCAAATTCCTCGGTAATTTTTACCATACCGGCAATTTTCTTGGCGATTGACAATTCTACCTTGAAATCATAATCAACAAGCGGCTTGGCTGCACCTTCCGCAACGGTATCAGGCGCACCTTCTCCAGCAATCTCATTTAACCATGCTAAACGGCTTTGGTTTGTGCGACCCAAATCCACATAGTTCATGATGAAGTTGGGATTCTTCTTGGTGTCGAACAGTTCCAAAATGTTACCGCCGATTCCGGGAGCATAGGGGCTGTCTGGAGGATTGTCCATTGCGGCAATGGAGTTGGTAATAGACACAACACCGGCGGCTTTCAAGCTAATTTCGATACTACCGAAACCTTGTGCTTTTATTTTTGCCAGTTCATCCTTTTTCTCCTGTAACAGAGTTTCGATTGACTTTACCTGATGACCATTTTTCAATGTCAGGGATTCGGCAATCTTATTGCCTTGCTCTTTGGCAATATCCTCCAGCTTTTGCAGCTTTTGGTTTACTTCGCTCAGGCATTCGCCTTTGAATTTTTCAAATTCATCGCCGGTAATTAACCCTTTGCGTTTTTCCTCAACAAGTCCGATTAATTTTTCTTCAATCGCCTGTGATTCTTTCTTTACTTGTTCGGCGGCCTCTTTACCTAACTTGGCAACCAGCTCGTCAAATTGCTTTTGTTCCATCTTTAAAGTTTTAATGGTTGAAAAATGTGGTTTCCCGAATGGCTTTGTCTATGTCAAAAGCCGTTTTTGTCTGCGGGTCGCTTTTTTCAACCAGTGAACTTTTGTCCGGGTGGTTTTCTGCGAGTGCTTCTGTGTTCTGCGAGTTGCGCTTTAGTTCGTCCTTTTTATCAGACACTTGCGCAAGTGCAATATTTTTACTGATAATCTGCCGTGCCTTATATTGAACATCATGCGGCAAATCTTTAATAAGTTGTTCTGTTTCTTTCTGTACCTTTTCCCATTCTTGCTCAAATGCTTCTCCTTTCAATCCGGCGAAATAGGTAAGTTCATTTGCCCCCATCGTTACCACACTACCTTCAAAAAGGTTAACCTCTTTAACGATAAAGGCATCCAATTCCTCGTTGTACTCTATCTTATCCCACACATAGGCAAATCCGATAGAGAACTGATTTAAGGTGCCAGACTTCAATTGAGCCAAAGCCCGTTTTGCATCCGGTACAGATTCGGGGTCGTCGAGGATTGCCTCGAAGTAAAGCCCGTAATCATCTTCTTTCAATACCGTAAACCGGCCAATAGGATTCTTTATGTCATGCTGCCAGCAGAAAGCTATTTTCCGGTTAGTTTCGCTATCAACGCCTCTATTTTTCAGGGAACGGGCAAAACATCCTTTAACCAAAATATCCCGGTCGCTGTCAATATTTCCAAAAACAGCAAGGTAGCCGGACACCGTTCTACTGTTCTCATCGTAAGATGAATTTTCAATAGAAATAGCTTTAAATTGTACCGGAGCATACGGTTTGCGTTTTGTCGTATTCATTTCCTATGTGTTTGCGGGCAACGCTGTTTCATTATTGCCCTGATTAGTACCATCGTTTACATACATGCTGTCTAATTGTGCTTGTGCCTGGCCGTTGCTATAATTCACGGTCAGCGTTTCTTTTATTTCGGAGTACCATACATCGCCGCCCTTCTTAGCATCAAAACCTAACTTCACACGCCATTCATTTTGCGTAACTACGTCTTTCAAGAAGGCTATCTGCATTGCCTGATTTACCCGAAGCATAGCTTCCGCTTCTTCTTTGTTAGCGCCTTGTAACGCCGGTAACCTCCAATACTCCCGACCCATTTCGAGGTTGTATTTTGCCGTGTCGAATATCTTATTCCATTGGGCGTAAATATTCTTAGCTTCCGGCATAATGGCATCCTGATAAAGATTTCGGCTGGCCGTGGCCATGTTGGAAAAGGTTGTACCGCCATTCATTTTGGCGAATAGTTCAGGCGGAAACATATAGGTATCACAAAGCCGGTTTCCGTCATCTTCTATTTCCTCAAACAGCATCAAATCCTTTGTGGGCAATACCATTGGTTGCCATTTCAGGTTTGCCGAAGTGATAATAACATGGCTCTGTCCCTGCCGCAATCCGTACAGTTTCTTAAAATCCCGGTGCAATTCGCTCTTTTGGTCGGAAGTCAAAGGGATGGCACTAAAACTGTCCTGTGTTTGGTTGGTCAACATACCTAAAGCGCCACGGGAATTAATCAGCATATTGCGACTCTCATAAGCCCCGATAATGTTATTTATCGGCATCTTTAGGGTCTTAACCCGGCTATCCGGCAAGAGTACCGTGCTGAACGAAGGCATTATGTCCCGGATAATCGCAACGCTATCTAATGGCAGTGATACTCTTTCATTGCCATAAGTCAGGGTAATTCTTTCAAACTCCGTATTCCGCCCTTTATAGAAAATGCCATCCTTTTCCTTAATATCCAGCAAATGAGGTGGGATAACCCACATCTTTTCAGCATCATAATTCGGAAAACCAACCGGCTTAATAAACAACACGACGGCAAACCCGAATAGCTGCGAGTAGATATAAATTTGGTTTTCAAATTCCTCTCTCGTCTGCAAAGGGTTGGGGTTGTTCATCAACGCCCGTATTTTCTTTGCCACTTCGCTTTGTGATTCCCGGTCTTTGTTTACGCCTTCCGTATTGATGATATATGTTTCGCCATTAGTAAATGCCTGCGCCTTCCGGTTAATCAAAGCCGAAAGTGGCGGACAAGCGAAATAGGCACGGGCGTATGAGGCCAAGCTATCTTCGCAAAAGTGGTAAGTACCGGCATTGCCGCCGAAAGGATAAAACCAATCTTCGCCGCCACGATATTTATCATGTTCCAAAGTCAAAGAACTTCCGAAAAGGCTCTTTACAGCTAAGCCAACATTGGCTTGCTTCATGTGAATTGCTGAAAGCTGTAACCGTTCCTTTATGTCCATTTCCGAAAAACGAAAAAGCGCCAATCCCCTTTCGGGAATTGGCGCATCCAACGCTCTATAAATTATATGTTTACAATGTTCTTATCTATACTTTGCCATCATTCGCTTTTCAGCTATAAAACGGCGTTTGACAAATTCTTTTTCTTTAAACTTCTTATCTTCAAAGTCTTGCTTTACATTCAGGTTTTTCAATTGCTCATCAAAAGAAACGGACGGCTCACATACTATCTGCTTTGTCTTGCAGGTGCTTTTTGGGCAGACTATTTCAATATTGGCCTCCATTATTGGTTTGGCACTCTGAAATAAGAAATGCCCGCAATTGTTGCACCAATATTTATGTTTAAACTCCATTTCTTTGCACAAAGATAGTGTTTTATTTCCAAATGCAACTCTGTCGCATTTATTTTTTGTGAATTACCGAACATTAAACTGCCGGCCATTGCCCAAAGCCATATATCTGATGCAATCCATGATATGGTCATGCTCTTTGATTGGCTCTAAAGTGTATTTTCCCGTCCACTTATCAATCTTATATTTGTATTTGACTGTTTCCTTCCACCCGTTCGTGCTTCCTTCTGTCATTAAAACCTCCATTGACCTAACCGCTTTGATGCCAGACCGGACAGACCCTTGACCTTTAATCGCACCGACAACCACAATGCCATTATCAAGCATTTTCTTCAACTTCTCCATTTGGGCTGATGACTTATAGCGATAACCCATGGCTGCCACCTTTTCATTGATATACTCTTGTTCCAATGGATGCCCATAACGCAAGTCTGATATATCTTTCGGATTGGCGCTATCTGCAATAAGGATATGCCCTTTTTCCTCGTCATAACCGTTAAAGAACAAGTGGATTATAATTTCTTCGTTACTTAGTCCTGATTCGTAAACAAGTTCTTTGACATATATTGTCCGTCCTTCAATTGCACCTCTGATTATTGCCGTTGGATGGTCGCTAAAGCCAAAATCCAAAGAAAAAATCTCGGCATGTTTCGGGAATTGTTTGTCGTGGATTCGTTTAAAGTGGTTGTAAACCTGTCCCTGTATTTCTCCTCGCTCTCCTAAACCATAAACCAAATATCCCTGAGGGTCATTAATGCGCATCCATTCCAATTCGTCTAATTGGCGTTCAGAAAGGTGCGGGTTATTCTTGTAGGTAGTTCGTAGAAATGCCACGTTATCACGGGTTAGGATATTGTCGTAAACCCAACTATCAGGATATGAGGGGTTGTAGTCAATGATAACCTTTCCTGATGTACGGAATAAAAGCTGCTTAACCGCTTCCCATTCCAATTCCGGGGCTTCATTCAAATATAATAGATGTTGCTTTCGACCTCTTAGTTTCTCCTCATCATCGCCAGAGAAAAACCAAAGGTCATTCCCCTCGTGTTTATATTTCTGCTCCGTTTGATTATGGCTGGAAACTTTGTAAAGTCCGCCCTCTTGTCCAATTTCAATGAAGTCAGGAATAACAGTTCCTTTCAGCGTTGGCATTGATTGACGAACAATAGAGTATTTAACGCCCGAAGCCTGCACCATATTCATCCAAATAAATTGAAGTGTGGCGTAAGTTTTACCGGAATTATGGACTAAAATCGGCTTGCCGCAATCGAGAAAATAATTATGATTGCTCGCTATTGAAAGGTCATAGACAACGGGGTGGAATGATTTTGGTGTATATGCGGCAAAATCAATATCTGAAATTTCCAGACCTAACGGGTTTTTGATTTGACAATCACTATAAATATAATGTGATATTGGCATCCAAACACCATCCACATAAAACTTGTGGTCGGCGCTGCATACTATTTCCTTTCCGTTCTTTAGTTTTATTTTTACTGTCGGCTTGTGATTATTGAATGACAAAACCTCTTTTACTGGCTTCCATTCAAGTTCTTTAGTCTGCTCGTTGAGTGTTCGGACTAAATCTCCCTGCTGTATTTCTGAAATTGGCTTACTACCGTATTTTGTAACTACAAGTTGATTAGGCGCAAAACACCTTGTTCCTCCTTGTAAAACGAAAATATCATAGTTCTCAATCTCGTTTAACAGCATCGCAAAGTTGGGGTTCAGAACTTCTCCATTCCGTTTCCAAACCTTTTTCGTGTACTTCTCTGTTAAATCTACTGCCATACTCCAAATGCAAAAAGCGCCAACCCTACCGAAGTAGAATTGGCGCATTCAACGCTCTTAAAATTATATGTTAGTTACTCGTTATTTTGTTTCCATATCAATTAGCTATGAGATTTAATGGATAATCCCTAAAATTTTGGACTTGTTATTCTTCTTTAATTGGAATAAATAGTCTTTCTATCTCTTTTGATATTGTTTCCATTGACATTTTTACATTTTTAATAATCCAATCTTCACATTCTGATTCCTGTTTGGTAGCATATATGTTTACAGCAAATTTATTAATACCAGCATCACTATTTTTATAAAACTTTGACACATGCACAAACCCATAAAATCCAGACAGAGATTTGTCTGATTCTATGTGCCACATCGCATCAATTCCGGTTATTAGCTTCGCATGGAATCCTCCATCGCTAAGCTCCTTAAATTCTATATCCCTAACCATGAATGCAATTTAATAATTAATTATCGGATACCCAATTCAAATACCTTGTACAAATGCTGATTATCTTCTTTTGCTATTGAATTGCTTGTGTTTTCAATCCGGTAACAATGGTATAAATAAATGCCTTTCGCAAGTCCTATTTTACCATGCCCCTGAATCCGTATTGCTTTATTGAAAAATGTATCTGCCTTTATCGTTCCTTCCTTAAAACCGCCTACTTTCTGCCATGTGCTTTTACGAAACATCATAAAGCATCCGGCAACGCCTGTTGTTTCTTCCACAACGCCATAAAATTCATCTTGCAGCTTCCGGGCAATGTCGGTATGATGACGCATATCGTGATTGTTGCTAAACTCTCCATTGTAGCATTGATGCAACCCGCCAACCCGATTAACAACCGCCCCAATCAGCCCAAATTCATCCAGCTTTGTTTCGGCAATGTCATGTATCTGTTTGCCAAAATCCGGCAACAGGAAATTTGTGTCCGCATCGGTAATCACAATAACGGAATCATCGGGCAAGTGTTTAATATGCTCGTTATACCCTTTCCCTATATTGACATCAAGCCGGAATGTGTGTATGAAAAACAGGTTTTCCATCAATTACTTTGTGTTTATGAATGGTTACGAATTGATAAACCAATTTGCTCGGAATCGGGAATATCCCCATATCCATTTCCCATTGAACTTTTGTAACGCTCAATTGGTCTCGGTGCGTAAATTCCAGCAATTCTGACCACCATTTACGGCCAAATTCGACTACTTCTGGTGTGTATTTACGAATCATTAGGCTTGTGTCAAACATCCCGAAATACTTAGGAATACCCAGCTTCCGGTAAGCCGACATTTGCTGCTCAATCATCCCGCTTTCAGCCTTTTTAAGCCGGTTGCAGGCGTGGGCTTCATCATATACACATGACCGGATTGGATGTTTCATTATTGAAAACTCGTCCTTGCTTGCAAGGAAAGTAACATCCATTTCAATGCTCAATTTTCCATCGACATAGATAGTATGACACTTAAAATACTCAATAGCACCGATTATCTTTGCCCAACGTTGCAAATACAAGTTATTCAGCCCCTCCGGTGGGTTTAATGCAGAAATATGTAGTAATTCCCAACCATTAGGGTCAATATCTAAGTTATCGACAATAGCAATGTACCGCCAATCAGGATTTTTAACCTGAATAGGCTTTAAATTGTCATAATTGCCCGTTATTATCGTAAATACTACTGCCATGCTATCCCACTTCTATTTTTAATCAGAATCTTTATTGACAATATCCACTTTGCCATCCTGAATGTAGGCATCCAAATCGGCCTGTTTAAACATCAGGCGTCCATTTACTTTATAGTGAGGCACTATGCTTTTTGAAGCCATATTATATACAGTTTGTACCGCTCTGTTTAGATACTTTGCCGCCTGTTTGATGGTCATATAAGCCGGCTTATCTTCGGGTTGTGGTTGTGACAATTTTGATAATACACTTTTTAATGTAGCCTCTAAGTAATCAATTTTACCTTTCATTTCAAGGAACATTACAGGCAAATTATCATAGCTCGGCAATTCAGATAAACTATTCATAAACTCTCAATTTCAGGTTTTACATACTTTGTTTTATATTTTTCGGGGTTGTAACTCCCGTTTTTAATTGCTCTTTTCTTTGCCTCCCGAATCACTCTATAAGGATAAAGCCATTCCTCTGATTTTATTACCAATGTGCCAATAGCCACAATTAGCAGAAAAAGCACCACAGTTATCCAAAACGGGCTTATAACCCAACCCCATGACATTTGTATTACCCCGAACAATTTAAGGGCAACAAGGACTATCGTAACGATAAATGGCGATAAGAAAAGCAACTTTTTCATGGCTATTTATGTTTAAAATAATTCGGCTATCTTGCTAATGAATAATTCGTGTTTCTGCCTCGTATCCAATAATGTGCCTTCACTTGTTTTGTACATTTTTGATCGACTGTCATAAGACATATACCTATGTATTTTATTATGAAGCGTTATCGGTAAAATAATAACGTCTTTATAGTGTTCTTCATTGTAACTCCAGTGATGGCGTTCGCAATTTTCGGGGCAAGGAATATGTTGAGAATGTAATTTCGCATTCCTCTTTTCCGGGTATCTTTCAATATAATTACCAATAGACTTTTTCTTTACATTTTTTGGGGTTGGAATCCCTTTATATAACCTATGATACTTTTCTCTACCTCTTATTTTTTCGTTCTTTACAAATTCAGGGTCATTTTCTCTCAAATACTCAACCCTTGCATTGCTATCTGACTTCGTGCATTCTTTACATTTATTCAAATGCCCGTCCATCATCCGCTTATGTTTATAAAAGTCGTCAAGCGGTTTAGATACCCCACACTTAAAGCAAATCTTATCCATTTAATAATTTTTAAAAAGGGAGCGAATCATCATCAGAATCAACCACATAAGCGGCGGTTGCTTGCGCCGGGGTTTGGACTGCTGGTTTTGGCGGTGCGGCCTGTTGTCGCTGGGGCTGTTGTGTCTGCTGCTGACCAACCAGTCCAATACGCCATGCCTGTAAATTGGTAAAGAACCGAACAACGCCGTCCTTATCGTTTCTGTTCGTCCGTACATTGAATGAAACCTCAACCTCCTGCCCAATCTGAAAATTATTGAGCGCCGTGCATTGATTATTCACAAATTGAAAAGCGGCAGCATTGCTGAATGTTTGCCCCGAATTGGATACCGTTTCAACCTCAATAGCAAATTCACGCTTGCTGAACTTTTCGCTGATAAAGACTTGTTCCCCGATATAGGTAATCCGGCCTGTTAATTTTAAATCTGACATCGTATAAGATTATTTTTTAACAATTTGATATTTAGACAATTCGGATTCACATTCCTGAATCTTCCTGTCATAAAAATCCAAAAAGAATCTACGCAAATCCTCTAATTCATCTATGGAGGCTTCATTTATATAATTAGAGGCACTTACCTCAAACTGCCCTGTGTTTTCCAGGGTTCTTTCTTGTGGCTGTACAAATACAGAATCTTTAATATTATTTCTATGTCTCTCAAATATTCTTAAAGATGAAATAATACGATTAATCTTACACGATTCTTCGCTTAGTTGTTCAATACATTGTTCCATGATATAAAAATAAATAATTACAATTTTGCCGTTTAGCGGTTTTTGCTGAAAAAATTTAGTCCCCTCTTTTCTGAAAACACATTTTTACCCATTTGCAATCGCCTCTTTAAGCACAAACTCAATCCTCGGATTAGCCTTGTCGATAAACTTTTGCGCCACAATCTTCACACATTTGTTATCATTCTTAATCGCTTTCACAGATTGCAGCATATCCAAAAGGCATTTAAGCGAATTATCTAAATCACTCCTGTTTGACGGATAATAAGCATCCACATACAACTCAAACAATCCATCAATATTTCTGTTCCGATACTCATTGCATTGCAGATAAAAACTCTTTTCATATTCTTTCAGCGCCTTGCCCTTTGCCAATGAGGCATGACCATTGAAAGAAATAATTTTGTAACAATTACTCTTTGACGGTGGTGTACCTAATATGACCTGTTTTTGGGTTTCCAATTCAATGTTTTTTTATTACCGTTAATGACAATATTTTTATTCCAAAAACAGGATGGACATCTTTATCTTGATTATGCGCTTTAGACCATTGGTGTAATATTTTAAAATTTATATTATTAAGTCTGCAATAGTCTCTAAAATAATTCATGGTCTTTATTGTTCCATCTTTAAAAAGAATATTGTAAAAATTCTTTTCTCCGCTTGCCTTTGAAATTGATTTCTTCGCCTGCTCAGACATTGAAAATGTCCTACCCCTGAGCTTATCTTTTACATATTCTGGAATCCTTTTACCTAAATTCGCCTGTCTTAGTTTTTCTCTTGTCTCAGCAGATGGACTATATCCGAATCGAAAATTCTTTCCCTTTTTAACTTCACTAAGATGCTTCCTTGCTGCCGCACTCCATTTTACACCAGTACAATCCCCCGCTATCGGAGCTGAATTATATCCATTGTGATAGGAATCTAAAAAGTCAATATAATGCTGCTCTGCGGCAATTTTTGATGACTTATACTCAAATTTAATAGATTCTATTATTTCAAAATCAAACGAATCTTCTCCGTATTTATTCCATGCCCTTTGTAATTTTATGGAATGATGCTTATTCGCCCTTAAGCCTTGTAAGTGGTTACTCCATCTGTCTAATATGTTTGTTGCACTTCCAACATAACATTTTTCATTAGCAATATTTCTTATCATGTAGATATGACAAAATTTTCCGCCGCCAATGGTCTTTATCGGCTGTTTAAACCGATTGCCAATCTTTTGAATACCGTGCAAGTTCTCACTAACACACCACCCGGACGTTGAGGCTTGGTCTATCGCTAAAATTTTCATTGTCGTAATTTATTTCATTCCACGGGACACAAATTCAAATATTCTATCAGCCAATAACAACGCATCAGCGTAATTCTCCTTCTCAACCTCGAATGCCAATTGCAAGCACCGAAACTTTAAATCAACAACCTCCATGCTGAACATAACCGACATAACCGATGAACTTTATTTCGCATCAAAGGTAAGTCATTTTTTCCAAATGCAACACAGTCGCATTTATTTTTCCTGGCCTAACTCTCCAAACTTGTCCGCAACCCAATCAACAATCGTTTTCCGCTTCCTTGCCAAAAACGGATTTAGCATATAAACCTTCCTTACTTCCCCTAAAATCAACCCGTCAAGCACATAGATAACACCAGCCCTTTTTAACCGCTCAATCAATGCAAAAAACATCCTCTCGCTCCTTATCGACAAAGCCACCTGTAACGTCCTCGCCGAATGAGGCTGATTGTTCCTCGAATACAACAAATTCAAAGCCGTCTTCGTCATCTGTGCCATCTTACAAACCTTAGCCACGTCCGCATCATTCAATATCCCACAGATATAGTCAAATGCAACAGAATCAATATTCGCATACTCACTTGATGAAATCGTTACCAATCCCGTTTCCTCATTACGCATCACAATAACACCCTCCGATGCCAACGTTTCCCCAGTTTCCAAATTCACATACTGACCTAAATCAATCGGAATAGCACGCCTTATCTTCCTATTCGCCATATTTAATAATATTACTATTTAACAAAACTTTTGACACAAAAATAGCAGTAGCCCCCGTTATAGGTACTGCTAAAAATAGCAGTTCGGGCAACATGCCTCTATTGCCCACCCAGCAACGCATACAGCCCCTTTTAAACGGTTTTCGTACTTATTCTTATTTAGGAACAGTCAATACCGTGAAAATCATTACCCCTTTTCTTAATCATATATATATGTTTAATCCGCAGTTTGGCAAGTTGAAAAAATAATTGTGGGGACTATTGAGCCGGATTGCCCAATAGTGCAGCCCGGATAAAGTTGAAATTCTTGCTGTCATTTTGAATTAATGACTATTAAGTCAAAGACATTCAGTCACTTAGCCTTATTAAAATGAGTAACAAATGTGCAACAAAAGATGTTTAAATATCTTCGTGTGTAATATCTTCTGTGTCCTGTTCTATTGCCTTGCCAGATTGCAGCCACTTGGGAGGCTCTTTTAGTTGTAAAGTATGCTCTATTTGCTTTACGTCCTGATAGCGGCTATTATTAACTAAATAGAACTTGGCAGCGTTATCGGTCAAGATGCCGTTATGCTGTCGTTTTAACGTGTGATAGGTTACGAAGTCCTTGACAAGGCGCGCGACTAAAGAATAGTCTTGGAAACCATCTTTACCTAAAAGGTATTCGTCGAATGTTACAAAGGTTATCCCGGCGAAAAGACAAAATGATTCTATTGTTATAGGCTCTGGCTTATTAACGATTAGTGGCGTTCCTTCTCTCGTGGGTATGTTACATTGAATGTCTTCGGTTCGCGGTGTTATCCATTCGCTCCACTCATTAAATGCATCCAACATTTGTTGCGCCGATTTGATCGCTCTTGGTTTTCCGATTTTGTTAGTTGCGATCCGTTGCATTGCTTCGCTGATTTTTTTTTTGAGTTCTTCGGGCGAAATGTCGGGCGGTTGATGCTGCTGTTTTTGTAGTTGTTTTTTTTTATCGTTGTTCATATTGTAATACATTTTGTTTTAATATGACAAAGATACGATTTTTATTGTAAATGCGACTTGGTTGCGTTTGCGGTTCGGCGTTCGGGTGGTTGTTTGCGGTAAAATAAATGTGTTGAGATGTTTGGTTTTGTGGTGGATATTTTGTATTGATTGTTACCGGTTATGTTGCTGATTAGAACCGGATGTGCGCGAGGAATGTTTTAAAATAAATTTGGTAGTTTGGTTATTTTTTCGTATAACAATTTAGACCTGCTTTGGTCTTTTTTTTTATTTGGTTTTTCAGTTGTTTTCTTTGGTTATTTTGGTTGTAAGTTACTGTTTATTATTGTCTTACTATTATTAGTAAAGAATGTTTATAATGTATTGATTGCCAATAAAAACTTTTTAAAATAATAGTCAAAATGTTTTACGGTTTCGGTATTTTGTTGTATCTTTGTGTCAACAAAGCGAGGGAATAAATGCCTTGTAATTTTCAAACAAAAAAACAAAGAACTATGAGTAATTATAATAGAGTAATACCGAGGGATTTTTTTAATGAAGCCAAATTATTAAAATGTATGGGCTTTTTGGCATTAAACATTCTAAACGGAACATTGCCGGATGGCATAAATGTAGAAATTGAAGAACCTGGCGAACCATTTGACATTCATCTGATGGACGATGGCAGCCTTTACATTGCAAATTATATGACTACCTTTAATAATGTGCCGGTTATTTTTAAAACTACTTACAATTCAAAAGACCCTTATCCCTTTTTTTTAGAACATGATTATTGCGATTATAAAGTTTTTAATGATGATGGCACTTTTTCAAACGAATTTAAAAGCCTAAAACTATACTAAATAAAACTAACCCACTAAACGAGCCGGGCAACGCTCCCGGAATTAAAATGAAAAATTTACAATCAATCATCAACAAGTACAGCACACTTCAACATAATGAAGATAATTACAGTGTAGGCGGCGGCCTAACAGATGGCAAATTCGCTTCAAACCGGCACGAAGATGCGAAGACAGATGCCGGTAAGTTGACATTTGGCCAAGCTGCACAAATGTTTAAAAAAGCAACCGGCAAAGATACGGATTACGTTAATAGTATCTTTGACATTGCAGTACCATTCCCCGAATGGCATCACGCCGGTAAATTGCCTAACCAGTACGGCGGTGGCATGAAAAAAACCTACTTTTTAAATTCGGCTCAAATTGTGGATATTGCCGAAAATTGGGGAAAGTACGAGCAAAAACTAAAAGAAAGGCAGTCCGAAAATGAAGCGATAAAAAACGCATCAAAAAACGCTGAATTGTTCGCTAAAGCATACGGTCAAACCTTTTCCCGGTCAAAGCATGCGCCAGAATTTTCCGTAATAAAAGATGAGGAAATGCAGGGTAAGTACGGCTGGTTTGCCGCTTCATATACATATAACTTAACCCGTTATTATTCTGGGATTGAGTTTAAAAGCAAAGCATTATTGCAGAAATATCACAACATATTATCCGGGAATATATTACCGACAAAGCAAACGGTAAGGGGGTGGGAGAAAAAAGCCGAAATTATTACAGCAGAAAGAGCGCAAATAGCGGCTAAACTTAAAGAACAACGGGAGGCGGCGGAAAAAGAAAGAGCAGCGAAAGAACAGGCAGAAAAAGAGGCAGAGGAAAAAAGGATCGCATCCGAAAAGGCAGAAAAAATAGCTAACTTGAAAAAAGCAATAAGTGCCGGCGGCGATGCTTTATTGGAGTGGAAAAAAGCCGGATGCCCGCACCCTGCACCGGTTGAAGTCTATAACTTGAAGCAAAAAAGCGGCTTAGGCTGGAATACATTTGCAAGGACAATTTAATACCACCGGGGGACAAAAAAGCCCCCGTTAAGGACGAGGGCAACCTAAAGTTAATGAGCACTACGGAATAATCCTTGTTGTCAATTCTATTAAAGAATTGACAACAGACACTCGATAGTGCGCAAGTTACGCATTTAAACAGAAAAAAAAATGGCAGGCAATAAGCATTGGACGTCCGAACAGGTAGAATATCTTGATCGCAATTATCGAAATAACGATATTGAAGACTTAAAGAAGAATATCGGCCGGAGCGCAGATGCTATTCGTTGGAAGGCTGCTAAAATGGGGCTATTACTCCGGGATGGTCGTAAGTTTAACGGGCTAAAAAAGATAACAGTTAGCGTTACGCCTGAACATTACGAGTACTTAAAGGCTCATTCATTCAACCAGTCGGATGTAATTCGCAAAGCACTAGAAGTGTACATAAAAACGAACAAGAAATAAAATATTTTAAACCATTCCGGGACACCCCCGGATAAAAAGCGTACCGGCCACCGTTAGCCGGATTGAAATGAAAAAGACAATCGAAGCAGAAAATGTGAATTTCGCTATTAAAAACACAGAAAAATATCTTGAGGCGGCAGGGTTTAACACATCGGGTAGCGATATAAGAAGATGCACAACAGAGCAGGGATATTGCGAAAGGTTTAATAAACCGGATGCGGAAGCATGGGTTTCCTACATTCATAAAAACAAATTTGAGATTGAGATACTTAAATACTAATCTTAACCTTTAATCGCACCAAAGGGGCGCAAGCCCCAGCGGAATTTTTAACTAACAAAAAAAAATTTAATTATGAAATTTTCAGACAACATTATTAGGGAAAATTTAGATATGGTTTTTGTGAAACGCTCGAGCGCAGAAATGGAAGCCAGAGATGAATATAATTCCAACCTATGGGATGTCGAAAAAGAAGGTATTTCTTTCGACAAAGCGACACAAACAAAAGTAAATCTATTTTCAACGCCCGCAAGGGATGTTAAAATAGGAGAAAACATTTACAATAAAAAAAGGCGATTTTATAGCTTATCGCAGTAATTTAAAAATTAAACCCCCGCCACAAAAAAGGGCTGCCGGAGGCAACCGGCAGCCCAACGATTAAAAATTTCTAACAACTAAAACAAATAATCATGACAAAAGTACAATTAAAAAATGAATTACCATTCTATACGGTTACAACCGCTTGCGGCTTATCATTAGAAGCGCCGACCGGTACTGGAATGCGATTAAATGCAATCGGAAATCTTTCATCAACCCTAACTAAAAAAGCAAACAAAATAATATATGATGTGTTTTTTAGTAAGGAGGTTCAGGAATTTGAATTTAAAAATCATGAAAGGCTAACTACTGGATATATAAACCAAAGCAAAATTTATTCTTACCGGGAATTTGTCATATCAGAATATAATAAGGGGTTGCCTATTAATACCCCCGTACCCCCCGCAGAAAAAAAAAGAGCCCCGAAGCACTTTTACAAATAGGGAAAATACCCGAATTTACAAAAACATTCGTGGTGGGTGGACAGGCGAAACACATTTAAATGTAAACGGGAAAAGTTGGGTAATTACCACCATGAAGCGATATAGCGGTAAAATAGGCACACATTGCCATATCGTAAAAGATAGCGGTAACGGTTGTTATACATATTCACCGCTTGGTCAAGATAAAAATGAAAGTTTTTATCTAAATGAAACCGTCGGAAAATCCACCGAAAAAAAGATTAAAGAAATACATTTTAAAAGCCTTGCAGATTTTGACGCTAAAGCAGAAGCCGGCGAACTCCCGGAAGCTAAAAAAGAATATGAAATAAAAGTAGGGCAGATAATTTTTACCGACAGAATTCAACACGATAACCGGCAGGAAAGAGTAATTTACGAAATCGAAAATGGGCGGTTTGGGTTTACTTATAAATCTGTTTTGCTGGACGGTAGTAAGACTATGCTTGACGACCGCCTAACCCCCTGGAGTAAAAAATTTGGGATAGGCGTATATTTTAAAGAGGGCGAAATTTTGGAGCAGGACGAAATAAACAATTTACTTATATCTGCTCATAAGAATATGAAACAGGCGGAAGCATTGCGAAAAGTTCAGGAGCAAATAAACTGGGAGCAACGGGAAGAAAAAGAAAAATATCTAAGCCAGTTCAGACAGGCAGACCGGCGAAAGACTACCAGTATTATTAAGCGCCACATTTTAAAGACATGGCCAGAGGTGCGCAAGGTTGAGGTTAAGACAGACGTTTACTCAGGTGGCAGCAGTATGGATGTTCGGTATTATTCCCCTGAGCGCATCAATGCTTTAGACTCTTTTATTGACACGTTCCAATATGGTAGATTTAACAGCATGGAAGACATATACGAATATAGCGGCCATGATGCGCCAATTATTGACGGGTATATTTTACAGACTTACAAATACTGTTCTACTGATTGGGAGGAGGATAATACACCCCTCCCGGAGAAAAAAGAGAATGCAGCACCGGAAGTCATTACAGGGGCTATCGTGTCGCATAATGACGAAAAAAACGGCATAGAAATAACCTTTGCGAGCAATCCAGGCAGAGATGTAATTAATAATCTGAAAGCTGCCGGATTCCGGTGGTCATGCCGGTTAAAATTGTGGTACGCTAAGCAATCGGAAGAAACTAAAGCCTTTGCGGAGCGATTCAAATAATCATTACCACCCCGGCACGTGGCTAAACTGCCTTTATTTATTAATTCAAAAACATTAAACATGACAACTTTAAATAGCTCTATAAAAAACTGGTATCAGTCGGCTTATGGCTTCGGGGCAGGCGCTGGATATATACGAAAAAACCTACAATTTAAAACCGTATTGGAAAAGATGATAAAAGGGGAAGATTTTTATCAAATTGTTTTTACGAATGGGTTTGCTGACAGCATAATCAGGGAGCGAATATTTGAAAAGCTCGCCGAATTATCCGGGAAATCTTACAATAAAATATATGACATTTGGCTAAACGCTTAACTCAAAAACATTTAATATCATGCAAGATAACTTCAAAACGGTAACGGTTAAATTTAAAAACCCGATATACAATTATCAAACGAGCGTTGGTGCTGAATGTTCAGACAGTGAAATAAGCCGGTATTTTGTTGGACAATGGTTTAATGTCGGCGTTTACCCGGTTGAAAATATGCAACAATGTTGCGGTATTGAAATTTTAACACCGTCCAACCAGTTCCCGGCAGTTCCAAGGCCAATAACAGAACATCAACAAAATTGTATTTTAAACAACGGACAAAAGGAGGATTAAATTATGGCAATTCATATCAGAGCCCGACAAATTTCCGGGGGGCGGCAATCTCTTTACATTGACAAAGGAACGGCAGCCGAACGATTTAGAAGCCTGAATTTATACTTAAATCCGGGCAACGACAAAGCCACAAAACAGGCGAACAAAGAAGCCTTAGCCCTCGCCAAACAAAAAGCGGCCAAAATAGAGCGGGAAATGTCCTTGCCGGAACTTTACACCCCTGATGAATTAAACCGGCTGAAATGGCAGGAAAACGGGCAAATCGGGGTATTGTCTTTCATTCAGGCAAACGCCCGGAAAAAGAAAGAAAGCAATTATCAAGTTTGGATGGCAACCGCAAAGCAATTAAAGCGGTGCTGGGGGGGTACGGAGAAAAAATTCCGGGACTTAACCCTATTGGACGTGGACGAGTTTCAGGATTATTTACTAAATACTGCCATTTGCGCACGGACAAAGAAACCGATTAGCCACAATTCGGCAGCCTGTTACTTCGCTACTTTCAAAAGCATTTTAACTGATGCTTTCAGGGGTAATTACCTTTATGAAGATTTAGCCAGTCAGGCGGGCAAGATTGCCCCGAAAGAAGTTAACCGGGAGTATCTTACCATTGATGAATTAAGACGGCTTAAAGTAACCTTTTGCAGCTATTCGGGGTTGAAACGCATGGCTTTGTTTTCAGCCTATACCGGTTTACGCTGGTCTGATGTGTCGAAACTGAAAGTTAGCGAACTGAAACAAACGCCGGACGGCTGGGTCATTGATTTTGAACAAAAGAAAACCGGACGAGAAGAGATATTACCCATATCTGATGATGCTTATAACTTGTTGCCCATACCCCCCCGGGGAGAAAAAATCTTTACCCATGTGGATTACAAAGACATGCAGAAACCGTTAAAATCATGGATGGAGGGGGCGGGAATAAAAAAGCATATCACATTCCATTCGTTCCGGCACTCGTTCGCCATGAATATGTTAGCCAATAAGGTTGACATTGTTACTATCAGTTCAATGTTAGGCCATGCTTCAATTAGCACTACACAAGTTTATGCACGAGCATTAGCGGCAGAGAAAAGGGCAGCCACTCTGCAAATAAAAATTTAGTTCTAAAACAATCCGTACATTTGCAAATGCGACTATGTCGCATTAAATCAATAGAGCAATGTACGATTTTAGAAAGCCCAAAAAGCCGGGAATACCAATTAAAAGCAAAGCTGGATATTCCCAGTTTAATATTGAGTACCCCTCCGGGAAAAAAGAAAGAGCGTTTGGCGTTGTTTGGAAAATAAACGGGAAATACTTTTTTGATAAAATCCCCGACAACGGCAAGCGTATTGATTGGGTAGAGCGATGGAATAATTGGGAATACGCACCCCGAAAGGTCAGCAGCAAAGAGGAAATAATGGAGATTGCTCAAAACAGCAAAGATAATTTCAGGGAGTTTCAGCATTATTGGGTGCTTCGGAATTGCCCTGAAATTACCAAAAATTACCATCAATGTTGGGACACGTCAAAAGTAAAAAAAGAAGAAATCGAACAGTACGAAAAAGAGTTATATCGTTATGAACACAAAACAGAAATCCAACGAGAAATCAGAATCAAGAATAGAGAAAGGATGGAAAAGAAACGGTTCGAAAGGGAGAACAAATATCCCAAATCATAGTCCTGCCAAAATAATTACCGGCATTCGCATTCCTGCGCCATTAAGGAACGCAATGGATATAGAATATGAAAGCCTGACAGATAATATCGTCCGGCTGGTTGAGCAAGATTTACAAGCTCAAACATTACCAAAGATTGAAGGTTGCAATATCATGTCCTGCTTCATTCGCCGGTCAAACAGTTATAGCGCTTATGTGTTCGGAATGCACAAAAGAACTAAAGAGCGCCTTTACAAAGGGTTTCAGGGATTCAATACCCGCACCGAGGCAATAGAGGCAGCTATGAATTATATTAAAAATCCAGAATAATTATGAATACCGCCGACTTGCAAATACAGATTCACAATTACGAATTGGAGGTATATATGCTCCGAAGCGAACTAAGAGATGTAAAGGCACAAACGCAATATGCCAATCAAAAATGCAACTCGCTAGAAAAAGAAACCAGAACGCTGAAAAAGGAGTTATGGCAGACGAATAATGTTATATCTTTGCAAAGCGAAAAACTTAAAAAAGTTTCAGGGAAAGCCCGGTTTTCAACGGTCGCAATCTTCGTTATTTTGGTACTTTTGTTTTACCTGTTTGCCCAAATAATCCGCTAATAATTGTCCTTGTAATCCCAGCGGGATCACTTTAAGCACAACACCGAAAGCCGCTATTTTAGCGGTTTTTTCGTTTATATGCCTATTCCATAGGCATTTTAGCCACCTCGCCCAATACTCCAACCTGCGACATTTTCC